>WBZM01000007.1_pt1 | contig 361083 bp, 295 predicted proteins | sample 5204271 | NCBI WGS metagenome assembly WBZM01 (sample SAMN12344346, study PRJNA552823) | activated sludge metagenome | biome: Activated sludge suspended growth; feature: Nitrification reactor; material: Wastewater; isolation source: activated sludge from nitrification reactor of wastewater...
CGCGCCGCGCGCGCACCGCGGCGGTTGCTGCCGCAGCTCTCGTTGCGGCGGGAGGGCTCGTCTATGCGCTGTCGGTGGTGCTTCCCTCTGGACGGTCGGTGTCGCCATCGCGCAGAGGTGGGGCCCCAAACCCGACCTCGACCGCCGCGGTCGTCCAGAGCGCTCCACAGGTCGTGAGCAACCGGCCCATGGCACCGCCCAATGGAGAGCGCACCCAGGCCAGCTCGGAGACGTCATTGTGCCCAGGAGACGTGTGCGCGCCACTCGTCGGAATGGATCCCGCTCGCATGTCGACCTCGGCGTTCGGCACGATGGAGCATCTCGCGCGGCAGCACCTGACCGAGCCCCGCTGCCACCAAGTCATCGCGACGGAGGTTCAAGACGACGGAACGATCGACACGAACTCCGCCCAATTGATCGCAACGTTCGTCGCCGGCTCGAGAACGCTCGCCATTTCAGCCCACAAGGGCCGATTGATCGGCAAGTTCATGCCAGCACCGTTCACGGTCCAGGGAGGTGAAGCTCCCCGCTGCACCTCGGCAAGCGTCGTCAAGGCTGCGATCGATGGCGGTCTGCCACCGGCTCAGCCCGGCAGCGTCAAGAACCTCGCCTTCGACTGCGAACGGCGGGCTTGGCTCGTCAGTGCCGTCGGAACGGTGCAGTCGGTGGTCGTTGTGGACGACACCACCTGCAAGCCCCGTACGAGGTGACGCCTGCTCTCCGCGTCGTCGGAAGGCAGAGCACGTAGCGACACCGCTCGAAGGACTACGAGTCAGTTGCGTGGAGGCCGAGAAGGCTCTTCGCGAACGGGCCGGAGGCGACCAGGAGCTCGTCCAAAGCGGAATGAAAGCTGCGGTCGCGGATGGGTATCGCGCCAACCATCGATTCTTCCGCCGCGAACAGGGCGGCACGACGTACCAGCTCGCGAATGAACGCAGGGCTGGCGCCCATTGTTCGTGCGAGGATGGCCTTGCGGTCGTCGAGGACGCAGTCGAGCCCTGCGGTGTAAAGGTCGATCAGCCGCGACCGCGCATCCGCGTCCGGGAGCGGCACTTCGATGGTGGCGTCGATGCGGCCGGGACGCGCCGCCAAGGCGGGCTCCAAGACCTCTGGCCGATTGCTCGTGAGCAAGAAGGTGATGTCGGCGTCTTCGCCAACGCCGTCCATTTGGTTGAGTAACTCGAACAGGAGCGCTGAACGATCGTTGTTCGCACGGTCCGCGGCTATGAGGTCGACGTCCTCCAGCACGACCAGGCTGGGCTGGAGGCGCCGTGCCAGGGCACACGTCTCCGCAAGCTGCCTGATACCGCACCCGGTCAGAAAGAACGTGGTCAAGCCTGGAATGGATCGTGACAGATACTTGGCGATCAGCGTCTTCCCGGTCCCTGGGCGCCCATGGAGCAGAACGCCTCTACGCCGATGATGCTTGTGACTCGAGAGCCGTGCCGCGTGTCGGCTGTACCCAATGACCAAGCGCTCCAGGGTGGTGATGACCCGGTCCGGGAGCACCAAGTCCTCGCGTCTGACGATGGGGAAGTTGTGGTACTGCACGCCGAAGTCCTCGGAGCCGTCCAACGAGAGCACTTGGCCCCTGTGCACGGACCGATCGCGCAACAACCCGTCGAACTCTGCGACAAGGGACTGCGTCTGCTCGAGGTCCCTCGCGACGAAGCTCACCACGAGCGACTTGTCGAGCCCCACGTCGTGCTTGCTGACGTGCGCAGCGAACCGCTCTCCCGCCGTGCCCGCCACGAGGTAGGCGCCGAGCTTGACACAGCTCAGGCTTTCTCCGTCTGGCAAGGGGAGCACAACCCGCTCGATTGCCGCGAGCCGTACAGGAGCGTAGCCAGGTGGTTGCTCGGCAACCAGGTCGACGAAGGTCGGCAAGAAGAGCGAGGCTGCCGTTGGGGCGACGAGGTCGGAGGTGCGCCCCCGCGCCCGAACCATCTCGCGCAATGCGAGCTCCACCGTGGTGCGGTCTCGCGGCGGGAACGGTCGGTCGAGAACGACGAGCGAGGTCAGGTCATCCAGGCCGAAGTGCGCTCGGAGTCGTTCGGCGAACGGGTTGCAGCTCAACGGTGCCATCCCGTTCATGTTCTCGACGAACTTGCTGAAGGCGAGGGCGAAGTCGGAGGTGGACAGCGATGTTCCTGTCATGAGGACCACGGACTGCAAGCGATGTGCCCAGGGCGAGGTCGACCAGAGACGCGCCGAGCCATTCTTCCAACGGTCAGCGAACAATCGGGACGGTGTCGCCCCAGATGCGATCGAACAGCTGCTGTCCGGAGGTGGCGATTCCGGCAGGCAAATGGCGACTCAACGGGAATCGCGACATGAGGTCTTCGAGATGACTCGTGAGCTCGGATGCCGAGCCGATGAACGTTTCTGCTGGAACACCCTCGAAGAACTGCGTGTAGGTCGGATCGATGATGGTCCCGTCGGCAAGTCGCGTGTGGTAGTGAAGGTTCGGGTAGCGGCTGTGCTGATGCACATTGGACTCGATGCCGTGTTCGTCGAGCACCCCCTGCGCGCGTTCCGATGCCGTCTTGCAGGAGCCGGGTTTCGAGTCCGCGAGCTTGTCGAGCTCCTCCTTCGGCAGGGCCCTCTTGTAGACCATAGCGCCATCCCCCTTCTCGCTCTGGTCCCGGCCCTTGCCAGACCGGGAGAGCAGCCCGCCAGCGGCCTTCTTCGCAAGCGCGCCTGCGCCGGCGCCCAGAAGAAGGTTGCCGACCACTCGTCCCGCCACCCTGTCGGCCCGGCCCTCGGCGATGTCGGTCATGGCGTCGGAGAGCGCGTCGCGCGCGCCGCCGGCCATCGCGGCTCCGGTATCGATGGGGTGAGAGATCGCGTCGATCATGGACTCGGCAGCTGCCCCCGCGGTGGCGATCGGATCGCTGATCGCGTCGATCGCGCTCTGACCTCCCTCCTTGAAGACGCCGCCTACCTCCTCCCAGAACGGGGTGTTCGAGACCTTCTCCCACCGAGCACGTCGCTCGGCTTCCGCCTTCTCGTAGCTCCGCTTGCCGGTCTGACCGATCCCGCTCTCTGCGAGCATGGTGCAGAGGCGCCCTTGACAGTTGTGTCCCACGCGGGCCGCGCGTTGCAGTTCTTGGACCTATCGTTTGCAGCTCGGATCGACGACGATGGAGCCGTCTCGAAGCTGCTTGACGCACCTCCCGGGTGACCGTGGGGCGCTCGTGGCCGAAGCGGAGGCGCTCGTTCCGGGGATTGAACCGATGGTTGGGTCGGGGGGCGGCGAGGACGCGGAAGGCAGCGAGGACGTAGCGGGGGGCGGAGCAGCAGACCTCTCGGGAGCACCTTCGACACTGGGCGAAGCCAGTGTGGCCGTCTCGCGCGGCCAGGCCGTCGGCTCCGGTTCCGGCGTCACCGACAGCGCATAGACGAGCCCTCCCGCCGCAACGAGAGCTGCGGCAGCAACCGCCGCGGTGCGCGCGCGGCGCGCCGACGGTGGCCGCTGGTGTTTCGTGTGTGAAGAGGGAACGAGCGCGGGGTCGGTCGCGACCGCGTCCGATCGGGCGGGCGCGAGCGCGAGGACCTCGTCCGGCTCGGACGGAGGAGCCGCGAACAGGGCGGCGACGAGCTCGTCGCGTGAGGCGAGACGCTCTTTCGCGGTCTGTTGCACCCAGGCGCCCACGACGCGCGGGCTTGCACCAACGCAAGCGGCCTCGAGCGCGGCGAGCATATCTTCCGCCGTTGGGAACCGGTCCACTGGCTCGGCCCGAGTGGCGCGCAGGACCACGTCGTCGAGGGCGGGCGCGACGTCCGACGCAGCCTCGCTCGGGGGAGGCACCGAACAGGTCAAGAGGCGCATCATGGTGGCGCCGTCGCTCTCCCCGGCGAACAAGCGCCGTCCGGTCAGCATCTCCCAGAGCACGACACCGACGGCGAAGACGTCGGCTCTGCGGTCGACCGCCCCAGCCTCCAGCTGCTCGGGGGCCATGTACTCGAGCTTTCCTTTCACGACGCCGGGCCGCGTCGCCTGCAGTCGATGCTGGGCCTTCGCGACGCCGAAGTCGATCACCCGAGCATGCCCATCCGCCCCCACCACGACGTTCTGCGGCGACACGTCGCGGTGCACGACCCCGAGCGGCTGGCCATCCGGACCTCGTGCCTCGTGCGCCGCATGGAGCCCGGCCAACACGTCGATGGCGATGGCGACAGCGATGCCCGGCGGCAACGCGCGGCGCCCCTCGCTCCCGCCCATGAGCGCGCTCAACGAATCGCCACGGACATACTCCAGAACGACGTACACCTCGTCGCCCAGGCGAACCACCTCGAGGGCGTGCACCACGTTGGGGTGCTGGACTTGTCCGAGGATTCCCGCCTCGTCGACCAGGCCCTGCACGAACTCCGTCGACCGCGCATACGTCGGGTGGAGGTGTTTGATCGCGAGCGGCCGCCGCAGCGCGTCCGCACCCACCGCTCGCCCGATGTGCACCGACGCCATACCCCCGGTCGCCAGCAGCGCGCCGAGCTCGTATCGACCGATGCGCTTCGACCCGCTGCCCACCGCGGCCAGTTCTACCCGCTCGCAGACACGTTGTCACCGCTCGCGGCCAGCGCGCGTCCGCCGCGCATGATCGGTTCTCAGCCGCGCCCGTTCATCAGCACGAGGTCGTTGTGCCGCGCGACCATCTTCCCCTCGGCCTTCACCGTGGGGGAGCCCTCGATGACCTTCACGTCGCCCCCCGAGAGCGACGTCCCCGACCTCACGCCACGCCCCGCGTCACCGTCGACGCCCGAGACCTCGCTGCTCACGACAAGCACCTTCTCACCGCGAGCGAAGACTGTCTTCGTGTAATTGGATTTCTCCGGCGGCAGCTTCCGTACGATGTCGTAAGCGATGACGCAGTCGCCAACCTCGCAGAAGTCGGGCTCGATGTTCAAGACGACGAAAGCGCTCTCCGCATCCGCGATGTGCTTTGTGGCCATGCCGCGGTACGGTGCATAGTGCATGCCTGCCCGCTTCCGGACAACGGGCGTCGCTCGACACGATCACGTAGATCACCCGGGAGGCTCGACCTGTTCGCGGAGATGATCACCACGATCACCCTCGCGTTGCCACCACCAGGCGTCGCCTCGGGCTACACTCCTCCCGATGTCCGAGCTCGATGAAACCCTGTCCCGCCCACCGCAGCCCGCGGCATCGCTCGAGCCCGCGGCTTGTGTGGTCAACGTCATCGCTGGGCCAGACTGCGGCGCGCAGCTTCTCCTGACGCCCGATTCCGGTGTACCGGCGCTGGTCGGCAAGAGTCCCGCCTGCGACCTCAGGCTTGCCGACCCGAGCGTCTCGCGCCGGCACGCCTCCTTGTTGATCGGTGAGCACGGCATCCTGCTGCGCGATCTCGGGTCCACGAACGGCACCTGGGTTGCTGGCGCCCGTGTGGTCGAAGCCTGGCTGCGTACCGGCGAGACCGTTCACCTCGGCGACACCGTGATCCGGCTCGAGGCCGCTGCGCAAGCCAAGACGTCCTCGCTTTCGAGCGCCACGAGCTTCGGCGGGCTGCTCGGGGCCAGCCGCGAGATGCGGGCCATCTACCCTCTGTGCGAGAGGCTCGCTCGATCCGACATCCCGATCCTCATCGAAGGTGAGACCGGCACGGGAAAGGAGGTCCTCGCGGAGGCACTCCACGCCGCGAGCCCTCGCGCCAAGAAGCCCTTCGTCGTCTTCGACTGCACCGCAGCACCAGCGAACCTGCTCGAGTCGGACTTGTTCGGTCACGAGCGCGGAGCGTTCACGGGCGCCGCCAGCGCTCGCGCCGGCGTGTTCGAGGAGGCCAACGGAGGCACGTTGTTCATCGACGAAATCGGCGATCTCGACCTGCCCCTCCAAGCGAAGCTCCTCCGAGCGGTCGAACGCCAGGAGGTCCGGCGGGTCGGCGCGAATCGATGGGTCAAAGTCGACGTTCGCATCCTCTCTGCCACTCGCCGTGACCTCGATCGAGAGGTCCAAGAAGGTCGCTTCCGCGACGACCTCTTCCACAGGCTGGTCGTCGGTCGCGTCGAGCTGCCAGCGCTGCGTCATCGCCGAGGCGACGTGACGCTCCTCGCGCGACACTTCTGCCGGCAGCTCGGCGCCGACCAGTCGACCTTGAACAGCCGATTGCTCGCACAATGGGAGGCCCTGCCGTGGCCGGGCAACGTCCGCGAGCTGCGAAACGTCGTGGCGCGGCAGATTGCCCTGGCCGCGGACGCTTCCTCGACCGAAGGCGAACTCTCCGGGATCGTCGATCTCTTCTCGTCGGCGGCACCTGCAATCCAAGATGACATCCTCGCCAATCCGCTCGTCCTCACGAAGCAGCTGGTGATCGAGGCACTCGAGTCCTGGTACGTGCGCGCCATGCTGGACCGGCACGACGGAAGCGTGAGCCAAGCTGCAGAAGCCGCCGGGGTTGCCAAGCGGTATTTCCAGCTGCTCAACGCCCGCCGAAAGCGCACGACGACGCCCGAAGAAGGCTGACACCAGGGGGGTGGCGCTGAGAGCGCAAAAGACTCGGTGCGTTCGCCGTATGGAAGGTGGTACGAGCCCCTTTGCCATGAACCTCGAGGAGAAGACCCGCCTAGCCGTCGCCCTCTTGCCTGGCCCGGGCGCGAGACACCTCGAACGCGGAGGCTTCCTGGTGCTGCTGCTCATCGGCGCCGCGCAGTTCTTGGTTAGGGACTTGCAGCTCCCCCTGGGACTTGCCCTGATTGTCGTCGCCGGCTACGGCGCCGTCCTGCTAAAACGCGTTCGAATCGCGAGCCGCGACGGCCTGGCTCTGCTCGAGCGAGGCGATCCGGATGCCGCCGCCGCCGTCTACTTCGAGGTGCTCCAGCGCTACCTCCTGCCCCCGTCGTGGCGCGCGAGCCTGGGGCTCTCGCTCGGGACGTGCGCGCTCATGGGAGGGCACGCAGACCGATCGATAGTCCTCCTACGCGCTGTCGAGGCCTGCCGCGCGCTCCCAAACGCCCACGCGCCCACGCTCGCCGCGCGCCTGGCGCTCAATCTCCTTGCTCTCGATCGAGTCGCGGACGCGCGCGTCATGGTGAACAAGCTGCGTGGTGACGGCGGGATCGATCGTCGCGAGCTCGCCGGGATCGAGCTGCTCATCGAGGCGCTCACCGGGTCCGTGGATGCGGCGCTCGCAGCCGCGGCGCGGGTCGAGTCGCTGCGCCACGAGACGCGCGGCGACCAGAGCCCCCGACGGGCCCGGCACGCTCTCGGGTGGCTCGTCACTGCGTGGGCTTGGCACCGGGCGGCGGCCGCTCGATCCGGCCCGGAGCGCGAGCGCGCCATCAACCAACGCACGGCCGCGCTGCTCAGGGCGAGCGGCATTCCCCGGACCTTCTACGCGTACCTTTCGCTCGTCGCGCCCGATTTCGTGGCGTTCGCCGACGAGCACGCGGGCCCGCGATGGGCCGCCTAGCAGGGTGCCGTTCACTCCTTGGCGGAGAACGACGACGGCGCCGCGGCGACCGCCGCCTCCGTCGCGCGCCCCAGACGCCGAATGGCAGAGCCGAGCACCGGCTCGGACGCCGAGTTGAGCACGTCCGCGAGGTCCTCCGGAATGGAGGCCGCTCGCGGCGCCTCGCCACGCAGTGTCGCCCCGAACACCGCGACGACGCTGGCCACGCGCTCGAGCAGCGCCGGGTCGAGCTTCGCCTCCTCGGCGATCAGCGACATCTCCTTCGCGAGGTGCGCGCAAGCCTCGAGCGCGTCCGCGGCGCGCAACCCACGGGACGCGCTGGCCCGAGCACGCGTCGCGCCGGGGAACAGGTTCTCGTGTGCCGCGTCCGCGAGGTCCGCCCGCAGCGCAGCGACGGCGCCGAACGCACGGCCGAACAAGGCCCCGTTACTCGAACTGCCTCCGCGAATCGCCTCGGCGCAATCCGTGAGCACGAGCCCGACCTCGCGCTGCACGCGCGCGACCCGACGCGCCGCGATGCGCTCGCCGTCGATCGCGGAGATGGCCGTGTTCACGACCGTCGCCACGACGACCCCGATGAGCACGGCGCCGAGCCGCTCGCTCACGCTCACGACCGCCGACGGATAGGGCAAGAGGTGGAGGTAGAGAACCGTGAAGCCCGACACGAAGTAGGCGGACGAGAGGCCGAGCGCGAGGCACGCGAGCACCGCGACGGTCATGCTCACGATGAGCGCCCAGGGTGATCCGTGAAGGGCGGGCCAGACGAGGAGCGGCGCGCCCGCGACGACCGAGCCGAGCACCGAGCCGCCGAGCTGCAGGAGACCGTTGCGCAGCCCGGCGTAGGCGCTCGGTGAGACACACGCGAGGGCGACGAACCCGGCGCTCAGGGAGTCGTCCAGCCCGAGCACCCGGCACATCACCACCGCGAGCGCCGAAGCCACCCCGGCCTTGAGCGCGAGGTGCATCGGATCGGCAAGGACGAGCACGGCGCGACCATGCCACGACTCAGCACCTCACCCCAAGAGCTTCGCCATCTCCTCGGCGACACCACCCGCGCCGCGTTCGGTCACGACCACCCTCGTGATAGGGTGGGCCATGCGCAGCGCTTGCTTGGTCCTGTTTGCCGTGGGCATCTCCTCCCTCTTCGCCGCGTGCGGCGACTCGGAGCTGACCTGCGACGAAGGAGAGGTCGCCGAGGACGGCGCGTGTGTCCCGAGCTCGGGGGTGACCACGAGCACGGGCTCGGGTGCAGGAGCCGGCAGCGGATCCGGCGCGAACGGAGCGGGCGGGAGCGGAGCAGACGGCGCTGGCGGCGCTGGCGGCGTGATCGATCCCGGGTATCCGCCCTTCCCCGAGGTCATCGGCACGCTCAGCATCGCCATCCTCACCGGCAGCGGCACGAACGACGGCACCGACGCAAACGCGCTGTCGGTCTGTCTCTCGGAGACGGACTGCTTCCCGCTCAACGTGCTCGACGTCGACGACTTCCGCGTCGGGGAGTTCGACGTCTACCATTTCGAAGACATCGGCCTGCCACGGGCAAACGTCGACCGCGTCGAGATCCGAAGCGTGAACGGCACCGACGCTTGGCGCCCCGCGTGCATCGAGATCCGGATGGACGGCGAGCCCGTCCATTGTGAGGACCAGCTCGACGCGTTGCTCGGCAATGGCAACGCCACCGGAGAAGCGCCGACCTGGACGGACCCGAGCGGCCTGCACGAGAGCTGCGTCACCTGTTACCCGACCACCGTGACCCACGGTCCGGTCGTCGGCGCGACCGACGACAGCTCCGCGCGCGTCGCGTTCCGGACCGACGCGACCCGCAAGGTCGCCGTGCGCCTCGCGCCGACCGGCGCCTCCGACGCGCCCATCGTCGCGTACAGCTATCCCCTCCCCACCGACGACTTCATGGGTGAGGTCGCGCTCTCGGGCCTCGACCCGGCGACGTCGTACGAGGTCTCGTTCGAGGTCGAGGGCGAGCTCTCGCCCAAGAAGGCGACCTTCACCACGGCGTCGCCGGCGGGGTCGGCCGCGCCCCTTCGGCTCGCGTTCGGCTCGTGCGCCCGCGTCTTCGACCAGCCCATCTTCGACGAGATCCTCGCGTTCGAGCCCGACGCCTTCCTCTTCGTCGGGGACAACCATTACGCGAACTCGGCCGATCGAGACTCGCTGCGCTGGTACTACCGGCGCTCGGCCGAGGTGCCCGAGCGGGCCGCGCTCTTGGCGTCCACCCCGTCGCTCGCCATCTGGGACGATCACGATTTCGTCGGCAACAACACGATCGGCTCCTCCCCCGGCAAAGAGGTCGCGCTCCGCGCCTTCGGCGAATATTGGGCGAACCCCTCTCTCGGCACGCCGAGCACCCCCGGCGTCTTTTTCACGCACAAGATCGGCGACGTCGAGCTCTTCATGACGGACGGCCGCTACTACCGCAGCGCCGAGTCCAACTCGAACGGAAGCATCCTCGGCGCCGAGCAGACCGAATGGCTGAAGACCGCCCTCACCGCGTCCACGGCGACGTTCAAGGTCATCGCCTCCGGCTCGATGTGGAGCTTCACGGGGGACGAGACCTGGGAGGACTTCCCCGCCGCGCGCGCGGAGGTCTTCGACTTCATCCGCGACGAGAGCATCACCGGGGTCGTCCTCCTGGCCGGAGACGTCCACCGTTCGCTCATCCGCAAGATCGACCGGACCGCCGCCGGCGCTTACGACCTGCCCGAGATCGTCTCCTCGCCTCTGGCGAACACGAACTCCACCTGCGCCGCCAGCCCGCCGGCCGGCGTCACCGAGATCGGCTGCTTCGACGACGACGACTTCTTCGCCACGCTCGACTTCGACACCGCCGCCGCCGACCCGACCCTCACCGCCAAGATCATCGACGCGACCGGCGCGACCCGCGCCACCTTGGTGGTCTCGCGATCCGAGCTCGAGTAGACCATCGCGTCAGCGACGAGCGACGCGAGCACATCCAGCTCGGGCTCTGGGTCAGGCGGAGGCCCCCAACCCGGGGCCTACACGCGCGTGTTCCATGACGGGTTCGAAGACGGGACAACCGATCAGCTCGCGCAGGACGGCTCGCGCGACAGGTGCAAGGTCGTCGGAAGGTCGACCGACGGCGTCGCGGGTCCGTTCGACGGCAACCACATGGCGCGCTGCAACTACAACGGCACCGTCCCCTGGAACGACCCCGCCGCCTTCGAGACCTTGGTGGTCGACACGAGCGACTACACGAACGAGCTCTTCGTGCGGGTTCGATTGCGCGCCGACGTCAGCCTCGATCGCTCGTGCGGCTCGCCCACGAAGGTGCTGCGCTTCTTCGTGCAAGAGCCGAGCTACTGCGACCTGTACACCACGATCTGGTGCGCCGACGGCCTTCGCAACGAAGGCGTCGCTGCCGGCGATCAGATGGTCACCTATTGGGGAGGAAACGACAGCGCCGGCACCTCGGACGCGTGGCACACGGTCGCGTACTACCTCGACCACGCCACCGGCGGCGTGCGCGTCTGGCACGACGGCGTGCTCGTGAGAGACGACACGTTCGCTGCCGGCTTCGGCGGCTCGAGGTGGCATCCGTTGTACCTCGCCTCCAACTGGGCCGACGAGCACGACGCCACCAACCCCGTCTACTTCGACGAGGTCGAGGTGTTCACGGACTCCACGGCCGGCGAGCCGTCCACCGGGAACCTCGCCGACGCGACGGTGGAGGCCCTCTGAGGGGAGCACCGGAGGGCACGCTCGTTGCTCTGCGCCCGCATCATGGCCCTCAATCCTCGCCGACAGTCGACCCTGGATCCAGCTGATCCCGCCCGTGCCCTGACCGAACGCCCGCGCGGGATCAGCCTGATCCGCGACCGGCTTTGCTCGTGCCTGACCCTGGTCGCGCTCATCGGCTGCGGAGACGGCGCAGGCGAGGTCTCGGGTACAGTTGGTGCCGGCGCGGGACGGCAAGATTCGACGTCGACCTCGGCGAGCACGTCCGGCTCGCAGACGAGCGGCGCAACGACCACCGGCGCGTCCACGAGCACGACAGGATCCGGCGTAGGCGGCTCGAACCCGGGCATCGGCCGCGTCTTCTTCGACGACTTCGAGGACGGATCGACCGACGCATGGAACCAGGAGGGCGGTCGCGACAAATGCTCGGTCGTCGAATCCGCCTCGGACGGCGTCGCAGGCCCCTATGGCGGCGCACGCATGGCGCGGTGCAACTGGAACGGTGTGGTCGAGTGGAACGACGCCGCGAGCTACGAAACGATGACCATTGCGCCGCCCTACGAGAAGAAGCTCCTCTACCGCGCTCGCTTTCGAATCGACGAGAACCTCGCCGAGGAGGTGAAGACGGCCCCGGACCCGAACGCCGGCTCCCCTACCCGGCCGAAGATCCTCCGCATCTTCGTCCAGGAGCCCAGCTACAACGACCTCTACAGCTCCCCGTACGACGAAATGCACAACACCGGCAACACGGCGAGCGCCCAGCTCGAGACCTGGTGGGGCGGAGGGCTCGCCACCGGCACGCCCGACAGCTGGCACCAGGTCGAGTACTTCTTCGATCTCGACACCGGCACGATCCGGGTCTGGTTCGACGACACGATGATCCGGGACGACTCCGGCCTCGACTTCGGCGGCGCGCCCTGGTCGCCGCTCTTCGTCACGTCGAACTGGTCGGGGGCGGACGGCTGCTGCACCCACGACGAGTCCAACGCCATCTACTTCGACGAGGTGGAGGTGTTCTCCGACGCGGGCTCCGGCGCGCTCGGGTCGATCGAGGACGGGACGATCGAATCGCCCTGAGCTTCAACCGAGCGCCGCCGCGATCTTCGCCCGGTATGCCTCCATCTCCTCACCGCCGTCATACTTGTAGCGCGGCCAGAAGAAGCCCTTCAGCCCGTCACCCTTCGACCGCGGCACCACGTGCACGTGCAGGTGCGGCACGCTCTGGCTGATCTTGTTGTTCATCGCCACGAAGGTCCCCTGCGCCCCGAGCGCCGCGGGCACCGCCACCGAGATCCGCCTCACCGCCGAGAACAGCGGCTCCACCTCTGCCGGCTCCAGGTCGGCCAAGGTCTCCCGATGAACCGGCGGCACCACGAGCACGTGCCCCTTGAACACCGGCCGGGTGTCGAGAAACGCGACCCACCCGTCCCCTCGTCCCACGATCGAGGCCTCGAGCTCACCGCGAACGATCGAACAGAAGATGCACGCGCCTCGCATGGCGCGTGAGGGTATCGCTCGGGAGTCCAATTTTAAGAAATCTTCAGCCGACCAGGGCCGACGTCGGCGATGCCGCACGTCAACGGAGCTGAGGGAGGCTCACAGTGAAGGTGTCCCGAAGGCAGCTCCATTCCTCCGGGCTCGGCTCTCTTCCTTCGGTCCCCGCGTGCAGAGGTGCACACATCTGCACGCAGACCCCACGCTTGCAGCACGGGCGTCTCCGGCGGGCTCCGCGTGCAGCGCCATTGGTTCGCGAAAGCGAGGGCGGGAGGGGTTGGTCCTTCTCCGAAGCGCAGTGAGTATGTCCCGAAGGCAGCTCCACACCCTTCGGGCTAGGCTCTCGGCGGCCGTGGCAGGCCGCCGAGCCCTATGCGCCGGAGGGACCGGCGAGACGGAGCGAAGGAGAAGGGCCAACCCCTCCCGCCCGAGCGCCCCCGCGCCCGGCGAGACGGAGCGAAGCAGAAGGGGGCAAGACGAAAGCGAGGGCGGGAGGGGTGGGCCCTTCTCCGCAGCGAAGTGAGTATGTCCCGAAGGCAGCTCCATACCCTTCGGGCTCGGCTCTCGGCGGCCGTGGCAGGCCGCCGAGCCTTATGCGCCGGAGGGACCGGCGAGACGGAGCGAAGGAGAAGGGCCAACCCCTCCCGCCCGAGCGCCAGTCACCAGGGGAACCACTGCGCCGGCACGTTCTGCCACGCAGTCGGCCGGCGCGCGTCGCCCTCCGGCACCACGAGCGAGCCCACGAAGTCCGCGTGCTCGTAGACGCTGCCGATCGTCGTCGCGATCTTGTCGAGGTCCTTGTCGTCCACCACGCCGTTCGACGTCGCCTTGTAGAACTGCACGGTGATGCGGATGGGGAACCGATCGTCGCGCTCCAGCTTGAGCTTGCGGCCCTCGAAGAAGGGCCCCTCCACCTTGCCATGGCCGAGCACCGCCTGCTCGACGTCGCTCCGTCCGCCACCCGAGGCCTCCCCCTTCGCCGCGCCCGCCATCGGCGGCGCGGCGGGCATCGGCATCGCGCCGTCCGCCTCCATGGCGAGCGCGCGGCGCGGCCGGTCTTTCTGCTTGAGCGGAACCTGGATGATGAAGAGCACGTCCGCGCCCTTCGCGAGCGCGCTCTTGTCGTCCTCCGTCTTCGGGCCGCCCTGCGTCGCGATGCGCTGCTCGACGTCGCTCTTGCGCTCAGCCGTGAACGGCGCGCGCTCCCCCGCCTTGTTGAAATAGAGCTCCTGGCCCCAGCTCGCGACCGGCGACGCCTCGTCGCCCTTGTTCTCGATGACCGTGATGCTCGTGCCCTGCCGGCTCACGAGCATCGTCAGCACGGCGGGTGAGCCCTCGAAGGACTGGTAGTTGAAGAGCACCGGCGTGAACTCCGCCCGGCCTTGCTTCGGGATGGGCAGGAACACCGCCTGCGCGCTCACCAGGAAGTGCGAGTCGCGCGAAGGCGCAAGCAGGTTGCCGCTCCCGAGGATGCTCTTCGGATCGCTCACGTAGCTCTTCACGTTCTTGAGCACGTCGCTGAGCGGCACCGTCTCGATCGTTCCGCCCTTCTTCTGGTTGCCGACCCGCACGAAGAACTTGTCGGCGTTCACGTCACCCGTTCGATCCGTGAAATTCGGGAAGCGGATGACGGGGAGCAGCGCGGCCTTCTTCTGGCCGTCCTCCGTGAAGCGGACCTGCAGCGTGAGGTCGGAGATGTTGGGCCCGACGCTCGAGCCCTGGAAGCGGCCCGTGTCCTCCCACATGAGGTTGATCAGATCGAGGCCGCGCCGGCTCACCGCTTCCGACTTGGCCTGGTCGGTCACCATGCCCGTCACGCGGCGGACGACCTCGCCGTAGGAGACCTTCTCTTCGCGGATGCCCCACCCCGGCGCGTTGTCGGGATCTTCGTCGCCGGCGATCTTCAGATCGTTCGGCGTCTCTCCACCCGGCTTGGCGACCGTTCCACCTCCGTCGCCGCCGCTGAGGGGCGGCCGCACGTCGGTCGTTGCGGAAGAGCACGCTGCGGCGAGGACCGCGAGGAGCGGCAGGGCGAACGGCAAACGGGTGAGCCTGAGGCGAGACATGGACTTTCTCCTTTTCGAAACGTTCGCGCCGGCGAGACCTTACAGGACAAAAACCTGTTTCTTTCTGCGGCCTCTTGCGCTTCCGATGCCCCTTCGTACGGATGACGACGTGATTCGTGACGTCGACTCGTGACGTGTCAGGCGCGCGCTCTCTCGCGGTCGAGCTCGTCGGCGTCGTGGGCCGAGAAGATGCTCACCTTCGTGTCGCGCGCCATGACACGGAGCCGCTCGGCGTTGTGGCGCCGAGAGGTGTCGTCGATCCCCATCGTGCTCTGGAAGATCGCGAGCGGCTTGGGGCAGCTCGGCTTCTCCGGGTGCATCTCGTCTTTGTGGAAATACGCATCGCCGGCGTGGACGAGCCACCCGCCGGGACCTTCGATCGCGACGGCGACGTGACCACGCGTGTGCCCCACGGTCGGGACGAGCAAGATCTCGGGCGGCAGGCCCTTCAGATCGCGCACGCACTCGAAGCCGTTCCACGGCTCACCCTGCACCTCGTAGGGCTCCCACTTCGGGCCGTGTGCGACGTGCCGCGTCTTGTAGCGCTCCTTCTCGCGCCACGTCGCGCGAGCGAGCGCGGCGTCGCGCTCCTTCTTGTAGATGTGGACCGTCGCCTCGGGGAAGTCCGGCAGGCCGCCGGCGTGATCGAGATCGAGGTGCGTCGGCAGGATGTGCCGCACGTCGGCGGCGCGGAAGCCGAGCGCTTCGACCTGCTTGAGCGCAGTCTCCGCGACGTCGAGCTTCGGGCGAACGAGCCCGCGGAACGCCCCGCCGAGGTGGCTCGGGTCCGCGACGTCGCCGGTGCCGAAGCCGGTGTCGACGAGGACGAGCCCGTGCGCGTCCGTCTCGACGAGCAGGCAGTGGCAGACCATGTCACGCAGGCCGAAGAGGCTCCACGCGACGGGGCACATGGTCGCGCAGTTCAGGTGGTGGATGCGCATCGCGCGCCCGAGGTTACGTTCCCCCGTCGCCTTTCACCATCGGCACGAACATCACGCCGCCGAGATCTTCCTCGACGAGCTTTCCTTTGATCTTCCGGTACCGGAAGAGCCGCTGCATCCACCCTTCGGGCCCGACCGGCGCGACGAGGATCCCCCCCTCGGCGAGCTGGTCGACGAGCGCCTGCGGGAGCGCCTCCGGCGCGGCGGTGAGGATGATGCGATCGAACGGCGCGTGCTCGGGCCAACCTGCGTATCCATCGCCAGCGCGAACGATGACGTTTTCGTAACCGTATTGGGCGAGCCGCTCCTTCGCGTCGGCCGCGAGCTCGGCGTGGAGCTCGATCGTGTGGACCGACTTGGCGAGGCGCCCGAGGATCGCGGCCTGGTAGCCCGAGCCGGTGCCGATCTCGAGGACGGACTCGGTGCCCGAGAGCTCGAGCGCCTGCGTCATCATCGCGACAACCGTCGGCTGCGAGATGGTCTGGCCCAGACCGATCGGGTGCGGCGCGTCGCGGTACGCCGACGCGAGATCGGCCTGCGGGACGAAGAGATGGCGCGGGGTCTGCCGCATCACGGCGAGGACGCGCTCGTCCCACCGAGCACCGTCGAACGGGTCCCGGCGCGCGATGTCCCGGACGAGCTGGTTGCGCCGCTCCTGCGCTTCGGGAGGATCGAAGGCGGAGGCAACGGCGCCGGGGGGAGGAGAGGCAGGCATTGTCGACTCGAGGGGTGAGCTGATGCGGTCAGACCGGGACGGCTCGCCGCACCCGAGGGCGGCGAGAAAGGCCGGCAGCGCGAGGAGCGTCCGTCCCACGATCATCGTTCTGTCAGAAAGATACCGCACGGCCGCACGCCGAGCACGCCTAGGTGGCGGGAAGAGTGGGAGAAATCTGGCGTAAGAGGTGTGCTGTCGCGTGATCGCCTCAGGCCGTTTGGTTACACTGCGCCGCCGTCCGCGATCGTCTCTGGAGGTTCCATGCGCCGCATTCTTCTCGCCGTAGCCTCGTGCTCGCCCCTCTTGCTCCTTCCCGTCGCTTGCTCCGTCGAGCAGTCGCCTGACGAGCCCCAGGGCGAGGAGCGCGTCGCCGAGAGCGACGACAGCATCATCGGGGGCACCGCCGACACGACGCACAAGGCCGTCATGTGGCTCTACGACGAGGACCAGGGCGGCTCGTGCAGCGGGACCGTCATCGCCAAGAACGGCAGCACGGCCTGGGTCCTAACCGCGGGCCACTGCAGCGGGATCGACTACGTCATCCAGGCGAACAACTACGAGAGCTGCTTCAACAACAACGACCCCAACTGCGAGGGAATCTACGCGGTCACGGCCGACCAGGCGCACCCGAGCTGGAACGGGGACGCGGGCAACGGATATGACTTCCGCATCCTGACGATCTCGGGTGCGGCGAACGCGCCTGTCATCCCTGCGGCGCAAAACCCGGACGGGCTCAGCCCCGGCTCCCCGATCGAAGCGGTCGGCTACGGCATCACGCCGAACAACAACTCCATCCGCCGCCACGTCACCGAGACCGTGGACGAGCTGTACGGCAATCCGCCGCTCATCATGGCCGATCAGACCGACGGAACGGGCTCCTGCAGCGGCGACTCGGGTGGCCCCGTCCTCTTCAACGGCACCGTCGTGGGCGTTACGTCGTTCGGCGACCAGAACTGCACGCAATACGGCGCGTACGGCCGCGTGCAGGCCGTGTACTCCACTTGGATCGCCGGCATCATCGGCGGCGTCGTCATGCCGAACTGCGACGACTGCTTCAACTCGGCGACGCAACCCAACGGCGCCTGTGGGTCACAGTACACCGCCTGCGGCAACAACCAGGACTGCGTCGACTTCGCGACCTGCATCAACGCGTGCACGACCGACTCGTGCATCCAGGGCTGCGTCAACGCCCACCCGACCGGGTACGATTTCTACGTCGCCATCATCGACTGCGGCTGCTCGGCGTGCGCCTCCGAGTGCGCGGATGAGTGCGGCGGCTCGTCGTCCACCACGACGACGGGAGCGGGTCCTGGCTCGACTGGCGCGACCAGCGGCGCCGGGGGTGACGGCGTGGGCGGCGCCGGCGACGGCGGCGCGGGCGAGGGCGGCAGCACCTCCTCGGGCGGGAAGAAGAAGAAGAAGAAGAGCACCGACGACGCCGACGAGGACACCACCTCGTCGAGCTGCGCGGTCGCGACCGTCGGCTCGCAGCGAAGCGATGGGTACGGCCTCCTCGGGCTCGGCGGCATCGGGTTGCTCGCCGGGATCCTGCGCCGGCGCCGGCGCGCCTGACGCGGCGCTCCGGAGACGAGCGGCCCAAGAAGGAGGCGGCGGTGGAACACCGCCGCCTCTTCTTTTATCCTCGTCGTACTCCATGCGCAGCTACGCACGCGTGTCTGGGCTCGCGATCGCTTCTCTCCTCGTGAGCTGCCAGGCGGAGCCGGGCGAACAAGAGGACGATACCGTCATCTCGGACGAGGCGCCGATCATCAACGGCTCGCCCGACACGACGTCGAAGGCCGTCGTGTGGCTCTACGACGAGAACAGCGGCTCGTCGTGCACCGGCACGATCATCAAGGTGGACGGCGACACCGGCTACGCCCTCACCGCCGCGCACTGCAACAACATGGACTACGTGGTCGTCGCGAACGACTACCAGGACTGCTTCGGCATGGGCGGCGGCTGCGAGGCCGTCTTCCAGGTCACCCAGCAGATCTACCACCCGAACTACAACCAGAACGACCCTGGCCAGGGCTACGACTTCAGCCTCATCCGCTTCGGCGGCGCCACCGGTTGGCCCTACGTCATCCCCGCCGCGATGGGCCAGGACGGGCTCTCGGCAGGTGTGAACCTGGAGATCGTCGGCTACGGCCAGACGGAGTCCGGCAACAACAGCCTCCGAAAGCACAAGACCACGCCGCTCGTGGATCTGGACCTCTTCTTCCTCCTGCACCAGTCCACCGTGTGCTTCGGCGACAGCGGCGGGCCGGCCATCTACAACGGCGCTGTCGTCGGCGTGTCGTCGTTCGTCACCGACAACGCCTGCATGGACTACGGCGTCAGCGGGCGCGTCACGACGGTCTATTCGAGCTTCATCGAGCCGTTCATCGGTCCGCCCACGACCACCACCACGTCGTCGTCGTCGGCCACCACCGGCGCGACCACCGGCTCGGGCATGGGCGGCTTCGCCGGTGACGGCGGCGCTGCGAGCGACGGCGGCGCGCCGCCGTCGCTCGACCCGGACGACGACTACGAGTGGTACCCCGGCAAGCAGGACGGCCAGGACGAGGACGGCGACTCGAGCTCGTGCAGCGCGAGCCCCGGCTCGCCCGGGTCCCTGGCCGGCGCGTTCGGCCTGCTCGCCGCGGCGGCGCTCCTCACGGCGCGGCGCCGGCGATAACGACGCCGACGCCCCGAGGACCTCAGCCCGACCCGACCGCCCGCACGTCGGCGCCCAGCGCGCGCAACGTGCCGGCGAAGCGCGGGAAGCTCGTGGCGATCGAGTCCGCCCCGGCGACGCGCGACTCGCCGTCGGCCACGAGGCCGAGCAGCGCCGCGCTCATGGCGATGCGGTGGTCGCCGGCCGCGTCGACCGTGGCCGCGCGGAGCGGGCCCTCCGGGGTGCCTTCGATGACCATTCCGTCAGGTTGCTCCTCGCAGGTGACGCCGAAGGCGCGGAGCACGGTCGCCATGGCGGCGATGCGATCGCTCTCTTTCACGCGCAGCTCGCGCGCATCCGCGATGATCGTGGTGCCGCGGGCGCGCGCCGCGAGCGCGCAGAGCACCGGGATCTCGTCGATGGCCCGTACCACGGTCTCGCCACCCGCCGAGACCGCGACGAGGCCGCCGTGGCGGGCCGCGATCTCGCCGAAGGGCTCGCCGACCTCGTCGCCGTGAGCCTGCGCCGCGAGCTGGCCGCCCATCAGCCTGACCAGATCGAAGAAGCCGGTCCGCGTGGGGTTGAGCCCCACGCTGCGGACGCCGACCTCGCTGCCGGGCACGAGCAGAGCCGCGGCGACGAGGAAGGCCGCGGCGGACGGATCACCGGGGACCCTGATCTCGAACGCGGGCAGGCGCCCGGAGAACGCCGCAGGATCGAGCGCCACCACCGAGCCGACTCGCTCGATCGGGACGCCGAGGCTGGAGAGCATCCGCTCGGTGTGATCACGCGAGACGAGCGGCTCGCTCACGGACGTGGCGCCTGCGGCCCAGAGCCCGGAGAGGAGGAGCGCGCTCTTCACCTGCGCGGTGGGGATCGGCAGGTCGTAGGAGATCTCCGAGAGCACGTGCGGCGCGGGCAAGGGGCCGATCTCGAGGGGCGCGGTGAGATCGCCCGGCCGCTTCGGGTCGAGCCTGCCTTCGATGCGCGCGCCGCGCAGGCGGAGCGGCGTCGCGACGCGCGCCATCGGCCGCTTCGAGAGCGACTCGTCGCCGACGAGCACCGAACGGAAGCGCTGCGCGGCGAGGACACCCGCAAACAGGCGCATGGTCGTCCCCGAGTTGCCGCAGTCGAGCGGGGCGGCCGGCTCACGCAGCCCCTCGAGCCCGCGCCCCGAGATCGTCATCTCGCTCGCGCCGACCTCCGCCTCGACGCCCAGCGCGCGGATGGCGGCGAGCGTCGAGCGGTTGTCCTCCCCTGCGCTCTCGGCCACGACGCGGCTCGTGCCGTCGGCGAGCGCCGCGAAGAGGATCGCGCGATGCGTGATGCTCTTGTCCGCCGGGACCGGGACGATCCCGCGGAGCGGCGCGCGCTGGGGCTGGACGATCAGATCCACGCACGCGGTCTAGCAGATCGCGGCGCGAGGGGGTCGCGCTTCAGGCGATCTTGCGGGTGACGCTCGCGACCGGCGCGAAGCTGCCGCTCTCGAGACGCGGGGACGACTCGCGCACCGGCGCCTTGCGTCGGGGGGCGTAGAGGCGGGCGCTCGCGAGGATGGCCTCGCAGAGGGACGCGAAGTCGTAGCCGGCGTCGGCGGCGATCTTCGGCAGCAGGCTGGTCTCGGTCATGCCGGGCAGCGTGTTGACCTCGAGCACGTATTCGTTCTCTCCGCGGGTGACGAGGAGGTCGACCCGGCACGGGCCGGTGACGCCGAGGGCGCGCGCGGCGCGGTCCGCCAGGTTCAAGACGCCGCGGTAGCGCGTGGGCGAGAGGCGCGCGGGCATGAAGTACTCGGTCATGCCGGGCGTGTATTTCGCCTCGTAGTCGTAGAGGCCCGACTTCGGCACGATCTCGATGGCGCCGAGCGGACGGCCGTCGAGGAGGCCCACGTTGACCTCGATGCCGGCGATGTACCGCTCGACGAGGACGACGTCGTCGAGCTCGAGCGCGGCGCGGAGCGCCTTCACCAGATCGCTGATGCTCTCCGCCTTCTTGACGCCGAGGCTCGAGCCCTCGCCGCGCGGCTTCACCACGACGGGGAAGCCGAACGAGCCGTGCATCGTCTCGATGTCGTCGAGCTCGTCCTCCGCGGTGACCGCGTAATAAGGCGGCGTGGGGACGTTGTGCAGCCGGAAGAGCTCCTTCGACTTCTGCTTGTCCATGGCGAGGGCGCTCGCGAGGACGCTCGAGCCCGTGTAGGGGATGCCGAGCAGCTCGAGCAGCCCCTGCACGCACCCGTCCTCGCCGTGTCGGCCGTGGAGGGCGAGGAAGGCGACGTCGATGTGGGCCGACTGGATCGTGCGCGACGCGGCCGCTGCGTCGTCCGGCAGCTCGAGGCGAACGACCTGATGACCGCGACCTTCGAGCGCGGTGGCGACGGCGGCGCCGGAGCGGAGCGAAACCTCGCGCTCACCGGACGAGCCACCCATGACAACACCTACGCGCCTCGGCCTCGCTTGGCTCATCGACTCTCTCCTTCTCGTGAACGCTCGCGGCGACAAGAACATTCGCCCGTCGCGCGCGCCGGCTCAGGCGCTATCAAGCCGGTACGGATCGGTCAACTTTTCGCCCGCGCCCGCGAAAGTGCGGATCAGGCGACCTCGACCAAGAGACAGGTGATGTTGTCTTTGCCGCCGCGGTTGTTCGCGAGCTGAATGAACTGATCGACCGCGCTCTCGCCGCCGATCGAGCTCACCGCCGGGATCTCGTCGAGCTGCAGGTATCCGTGCAGACCGTCGCTGCAGAGGATGTATTTGTCGCCCGAGGCGAGCGGGTAGATGTTCGTGTCGACCTCGACGTACTCGCGGTTGCCGACGGCGCGCGTGATCACGTTGCGGTGCGGGCTGTTCTTCGCCTCGTGCTCGGAGATGAGCCCCTGCTTCATCTGCCACGCGATGAGCGTGTGGTCCTCCGTGAGCTGCACGGCCTGGTTCTGGCGGACGCGGTAGATGCGGCTGTCGCCGACCTGCCCGGTGACGAGCGAGTCGCCGATGACGAGGGCTGCGCTGATGGTCGTGCCCATGCCGCTCTTGTCCTTCTCGAACTGGGCGAGGCCGAAGACCATGTACGTGGCCGCCTGGATCGCACCTTCGAGCAAGCGGCAGACCGCCCGGCCTCGATCTTCGTCGAGCGGCTGATACAGGTCACCCAGGCCGCCGACGCCGCGCTTCACCATCCCGTAGACGGTGTCGACGGCCTCGCCGCTGGCGATCTCACCCGCCGCGTGTCCGCCCATCCCGTCGGCGACGATAAAAAGACGGAGCGTGTCGTCGCGGAAGAACGCATCCTCGTTCATCTTCCGATGCCGACCCACGTCGGTCTTCGCGAACGAGCGCACCGTCGGGCGCCAGAGCGGGTAGTTCACCATCACCGGTTTCGAGTAAAATCCAAGTTCGGATATACCCGGCTCCGATAGACATTGTCGACCTGATCCAGAGTCCCGAGCCCGCCATGGTTCTCGCCGGCCCCCTCGCCACCCCCTACGCGAAGACATTCGCCGTGATGCTCCGTGGGGCCTCCAAGCGCCCGGCGGCTGGCGGCAGCGCAGGTCAGACCGGTCAGCCCCCTCTCGCTGGGGGTGCGCGTGACCCGGCCCTCGAGCCTTTTCGGAAGGCGTTTCAGGCAGCCCTCCGCCAGGTCTCCCGCCCCGCTCGGGCGATCCTGTTCGTCTCCGGGACACCCTCCCCCGCCGAGGCCGTGGCCGAGGCGGTCGCCGAGCTCGCACGAACGATCGACGCCCTCGTGGTGCCCGCGGCCGGCGTCCTCACCGAGGCGGGAGAGGCGGAGGGCCTGCCGGCCGTCGCCGGGGTCGTCCTGGGGGGCCGGAGCGGGTCGGTCGCGCTGGGCGCAAACGCCGAGAGCGTGGCCGCAGAGCTCGAAGGCGCCAAGAACCTGGTGCTGTTCCACGCGTCCGAGGGGTTCGACTCCCGCGAGCTCGAGGTCCTGAGCCGCGGTCGGGCTTCGGTCTTCGGCGCAGGCGCTCCCGGCGGCGCGGTGCTGGCGGTCCGGGCGGGCGCGATCTCGACCGGGCGGATCGCCGCCATGCGCCTCGACGGGAGCGCGCCGATCATCGAAGCGTCCGCGGCGTGCAAGCTCGTCTCGGACCCGCTGCTCGTCACCGAGATGGATCGCAGCTTCATCTTGCGGCTCGCCGACGAGCCCGCGCTCGACGCGCTGTCGAGCCGGACGGGCGGCGGGCGCTTCGGCGGGCTCATCCTCATCGCCGTGCACGACAAGACGGACCCTTCGCGCTACCTCGTCCGCGCGCTGCGTGGCATCGATCCGGGGCGCAAGGCCATCAGCGTCGCCGGCACCGTCGAGGTCGGCGACACCATCAGCTTCGCCGTTCGGGACCAGGCGGCGGCGCGCGAGGGGCTCGCGAGCGCAGCGCGGCGCGCCGAACGACAGGCGATCGGGTCGACGCCGACGTTTGCGCTCTTTCTCACCTGCGCGGGACGGGGACGTGCGCTCTACGGCGAGGCCGACGGCGACGTCCGCGTGCTCCGCCGAAGCCTCCCCAAGATCCCCATCTGCGGCATGCACGGCGCGTTCGAGATCGTGCCGGACCGAGACGGCGCGCGCATGCAGCTGATGAGCGGGATCATCGCGCTCTTCCGCGCGGCGAGCTGAGCCTGGTCCCCAATCAAGCGAAAGAACGTGAGGCCGTGCGGCAATGTGAGGCTCGGTCGGCAGGGCTTCACCTGAAACGGTCTCGGCGCTCGGCTCTCGAATGCGACCTCGCGAAACCTCAAGCGCGACAGCGCTTGATTGAGGACTAGTCTTTGACCATGTTCGGGAACCGCTTCAGGTAGGTCGCGAACCTCGGGCTCACGGCGAGCTCGGCGTATTCGGCGGGCGTGAGAGGACCGCGGCGCGGCTGCCAACCCTCCCGGGCGTGCTCGATCGGCCAGTCGGGGTTCAAGATGGCGGCGCGGCCGAGCGCGACGACGTCCGCGCCGAGCGCGAGCACCTCCTCCGCGTCCTCACGTGTCCAGATCTTTCCGGCGGCGACGAGCGGCACCGATCGGGGCACGGCCGCGCGGAACAAGGGGAGCGCGTGCTCCTCCGGGCGCTTCTTCGAGCGGCTCCGGAAGTCCCAGAGCGACAGGTGCACGAAATCGACCCCGTCCTCCGCGAGCATGGCGGCCACCGCGACCGTCTCGTCCAGATCCAGCCCGCGCGCGAACCCGTAGTCCTCCGGCGAGAGCCGCACGCCGATCGCGAAGCTCTCACCGACCGCCGCGCGGAGGCGCCGCGTGATCTCGCGGAGGATACGCGCGCGCGACTCGATGGGGCCGCCCCACTCGTCCGTGCGCGTGTTCATCTCGCGGCTGAGAAACTGCGAGAGCAGGTAGCCGTGCGCGCCGTGCAGCTCCACGCCCGCGAACCCCGCGCGCTTCGCGCGAACGCCGGCCCCGACGAAGTCCTCGATGATGCCGGCGATCTCTTGAAGCGTGGCGGCGCGAGGGACCTCGAAGCCTTCGCGCGCCTCCTGGAACGAGGATGCGCTGAGCGGCTGGGTGCCCGTCAGCCGCGACGGGGATCGCACACCGCCGTGGTAGAGCTGCACGAGACCGAGCGCGCCCTGCTCGCGAATGCCCGACGCGAGCTCCGTCAGCCTCGGCAGCTGGCCGTCGGAGTAGATCCCGAGCTGACCGTCGAAGCCCTTGCCGCTCGCGCTGACGTGGCTCGCGCAGGTCGTGACGATCCCGAAGCCTCCTGCCGCGCGTCGCAGCAGCCACGACTCTTCGTCACGGCTGAGCGTCCCGTCGTCTTCGCTCTGCTGGTTCGTGAGCGCCGCGAGCGCGACGCGGTTCTTGGAGACGAGGCCACAACGGAAGGAGACGGGATCGGTGAGCTTCGGCATCGCGGCGAGGTTACTCGCGTTCGGAGCGGCCGGCAGAAGCGGCGCGCGCGGCTTTTTTTTCGTGCTGCCCCAGGCACGGCACGCTAAACGGTGAGCCATGCCGAAGAGGGCGCGTGTCCTCGTCGCGATCGACGGTCCGGCCGGTGCAGGCAAGAGCACCGTCGCGCGGCGTGTGGCCGAACGCCTCGACATGGTGCTGGTCGACACAGGCGCGCTCTATCGCTGCGTCGCGCTCGCCGCGTCACGCGCCGGCCTCGCCTTCTCGGACGAGGAGCCCGTCGGCGCGCTCGCCGCTCGTCTGGCGGAGGCCCGCGCGATCCGACTCGAGGCCGACAAGGAGCGCGGAGTGCGCGCCCTGCTCGAAGGGGAGGACGTATCGACCGCCATCCGTACCCCCGAGATGAGCCTCGGCGCGAGCCGGGTCTCGGCGATCCCCCGCGTTCGCGACGCGCTCCTGGCGATGCAGCGCCAGGCCGGCGAAAAGGGCGGCGTCGTCCTGGAGGGCCGGGACATCGGCACCGTGGTGTTCCCCGACGCGGAGGTGAAATTCTTCCTCACCGCCTCGCCGGAGGAGCGCGCGACGCGGCGCCACCTCGAGCTCGTGCAGAAGGGCACACCGGCCTCCTTCCAGGAGACCCTGGCGGACGTGGTGAAGCGCGACAAGGCCGACACCGAACGGCCGGTCGCGCCGCTTCGCCAGGCGAATGACGCCATCGTCATCGACTCGGGCGGCAAGTCGATCGAAGACGTGGTCGACGAGATGGTGCGTATCGTCTCGCAGCGGGAAGCCGAGCGGTGACACGGCGGCGTCACGGCGGCAGCCGGACACCAACCTCCACCCGACGGCTCGCGGCCCTCTGCGGGCTCGTCCTGCTCGCGGCCTGTGGCAACGAGGTGCCCGCCGGCGGCGTCAACGCGCCCCCGCAGCCTGTCTCCCGCCGCCTCACGCCGAACGAGGTCATCCCGGGCGACCTGGACGTCGTGGTCCGGGTCGATCTCGCCCGCCTCAAGGACGCGCTCGGCGCCGAGCCCGAGAAGCAGCTCGCCGCGCGGCTGGGGACCGACCCCCAGGTGTCCGCGGCGCTCCGCAAGGGGCGCTCCGCCACGCTCGGGCTGCGCTCGATCGATCTCGAGAAGGGCGACCACGTGCTCGTGGTCGAAGGCGACATGAAGGCGTTCACCCTCGACGAGGCCAGCTACGAGCCGCAGCCGAGCGCAAACGATCGCGTCAAGGTGTTCCTGCGCAAGACACCCACCACGAGGTCGGGCACCGAGGCGATGGTCTTGATGGATGACAGTGCCGTCGCATTCGCCAGCCCGAGCGAGGCGGACGCAGTCCTGCGGGTCGTGAAAGACGGCGCCGACGAGGAGCGTGGCCAGCCGACCGCGGAGGGCCTGCTCAGCTTCGACATGCGCCCGCGCCGGCTCTCCGCCGATCTCGAGCAACGCTTCCCTTCCATCGCTCGGCTCGTCTCGCAGATCCAGCGGGTGCGCGGCACCGTCCACGTCGAGGCCGAGGCGCTCGTGCTCCGGGTGGAGGTCATCGCCAAGAGCGAAGCCTCCGCGGACCGCGTCTCGCGTTTCCTCTCGGTGCTGAAAGACGGCGCCGACCCGCAGGGCACGAGCGCCCTGCTCAAGACCCTCGAGGTCGAGCCGCTCGGGGGTGTGGTCTCGGTTCGGCTGCGTGTCCCCGCGGCCGTCGTGCTCGCGGCGCTGGAAGCCGAGCCACAGTCGAGCGCCGGAGCTCCCTGATGCCCAACACGATCCCCGACCAAGACGAGCCCGAGCGCGGGCGCCCCACCGAGCCGGACCTCCCGGCCCGCGAGACGCTCCCCGATCTCGACGAGACCAACCTGGAAGGCCAAGACGCAGGCCCCGACGCGCCGTCCGAGGCCGAGCCCCAGGCCGAAGCCGAGCCCACCGCACCGCCGAAGCCGCCGAAGAGCTGGGTGTATTTCCTGGTGGGCGGACTGCTCTTCGCGTCGGTCGCCGGGCCGCTCGCGTTCTACTTCCTCGTCTGGCGATACCGCCCGACGGCGCCGCAGCACATCCCCCAAGGCTCCACCGTGGCCGTCCGGCTGGACGGCCGAGAGCTCTACCTCAACGAGCCCTTCCGCAAACACGTGTTGGGCGCGCTGGAGGACCAACCCGGCCTCGAGAGCCACGTCGAGCGGATCAAGTCGCGGACGGGCATCGACCTCCGCTCCGACGTCCGCGAGATCGTGCTCGCCACCACCACCGGGCAGAGCTTCGTCGTCATCCTCGGCGGGCGGCTCGGCCGCACGCGCATCGAGCAGCAGCCCTTCCCCGAAGGCGTCTACACCGTCCTCACCGAGAAGCAGATCCCGGGCTTCACCATGGAGGGCGCCGTGATGGTCGGCCCTGGCTTCCGGGTCGCGCAGGCAGAGGACGACACCGTCATCATCGGCACCGACGAGGAGATCGTGCGCGCGGCCCTCGAGCCCTCGGAGGCCTGGAAGACGCTCGGGCTGTCGAGCTCCGGCGCGATGAGCTTCGTCATCGACTCCCCTGCCCTCACCGCGGCCGCTCGGACCTCCCCGGCAGCGCTCGCCGACGCGCTCGGCAAGTCCGACAAGGTCACGGGGTTCTTGCGCCTCGACAAAGCCAAGCTCTACGTCGACGTCGTCCCCTCGAGCGGCGTGCGCTCGGAGGAGCTCGGGCCCGAGATCGACGAAGCGCTGACCGAGGCGCGCACGCTGTCGCTGCTCTTGCCGGACGCGTACGGCGCGAAGGGCGCGCTCGCGAGCGCGCGCGTCAAGCCGCGCCCCGAGACCGTCATGATCGAGGCGGACTGGCCGCGCGAAGGCTTCGACCAGGCCTTCGAGCGAATGGGCTCCGTCCTGCGCACGGTGCTCGCCGGGACGAAGCCCTGACCGACCTCAGGCGAGGACGAGCGCTCGCACCGCGGTCCGCGTCGCATCACCGTCCGCGACGCGCGGCCACGGCCGCTCCGCTTCTTCCACCATCCAGCGCGCCTCCCCCGGCGGCGACCACCGCTCACGGGCGAGGACCCGGCCCAGGCGCGCTGCGCAGATCTCCGGCGCCTCCCACAGGCGCTTGGTGAGGCCCACGAGGGCGCCGAGGAGCCCCGGCGCGACGCCGAGATCCGTCCGCACGACGCCCGGATGGATCACGAGGAAGTCGACGCCCGGGTTGCGCGCGGCCACGTCCCGCGTCGCGACGGCGAAGCAGAGCTTGGTCGTGCAATAGGTCCTCCACCGCGAGAAGTCGGCGCCGATCGGCGTCTTGTCCGCGTGGACCTTGCCGAGAGCCATGAGCCCCGCGCCGACGACCAGGCACCGCGCCAGGTGCTGGCCGTCGAGGAGGGGCGCCTGCATCTGCATCGGGGCGAGAAAATTGACGACGAACGCGCGCTCGAGCCCGTCCGGCCCGATCTCCCGTTGCGTCGGCCAGATGCCCGCGTTGTGCACGAGCGTCGCGCCGGGCCGGACCTGCCCGGCGAGGGCCGCGCCGAGCGCCTCCGCGCCGGAGAGGGTGGAGAGGTCGCCCGGGACACACCGAGCCTCGCCGCCGCGCTCGCGCACCGCAGACTCCACCTCGGCGAGCCGGCCGGCGTCGCGCGCGACCAGCAGGAGCCGGCGCGCTGGCGAGGCCAGCTCGAGCGCCAGAGCACGACCGATCCCCCGCGAGGCTCCGGTGATGACGACGTCCATGAATTGGAAGATTCCTCCAATTTTCGCCCGGGCGCAACGCCCCCGTCGACGGCGGTGTATTCTCGGCCGTGTCCCGAAGGCGAGACGGGCTGGAGAGGCGAGACGCGATCCTCGACGCGGCGCTTCGCTGTTTCACCGCGCGAGGCCTCCTCGCGACCGGTATCGAGGAGATCCGCAAGGAGGCGGGCGCCAGCCCGTCGAGCGTCTACAACCTGTTCGCCGACCGGAACGACATCGTCCTCGGGCTGCTCACGCGGACGTTCGAGCGGCTCTTTGCGCACATCGTCAGCCGGTCGGCGCGCCCGCGGACGGCCAAGGGGCTCGTCACCGCCATCGTCGATGCACACCTGGAGTGGGTGCTCGATCACCGGGACGAAGGGCGCTTCCTCTACCAGGCCACCGCGCTCGAGATGACCCCGGGGGCGAGCGAGGCGCTCCAACGAAAGAAGGCCGAGCTCCTCGCCCCCGTGGTGGCGCGGCTCGGCCCGTTTGTCGAAGCCGGCGAGCTGCCTCGCTGGCCCACGCTCGTCTTCGACGTCGTGCTCCTCGGTCCGAGCCACGAGGCGTGCCGGCGTCTTCTCGCCGGCGCGCCGCTCGAGCCCGAGTGGATGCGGCGCGAGCTGCCGCGGCTCGCTTGGGCCACGGTCGCATCGCGCCGCGCGTGAAGGTCCTTCCGTCTCGTTCGATCAGAGCGGCTTCATCATCGCGAGCCGGGTCCAGGTCATGTCCGTGCCGGCCTCGCAGTCGGGCTTGTCCGGATCGGGGTTCTGCCAGCCGCCCGAGATGTCACGCGCCTGGTAGCCGACGCGCGGCGCGCCGGACTTGCTCAGCGCGAGCGACGGCGAGTGGAGGAACCACGCCGCCACGGTGCAGTTGTGCTCGAGGATGATCGTGTCGGGGGGCATGTCGCCGCCGAGCTCCACCTTCGAGCCCTCCCAGGCCGCGTCCGCGGCGGTGCAGTCGCCGTCGTCGCACGAGAGCACGCCGATGTTGTAGTCGAACGTGTAGGCGACGCGCGGGTGGTCGTCCCCGTCGAGCGCGAGATCGAGCCCGGCGCCGACGTTGCTCCCGTCCGCGAGGATCATGCCGTTGAACGCGCCCTCGGTGCAGCCCTCGTCACACGCGAAGTAGACGACCCGGCGCTGAAAGCTCTCGTCCTGACCGAGCACGACCAGACGGGGCTTACCTTCGGAGGTGAGCGCGAGCGAGACCGTCGGCCGGATCGACACGACGTCGAAGTCGCTCGTGAACGCGGGCTCGAGGCCGGCCCCGACCCAGCTCTCCGCGCTGTCGCAGCTGCCCGAGCACGCGACGTAGGCGGCGGTCCGCGTCGTCGACTGATCGGCGTTCACGACGTGTGCGACCGTCGCGAGGTGCGCGCGGCCCTCCGCGTCGAACCGGAGCGCGCTGCCCTCCCAGATCTGATCGGCGATCTTGTGTTGGGTCCAGGCAGCCGGGTCGTGGCAGTCGCCCTCGCACGCGACGTAATACGTCTCGGGCGCCTTCTGGCCGATGCCGAGGTAGGCGACGTACGTGTGCATGAGGAAACGCGGGCTGCCGCTGGGGTCGAGGGCGAGCGCTTCCCCGGTGACCTCCCGATCGCCGCGGTGATCGAAGAGCTCGGTCTGCTGCCAGGAGGCCGTGTCGCCGCAATCGGAGTCGCAGCTCGCATAGAAGACCTTGTTGAAGGTCGACAGCAGCACGTGCGGTCGGTCCTGGGCGTCGACGGTCAACATGGCGTTCGCCACCGACGAGTCGACGTCGAAGCGCACGACGCGGACCGCCTCCGGGCCGGAGCAGTCCGCCGCGCAGGTGGCGTAGTAGGCGCGGCCGCCGGCGTAGGCCGGGAACACCGCGTGCACGCGGCCCTTCGAGTCCAGCTCGATACGCGGAGCGGCGGTGTTGTCGACATCCGCGCCGGTCGGAAGAAAGAAGGGGGCGCTCGAGGCGTCGGAGCTGCCGCCGCCTTTGCCGTCGCCATCCTCGCTGTCCGAGGAAGAGCCGACGTCACAAGCCGAAGCCGCGAGACCGAGCGCGAGAACCGACGAAAGCCGCAAGAATGAGCGAGACATCGAAGAAGACCTCCACCGATGCAGGCGGGCACGCCCCTTGCGGGCCTCGCCTTCGGTGAAGAGAAGGTGCTCAGCCTCGATGACCGGAGGATGACCGGGCGGCCTTCTCGCGTGACCGGCCGGCCCCAGCGGCGACGATCCGGTCGCGTGCCCGCGCGGCCCTCGCCCGAAGATGCGCGTCCACGATCGGATCTCCCACGATGTCGGCGATGACGGCCGAGGCCTCCTCGTGGCGGCCCAGCTGGACGAGCGCCTCGGCCTGCAGGACGCGGGCTGCCCGGATGTCTCGTGGCAGCGCGCCGCCCGCGGGCAGCTCGCCGAGCGCCTCGAGGGCGCGGTCGCCGTCCTCCTCCGCCAGGTAGACCTCGGCCCGCGCGATCCGGAGGTGCGCGCGCGCGCCGACCACCCCCGTCGCGTCGCGCAGCGCGATCTCTGCCTCGTCGATGTCGCGGCGCGCCGCCGCGAGATCCGCGAGGGCGACGTGGACCCGCGCGCGCGCCGCGAGGACACGCGCCTTGCCGTACAGGAGCTGCCCCCACCGCTCGAGGTGCTCGAGCGCCTCGTTCACGTGGGGAAGGGCGCGCGCCGGATCCGCCTCGAGGAGGGCGACCTCACCTCGATAGAGCGCCGCGGCCGCAAGCCCCTCGGGATCCGCGAGCCCTTCGCAGGCCGCCTCGAAGGCGTCGAGCAGCTCGTGCACGAAGCTCCCGAGTCGGCCCATCCGGATCGCCGCGTCGAGGCGCACCTGGACGGACTCGGCGAGCACGATCGGATCGCCGGCGTCACGCGCCAGCTCGACCGCCTCGCGAGCGGTCAGCTCCGCTTCCTCGTAGTGGCCTGCGTCCACCAGCAGGCCGGCGCGGAAGCCGCGCGCGCGCGCTCGATCGCGGGTCGACGAGGCGAGCCGCTCGAGGGTCGCGGCGTGTCGCTCCGCGTCCGGACCGACCGGCCCGCGCACGAGCTGGTAGAGCGCCTCGCAGGCGCCGCTCGGATCGCCCGCGCCCTCGAACGCGCGCGCCGCGCGCTCGAAGAGCTGGGCGGCCTCGGAGATGCGCGAGAGCATGCGCGCGGCGACCCCGGCTCGCAGGAGATAGGGGGCCGCGGCGCCGGCGCGCCCGCCCGCCTCGTAGTGGTGGGCCACGAGCGCGGCGTCGGCGCCCTTCGCGGCGAGGCGCTCGGCGATGCTCGCGTGGAGGTGCTCGCGCACCACGCGAGGGAGATCCTCACGGAGGACCTCGGCGAGGACGTCGTGTGATACGCGACCCGACGCGAGCACCTGCGCGGCCTCGAGGGCGGACCAGGGCTCCGCGAGATCGAGCGCGCTCGCCCCGAGGACCTGCATCGCGAGCTCGAGATCGAAGACCGGGCCGGCCACGGCCGCGACGCGAGCGAGGCGCAGCGCGGGCTCGCCGAGGCGCTCGAGGCGTCGCTTCACGAGCGCCTTGACGCGGTCGGGGATGGGGACGCGCGCGTCGTCTGCCCCGGCGTCGAGCGCCGCCCGGACGATCTCGAGCAGGAAAAGCGGCACCCCGTGGGAGGCGTGCGCGATGGCCTCGACGCGCCCGGCGAGAGCTTCGACGCCGAGCGATCGACAGAGCTCGAGCGTCTCGGCGGGTGTGAGCGGCGCGAGATCGATCCGGCTCGCGAGGCCGGCCGAGAGCGCCCGCGCGATCCGGTCTGCCGTCGCCTCCGCCAGATCCTCGTCACGGTGCGCGATCACGGCAAACGCGCCGAGATCGCCGGACCAGCACTGCTCCGCGATCCAGAGCAACGCCTCGGCGCTCGCCGGATCCGACCATTGCAGGTCGTCGACCACGAGGACCTTCACGCCCTCGATGACGGCGGCGCGCATGAGCTGGGCAAACGCGTCGAGGAAGCGGAGCTTGCTCCGCCGCGAGAGCGGGCTCGGCTCCTCCGGCACGAGCTCCGGGACGAGCTGCCCGAGCTCGTGCAGCGCCCACGCCGGCAAGGCGGGCTTGCGATCCCGGAGGAGCGCACGGAGACCTCGCGCCAGCGTGCCGTACGGAACGTCGGGGTCGCCCGGCCGCGCCTCGATGACCACGAAGGGGCCCTGGCGCTCCGCGAACTCGCGCACCAGGCGCGACTTGCCGACGCCCGGCGCGCCCACCACGATGATCCCCGAATGCGCGGCGAACGCGCGCTCCAGCTCCGCCCACTCCTCCCTGCGTCCGACCCAGGGCGGCCTCAAGACCGCCGCCGGCAGCGCGACAGGCGCCGCCTGACGCCGGACAATCGCCGGCGCCTTGCCCTCGCGGATCGCCCGCAGGACCTCGAGCATCGCCGCGCTCGGCTTCATGGCGAGCTCGCGGGCGAGCATCTTTCGGCAGCGCTCGTAGGCGCTCATGGCCTGGGGCGCGTCTCCTTTGCCGAGCCACAGGCGCGCCACACGCAGGTGCGCGGCCTCCGAGAGCGGCTCGGCGGCGATGCCGCGCTCGGCGAGCGCGAGCGCGTCGTCGACTCTGCCGTCGGCCTCGGCGCGCTCGATCTCGGCGGTCACGGCCTTCGCCCACGCCCGCTTGATCTGCTCGCGCGCGCCCTTGAGCCACGACTCGAACTCGGGGCAGTCGTCGAAGTCGTACCCCGCGCAGAGCTCGTGGCCCTGCTGCGCGGCGGCCGCGAAGCTCCCCGCGTGCACGGCGAGGAGCAGCTCGGACACGTCCGTCCTGGCTCCCTCGAGGACGAGCGACTCGTCCCCGACGACAAACGCCGCCCCCGAGGCGTTTCGCAGGCGCCGGATCGCCTGCGCAAGGTTGTTCCGGGCCGTGGCCTCCTTCGACTCGGGCCACAGGAGCCCCGCGATGCGCGAGCGCGGCGTGGCGCCTTCGACGGCGAGGTACGCGAGGAGGCCCGCGGTCTTCTTCTCGAAGCGCGCGATCGGTTGGGGGCCCTCCAGTCGTGCTCCACCGAGGAGGACGAGGCGGTGCGGCTGAGGCTCGGCGACGGACACGGGACCGAGCATCATCGCCGATCCGATCGCGCGACAGGGAGCCTCGTGTTTCTGGTAGCTTCTCTGGCGTGAACCCCAGGCTCGACCTCTGCCCCGGCTGCGGCCGACACGTCTTTTCGGACGCCGAACAGTGCCCGTTCTGTGGCCAGCTCCGCAAGGCGAGCGCGGCGCCGTCGCCCGGCCCGATGGGCGTGGCGGCAGCCGTGGTCGTGAGCGGCGCCTTGCTCGTCGGCTGCTCCAGCGGCCAGCCGGATACGAACCAGCCCACCGGGGAGCCCCCGCCGGACGCGACCGCGGTCGCGATGTACGGCGCCCCCGCGCCCTCGTCGGACGAGCGAGTCCCCGATCCGACGCCGACGGCCGAGCCGACCTCGTCCGAGCAGGCGCCTCCTGCTCCGCCGCCCGTCGCGGTGTACGGCCCGCCGCCGAAACAAGACGACAACCGGTAGCCCGGTGACCGACTCGGGCGGCACGGCACCCAACGTCCGTCACGACCAACCATCGCGGCGGACGACGCTCCACCACGTCGTCTGGGAGCTTACGCTCCGCTGCGATCTCGCCTGCAACCACTGCGGCTCGCGCGCCGGCAAGGCCCGAGCGGAGGAGCTCTCCACGGCCGAGGCGCTCGACGTGGTGAAGCAGCTCGCCGACATGGGCGCGAAGGAGGTATCGCTCATCGGAGGCGAGGCCTACCTCCGGGACGACTGGTGCACGATCATCGAGGCCATCCGCGCCGCCGGCATGATGTGCACGATGGTCACGGGGGGGCGGACCTTGACCGCCGAGCGCGCGCGCGCTGCCGCGAAGGCCGGCCTGCAGAGCGCGTCCGTGTCCATCGACGGCATGGCCGCGGCCCACGACGTGCTCCGCGGCGTCCCCGGCAGCTTCGACGCCGCGCTCGCGGCGGCGTCGAACCTGCGCGAGGCGGGCGTGGAGATCTCGATCAACACGCAGGTCAACCGCGTCTCCTTCGACGACCTCGACGACGTGTTCGCCATCGCCAAGGCGCGCGGCTTCCACAGCTGGCAGGTGCAGCTCACCGTCCCGATGGGGCGCGCCGCGGACAACGCCGAGTGGCTCCTCTCGCCCGACGACATCCTCGACGTGATCCCGAAGATCGGCGCCCTCGCCCTTGCCGGCCGCAGCGCGGGCGTGCGCCTCTGGCCCGGCAACAACCTCGGCTACTTCGGTCCCCACGAGGACGACCTGCGCGGGCGCCTGGTGAAGGGCACCCACTACTCCGGGTGCACCGCGGGTCACCGAACGCTCGGCATCGAGGCGGACGGCGCCATCAAGGGCTGCCCCTCGTTGCCGACGAACGCGTACACCGGAGGGAACGTCCGCGATCGGCGGGTCCTCGACGTCTGGCAGAACACACGCGAGCTCTCCTTCGCGCGCGACCACCAGGTGGAGCTGTGGGGCGGCTGCGCGAGCTGTTATTACGCGAAGGTCTGCCGCGGCGGCTGCACCTGGACGGCGCACGTCTTCTTCGCGCGGCCCGGAAACAATCCGTATTGTCATCATCGCGCCCTCGAGCTCGACGCCCGCGGGCTGCGCGAGCACCTCGAGCGCACGGAGGCTCCGGCGGGGCTGCCCTTCGACTACGGGTGCTTCCGCCTCACCGAGCTGCCGTCGCGCACGCCCGAGGAGCGAGGCGAAGAACGCCGGGCGGCCCGAGCCGCCGCGTTGAGCCTCCGCAGCAGGCGCCGCCTCGAGGTCGTCTCGTGATCGGCTCCGCCTGACGCGGCGGAGCCGTCCGTCAGCGGCAGATCACCTGCGTGCCGTCGATCTTGCAGCCCTGGACCGGGCACTTCCGGTGGAGCACGAGCTTGTCGTTCTTGCAGACGAGCATCGCCTTGCCGTCCCCGCTGCACGAGGCCGCGTCGTCCTGGTTGCAGCCGTCGCCCACCTCACCGACCGACCAGTCGCACCGCACCATCTCGCCGTCGACGTTGCAGTGCTTCTGCCCTCCGCACTTCATCTGCTCGACCATCTTGCCGCCGTGGCACTCGAGGTAGCTCTTCTTGTCGACCGAACAGGCGCCGGCGCCCTCTTCCTTGCAGCTGTCACCGACCGCCATGTGCGAAAAGTCGCAGAGCACCTTCTTGTCTTCGGCCTTGCACCCGCCGGGACCGCGGCAGACCCCTTCGACGACGAGCTTCTTGTCCTTGCACGCGAGGCGCGTCTGTTTGTCCTCCGAGCAGGTGTAGCCGTCACCGCTGCACGGATCGCCGACCTTCGAGATCGAGATGTCGCACTGGATCTTGTCGCCCTCGGGGTAACACCCCTTGGGCCCGCGGCACGGCTCGGTGTGCACCTCTTCGTCGCGGCAGACGACCATCGCTTTGTTGGTCTCGCCGCAGACGGCTTCGCCGTCCTCGTCCTTGCCGCACTTTTCGCCTTCCTGCTCCTCGCTCCAGGCGCAGCGAACGATCGTCTTGTCCGAGCTGGACGACGTGTTGCAGCCGCCGACGCCCTTGCACTCGCGCAGCACGTATTTCCCGTCGACGCAGAGGAGCGCCTGCTTGTCCCCCCAGCACTGGGCGGAGGAGTCCGGGTCACATTTCGAGCCGACGAGGAGCTTTCCGACCCGCTGCTTCACCTGCTCGCAGCCGAGCGCGAAGAGGGGCAGCGTGATGGCGAGGAGGGCGGTGGCGAGGGCGGGCCGGACCATGGCCCCGTGATACACCCTCCGTCGCCAACCGTCGCCTTCCGCCCCAGCCTGAACGCGTGCGCCTCTCTGGCGGGCCCGTCGCGTTGACAGGCTGGGGTATTGGCACTATTCCGCACGGCTCTCCGTTCGGAAAGCGCGGAGACGGAAGGACCTCTAACAAGCCTCTATGAACCAAGCAGAACTGGGCGTTGACAAAGGCGGAGCCGACAGCTTCGCCTCCCTCTTCGAGGAGAGCATCCGCGAGGGGGATTTCGGTAACGAAGGAGAGATCATCCAGGGGACCGTCGTCGCCATCAGCCGTGACCACATCGTGGTCGACATCGGTGGAAAGAGCGAAGGCGCGATCCCGCTGAAAGAGTTCCAAGACGCGACAGGCCAGATCCCGGTGAAGGTCGGCGACACCGTCGACGTGTACATCGAGAGCCGCGAGAACGATGACGGACTTGTCACGCTCTCGAAGGAAAAGGCCGACAAGATGAAGGTGTGGGATGAGATCTCGAACGCCTGCGAGGCGGACGAGCTCATCGAGGGCACCATCAGCCAGCGCGTCAAGGGCGGCCTCTCCGTCACGATCCGAGGCGGCGTCAAAGCGTTCCTCCCGGGCTCCCAGGTCGACCTCCGTCCGATCCGCAACTTGGACAAGCTGATCGGCCAGACCTACAAGTTCAAGGTCATCAAGTTCAACAAGAAGCGGGGCAACATCGTCCTCAGCCGCCGCGTGCTCCTCGAGAAGGAGCGCGACGAGATGAAGCAGAGGACGCTCGAGACCCTGACCGAGGGCATGGTCGTCAAGGGCACGATCAAGAACATCACCGAGTACGGCGCCTTCGTCGACCTCGGCGGTATCGACGGTCTGCTCCACATCACGGACATGTCGTGGGGCCGCGTGAACCACCCGAACGAGGTGTTCCAGGTCGGCGACGAGGTCACCGTCAAGGTCCTCAAGTACAACCCCGACACCGAGCGCGTCTCCCTCGGCCTCAAGCAGACCCAGGAAGATCCGTGGAACCACGCCGAAGAGGCGTACCCGCCGGGCAAGAAGGTCCGCGGCAAGGTCATGTCGATCACCGACTACGGCGCCTTCGTGGAGCTGGAGCCGGGCGTCGAGGGCCTCATCCACGTCAGCGAGATGAGCTGGACCAAGAAGGTCAAGCACCCGTCGAAGCTGCTCGAGGTCGGCCAGGAGATCGAGTGCCAGGTGCTCGAGGTCGACTCGCGCGCCAAGCGCATCAGCCTCGGCCTCAAGCAGCTCGAGCCCGATCCGTGGATGCTCTTCACGGACAAGTACAACCCCGGCGACAAGATCGCGGGCAAGGTCCGCTCGATCACCGACTACGGCGTCTTCGTCGGGATCGAAGAGGGCGTCGACGGCATGGTCCACCGCAGCGACCTCTCGTGGTCGGTGCGCGTGAACAACCCGAGCGACCTCTACAAGAAGGGCGACGACGTCGAGGCGATCATCCTCTCGATCAACCACGACGAGAAGAAGGTCTCCCTCGGCATCAAGCAGCTCTGGGACGACCCGTGGCCGAGCATGCTGACGGAGTTCCCGATCGGCCGCGTCTTCGACGACGCGCTCGTCGTGAGCGTCGTCGACTACGGCGTCTTCGTCCGCCTGCGAGACGGCGTCGAAGGGCTCATCCCGAAGGAAGAGCTCGACGAGGCCGCGAGCAAGGTGAAGGCCGGCGAGACCGTCAAGTGCGAGGTCACCAGCCAGGACACGGTCGACCGCCGCCTGTTCCTCACCGCGAAGAACATCGGCGCGGAGCGTCCGGCTCAGCCGCAGCGCAAGTACACGGAAGAGTCGAAGGCTGCCGGCACGCTGGGCGATCTCATCAAGGAGAAGCTCGGCGGCAAGCTCGAGCTGAAGTAGCCGGTGGATGACGGGGACGGCGCTCCAAGCTCGAGCGCTCTCCCCGTCGATCCCCCTCCCAGGCCCTCCCCCGCTCGCGTGGGGGAGGGTTTTCGTTTGGAGGAGCTGCTGCATGGATGCAGCACGGTGCGGGGTGCAGGACGCGACGGGCTCCGCCGTAGCGCGATTCCAGGCCGACTCCGCGTGGCACCCTTCGTGCGAAGCGCCTCCGCATGCGAGCATCCACCTGGACCTGGGCGCAGGCGGTGTTGTCGATCGTTTGGAGCGGGACCGTCGGCTGCGTGTCCCTCGAGGACGAGCCAGGCACGGGCTTGACCGCCGCGAGCGGCGGGGGCGGCGCGAAGGCCGACGGCGGCGCCGACTCGTCGTCCACCGCTGGCACGAGCGGCGCCGAGCAGGTCGGAGGAGGAACGACGGGGAGCGGGGACGGAGGCTCGAACGGCGACGGCGGCGGCTGGCAGGGGCCGAGCCCGGGCAACGTGTGGTTCCACGAGCCTTTCGAGGCGCTCGGCCCCGAGGAGAGATACGGATTCAACTTCCGACGTCAGCCCTCGCCCAGCACGTGGCAGACGGACCACCAGCCGAGCGGCGGGTTCGGCGGCACGGGCGGCGCTCACGTCCGGGTGACCCCCTGCGCCGGCTGCGACACCCACACGAACCAATATTCGATCGGGTGGGTGACGCCGGACCTCGCGTCGGTCGGCAAGCCCACCTCGGCGATCGGAGACGGCCTCTACGTGCGGTGGCGAATCCGCTTCGACAAGGACACACGCTGGACCGAAAATACGCCCTTCAAACACAGCGCCAAGTTCGTCCTGTTCGGAGAGACGGGTAACGAGCCTAACAGTCGGGTCATCTTGCACCTGTTCAACCCCTACGAAAACGGCGGGTGCAGCCCCGGCTTCGAGTATTACGACCCCTGGCCCGAGTCCGAGTGGGTGCGCACCGAGGACTGGGGCCTCGGCCCGATCGGCTGGGATCACCCGGCGCTCAGCGGACATTTCGGCGCGTTCACGGCCCACGTGAACATCGGCTGGGACTGCGCCCCCGGCGTCCTCGTCACGCACGCTGCTTCCCCCTATCCGCTCGCGCCCCAGCACGTCGGCGCGGCTCCTATCGATGGCTGGTATCACCTGCAGTTTTTCATCAAGAGCGGCGACGGCGACGCGGAGTTCCGGATCTGGGCCAACAACAACGACGAGGCCACGCCCTCGTCACGCCGCGCGGGCTTCAGCCTGCACACGGTCGGCTGGGACGGCGGGCTCGACTTCGGCGGCTACTGGGGCATCGGCTCGGGCAACGCGATGGGCTTCGTCGTCGACGACCTCGAGGTCGGAGACACGTTCCACCCCGGTTGGTATCCGGAGCCCTGACCCCGTCGGCGCACGGCAGACAACGGGGCGCCGCGATCGTATGACGTCCCACCATGGTCGACGGCACCCCCGTGAGCGCGAGCGAGCCCGCGCTCAGCAACCTCAACGAGCCTCCTCCGCCCTCGCTCGGCGAAGACCCCGAGGCCGTGCTCAAGCGTTCGAGCCCCGGGCGCTTCCTGCTCAAGGTCGGCGTCGGAGCGCTCGCGCTCGCCGCGATCGGGACCGGCGGCTGGTTCGGCTCGAAGGCGCTCGCGGCGAGGCGCGCGAAGAACGTCCCCGCTGTCCCGTTCGACGCGGCGACCATCCTGGTGGGCAACGATCTGTTCGAGACCGAGCGGCCGGCGCACGAGGCGAAGGTCGATGCGTTCGCCATCGACAAGACCGAGGTCACCGTCTCGGCCTACCGCACCTGCTTCGAGCAGGGCGGCTGCGAGGAGCCGGCGAAGGGCGCGTTCTGCAACCTCGGTCAGGACGGGCGCGACGACCACCCGATCAACTGCGTCACGCACGAGCAAGCGACGAGCTTCTGCGCTTGGGCGGGCAAGCGCGTGCCGACCGAGAAGGAGTGGGAGCGGGCGGCTCGCGTCGCCCACGGCAAGAAGGCGACGCCGCCCGACTACGGCAAATGGGAGGGCCTCTTTCCCTGGGGAACGGAGGCGCCGTCACGTCGCAGCGCAAACGTCTGCGGCAAGGAGTGCCGCCTCTTCGGAGCGGAGCGCGGCCAACACTGGCCGAGCATGTGGGCCGACGACGAGGACGGCTTCGCGACCACCGCGCCGGTGGGCAGCTTCGAGAAGGGAGCCACGCCCGACGGCCTCTCCGACATGGCCGGCAACGTGTGGGAGTGGACGGCGAGCCCCTTCTGTGAGTACCCGGACGAGTCCTGCGGCAACAAGATCGAATACGTCATCCGCGGAGGCGGGTGGCTCAGCTATCACCCGCGCAACCTGGAGGTCACCACGCGCGAAGCGATGCCTGCGACCGACGCGAACCACGCGGTCGGCTTTCGCTGCGTGAAATGAGCTGGGTGCAGGCACCGCTTCACCGCCAATCGTGACTGCACGGCACCGCGGCTTTCCCGCTCCTTTGGGGTGGTGTAACCGCGAGGAGGTCTCACCGCGCCGCAAAGTTCTCGCCTGCCGAAGCCAGCCCCGCAGAGCGTTTCTAGCCAGGGGGTCTGATGCAGCCCCCCTCGGCCGCTTCGCGGCCTCACCCCCGCCTCCGGGCTCCGGGCCTCACGGTCCTCGCCCGTGAAGATGGCGACTGAGACCAGCGGTTCAACCAGTGCAGACAGGACACTGCCCCCACTGAGTCGAAGCGTGGATGGCGCACCATGTGCGCGTTCGCGACTCCTCACCTAGGCGCTACCGGCTCGCCGCAAAAAGCCGTTACCATTGCTCGCATGCGCGGACGAACGCTCCTGGGCTCGCTCCTGTTCGGTCTGGCCACCCTCACCGCCTTCGGCTGCGACGACAGCGGCACGCCGGGCACCGGCGGCAACGGCGGAGATCAGACCACCACGACGGGCACGAGCAGCGGCGGGAGCGGCCAAGGCGGCAGCACGGGCTCGTTCACGACGGGCACCGGAGGGTCGGAGCCCCAGTGCGTGAACCTGGAGTGCCAGCAGGTCGACTGCGCGGGCGACATCACGACGACCGTCACCGGGACCGTCTACGACCCGTCGGGGACGCTGCCGCTCTACAACGTCGTGGTCTACGTCCCCAACGCGCCGGTCGAGCCGGTGCCGGAAGGTTTGAGCTGCGACCAGTGTGACGCGCAGCTCAGCGGCTCGCCGGTCGTCTCGGCGATCACCGACACGCAGGGTCGCTTCACGCTCGAGAACGTCCCTGTCGGCGCCGACATCCCGCTCGTCATGCAGGTCGGCAAGTGGCGCCGCGTCGTCACCATCCCGACCGTCGCCGAGTGCGTGGAGAACCCGCTCACCGATCCGGAGGTGACACGGCTGCCGCGCAGCAAGGCCGAAGGGAACATCCCCCGCATCGCGCTCACCACCGGCTCGGCCGATCCCCTCTTCTGTCTCCTGCGCAGGCTGGGGCTCGACGACGCCGAATACGGCGTCATGGGCAGCGAGGCGCGCATCCATTTCTACCGCGGCGCCAACGGCTCCACCGGCTACGACGGCGGCTTCGGCGATCCGCCGGGCTCGGACTTCCCCGACGGTCCGACGACGCTCTGGTCGAACGGGTGGGAAAATTACGACATCGTCATGCTCTCGTGCGAGGGCAGCGAGAACCCCGGCCCGAAGAACGGACACCGAGGCGCGCTCCTCGACTACATCGATCAGGGCGGGCGCGTGTTCGCCACGCACTACCACTACGATTGGTTCCAGGACGACGCCCCTGCCGAGCTCCAGGCGCTCGCGACCTTCGGCACGGCGTCGAACAGCTTCGACGGGCAGGTCGACATCGAGCAGACCTTCCCGAAGGGCATCGCGCTCGCCGAGTGGCTCGACTTCGTCGACGGCTCCAGCCCCTTCGGCCACTTCCAGGTCGTCGACGGCCGCCGGCACGCGACGTTCATCGACACGAACCTCGCGCGCATCTGGGTCACGTACCTGATGAACTCGATCTACTTCTCCTTCAACGCGCCCATCGGCGCGCCGGAGGATCAGCAGTGCGGCCGCATGGTCTTCAGCGACATCCACGTCTCGGCCGGCGCCGGCAACCCCGACGGCGACTTCCCGAGCACGTGCATCAACGGCCCGCTCACCGAGCAGGAGAAGGTGCTCCTCTTCATGCTCTTCGATCTGTCCGCCTGCCTCGTCCCCGACGACGAGCCGATCTGCCCCCCCGGGCAAGCGAGCTGCGACGACGCCACCGACCCGGTCTGCAACGGCAACTGCGTCGACGGCTGCTGCCAGGAAGTCCCGCAGTGAGGTGACGGGGGGCTGCGGTTTCCCGCAGCCCCCGGAGCGACGCCGTCAGCTGCACCTCGCCCGCGGCGCGCGCCATGCGACCGCTCCCCCTCGGATCGCGCGCAACCCTCGACCGCTGTCGCATGCAATCGCGACCGCTGTCGCATGCGGCGCGACAACGAGCCTGCTCACCCCAGATTCGCGCGACTCTGCGCGCCATCGCCTCAGCCCTTGAGGCCGTTGCGACCGAGGTCGCCCGCCCATGCGACCGAGCCACCCCCCTTCCGCCGCATCCCTCGACTTCGGTCGCGCCGACGCGAGGCCAGGGCGCGAACCTCGCGAGGTCGGGCCATGCGTCGCGAGGCCGTCGCGCACGGCCGTCCGGATCGATGTTGCTCGAGCTGCTCGATGCGGTCCCAGGCGCCCGCGATAGCCGACACTTTGTGTCAGCCAGAGCCGCGAGCACCTGCACGTAGCTGACCAACTTCGGCAGCCAGGGGGCACGGCGCCGGTCACGGCCTGAGGTGCGCGTCGCCGCCTTCGAAGATGCCGTAGGCGGTGGGCTGCGGCGCGCCGTGTGGCCACTCGGCCTTGAAGCCGCGGCGCGCGCGCTCCCAGGTGAACGTCGCCTCCAGGTGCTGGCCCTGGAAGTAGGGGTAGATCAAGCTCGCGACGCCGGTCGACGCGAACGTGAACGTGTCACCCCTGCCGCCGCCGTGGGTGATCGTCACGCCCGTCGGCTTGCCGCGCTCGCGGCTTTCGCCCCTGCACGAGATCCGGATCCACTCGCGGACCTTCTTCGTCTCGCAGTCGAGCTTGCTCGATCCGAGCACGGTGACTTCCCCGACCTTCGACCACTCGTCGAGCGTCGGCACGGCCGAGCGTCCGTTGGGTCCGGCGGGCGGGTCGCTGCCGGTCGCCGTGGGGCTTGTGTCCGGTTGCGCGGTGGGCTGCGCCGTCGCGGTCTCGGTCGGCTGCGCCGTGGGCGCCGCGGTGGGCGCGTTGGTCGCCGCCGGCTTGCTCGTGGCCTTGGGCTTTTCGTCTTCTTCGTCGTCCTCGTCGCTCTTCTTCTTCTTCTTTTTCTTCTTCTCCTTCGCGTCATCCTCGTCGTCTTCGCTCGCCTTGTCTTTTTTGGCGGTCGCGCCGAGCTGGTCACAACCGGTCACACCCAGGGAAAAGGCGAGGAGGATGCTGAGGGGAAGGAGCGATTTGAGCATGGAGGTCGCGCCAGGATAGCGCCAAGCCACCCCGCCGGTGTCGTGCTACCTTCGCGCCCAGGATGAGCGCCCCCCTCTGGGCCCCCTGGCGGATGGAGTATGTTCTCGGCCCGAAGCAGAAGGATCGGTGTGTCTTCTGCTTCGAGGAAGGAACGGAGGCGGAGGAGCTCCGCTCCCGACTCGTCGTCGCCAGCACGGCCTCGACGATCGTCATGTTGAATCGGTACCCGTTCGCGGCCGGCCACCTGCTCGTCATCCCGAAGCGCCACGTGGACGCGCTCGAGCAGCTGACCGACGCCGAGCACCAGGAGCTCTTTCGCGTGGTCCGCGAGACCGTCGTTCGATTGAAGCGCGCCGTCCGGTGTGAGGGGCTGAACGTGGGGCTGAACCTCGGGGCGGCCGCGGGGGCTGGCATCGCCGAGCACCTGCACGCCCACGTGGTACCGCGCTGGGCGGGCGACACGAACTTCATGCCGGTGGTCGGCGCGACGCGGGTCATCCCGCAGGCGCTCGACGAGACACGCGAGCACCTGGCCAAACACTTCGCGGACCTCGGAGCTTCATGACCGAGAGCGCACCGCCGCCCGAACGAAGGCGTCGAAACCGCATCCTGTTTCTGTCGATCAGCGCCGTCTGCGCGGCCGCGATCATCCTCGTCGCGAACGAGATCCTCTTGCCGTTCGTGCTGGGGCTCGTCGTCGCGTACATCCTCTTGCCGGCCGTGCTCCGCGTGGAGCGGCTGGGCATCCCTCGCTGGGCGGCGATCCTCCTCGTCTACGCCCTCACGCTCGGCGTGATCGGCGGGTTCATCGCCACGATCGTCCCCAGCCTCGTGTCGGAGGGCCGCGCGCTCAGCCAGGATCTTCCTCGGCAGATCGACGAGGCCGAAGAGAAGTGGGTGCCCATCCTCGACGCACGGCTCCGCAGCTGGGCGGGCACCACGCCCGAAGCCGACGCTCCGGCCCCGAGCGGAACGCCTCGGCTGCCGGAGGCGCCGCTCGACGCCGAGGACAAGATCCTCATCCTGAAGCGTGACGACGGCGGCTACGAGCTGCGCGTCGGCTCCGAGGTCGAGGTCCGGCAGCACGGCGACGGCGTCTGGCGGGTCGATCGGACGGAGAAAGAAGAGGGCCCCAGCGTCCGGTCCTTCGTGCAGCGGGCGATGGCGCGCGGCTCGGCTTACGTGAGCGAGAACTCGGTCGAGCTCCTCAAGCTCGGCCAGCGCATCGTGGGCGCGGTTTCGAAGGCGATCTTCAACCTCTTCATGACCCTGATGTTGGGTGGGTACATGATGCTCACGCACGAGAAGATCCTCCGGTTCTTCCGCGAGCTCTTCGTGCTGGAGTCCCAGCCGTCGTTCGACAGGCTGCTGCACCGGCTCGACCGCGGGCTCGCGGGCGTGCTCCGAGGCCAGCTCATCATCTGCCTCGTCAACGGCGTGCTCTCCGCGATCGGCTTCTGGCTGTTCGACCTGAAGTACTGGCCGCTGATGGCCCTCATCGCCGCGGTCGGCTCGCTCATCCCCATCTTCGGCTCCATCGTCGCCGCCTTCCCCGCGGTGGCCATCGGCCTCACCCAGTCATTCGGGACCGCGTTCGCCGTGCTGGCCTGGATCATCGGCATCCACCAGCTCGAGGCGAACTTCCTGAACCCGAAGATCATCGGGGACGCCGCGAAGATCCACCCCGTGCTGGTGGTCTTCTCGCTCCTGGTCGGGGAGCACTTCTTCCAGATCAAGGGGGCGCTCTTCGCGGTCCCCTGCATGTCCATCCTCCAGACGCTCTTCCTGCATTTCCGCGAGAGCACGATGGGCCTGAAGGACCCCACCGCGACCGGCCACCCCACCCCCGTCCCGCCGCCCCCCCCGTCCATCCGGGCCACCTCTCCGCCCGATCGGGGCCCGCCCGACCGGGGCGGGTAGGCCCCCCCGAACTAGGGAGGTTGCGGAAGGCGCAGCGTGGTATGAGACCCCCGCGGCGAGGTGAGATGGCCTTCGCCGCGTGGAGCGTACGTGAGCGGCAAGCCGAAAAAGTCGAGCGCTACGGCGAAGGCGAAGGAGCGAGAAGACCTCCTCTCCGAAGCGCGAAAGAAGCAGTCCATCCCCGATCCCCTCAGCCCGGAGAACCTGAAGAAGCTCGGGGTGCGCATCGGGATCCCGGTCCTCGTCGGCTGGGTGATCGCCTTCCTCATCCCCCATTGGATCGCGAAGGCGGTCATGGGGGTGATCACCGTCGCGATCGCCGGCATCCTGGTCTGGGCTTTCCGCTACGCGAGCAAATCGCGCGCGGTGGTGGACATCCTCAAGGGCGCCGACACGCCCGAGGGCCGGAAGGAGGCGCTGCAGAAGCTCGAGTCGGACTTCAAGAAAGACGACGCAGCCGCCGTCTTCGCGCGCGCCCAGCTCGAGATGCAGGAGGACCCCCGCGCGGCCCTCAAGACGCTCGAGCAGATCAACCTGAGCAAGGTCATGGCCCACGTGGCGGACGAGGCCCGGGCCCAGCGCGCGATGATCCACCTCATCCTCGGCGAGACCGACGAAGCACGCGCGCTGGTCGATCCGATCGATCTCGGCCGCCATCAGGACGCTCGCTCCCGCGCGACGCTCACCGCCATCATCGGCGAGGCGTGGGCGCGCACGGGCCAGGCCAAGCGCGCCGTCGAGCTCCTCGAGAAGCTCAACCCCGACGACGCCGCTTACGAGGATCTGCGCCCGCAGCTGCTCCGAGCGAGAGCCTTCGCGTATTCGTGGGCGAACGACACGAAGCAGATGCGTAACACGCTCCGCCAGCTGAAGACGCTCAATCCCCAGTTTCTGACCGGCTTCATCACGAAGAAGAAAAACCCGATGGGGGTCGCGCCTCGCGGCGTGCACCCGCTCCTCGAGAAAGAGGCCTTCGAGATGCTGATGAAGAGCGGCGCCGTGCAACGGAAGATGGAGATGAGGCGCGGCTAGCGTCACGCCGGTACCAAGACCGACTTCGGAGACGGAGAGCTTATGGTTGCTTTTTCACCCCCCCAGCCCCCCTCACGACGTGAGGGGGGAGCCGTGGTTGCCTTGCTCGCGATGTGGCTCGTGGCCGGCGCCTGCGCGGACGGCAGCGACGACGCGATCGGAGGAGGCGGAGCCGGGGCGACCGGCGGCGGCACCACGACGGCGGCCGGCGGAGGGGATGGCACGGGCGGCTCGTTCACGACCGGGTCGGCCACGGGCGGCGGACCGCCGGGCATCTCGGAGGTGTTCGGCCACTCGAAGAGCACGCTCTACAAGCTCAACCCCGACACGAAGGCTGTCGGCATCGTCGGCAACTTCGCGGGCTGCCAGGACGTGCTTGACATCGCGCTCGACGCCACGTCGAACCTCTACGCCACGACGTCGGACGGCCTCTACCTCGTCGACCGCTCGACGGCCGCCTGCACGCTCGTCGCCTCGGGCGACTACCCGAACTCGCTCTCCTTCGTCCCCGCTGGCACGCTCGATCCCGAGACGGAGGCGCTCGTCGGCTACGTGGACGACCAATACGTGCGCATCGACCCGTCGGACGGCAGCATCGAGAACATCGGCGCCCCGTGGTCCAACGGCTTCGTCTCCAGCGGCGACGTGGTGAGCGTCAAGGACGGGCCCACGTTCCTGACCATCAAAGACGCGGTGGGCGGCCAGACCCAGTGCAACGACTGCCTGGTCGAGATCGATCCCGCCACCGGCGACATCCTCAAGAGCTACACGAACCTCGGCTATGATCGCGTCTTCGGCACGGCCTTCTGGGCGGGGAGCGTGTACGGCTTCACGACCGAGGGCGAGCTCTTCGAGGTCACGATCAACGGCGGCCAGCTGACGACGACGCTCATCGAGACGCCCCAAGGGCTCAGCTTCTGGGGCGCCGGATCGACGACGTCCGCCCCGCCGGTTCCGCAGTAGCTTCCCCGGTTCGACCCCTTCTCCTTCTGCTTCGGAGGCGCCCATGTCGCGAGCGATCGGATCGTCTCTCCTCGGCTTGATCGGCACCATCGTCGTCACCAGCGGGCTCGCGTGCAGCGCCGGCTCGGGGGACGACAGCGACTCGAGCGGCGGCGCCGGCGGCGGCACCGACAGCACCGGACAAGGAGCGGGCGCGACGACCACGGGGGCCCAGGGCGGCGGCTTCCAGACCGGGTCCGGAGGATCGGGCGGAGGGGGAGGACCTCCGGAGGTGGCCGAGGTGTACGGCCACAGCGCCGCCACCCTCTATCGGCTCGATCCCATCACGAAAAACGTGACGGTCGTCGGGGACTTCGACGGCTGCTCCGGCGTCATCGACATCGCGCTCGACAAGGACTCGAACATCATCGGGACCACCTTCGACGGGGTCTACTCGATCGACAAAGACACGGCGGCCTGCTCGCTCATCACGAGCGGCGACTTCCCGAACTCCCTCTCGTTCATCCCGGCAGGAACGCTCGACCCCAACGTCGAAGCGCTCGTCGGCTACGAGGCGGACCAATACGTGCGCATCGACCCGGTGAACGGGTCGAAACAATACATCGGCACCTACTGGAACAACGGGCTCGTCTCGAGCGGCGACGTCGTCTCGGTGAAAAACGGCAAGAGCTTCCTCACGGTCATGGGCAACAGCTGCCCGACCGACTGTCTCGTCGAGATCGACCCGGTGACGGGCGCGATGATCCAGAACTGGGGCCCGCTCGGCTACAGCGCGGTCTACGGGATCGCGTTCTGGGCCGGCAGCGTCTACGGCTTCACGGAAGGCGGGCAGCTCTTCGAGGTCACCTTCCCCAACCAGACGCTGATGACCACGCTCATCGCGTCTCCTCCCGGCACGAGCTTCTGGGGAGCCGGGTCCACGACCAGCGCACCGCCGGAGCCCATCCCCCAATGACGAACATCCGCCGAGCCGTTCCCTGGGTCCTGCTGCTCGCGGCCTGCTCGAGCGAAGAGCCGATCGGCCCCGAAGGCACGGGCGGCGCCGGAGCGGCCGCGACGACCACGACGACCTCCTCGGGCTCGGGCGCGACCACCACGAGCGGGTCGACGAGCTCGACCACGAGCGGAACCGGCGGCTTCGCGCCTTGCCCCGACGGCGTGACCTGCGTCACGAGCTTCCCTTTCACCGACATGCGCGACACCTCCACCGAGGGCAGCGCCGTCATCCCCAGCTACGACTGCTCGCCCGACACGGACGAAGGCGGGAGCGAGATCCTCTACCGCGTGACGGTCCCCGCCGACGGCTTCCTGAGCGTCGCGGTCTACGACGGCGACGGCGTGGACATCGACGTCCACATCCTGACGGAGCTCGATCCGGCGGCTCCCACGGGAACGACCTGCGTCGACCGCGGGGATCTGCAGGCGAGCGCAGACGTGATGCAAGGGGACGTCTGGGTCGTCGCCGACACCTGGGTCAGCGGCAGCGGCGCCCAGCCCGGCCCCTTCAAGCTCGACATCGGCTTCGTCGCAGCGAGCGTCGGCAGCTGCGCGATGCAGGCCGGCGAGATGCCGCGCGTGGGCGACGGCGGCGTGCACCTCATGATGCCGGCGACCGGCCCCGTCGTGCAGGAGGCCCACCTCGTCACGCAAGCCGAGCCGGCCCCCTTCCCCTCCAGCTCGACCGAGGAGCTCGCGGAGCACTACGCCCTCTCGCAGACGCAGACAGGCCTGGTCATGCACCGCGCCGAGCTCTGGGCGCCGCTCGAGGGCGGCAGGTTCTACGGAGCCGGGATCGGTGACCCCGCGGACCTGCCCGTCCTCGACGAAGGTTGGTACGTCAACATGTACTGGACGCCCGCGGCGAGGCCGCCGAAGGGCACCCGTATGATTCTTCGCAGCCCCAACGATCCGACACGTGCCGTGGTGGTCGCGGCCGGCTACGAGACCGGCCCCAGCGACCTGTCGCGGATCGGCGGAACCACCGAAGAGACACACTATTATCTCGGCTCGCAACACGACGCCGAGCTCGAGCTCGGGATCGCGGAGGACCAGTCGCTCCCCCTCGGGCCTCGTCGCTGCAGCCCGTGAGGCCGCGGCGCCGGTCGATACCCCGCCGCTCGATGGCGGCCCCGAGCGCACGAAATGCGCCACCCGCCCCACGATCCACGGGATCGCGTGGCGCTGGAAGACTCTGACCGGCTTGTCAGGGCCGACGAGGCGCGGGAACCGCGCGGCGTGCGGTTCCGCCACGGAGCGCCCACCTTTGGGGTTGGCGCCGGGAGTGAGTGCGGGTACGAATCGGGTTGCAGGGGATGCAGGACGAACTGCTGTTGAACGGGAGTCGACTGACGCTCGAGCAGCGAAAGGGATATCTGCACCTCTCGCTCAGCGGCGACATCGCGACCACACACGACGCCCGAGCCCTCGGCAACGCGCTCGAGCGAGCCATGGAACGGCTCGGCGTACGCCGCCTCCTGTTCGACGCGCGTGGGCTGGATCGGGAGATCGCGTCCGATCCCTGCGCGGAGATCTGGGTCTGGCTCTCGGCGCGGCTCTACGTCCAGATGGCCGTCGTGTTGCCCGCCTCGTCCGCGGAGCTCGGGCTCACGCGGTTCAACATGACCGGTTTGTCATCCCAGCTCCCCCTGCGGGGCTTCTTGAACGTGATGGATGCGCATCGTTGGCTCGACACGCGCATGAGCGGCGAGCGACGGCTCAGCCAGATGGGCATCCCCGCCGTGCGCGCGTCGATGCCGCCGCCCGCCTCGGCCGCCCCCGCCGCAGCGACGGACGAGCGCGTCGAGAAGAAGCGGAGCGGCTCTTACCACACCGGGGACTTCGAGCCCCTCGAGCCGGACGCAAACGGCACGGACAGCGACCGTCACAGGTGACGTGGTGCTGCTCGTCGCGCCCTTCGGCTCCGCGGTGCGCCGCGCCGCACCCCAGTCGCTCGGCCTCCTGAGCCTCGGCGCCGTCCTCTGCTGCGCCTGCGCGGCCCCCCCCGACGAGGAGCCGCCGCCGGAGCGGACCGGCGAAGCTCGGGCCCCCATCACGGTGGCCGAGGCGGCGGACGCCGGCTGCTCGACGATCGCCGTGAAGGGGCTGAGCCTCCAGATCATCGCCCAGTCGAACTGCCTGTCGCCCGGGGCGTTCGTGGCCATCCCCGAGCAACCGAACGTGGCCGTACAGGACACGGTCTTCGCGTTCCTCGAGGCGCCGGCCCAAGAGGCGTTCGTCGCCGCCGTCTCGTCGCGCCCCGACCTGACGTTGACGCTGAACTCGGCGCTGCGGACGGTCGCGCAGCAGTACCTTCTCTACCGCTGGTACCAGGAGGGCGCCTGCGGGATCGGCCTCGCGGCGACGCCAGGCAACTCCAACCACGAGACGGGCCTCGCGCTCGACGTCTCGGAGTACCAGACCTGGCGGCCCATCCTCGAAGATCACGGCTTCACCTGGCTCGGCAGCTCGGACCCGGTGCACTTCGACTACGCAGGCCCGGGTGCGGTCGACTACCGCGGAACCGACGTGCTCGCCTTCCAGATCCTCTGGAACCTCAACAACCCCGACGACCCGATCGACGAGGACGGCGAGTGGGGACCGCAGACGCAGGCCCGCATGGAGCAGTCTCCGGCGGAGGGCTTCCCCGTCGGGGCCAGCTGCGGTGACGCGCCCGACGTCTGGCTCGCCTCCAGCCTCCCCGGCGCGGGCGACCGGTTCGCGGACGGCGCGTCGGCGGGTGTGTTCGATGTCTTCGAGGGCGACACGGTCGACTGGACGGTCGAGCTCGAGAACCGCGGGCAGGCCGCGGCCGCGGGCGTGACCGTCGTGCTCGAGCATGACGATTTTGTCGCTTTATCAAGCGCGTCGATCGAGCGCGCGCCCGCGCGCGGCGAGCCCGCGGTCCCCGCAGGGACCGCCCCGCTCACCGGCCCGTCCGCGCCGGTCACCATCGGCGCGATGGCTCCCGGGGAGGTCGTGACGTTGCGTGTGTCGGCGACCGCGGCCGAGTACTCGGTGGAGTCGGAGCCGCCGGCGGTCGTCCGCGCGTTCGTCTCGAACATCGACGAGCACTACGGCGCGGCCTCGTTCGGCGGCGACGTGACGGGGGACGGCTCGCAGACGTTCGGCGGCGGCCGGCTCGAGGTGACGACCTCGCTCGACGTCTACTCGCGCTTGCGATGGGAGTTCGAGAGCGACCGGCGTGAGGGCTTCACCGGAGCCGGGAGCGTCGCCGTCGCCGCGGGCTCGCTCGAGATCACCCCGCAGTCCGGTGCGTTTGCGGTCACGCCGGTCCTCACGCTCACGGGCGGGCCCGAGACGAAGATCTCGATCCGCGCGCGCCGCGGGATGGGACAAGGAGCCGCGAGTCTCCTCTTGTTCGACGCCGACTCGGTCGACCTCGCGAACGCCGTCCACGTGCCGCTCGACCTCCCCGCGGACGGCGTGTTTCATGACATCGTCGTCACGTCGACCGAGGCGCCGTCCTTGGCGGGCACCACACGAAGGATCGGCTTCTCCCCGTTCGACGCAGGACAAGGCGCGAGCGCGATCGACTGGCTGCGCGTCGAAGGCGCGACCAGCACGGGCCTGCCGCCGGCGCAGGACGACGATCTCTCCTCCGAGGAAGAGGACGAGGACGGCTGCTCCTGCCGTCTCGCCGCCTCGGGCGAGCGATCCGGCTCGCCCGCGGTGTGGGTCGGGCTCTGGGCCGCCGCGGCGCTCGCTCAGCGGGTCGCGCGGAGACGACCGCCGAAGCGGCGCGCCGCATAAGCCAGGGCAACAGCCCCGAGGGACAGGACGTAGAAGCCGGTCCAGGGCGACTTCGGCGGGGGCGGCTCGTCCGGCCGGCGGATGGTCGGCAAGACTCCTCCGCCGCAGAACTCCTCCACGTGGAGCGCGACGTTCGCCTGGAGCGTGCTCGAGACGCCGATCTGGGTCGGCGCCGCCCTGAGCAAGAGATCGATCGCGAGCGCTTCGCGAGGCAGGTCTGCCTCGAGGCGGGTGACCCAGACGTCCGCCGGGTGCAGGCCCTCGAGCGCGGTCGCGACGTCGTCCATGTCCTCGCAACCGAAGAGGCGCGCGTCGATCGCGTCCGCCGAGGGCGCGCAGGCCGGGGAGTCCCACGGCTCACCCGGCGGGCAGGGGTTCTTCACCACGGCCATCGCCGAGCCGGCGGCACCCACTTCGACCGAGCAGAGCTCGGCCGTCTCGCCGTTGTTGAAGGCCTGCTGCGCGTAGAGGTCCAGGAAGCTGACGGGGTTGAAGTTCTGGTCCTGGAAGGTCTGCGTGAGGAGCCCCGACTGCGCGAAGGTCGTCAGGAACCCGCGGCCGCCCTCGCGCGCGAGCGCTTGTTTCCGCAGCTCCGCGTAGTTCGATTGGCTGGTCTCGAAGTCCCACGAGAGCAGCGCGGTCTCGACCCGCGCCTCGGGGAAATTGTCGACCTTGTAGCGTCCCTCCCCCACGACGTAGAGGACGATCGGGGTCTGCGCGCCCGTGCCGGCCGCCACCATCCGGAGCGGCAGCGACAGCCCTCCTCCCGCGGAGACGACCCGCACCGGCGTCATCTCCTTCACGCCTTTGCCCGGCAGGAGCCGCAGCGCGATGAAGTCGAAGCCCTCCGCCACGTAGGCGTCGATGATCGGCTGCGTCGTCGCGTCCACGGCGTAGCCGTGGGACGCGAGCCACTCGTTGAGCGCGCCGGGCTCTTCGGTCGAGAGCGTGACAGTCTCGTAAGGACCGACCGTGCCCTGGTGGACCACCTCGACGGGGTCTCCCCCGCCCTCCTCGCCGTCGCCGAAGCCCGCCGCGTCCGCCTGCGCCTCCATGCCGCAGCCGAGACCACCGCCGGCGTTGCCACAGGTCACCTGGGGCTGCTGGATCTTGGTGACCGTCGTCGCCTCGAGGACCTCGAAGAAGGCCGAGCTCGCAGTCTCGATGCGGGCGCCGGGCTTGACCGGGAGCACCCAGGCGAACTCCTCCGGCTCGCCGGCGTATTGGATCTGGTCCCACAGCGTCGACTGTGTCGGCGAGACCGACATGACCATGCGATGCCCGCTGACGACCGTCGGGGTCGCGGGCGGAACGAAGCAGCCGCCGCAGGCCGACGCCTCCGAGGGGGCGAGGAGCGGGACGCTCGCGGCGAGGACGCCCAGCGCGACCGGCGAAGCAAGGCGGGTAAGGAGAGATCTCATCGATCGACCTCGTGTCGGCGGGCGAAGCGCCCGGCTGACCAGTTGCGTGTCCGCCGGGGGCGCGTTCCGTTTGCGTTTCGGGGGTCGTTGCGGGAGCCGGAGCCAGGGAAACGGAGTCGACGTCGTCCGGACACGAAAGATGAGGCGTAAGCTAAGGAAGCGATGGACCGCGCACCGCGTTGCAATCCGGGGGCCAGCGTTCCCACCCTGGCGTGGCCGATGATTCTCGTGCTCGTCGCCTCGCTCGCGGGCTGCGGCGGGGCCGAGGGAGACTGCGAGGACCTCTGTGCCATGGAGGCACAATGCTCGGCGGACCCCAGCTACAGCGACATCGACGCCATACCCTTCGATGAGGAGGCCTGTCGCTCCACCTGCTCGGCCTTCGCCGAGGAGGACCCGGCCTACGCGGACGGCGTCGCGGACCGCGTCGCGTGCCTGGAAGAGCAGCTCGATTCCGGAGGCGGCTGCTTCCCCTGCTCGTTCGACGGAAGCTGACCCCCCCGCCGCGGTGCCTTGCGAAGTCGGCGCCGGCGGGGCACGCTAGTCGGCAGTGCGGCTCGTTCCGTCCCTTCGCGCCTGGCTGGTCACGGCCCTGCTCTCGGCCTCGCTTCTCCAGGTCGTGGCCTGCTCGAAGAAGCGAGAGGAGGTCGACGCCAAGCCGACCGAGCTGCCTGCGCTGTCGTTCCGCGCCGACACGCCGAACCTGATGCTCACCTGGATCGACGAGCGAGGGGGAACCCACGTCGTCGCGTCCCCGGACAGAGTGCCCGAGCCGTCGCGCGACCTCGTCCGAGTCGTCGTCTCCGACCGGAACGAAGGCATGGGCGATCCGATCTACGTGTCGGATCTCTCCAAGCCCGACGCGGACGGCTCGTTCTCCACGCGGAGCGTGCCCCGCAGCGTCTGGGAGGACGAGATCGAGCGCCGGCGCGAGAAGAGCGCCGAGGCGGCGCTCGATCCGCGGCCCGATGCGCCGGAGCCGCGTGCGCCGTCCGAGCCTCGAGCCCCTGCGCGCAACCAGCCGAGCCCGTCGCCGGATGCTGGAGAGCCGGCGCCGGCGGACGGGCAGTCGCACGTCAAGGCCATCGTCTACGGGGCCGACTGGTGCTCGCCGTGTCACCAGGCGCTCGACCACCTGAAGCGCAGAGGGATACGCGCGACCTTCAAGAACATCGAGAAAGACGGCGTCGCCCAGGCCGAAATGGACGCCAAGCTGAAGAAGGTCGGCCGCTCCGACGGCCGGATCCCGGTCATCGACATCGACGGCAAGATCCTCGTCGGGTTCTCGGCGCGCGCCATCGACGCCGCGCTCGCGCAGTCCTCCGGCACGATGTTGTGACGGGGCCCCGAGACGCGGGGCTCTGAGAGGGGCCTCCGAGACGGGCGTCTCGTACCAAACGTCAAAGTGACGTTGCTGGAGGGGGCTGTCGCGCGTATACGACTGTTCCCTTTTCTGGCGTTCACAACGACCTTTTAGGAGAAGCGACAATGATCGACGTCCCGATGCCACAGCTCGGCGAAAGCGTCGCCGAGGGAACGGTCACCAAGTGGATCGTGCGCGAAGGTGACTTCGTGGATCGGGAGCAGGTGCTGCTCGAGGTCGCGACGGACAAAGCGGACACCGAGGTGCGCGCGCCGGTCGCCGGTCGCGTCGTCTCGCTGATCGCCCGCGAAGGCCAGACGGTGGCGCAGGGCTCTCCTCTCTTGAAGATCGACGAGACAGCATCGAAGGGTGCTGCCGCCGCGCCCGCCGCCGAGCCCGCGAAGCCCGCCGCGGCCGTCCCGCCGCCCCCTCCCGCGCCTTCCGCGCCCGGCTTGGCCTCTCCGTCCACGCGTCGCATGGCGCTCGAGCACGGGGTGGACGTCTCGAAGGTGCACGGCACCGGTGACGGCGGACGCGTGACCCACGAGGACGTGCGGCGCGCCGCCGCGGTGCCCCCGCCCGCCCCCGCCCCGGCCGCCGCCCCCGCCCCGAGCGCGTTGCACGCGCCTGCTGCGACGCCCGCCGCAGCCGAGCTCTCGCAGCTGCTGCAGGCGGGCGGCGGCTTCGTGCCTCCCATCCCGGGAATCGGGTACGGCTCGTACAAGGTCCCGCCGTACGTGCCGAAGCCCGGCGATCAGGTCGTCCCGTTCAGCCGCCGCCGGCAGATCACGGCCGACCACATGGTCTACTCGAAGCAGGTCTCGCCGCACGTGCCGACCGTGGCCGAGGTAGACCTCTTCGCCACGTCGAAGCTGCGCGATCAGCACAAGGACAGGTTCAAGAAGGAGGGGGTGCCGCTCACCTTCCTCGCCTTCATCTGCGCGGCCACCGTCCGCGCGCTGCGGGAGAACCCCACGCTGAACGCGCGCGTGCTCGACAAGAGCTACGTCGTCCTTCGAGACGTCAACCTGGGCGTTGCAGTCGATACCCCAGGGGGGCTCGTCGTCCCCAGCATCAAGAACGCGGACCAGCTCTCGCTCCGCGGCATCGCCGCCGCCATCGACGAGCTTGCCCAGCGCGCGAAGGTGGGTAAGGTCACCGCAGACGATCTCGCCGGCACGACGTTCAGCGTCTCCAACCCCGGCCTCAAGGGCAACCTGCTCGGCGCAGCGATCATCTCGCAGCCGAACGTGGGCATCCTCCGCATGGGCGAGATCAAGAAGCGCCCCGTCGTCGTGACGAACGGCGAGGAAGACAGCATCGCCATCCACCCGGTCATGTACCTCACCCTCTCCTACGATCACCGCATCATCGACGGCGTCGCCGCGAACAGCTTCCTCTGGCGCGTGGCGGACATCCTGAACCGCGCCGAGTTCGAGGTGGGCTGATGGGCACCCCCGCCGGCCGCGCGCCGCTCTCCGAGGTGGACCCGGACATCGCGTCGCTCATCCAGAAGGAGGAGCGACGCGAGGCGGACAAGCTCCGCCTCATCGCGAGCGAGAACTACGCCTCCCGCGCCGTGCTGGAGGCGAGCGGCTCGTGCCTGACGAACAAGTACTCCGAGGGGTACGCGAAGAAACGCTACTACGAGGGTCAGCAGATCATCGACGAGGTGGAGGAGCTCGCGAAGGCTCGCCTCCGCGCGCTGTTCGGCAAGCCCCTCTCGGACCCGAACGAGCTCCACGTCAACGTGCAGCCGTATTCGGGTAGCCCCGCGAACCTGGCCGTCTACCTGGCGTTCCTCAAGCCTAACGAGACCGTCATGGGGCTCGGCCTCCCGGCCGGCGGCCACCTCACACACGGCCACACGGTGAGCATCACCGGGAAGTACTTCCACTCGGTCCCCTACGGCGTGGACAAGATGACCCACCGGATCGACCTGGAGGAGGTGCGGAAGCTGGCCCGCGAGCACCGCCCGAAGCTCATCTGGTGCGGCACCACTGCCTACCCGCGCACGCTCGATTTTGCGGCCTTCCGCGAGATCGCCGACGAGGTCGGGGCCATCCTCGCCGCGGACATCGCCCACATCTCGGGCCTCGTCGCGGCCGGCGTGCACCCGAGCCCGGTCGGCATCGCCGACGTGATCACGTCCACGACACACAAGACGCTGCGCGGCCCACGCGGCGGCATGGTCCTCTGCAAGCCGGCACACGCCGCGGCGATCGATCGCGCCGTGTTCCCCGGCCTGCAGGGCGGCCCGCACAACCACACCACCGCCGGCATCGCGGTCGCCGCGCGCGAAGCGAGCGAGCCCACATTCGTGGACTACGCGAAGCGGGTCGTGTCGAACGCCAAAGCCCTCGCCGAGGCGCTGCTCGCCCGCGGCTTCTCCCTGGTCACCGGCGGGACGGACAATCACCTGCTCCTCGTGGACATGACGCCGAAGAACATCGGCGGAAAGCCCTACGCGCAGGCGCTCGACCGCGCCGGGATCGTCTGCAACTACAACGCGATCCCCTTCGATCCACGCAAGCCGATGGATCCGAGCGGCATCCGGATCGGCACGCCGGCGATCAGCTCACGCGGGATGGGAGCGGAGGAGATGAAGCGACTCGCCGCCTGGATGGACGAGGTGGCGAAGAGCCAGGACCCCGCCGTCCTCGACCGCATCGCCGCCGAGGTGAAGGAGATGTGCGCCGGGTTCCCTGCCCCCGGCCTCTCCGTGTAGCGTTGGGCCATGGCCTACGGCGCACCGCCCGGATACGGCGGCTATCATGGTCCCCAGGGCGGTCCTCCCCAGCCGGGCTACGGACCGCCCGGCTATGGGGCTCCGGTGCAGCCTCCGAAGAAGAAGGGGATGAGCGGCTGCCTGCTCGCTTTCCTCATCGTCGGCGGGCTGTTCCTCGTCGCGGGTATCGGCGGCGGCCTCTGGGCCTACCTCGCCTTCAAAGACTTCTTCGACGCCTCGGGTGAGATGATGAGCGTCGTGCTCGAGGCGCGGAATGCCCCGGGCGCGGCGGAGGTGCGCGAGCTCGGCTGCAAGGAGGCGGTCGTGCTCGACATGAAGAAGCTCTCGAAGGTGGCCCAGCGCTTCGAGGACGCCGTGGCGAAGCGCGAAGGGCGGGAGCCGAAGGAGCTGAAGCTCGACGAGAGCTCGGGCCATTTCGTGCAGTGCAACGAGCCCAAGGGCAAGGTCACCTGCCAGGAGGTGGCGGACGCCTTCATCGAAGCCGTCAAGCCGAAGGGGAAGTTCGTCGCGTCCGTGTCCAGCTCAGGCGGCAAGAACCAGTGCACCGAGACCTTCGACGAGACCGGCAAGAACCTCGGCAAGGCCGAGTCGGTCAACATCCCCACGCAGTAGAGTCGCGGGCCGAGGGACGTCACCGGACGAGCTGACTCGTCAGGACGACAGCACGTTCACCAACACACGCGGGACCTCCTGCAACGGCAAGAGGCGCTCGGCGGCGCCGAGCTGCATGGCGGCCGCCGGCATTCCCCAGACCGCGCACGTCTCTTGATCCTGAGCGAAGGTGCGACCGCCGGCGAGCCTGAGGTCCTTCAGACCGGCAGCGCCGTCTTCACCCATCCCGGTCAGCAGGCAGGCAGCGGCGTTTTTGCCGACGTTCTTCGCGAGCGAGCGAAAGAAGACGTCCACCGAGGGTCGATGGCCGGACACGGGGGGACCGTCGGTCAGCGTGATGCGGTACTCGCCGCCGAACCGTCGGACTTCGACGTGTTTGTCGCCGCCAGGACCGACGAGGATATGACCTCGGAGCACACGATCTCCCTCGCGCGCCTCGCTCACCTTCATCTTGCACATCTCCGAGAGGCGATCGGCGAAGTCGCGCGTGAACCCTGCGGGCATGTGCTGGACGACGACGACGCCAGGTGACCATCCGGGAAACGCCGGCAAGATGCGCGTGAGCGCGGCGACGCCGCCGGTCGAAGCGCCGAGGCCGATGACAGCGTCGGTTGTGTTGTCGAGCGCCGCTTGCGGCGTGCCCGCGTCGAGCACCGGCGCGTCCTTTCGCGCGACCTTCGCTCGCGCGGCCACCTTCACGCGTCGGATGAGCTCCTCCATCATGCCCTCGAGGCCGCCGGCCACGGCGCTGCTCGGCTTGGCCATCACGTCCACCGCACCCGCTTCGAGCGCTTGGAGCGCGAGCGTGGAGCCGCGAGTCGTCAGCGACGAGAGGACCACGGTGGGGGTGGGCAGGACGGCCATGAACTTCTTGATGAACGTGACGCCATCCATGCGGGGCATCTCGACGTCGAGCGTCATGACGTCGGGGGAGAGCTGGACGAGGAGGTCGCGCGCCTCGTATGGGTTGGGGGCCGTCCCGACGACGCGCAGCTCGGGGTCCTTCGAGAGCCCTCGCTCGAGAATTCCGCGGACGAGCGCGGAGTCGTCGACGATGAGCACCTTGATGACTGTGGACATGGATCGCTCGCTCAGGTCGGACTGCGCCGGAACACCCCCGGCTGCACGGTCGACCATCGGGTTGGGGAGTCGGTCGTGGGATCGGTGAAGCTGGTGATCAGCCAGGCACCCGGCGCGGCCACGTCGTACATCGCCTCGAGAACGCGATGCCTCGACGCGGCGTCGAAGTAATAAAGGACGTTCCGGCAGAAGATGATGTGGAAGGCCTGGGTGAAAGGCCAGTGGGGCGCGAGGAGGTTCAAGCGCCGGAACGTGCACATGTCCCGGTAGGCCGGCCGCACGCGCCAGTGGGACTCGGAGACCGGCTCGAAGGCGAGCCGCTCGGCCGGCGTGAGGTCCGGCATTCGGCCGGTCTCGTACAGGGCCGTCTCCGCGGCCTCGATGTGGCGCGCGCTCAGGTCCGTCCCGAGCACCTTCACGCGAGCGAACGTCCCGGGACCGAGGTTGTAGGCCGCGTGGATCGCCAGCGAATAGGCCTCCTCCCCGGTGGATGTGGCAGCCGACCACATCCGGACGGGACCGGGGTCGAGCGTCGGGTAGATCTGCTCGGCGAGAAGCTGGAACGCCTCCCGTTCTCGGAAGAGCTGGGTGTAGTTGGTGGTCGCTGCGTCCGCGATCATCATGGCGACGCGCGCGTCGCCGCGCTCGAGGCGCTGCAGCATGTGCTGCGGGGTGGCGCGCTCGTTCTGGCAGAGCGCCTCCACGCGGATCCGGAAGCTCTCGCTCCGTGCGGCCGTGAGGACGATCCCCGAGTGCCGCTCGACCCAGTCGTGGAGCTGTACCCAGACCGTCGCCGTCTCGGGCAGGGCGAGCGCCTCAGACATGGAGCTGCTCGCAATCGAGCGCGAGCGCGACGTCGCCGGTCCGGAGCATGCCGCAGCCTGCCGCCGCTCGGATCCCCGCGAGCGGGCCTCTCAAGGGCTTGAGCATGACCTGCTGGTTTCCGAGCAGGGCGTCCACCGGGAGCGCGTATTCGCCGCGCGAGGTCTGGACGACGACCAGGATCCGACCGTCGAGCGACTCGATGGCCGGTGAGACCTCGCCCCAGAAGCGGTGCAGCCAGAGGACCGGCACGAGGTTGTTTCGCACTCGCACGAGCACCTGCCCGTCGGCCGAGTTCTGTGAGACGCGCGCGGCCTCCACCTTGAAGACCTCGAAGACCTTCTCGATCGGGAGCGCGAAGAGGCGGTCGCTCTCGCGGACGACCATCGCCTCGACGAAGGCGAGGGTGAGCGGCATCGTCATGGTCAGGTGGGTCCCCTTGCCTTGCACGCTCCGCAGCGCCGTCCGACCGCGCAGGCCGGCGATGATGGTTCGGACCACGTCCATCCCCACGCCGCGCCCGGAGAGCTCGTCGATCGTCTCCTTCGTCGAGAACCCGGGCTCGAAGAGGAGCTCGAGCTTCTGCTCGTCGGTCAGCTCCGCGCCTTCCGCGATCAGACCTCGGGCCGTCGCGCGCGCGACGATGGCTGCCCGATCGATTCCCTTACCGTCATCGACGACCTCGATCGACACCTCGCCTCCCTGATGGGAGGCGGACAGGACGATCTGACCGACGGCGGGCTTGCCAGCGGCGAGTCGCTCCTCCGGTCGCTCGATGCCGTGGTCGATCGCGTTGCGGAGGACGTGCACCAGCGGATCCTGCAAGGCATCGACCATGACCTTGTCGATCTCGGTCTCTTCCCCTTCGAGCACGAGCTCGACTTCTTTTCCGGTGCGCTTCGCGGTGTCGCGGACGACGCGCTTCATCTTCTGGAAGACGCCGCTCACGGGGACGAGCCGCATGCCCGAGACCTCGTTCTGCATCTCCCGCACGAGGAGCTCCAGCTTGTGTGACGCGGCCGCGTAGCCTTCGAGCTCCAGCCCTTCGAGCGACGGGTGATGGGTCACCGCCCCCGCGGCGAGGCCGATCTCACTGGCCAGATCGAGGAGGAGCGAGATCTTGCGGGCGTCGACCCGGATGAACTCGGTCTTCGGCTCCAGCTCGTCGCCGTTCGCTTTCTCGGCGCGCGGACGAGCGGCCTTCGCCGCTGGCGCGGCAGGCGCCGTCTCTTCGACCACGGCTACGACCTCCGCCGAATCTGGCGGAGAGCCTTCCGGCTCCGTTCGCTCGGCGGGCGTCGCCGGCTCGAAGAACCCGAACGTCTCAGGCTCGGAGGTCAGCCCGCGAAACTGCGCCTCGAGCGCGGCGAAGACCGCCTGAACGCCGGCCTCGGCCGCCTCGAGGCTGGAGGCCTCGTCGAGCTCGGTCGCGGCCACGAGACGCTCGAGGGCGTCGACCACCTCGGCGCGCTCCACGCGGGCCGCCGGCTCGATCACACGCCGGGCGGCGGCGAAGATTGTCTGCTTGGCGTCCGGGCGCCCAGCGCGAAGGCCCGCGATCGCGGCCTTTACCGCCGGCATGTGCGCGCGCGCCACCGCCAAGAGCATCTCGAGCTCGTCGGCCGCCGCGCCGGAGAGGGCGCTCTCGTCGGGCACGCCGGGAGCGTCGCTGAACAGCCCGAACGACCCCCCCGCCGCGTGGTGCGCGGCGCCGCCGCGTATCGCATACGCCTCCACGATCGAGTCGCAGAGCGCCTCGAGCTCCGGAGAAGCGGGCGGGTTCTTCTGCTCGGCCGCGGCGCGCTCGACGAGCGTACGAAGCTCGTCGATCGCCTTGAGCATCAGCTCGACGATGTCGCGGTCGAGGGCGACCCCGCCGTCCCGAACGAGCCCGATCAGATCCTCCGAGACGTGAGCCAGGCGCTCCACCGTCTCGATGCGGAGGAACCCCGAGTTTCCCTTGAGCGAATGGAGCCCTCGATAGAGCCCATGTAGCTCCGCGATCGCGGTCGGGTCGCCCTCCAGGACGAGGATGCTCTCCTCGATCTCCTGGAGCGCCTCCGCCGCGTCGTTGGCGTAGCTCGCCCAGACCTCTCGTTCCTCGAAGCTCATGTTGCCTCTCGTGTTGATGCGACTTGCGCGTTACGCGCGGGCGCCGACGTCGGCGAGCAGATAGGGCACGTCCAGGATGAAGCTGACGCGCTCGTTTCGCTTCCCCATACCGGAGACGAGCGAGCCCTGGCGCGAGCCGGACGCGGTCACGCGCGTGTCGATGTCGTTGGGGGGGATCTCCGCCACCTCGGAGACGCCGTCGACGACCAGCCCCGTCGCGGTGTCGCCCACCTCGAGGACGACGATCACCGTCCTGTCGGAGTACTCGGCCTCCTTGAGGCCGAATCGGCTCCGCACGTCGAGGAGCGGGATCACCTTCCCGCGGAGGTTGATGACGCCGCGGATGTACCCCGGCACGTCCGGCATCGAGAAGCTCTTCTGCAGCCGAACGATCTCGGTCACGTGTTTGACATGGACCGCGTACTCCTCCTCGGCGACCGAGAAGGTCAGGTACGTGTTGTCGATGTTGTCCTCTTCCTCGTCCAGCGCGTCATCCTCGTACGACATGCGTGCTCCTTTTCGACCGGCGCCCCAGTGCGCGAGAGTGCGAGAGCGTGCTCAACGCACGACCTTCGCCACGACTTGAAGGACTTGATCGGGGTTGAACGGCTTCGTCAGCCACCCCGTGGCCCCGGCGGCCTTGGCCTCGCTCTTCTTCGAGTCGCTCGACTCGGTCGTGAGCATGAGGATCGGCGTGGACCGATAAGCCGCGTTCGCTCGCAGACTCTTGATGAGCGTGATGCCGTCCATGTTGGGCATGTTCAGATCGGTCATGAACAGGCTCACGGGCGGGGAGGCCGCGAGCTTGCTGAGCGCGTCGCGCCCGTCCACGCCTTCGAGGATCTGGAAGCCGGCCTTCACGAGCGTCGAGCTCACCATCTGCCGGACCATGCTCGAGTCATCGACAACCATCGCAACCTTGGGCATGCACGCCTCCCTCGAATAGCTCGAGGGGGTTAACGGTCACGGTCGGCCGAGCGTTTAGCCCCGAGGTGCAGATAATTCGGGTCGCCCCTTTTGGTCGTCAGATTGTTGCCGCTACCGAGGGCAATGGTCGCGCTCTCCTTGGTGCCGCCGCCGCTACCCTCGGCCCCGCCGGTGGCTCAAGCGGACCTGCCTGGGGTCCTGCGAGCAGCGCTGGACATCCTCGAGGCAGACTCGGCCGTGCTGCGAGAGAACCTCCAGCAGGTCGGCTCGCTGGTGTCGGACGCCGGTCGAACCATCGCCGAGAGCTTCCAGGAGCTGGAGAGGGACACGGAGTCGCAGCGCCAGCTCATCGAGAGCCTGGTCTCCACCTCGCAGGACTCGTCGAATCGGGGGCTCGCGACGCTGATCGAGGAGGTCCGCGCAGCGCTGCGCTCCCTCGAGAGCGCGGTCGTGACGAGCGCGACCGTGAGCCGCGAGAGCACCGGGGAGATGTCGAGGCTCGCGCAGGAGCTGGAGGAGGTCTTCCAGCTCCTCGGACAGATGCGCGACATCTCTCTGCAGACCCACATCCTCGCCATCAACGCCTCGCTCGAGGCGGCTCGGGCCGGCGACTTCGGCGGCGCGTTCAACGTCGTCGCGGTGGAGGTACGGCAGCTCGCGAACAAGTCCAACGAGTTCAACGACCGCTTGGGCAACGAGATCGGGCGGGCGCGGAGCTCCATCTCCTCGGTCTGTGAGTCCCTCGTCCGATCGGTCGAGACCGGCAACACCGCGGCGGCGGGTGCAAGCGCTCGGAATCTCGCCCTGCTGACGGCCCTCTCGGACCTCGACAGCCACCTCTCCGGGCTCCTGTCCCAGCTCGAGGCTCTGTCCGCGAGCATCCGCGAGCGCATCGGCATGACCGTTCGCGCGCTGCAGTACGAGGACATGGTGACGCAGATCCAAGCGAACTCGAGCGAGCACCTGCGCCGGATCGAATACGCGGGCACCGTCCTGAGGAAGCTCGTGAAGTGCCTCGATACGAGCCCCTCCAAGATCACCCCGGAGCTGCTCGCCCATTACGAGGGCGCGTTGGTCCGGGCGCTGGCGCGCGAGATCCGCTCGCCGGTCAAACAACAGAGCGTGGAAGAAGGCAGCATCGAGCTCTTCTGAGCCACGAAAGACGACGAACACTGCCATGGCGCGAACGAGGAGAACCCCGATGTCGAATACCCAGCAAAAGGACGCTTCCGATCATCTTTTCAGCGCGATCTCCAGATCGATGGCGGTGATCGAGTTCGAGCTCGACGGGACGGTGCGAGAGGCGAACGAGAACTTCTGTCTGGCGATGGGCTACGAGAAGGACGAAGTGGTCGGCAAGCACCACCGCGTCTTCGTCGAGCCGAGCTACGCGAAGAGCCCCGCTTACAAGGAGTTCTGGGCCAAGCTCCGAAGCGGTCAGTTCGCGAGCGGAGAGTTCAAGCGCCTCCGCGGCAACGGCGAGCCGATCTACCTCCAGGCGACCTACAACCCGGTCTTCGACGAGAACGGCAAGGTCTACAAGGTGGTCAAGTTCGCGCAGGACGTGACCCCGCAGGTCGAGGAGCGCGAGCGGCTCGCTGGTGAGACGACGCGCGCCGTCGGCGTGTTCGACGCCATCTCGCGGTCCATGGCCGTCATCGAGTTCGACCTCGACGGGAACGTCCGCGAGGTCAACGACAACTTCTGCGCCGCCATGGGTTACGACAAGTCGGAGATCATCGGCAAACACCACCGGCTGTTCGTCGAGCCCGCCTACGCGTCCAGCCCGGCCTACAAGGAGTTCTGGGCCAAGCTCCGAAGCGGTCAGTTCGTCGGCGGGGAGTTCAAGCGCTTGAAGGCGGGCGGCGAGGTCATCTGGCTCCAGGCCACTTACAACCCGGTGTTCGACGCAAACGGTAAGCCGCACAAGGTCGTGAAGTTCGCGCAGGACGTCACCCAGCAGGTCGAGGAGCGTGAGCGGCTGGCGCGTGAGACGACAAAGGCGGTCGAGACCGGGCTCCGGATCCGAACCGCGCTCGACGGCTCGACCACGAACATCCTCGTCACCGACGCCGACCTGAACATCGTCTACGCGAACAACACGTTCCTGAAGCTCCTGAAGGAGCACGAGGCGGCCTTCCAGCGCGAGCTCCCGCAGTTCCGCGTCGGCGACCTGATCGGGACGAACATCGACCGCTTCCACCGGAACCCGGGGCATCAGCGGCAGCTCCTCGCAAACCTGCACGGTCACCACCGATCCAAGCTCACGCTCGGGGGGCGGACGTTCGAGCTCATCGCCGCGTCGGCCCGAGACGAGTCGGGCAAGGCGGTCGGGTTCTCGATCGAGTGGCTCGACAAGACGGACGAGCTCAAGGCGCAGAGCGAGGTCCAGCGTGTCCTCAGCGGCGCGGTCGAAGGTGATCTCACCCAGCGCATCCCGGCGCAGGAGTACCAGGGCTTCCTGCGCGTGCTCGGGGACGGGATGAACAGCTTGCTCGACTCGGTCTCGGACTCGTTCCGCCAGGTGAAGGTCGCGGTCGAGCAGATCGGTCAGGCGTCGGTCCAGCTTCGGTCCACGAGCCACCTGATGTCCTCCAGCTCGGTGCAGCTGAACCGGGCCGCGAGCGAGTCGTCCTCCGCGCTCGGGAGGGCGTCGGAGATGGTGAAGGCGAACGCGGAGAACGCGGCCATGGCCAACCAGCTCGTGAGCCAGACGTCGACGGCCGCCCAAGACGGTCAGTCGCGGATGACCGAGATGTCCGAGGCGATGGAGCAGATCAACGCGTCGTCGCAGCAGATCGCGCGGATCATCAAGGTCATCGACGAGATCGCCTTCCAGACCAACCTGCTCGCGCTCAACGCGGCGGTCGAGGCTGCCCGCGCCGGCCGGCACGGCAAGGGCTTCGCGGTCGTCGCGCAAGAGGTCCGAAACCTGGCGGAGCGGAGCGCGAAGGCCGCGAAGGAGACCGCGCAGCTCATCGAGGACTCGAGCGCGAAGGTCGGTCAAGGCGTCCGCATCGCCACCGTGACCGGCGAGGCGCTGAAGGACATCGTGCAGAACGTGACGAAGGTCGTCGACCTGGCCGGAGAGATCGCCACGGCGAGCGGGGAGCAGGCCAAGGCCCTCCGCGGGATCTCCGAGTCGATGGGTCAGGTGACCGAAGGCGCCCAGTCGGGTAGTCAGCAGAGCAACGAGGTCGCCTCCGCCGCCGAGGAGATGAACCGGCAGATGGAGGTCCTCACGCAGCGGATCGCGAAGTACCGCCTCGCGACCGTCGCGCAGACGCCCGCTGCCGCGCTCGCCGGGCTCAGCCCGGAGATGGTGGCGCAGCTCATGGCCATGCTGCAGAGCGGGGCTGTCCCCTCCGCCAGCGTGAAGCCGGCCCCGGCGGCGGCGCCGGCCAACGGCCACGCGAACGGCCATACGAACGGCAAGGCCAACGGCCACGGTGACCCTCGCGCCATCCTCCCGCTCGACCGCGACGAGCGCGGCTTCGGCGGGTTCTGAGACCGAGCCAGCGCCGGAGCCGATCGCGCCCCTCGCCCCTCCCGGGTCGAGGGGCGCTTCGTCTTTCAGCTCGAGGCGGTGCGGAGCACGTCCAGGATCACCGGACGGACGCCGTCGATGATGAGCTGGACGCCGATGACGAGCACGATGAGCCCCATGATCTTGGTGATGAGGACCAGCGAGCTCTTCTTCAGCCTGCCGAGGATGAAGGGCGACAGCGCGAGCACGACGAACGTGACGAGGAGCGCGAGAAACAGCGCCACGAAGAACGCGGTGGTGTGGAGGCCACCCGGCGACTGACCCATGAGGATCATCGTCGTCGTGATGGCGCCCGGGCCGCTGATGAGCGGCACCGCCAGCGGGGCGACCGCCGGGTCGTCCGAGCCTTCGGTCGCGTGTTTCTCCTCGTGTGTGCCGGAGAGCATCGGCAGCCCCAAGAGGACGAACACGATGCCGCCGGCGATCCGGAAGGCGTCGATCGTGATGCCGAACAGCTTGAACAGGAACGCGCCGCCGACGGCGAACACGACGAGGACGCCCAGCGCGACAAGGCAGGCTCGCAGCGCGATGCGCCGGGCCGAGGCGCCGGCTTGCCCGCGGGTGATCGAGGCGAACACCGGGGCCGCGGCGAGGGGGTCGATCACCGTCAGGAGCGACGAGAAACACAAGAGGCCAAAAGACAGTGCCGTCATCATGACTTCGCCTCCTCCCCTTCGTCGACGTGGATGGGGCCAGACGACTTCGCGCTCGAGAGCACGAACGTCGTCTTGATCCGCGCGATGACGCCCGAGCCGCCGAGCCGAAAGAGCAGGTGCTCGAGCTCGGGGATGCTCTTCATCGCGACCTTCAAGAGGAAGTCCTCCTCCCCCGCGATGTGATGGCACTCCACCACCTCCGGCAGCTCCTTCACGAGCGAGAGGAGCTTGGCGTGTACGGCGGCCTCGTGGCTCTTCAGCGTCACGTGGACGAACGCGAGGACGGGCCGACCGACCTTGGCCGGGTCGACGATGGCGGCGTAGCGCTCGATGACCCCAGCCTGCTCGAGCTTCCGCATCCGCTGCAACATGGGCGTGGGAGTCAGACCGACGGCCTCCGCCAAGGCGGCGTTCGTCATCCTTCCGTGCTGCTGCACGAGGCGCAGGATCTTCCGATCGATCGCGTCGATGTCAGCAACATCAGCCATGCGCGGGTCTTAGCACCGCAGCATCTTCCGTCAATGTTCAAGATGGCAGCATTTTATGCTACGCGAACGGGGACAGGGCTGACCGAGCGACGAAGCAAAAGCCCCGCGAGCCGGAGCTCGCGGGGCCTCGCGCGCCTGGAGGCGTCTTCGGATTACTTCGAGTAGAGCTGAGCGGCGGCAACGCCGCTGCCCGCCTTCGCCGTCATGATGTACTTCGCGTTCACACCGACGGGCGCCTGCCAGCGGAAGCAGTTGCCGTTCGCGCCGACGACCGCGGTCGCGCCCGTCATGTTGTCCTGCGCGAGCGCGGGAGGCTGCCCCGGCAGCGGCGCCACGACGACGATCACGATGTCGAGCTCGGTGATGCCGGCGCCGGTGCCGATGACCGTGTAGCACTTGTTCGGCATGAGCTGGAACGCCTGCTCGAGGCTCTGCCCGGCCTGGAAGTTACCCGCGAGGACGCCGCCCTCTTTCGCCATGCCCGGCGCGTGGGTGGTCTGCAGCTGCATGAGCGGGATCGTCGCGACCGTCGCGAGGTTCGGATCGATCTGCTGCGCGGCCCCGCCGCCCTGCTGCGTGCCGCCCGTCGTTCCACCCGTGCCGCCCGTCGTTCCGCCCGTGCCGCCCGTCGGGAAGCCGGGGATCTGCGGGATGGGAAGGCCGAAGAGCCCAGGCTGCTGGCCCGCGTTCGGGTCGGTGGGCTGCTGCTGAGGCTGCTGCTGCGGGAACTGGCCGGGCTGCTGCTGGGGGTACTGGCCGGGCTGCTGCTGGGGGTAGCCCGGCTGCTGCTGCGGATAGCCCTGCTGACCGTAGCCAGGCTGCTGGCCATAGCCGCCCTGCTGGCCGTAGCCAGGCTGCTGGCCGTAGCCGTAGTTGGCTTGATCGCTCTGGCGCTTCTCGCAGCCGGTGATGACGCCCAAGGACATGAGGGAGACGAGAACGATCGAGCGATTCACGGAGACCTCCAGGTTTCGAAACGACATCTCGAAACGACTCTTACATACACTTCGACGCGCTTCGAGAGTTCCTATTCTCGAGCCGCCCGAAGGAGCACGAGCCGCAGAGCGGGGAACTTGCTTCCGGCGCAGAGCACCGGCCGCGTATGCTAGCGCGAGTCCGGGCGGGCCCGAGAGGCCCAGCAAGAAAACGGAGGAGACCGACGATGATGATCTCGAGGAGCACGGCCGTAGGCGCCCTCGCGCTGAGCGCGTTCGCGGCAGGGTGCGGTGACAAGGAACCGGAGTTCCCCGAGAACCCCCCGCCGAGCGCGACCGTGGTGGCGCCGCCGCCGCCCACGACCACCGCGAGCGCCACGCCTCCGCCCCAGCCTGCCTGCGACGCCGTCCAATCGGTCGCGTTCCAGACGATGTTCGCCGAACGCGCCAAGACCGAAGCGCCGCGCATGGAACCGGAGGGCGGCGTGGTGTGCGGCACCGTCGCAACGGAAGGCGGCACCGTGTCGGGCCCCACGTTCTTCATGCAGCCGGGCATGTGTTACACGGTCATCGCCAACGCGCTGCCGAACGTGTCGGAGGTCGACGTGCAGATCGTCGGCGACGCCGCGGCGGCCGGCATCCCGCCGGCGCTCGCCGCGATCTTCTCCGCGCCGCTCGCGGTTGACTCCGACACCGGGGCCATGGCGACGATCGGAGCCAAGCAGAACTGTTACAAGTGGGCCTGGCCGATCCCGGCCGCGGCAAAGCTCGTCGTGAAGGCGCGCACCGGGACGGGCCCGGTCGGCGCGCAGGTGTTCCGACGAAAGCAGTGACGTAGACGCAAAAACGGCAACGTCTTCTCTCGAGAGGAGGACGTTGCCGTGGTTTCACTCCCCGCCCCCTCGGCGGGGCCGAGGGGGAGAGGGAGGAGCTTCGGTCGGATCAGCCGACCGCTTCTTTGATCGCCTTGATGGGGCGAGCGCGGACCGACTTGCTGGCCGGCTTGGCCGGGAAGGTCATCGGCTCCTTCGTGAAGGGGTTGATGCCCTGGCGAGCCTTGGTCGCCGGCTTCGCGACGACGCGGAACTTGGCGAAGCCCGGCATCGTGAAGAGCTTGCTCTTCTTGAGCTCCCGATGCCCGATCGAGATGAGGGACTCGAGCACAGCCTTCACCTGCTTGCGGCTCACCTCGTCACCGACCGACTCGGTGATCGCCGTGATGAGACCGTTCTTGCTGAGAGCCTTCTTGGAGCCGCCCGCGGCAGCTTTCTTCGTAGCCATGATCAAAACCTCCTGGCGGGACGCCAGGCCCCACCAACGACGGGTGCTCGGCAACACCGCCGAACACCTGGATAGTGGTGACTAACGTACAGAGGCATTTTCTGGCTGGGAAGCCAGAAAATCGGCTCGGAGGCTCAGCCGAGGCGGCCGAGCAAGTCCCGCGCCTCGGCGAGCGTGGGGTCCTCCGCCAAGGACTTGTCGAGCATGAGCTTCGCGCGCCGGGCGTCGCCCTGGCGAATGGCGAGGCTCCCCAGCTGGTAGTAGGCAACGGCTCGGTCCTGCGTGGTCACGCCGGAGCCCCCGTCGACCTTCATCAGCGTGACCGCGCGGAAGGCCCGCTGCGCGACGTCCTGATCGTCGAGATCGAGCGCGAGCTGCCCGAGCTCGAGCGCGATGCCGCCGTTCTGAGGTTGGTTGTCGAATGCCCTGGAGAGCGCGGTCACCGCTTCGCTGAGGTTTCCTTCACGCGCCTCGACTCGGTAGAGCGTGTAGTAGACCTGACCGAGCTCCTTCGAGCGCTTGCCTCGATGGGCGCCGATGATCTGGGTGAGACGCGCACGCGCGTCGTCGATGCGCCCGGCGGCGCCGAGCGCGTCGCAGAGCAAGAGGACGATGTCGGGGTCGTCCGCGCGGATCTGCCCCGCCTCCTCGAGCACCGCGATCGACCGCTCCGCCATCGCGGGGCCGAGGGAGGCGTCGCCGGTGCCGTAGAGGAGCAGGCGAGCCGCCTCCATCATCCCGTCGAAGCGGGCCCCCTCGTCCGGGCTCTGCCGCGCTTCGTCGATGATGAGATCGGCGAGCTCCCCGATCGCGTTCGTGTCTTCATACACGGCGCGCAACGCCGCCCGGACCTTGGTGTCCGAAGGCGCCGCTGCCGCGGCGCGCTCGAGCGCGCCGCGAGCGATCTCCGGCCGCCCGATGCGGCGCGCGAGCTCCTGGAGCCGCAGCGCACAAGCGGTGAGCTCGTTCCCTTCCGCGAGGCCTGCGACGTGGGCATAGACGTCCGCGGCCGCGTCCACGCGCCCGGAGCGCTCCTCGATCCGAGCGAGCGCGAGCAGGGCGACGACGCTCCGCGGATCGCGGCGCAGCACCTCGTCCACCACGACACGCGCCGAATCGGCGTCCCCGCTCTGCGCCGCGACCTCCGCCAGCCGAAGGCGGATCTCGAGCTCCGAGCGGCGAGAGGCGGACGGATCGCGCGCGACGCGCACGAGCGCAGCCTCGAGGTGAGCGCGGAGCTCCGCGTGGTACCCGCCGCCGCTCTGATCGAACGCGCGCTCGAGATCGTCGAGAGCCAGGTCGCTCTGACCGATGGCCTCACGCAACACGGCGCGCGAGAAATAGAGCCAGGCGTCGTCGTCGGCCGGGTCGTGGTCGATCGCGCGGTCAACCGCCGCGATGGCGCGCGCGTGTTGGCTCGTGTTGGCGCAAGCGTCCATGAAGGAGAAGAGCACGTCGCGATCGAGCGGGTCGGCCGCGAGCGCGTTCTCGAACGCGTCGGCCGCGTCCTTGAAGGCGCCCTCTTCGCGGAGCGTCTCGCCGGCCTTGACGAGGAGCTGCTTCTTGATCGCAGGGTCGACGACGCCGCGCGCCTCCAATGCGGAGAGCCGCGCGAGCCCGACCTTGTCCTCGCGCTCGGCATAAATTGCCCCGAGCCGCTGGCGGAGCTGCGGGTTGGTCGGGCTCGCCTGGAGTCCGACGAGGAGCGCTCGCTCCACGCCCTCCATGTCGCCGCCGGCCTGCTTCAAATCGGCGAGCCGGAGGGCCGTCTTCGCTGCCTCCTCACCCGACTCGACCTCGAGGAGGCGATCCAGGAGATCGCTCTCGGCGAGCGAGTCTTCGCGGTGCTCGGCGATCCGCATGACGGCGCGAAGCGCCGTGAGGTTCTTCTCGTCCCAGTCGAGCACGCCGTGGAAACCCTCCAGCGCCGCGTCCTCGTCGCCGGCTCGCTCCTTGAGGCTGGCGACCCGGAGCCCGATCTCGACGACACGCTCCTTGTCGCCCGCGTCCTTGGCGACGTCGAGCTGGCGCTCGAGGAGACCGACGAGCGCATCGGTCCGCCCCGTCGCCTCGTAGAGGCGAACGAGCAGCAGGGCCGCGTCGCGGTGCGTCGGATCCTCCTCGATGGCCTCGGAGAGGACGTCGGCTGCGCGGCCCGGGTCGGTGGCCTCGAGCATGGTGGCGAGCGAGAACCGGAGGCCGGCGCGCTCGTGCACGTCGTCGACGAGCGGGATTGTCTGATCGATGAGCTCGGCCAGCGCCTTCGTGTCGCCCTGCGCGCGGTACAGCTCCACGAGCGGGGCCCAGAGCTCCCTGTCAGCGGGCTCGCGGCCACGAAGCTCCTCGTAGATGCCGATCGCGCGCCTCGGCGCCGCGAGCGTGCGCGCGGCGATGTCGGCCACGCGGAGCAGCAGCGCCCGCTGCTCGTCCGGCTCGCTCACGCGCGCGGCTCGCTCCCACAGATCGGCGGCCTCGGCTGCGTCCCCGGAGCCGAAGCGCCGCTCGGCGAGCGCCGAGAGCGCCCAGGCGATCTCCTCCGAGTCGCCGACGCTCGAGCCCGGCACGATGCGCCGGAGCAGCCGCTCCGAGAGCACCGGGTCTTCGAGCTTCTCGGCCGCCTCGTACGCGTCGCGCAGGTGCGTCGAAGGATCGTCCGAACGATCGGCGAGCGTCTCGAGGGCGAAGACGACCGCCTCGGTCCGGCCGCGCTCCCGCGACACGTCCTCGAGGAGGCGCGGAAGGCGCGTGCCCTGCGGGTGGCGCGCGATCCCCTCGCGCATGAACGCCTCGAAGCGATCGCCGTCCGCGTCCTCGCGCGAGGCTCGCTCGAGGAGCACACAAGCAGCCTCTTCTTCGCCTTGCGCCAGCTGGAGCGAGACGAGCCGATAAAACGACTGCGCGACCGCGCCGAAGCCAGCCTGCTCCTCATCCGCGAGATCGACGAGGCCTTGCAGCGCCTCGATGTGGCGGGATACCGGCGCCTTGTTCATGGCGACGAGACGCTCGGCGAGGCGCTCGAGCGCGATGAGCACACTGGCTCGCCGCGCCGGGTCGGGCTCGGCGAGCTCGGCCGTACAAGCGAGCGACTCGTCGTAGGCGGCGAGCGCGGCGAGATCGTCGCCGAGGTCTCGCTCGGCGAGCTCGGCCACCCGCAGCCACAGGTCGAGGCGGGCACGCGGCGACTCCGCCGCCTTCGCCTGGACGTGCAGCTCCGCGAGGAGGCGCGCCGTTCCGTCCGTCTCTTTCGCGATCGTGGTGGCTCGCTCCACGACCTTCGGATCGAGCGGCGCGCGCGCGAGGGCCCGCAACGCGGCATCGAGCGCCTCGGCGGGCTTGCCGAGCTTGGTTCGATAGAGATCGGCGAGCTCGAGCTCGAGCTTCGTGCGCTCGGCAGCGGGGACATCCTCCGACGCGAGCCGCAGCTCGAGGGCCCGAGCGACGAGATCGGTCATCCCGCGGTGGGTGAGCGCTGCGACGAGCGAGCCGTGCTCGGAGGGGTCTTGCTGCACGGCTTCGAAGGCGGACTCGACGAACTCACCTCGTCTGTCGGTCTCCTTCTGCTTCTCGGCCAGATAAGCCAGCTCGACGAGGACCTTCGCCTTCGTGACGCGCCCGTCTCCGGCGTGTCTCTCCGCGCCGCCGCGGCTCGAACGGAGCACCAGCAAGAGGGCGCGGTACGTCCGCTGCGCCCGGAGGTATTGGCCCTCGTTCGCGGCGATCTCACCGAGGAGCTGGAGGACGTCCGGATTCGCCGGATCGATCTTGGAGGCGGCCTCGAGCTCGACGAGCGCCTGCGCCTCGTCGCCGGTGGCGAGGTAGAGCTTGCCGAGCTCGAAGTGGACGAGCGCGCGCTCCTTGGGCTTGCGCGTACCGAACTCACCGAGGATGCGCTCGAGCACACCCTTGGAGTCCTCGAGCCTGCCCGCTCGACGCATGGCCTCGCTGAGCGAGAAGAGCGTGGGCAGCTCGTCGGGCTTCAGCTCGACGGCGCGCTCGAGGAGCGGGATGGCCTCCGCGGGGCTCTCGAGCTGGTTCGTGTAGATGGCGGCAGCCTCCCGGAGGCGCTCGAGCCGCTTCGTGTCGTCCTCGGCGAGCTCCGCTTCCTGCGTCAGGAGGCGCGCGAGATCGCCGTAGGCCTCCGAGCTCCGGTAGAGGTCGGCCAGGACGGCGCGTACCTTCTCGCTGGCGCGGCCTTCGGCGAGCGCGCGCTCGAGCCCCTCTCGCGCGCGCTCGTGTTTGCCCGCGCGACCGTACGCCGTCGCGATCCGGAGCGACAGGTCGTCGTCGTCCCCGCGGATCCCGGCGAGACGCTCGAGCACCGCGGCCTCTTCCTCGTGTTTGCCGGCACGCTCGAGGAGCATGGCGAGCCGGTCGAGGGCGGACGCGCTCGGCGCGAGATCGACCACGCGCTTCGCGGAGCGAGCCGCGCGGGCGGCGTCGCGGAGCTCGATCTCGGCGATGCGAGATGCGGCAGCCCAGTGATCGGCCGCGGTCGACGGCTCGTCCGCGGCGCGGATCTCGCCCTGCTGCTCGTGCAAGCCGGCGTGCTCCGCGTGCTGGCCGGTGGCCGCGAGCAATCGGCTCAGTCGCTCCACCGTGGGGCCGTCGGTTGCGACATCCGAGAGCGTGCGCTTCAAGACGGAGATCGCGGCCTCGATCTCGCCGGTCTCCTCGTGGAGATCGGCCTGCGCGAGCCGGAGGCGCACCCGCTCTGCGGCGTCCGCCGTGACCTCGGCCATGCGGCCGTAGGTCGACGCGAGCTTTCCGGCTTCTCCCAGATCTTTGTACAGGGCGACGAGCCTGTCGGCGATGGCGACGTTCTCCGCGTCGCGCGCGTAGAGGCGCTCGAGGATGGCCGCGGCCTCGACCGGCGCGGCGAGGTCCGCCGCGCGAGCGAGGAGCTCCCAGGTCGTCGCGTCCGCCAGGGGCAGATCGGCGGCGGCGAGGAGGTTCTCCTTCACCGCGCTCAGCTCTCCAGCGCTCTCGCGGATCTCGTTGACGATCTCGAGCGCCCAGAGGACCTCGTCCGACGCGGCCGCCTCTCCGCCCCGCAGCCGCTCCGACGCGAGCGCGAAGAGCCGCTCGGCGAGCGGCAACGCGACGGCGGAGTCGCCCACGTCTCGCAGCGCGACCGCGGCCGCTTCGTGCAGCGTCGCGAGCTCCCCGCCGCGCACGTCCGACAGCGTCTCGAGGACCTCGACCAGGGGCATTCCCGGGGTGGCGCGCCGCGCGGCGACAAGCCGCTCGAGGACCTCCTCGTCACGCGGAGCGATGCGCAGGGCGGCCGCGAGGAGCCCCTCTGTCAGACCGCGCGAGCTCTGCGGCGCCGCGGTCGGGATGGTCCCGCCGCCCGAGGCCCACGTGGCGCCCAGCACCAAGAGGTCCCGCGCGATCGTGACAGGAATGTCATCGCGGACGGCGAGGGCAGGCAGCAGCCCGGGGGCCACCAGATCCCAGCGCCCGGTCGACCGGGCCCGGGTGAGCAGGGCCTGCGCGAGGCCCTCGTGCTCGGGCCGGACGCCAAACGCCTGCACGGTCTTCTCGAGGGCGCGCACGTCCCCGCCGGCCGTGCCCTCCTCGATCTGGGCCGCGGCGAGCAGCACCGTACACTTGTGGACGGGGTCGTCGGAGGCCGCGAGGCGGGCCGGCACGAGCGCGAGCCACCGCTCGTCTTGCGCCGCGGCTTCGAAGCTCCTGGCCAGCGCCTCGACCCCGCGGGAGAACACGCCGCGTTTGTCCGGATCGGTGGGTGAGAGCCCACCCAAGAGCCGCTCGAGCCCCGCTTGCGCGTCGCGGCTCGTCGGCGAGAGCTGCAGGGAAGCGAGGATGGCCTCGAGCGAAGCGTCGACGTCGCCGCGCTTGCGCTCCGCCTCTCCGAGGCGTGCGAAGAGCTCCGCCCGCCTCACCACGTCCTTCACGCGGGCGACCTCGGCCGAATAGAGCCGCGCGAGGTCGTCGACCCGCCGCTCCGAGTCGTACACCTCCGAGAGCTCGTCGACGATCTCGTCCGTCGCGCCGTAGAGCTCGATGACGCGTTTGTAAGCGTCGATGGCTGCGGGGCCATCCCCGGCGAAGCGCGCGAGCACGCGAGCGATCTCCAGGTGATCGCTCTGCGCGTCCTCCGTTGTGGCGACGACCTTGGCCCGCGCCTCGAGCGCCGCGACGAGCGCGCGTGTGTCCCCGGTCGCGCGGAGGTTGTCGACGAGCGTGGAGAGCACCTCGACGTCTTTCGGGTCTTCCTCCAGCCAGACGTTGAGCGAGCGGATGGCTCGCGCGCGATCGCCGATCACCTCTTCGGCGATCCGCGCCGCCTCCACGAGCGCGGCCCGACGAGCCGCCGGCTCGGTCTCGAGCGACGCGAGCCGCTCGAGGACCTGGCACCGCTCGGCCTCGCGGCCGTTCGCGGCGAGCGTGCGGTCGAGCTGGCGAGCCGCGTCGCGGGCGCCTTCCTTGTCCTGATCGCTCCGCGAGAGGATGGCCAGATCGATGCCGATGGCCTTGCCTTCGTCTTCGAGGACACCTCGCGCGAGCTCGGACGCGCGCCGGAGCAGCCGCAGCGAGCGCTCGGCCTCCCGCTCCTCTTCGCCGAGCGACAGGAGGGCGTCCACCAGCCGCGTGATCTGGGCCTTGTCCTTGCCGGCGATCTTCTCGGCGCGCTTCTCGGCGGCCGCCGCCTCTTTTTCGTCCTGCGCGAGGGCGACGAGGGCGATCTCCACCTGCAGCGCCGCCGCATCCTCGCCGAGGCTCGCGCGCAGCTTCGAGAGCGCCGCGAGCTTGGCCTTGCGATCGTCCTGGGCGAGCTCCGGCTCGAGCAGAACCTCGAGCATCGCCGCCGAGCGCGCGTCGTCCTGGCGCGCGCGGTACTGCGCGGACAGGAGCTCGGCGATGCGGGTCCGCAGCGCCGCGTGCTCGCCCTTGGACGGCACGGAGAGCCGGCGCCAGGCGGGCGACTCGCTGTCCGCGACGAACCGGGTGCGGTCCAACCAGCCACCGACCAAGGTCTCCGCCTCCGTGTCGCCGGCTTCGACGAGCGGACGCACGACCTCCAGGGCGCGTGACAGGTCTCCGAGCTCGGCGTCGAGCAGCGAGGCGACGCGCAGGCGGGCCGCGCGCGCGTCCTCCGACGCGAGCCGGGGAACGCGCGCCTCGAGCAGCCCCACGAGGCGATCGTGCCTGCCGTGTTTCTCGTACAGGCGCTCGAGCTGCGCCTCGAGTCGCTCGGAGGGGCGGAGCTCGAGCAGCGCCTCGAGGTAGTGCATCGATCGATCGGAGTCGCCGGCCAGATCGCGCGCCACCTCCGCGGCGTCCTCCAGGACGAGCGCGCGCTCGGAGGCGTCTGGCTGCGCAGCGATGACGTGATCGTAAAGATCGAACAGCTCGTCCCAGCGCTCGCCCGCGTTGTAGACGAGCTTGAGGCGCTCGAACGCCCACGCCGCGCTCGGTACGACGTCCACCAGGAGGCGGAGCGTCCCCGTCACGGCCTCGGGGTCGTCGAACCACTCCTCCTGGAACGCGAGCCCCCTCTCGCCGAGGCGCAGCGCGACCTCCTCCGGGAGCCGCTTGGCTCCCTCGAGCGCGCTCTTGTAGGCCGCAGCGACGGGGCCTGGTTGCTTCAGCTCCTTCGAGAGCTCCTCCGCGCGGTCCCAGAACGCCTCGTTCTCGGGCACCTCTCGCGCGGCCCGGGCGACCACCTCGAGCGCGCGCGGCGCGTCGCCCTCCAGGCAGGTGAGCCACGACTCGAAGAGCTCGGAGCGTCGATCGGCGAGGGCCTCCGCGCCGCTCGACGAGAGGATCGACTCGTACACCCGCGCGCGCTCCGCGAGGTCCTCCGTCGCCGAGGCGACCCGCTCGAGCGCGCGCCCGGCGCGCTCCGCCAGCTCGGGGTTCCCCAAGAGGCCGAGCGCGACGGCGCGAACGCGCGGCTCGCCCGATGCGTCAGCGATCAGCTCCTCGACGAGATCGAGGGCGCCCGCGGCGTCGCCGAGCACCCCGGCGGACAGCTCCGCGAGCTTGATCGTGGACTCGAGGCGCCGAGCCGGATCGCTCTCGACCTCGCGCCAAGATCGGAGGCAGCGCGCGGCGGACGCGTGATCACCCGCGGCCGTCGCGATCTCGTAGCGCTCGGCGAGGGCGCGGCCGTCGGTCGGCGCGATCTCGAGCACACGATCGAGCACCGCGGCCGCGGCCGTCGGGTCTGCCGCGCGAACGCGCTCGAAGCTCGCGAGCGCGAGGAGGGCGACGGCGACGTCCTCGCCTTCCGCGCGCGACACCCTGCGCTCGAGGAGCCAGCGCTCGGTCGGCAAGAGCTCGGTGACCTCCGCCTTGGTGGCGAGGAACGACTCGAGCGTCTCCTCCGCCTCTCGATCGTCGGGGGAGCGCTCGACCTCGGCGCGGAGCGCCGTGGCCGCGTCGATCGCGCGGCCCGCGGCCTCGTAAGCTGCAGCGCGCGTGCGCGCCAGCTCGAGCGAGGGCCCCGATTTGCGTTCGCCCCCGTTTACGATCGCGAGCACCTCCGCGAGGTGGTCCGAAGCGAGGGGGATCACCGCGCCCAGGAGAGGCGCGACCTCGCGCGGGTCGTCGGTCGCGCTGACGAGCCGCCTCGTGGCGTCGAGGAGGCCGCTCGCGTCGCCGCGGGACCTGTGGATCTCGACCAGGCGCTCGAGCGCCTGTCGCGCGTCGGGCACGAAGACGAGCACACGCTCGAGATCACGCACCGCGCGCTCGAGATCACCCCCGTCCTCCGCGGCCTGCGCGGCCGAGAAGAAACACTCGGCGGCGCGCCCGGGCTCACCCGCGCGATCCCCGAGCAGCGAGCCCAACCTCTCGAGCGCCTGCGCGCTGTCGAGGCCTTCTCCGGCCGCCGCGACACGGCGCTCGGCCACCGCGCAGAGGAGCGGCACGTCCGCCTGCTCGGTCGCGAGGATCTCGATCTCGTCGAGGAGATCGGGGCCGATGTTCGCGGCGTCCCCGCGGAGGGCGACCAGGTAGTGCCCCGCAGCGTCTTGCCCGCGTTCGAGCTTTCGCGCGGCGCCGGCGAGCAACAAGGAGACCTCCGCCTGCTCCGGCGAGCCGTCGACCGCCCCCGCGAGGTCTTCCGACCAGAGCGCGTACAGCTCGGCGTCGCGACCGGCGCGGCCGAGCACGTCCGCCAGCGCGGCCCGCAGCTCGTAGTCACCCGGCGCCTCCTCCAGGGCCTTCTTGAGCGTGGCCTCCGCCGCGGGCAGATCGGCGATGTCGTTCGCTTCGACGCTGGCGATGGCGAGGTAGAGCTCGCGACGCCGCGCTGCGGTCCCGGGTCTCTCGAGCGACGCTCGGTAGAGCGCGACGCGCTCCTCGGGCGCGCCCTTCTCCGCGAGCAGGTGATCGATTCGGTCGATCACCTCGGTGTTGTCGGGCTCGAGCTCCAGCACGCGCCGGAGCGTGTCGATGGCCTTGTTGACGTCACCCGCGGCGGCGTAGGCCTCGCCCGTCCGCTGCGCGAGCCGCGCCATGGCCGGGTGATCGAGCGGGCGCTCGCGCAACGCGCTCGCCAGCGTCTCGGCGATCGCCGCCTTGGATGGTCCGCGGTCCGCGCCGGACGAGATGCGATCGAGCCACTCGGGCACCGCGTCGATGTCGTGCGCGACGGCCTCGCGAAGGCCTCGGCCGGCCAGGAACAGGGACTTGATCCGGTCCTTGCCCAACGCCTCGACGTGATCGAACGCCTCCGCCAGCGCCGTGAGCCGCTCGGCAGGCTCGGGGTGGAGCTCCGCCCGGATCTCGAGGGTTCGAACCAGCGCCGGGATGTCCTCCTCCGCGCGCTGCAGCGGCGCGAGGATCTCGGTCGCTCGAAGGCGGAGCTCCGCGCTCGCCCCTTCCAGGAGCTCGATCACCGCGGACCGCGAGCCCGGCTCGTCGGGGACGACCGAGAGCACCTCCGCAAACGCCTCGATCGCCTGATCCGCGCGGCCGAGCACGACGAGCGCGGAGCCCAAGCGCGAGAGGAGCTGCGGTCGCTCCTCGTCCGGCGCGAGCTCGATCTCGGCCGAGAGGACCTCGGCGAGCTCCTCCGTGCGGCCGCTCGCGTCGAGGGCGCCGAGCAGCTCGGCGTGGAGATCGCGCGCAGGGCCGTGCTCTCGGAGCACGCGGAGCAACGTCGCCGTCGCACCCTCTCGATCGTTGGCGCGCTCGGCGCGCATCGCGGCCGCGCGCAGGAGCATCTCGCGCCGCGCCTCGTCGACGGGCATCGCGCCCGCGCGGATCTCGAGGACCTCCGCCAGGGTCTGGTAGTCGCCACGGGCCTCGAGCAGCCGCTCGAGCTCCTCCGGCTCGGCGGTCGGGTCGAGCTCCAGCGCGCGCTTGCGGGCCGAGATGGCGCCCGCGAGATCACGCGACTCTTCGTAGATGCTGGACAGCTTCCGCAGGACGCCCAGCTTCTCGTCGGGGTCTTCGGTGAGCCGCGCGATGCCCTCGAGCACCGGCGCGAGCGCCTTCGTCTCGCCTGCGCTCTCGATGATGTCGCGGAGCGACCGAGCCGCCTCGAGCGCGGTCGCGCCCTCCGCCTGATCGAACACGCCCTGCAAGATCACGCGGGCGCGCTTCAAGTCGCCGACGTCCGCGATCAGCCTGCCCGTCTGCAGGTTCACGCGTGCTCGTGCCGCCGGATCCTTCACCGCCGCCGCAGCGCGCGAGAGCATCTTGCTCGCGTCGGATTGTTTCCCGAGGCGCTGGGCGAGATCGACGTAACGATCACGCACGTCGTCGTCGCCGGGGTCGACGCCCATGACGGCTTCGAGGTTGGCGTACGCCGCCGTCTCGTCGCCGAGGTCGAGCAAGATGAGCCCGAGCCGCTTCTGGAGCTCGGCCCGCTTCGGCCCGCGGAGCTGCTCGATCTGCACGCCGAGCATCTGCGCGACGGCGCCGGTGTCGCCCTCCGCCTCGTAGACCTTCTCGAGCGCGGCGGCGGCGCGCGCCGCCATGGACCGGTTCGTCACCAGACGCGAGGCGACCCGCCGCGCTCCCGCGTGGCTCGGGTCGGCGGCGAGCAGGGCCTCCACGTGGGGCATCGCGCGCTCGACCTCCGGCAGCTTGTCGTCGTAGAGCTCCACGAGCCGTGCGTGGACCGGCATGCGTTGCTCGTCCGGCATGGGCGGGTCGGCCGCGAGCGCCTGCTCGAGCGAGCGGGCGAGCTCGGGGAACTTCCCCGCCGCCGAGAGCCGCTCGTCGAGCGCGGCGAGCGCGCCCTCGTCGCCCGGGTCCAGGCGGAGGATCTGTTGCGCCACCTTCATCGTGCGCTCCGCGTCGCTCTCCGGGAGCAGCCCGAGCGCGGCGCGGAGGTTCGCGAGCGCGATGTCCTTCTCGGTGCGCGGACCAACCGAGGTGAGGTAGAGCATCGCGAGCTTCTCGCGATCACCCTTGTCGTCGAGGATCCGCTTGAGGAGCTCGAAGGCTTCGGTATGCCCGGGGACGAGCCCGAGCACACGCTCGAGCGACGACTCGGCCGCGTCGAGATCGCCGAGGGCCCGCAGGAAAAAGCGCGCGGAGTTCAAGAAGACCTGCGCCTGGTGCTGCGGCGGCATGATCTTCACGCGCCGGTCTTGCCCCAGCTTCTCGTACGCAGCCGCGAGCTCGACGAGCCGATCGTCGCGCAGCGCCGCCGCGTGGAGCTTGTCCCACAGCTCCAGGTTCTGCTGGCCGCGCGCTTGCGCGACGACGAGCAGATCGAGGACCTGCTGCTCGTGAGCGAGCTGGTCCTCCAGATAGCTCGCGAGCTGTTCGATGCGGAGCGGCGGCCCTTTCGTCCCCGATTCCATGTGCTTGGATGGGGTACGGTATCAGCGATCTCGAAGAAAAAGCGCGCCCCCTTTCCTCCTCCGTCGCGTAGACTTCGACCGATGGGCCCGCGCTCGTGGGACCGTCGTTCCATCTTGCGCGCCGGGCTCGCGCTCGGCGTCGCGTCGGCGCGTGTGTGCACATCGTCCGACGCGCGCGCGCAACAGCCCTTCGAGGTCCGTGAGCTGACGGTGAAGGGCAGACACGCCAGCCGCGCGAGCCTGCTCGTCCCCAAGCACCTCGCCAAGGACCAGAAGGTCGGGCTGCTCGTGGCGCTTCACGGCCTCGGCGAGTCCGGCGATCCGTCGCTCGGCGTCCGCGCCTGGCTCGATCTCTATGGCCTGAAGACCGCTTACGAACGCCTCCTCGCGCCGCCGATCCAACGAACGAGCAAGCGGAAGGACTGGACGGACGAGCGCCTCCGCGAGGTCAACAAGAGCCTCGACGAGAAGCCTTTCGCCGGCCTCGCGGTCCTCTGCCCCTTCACCCCGAACGTCCGCAAGATGGCCGACCCCGCCGCCGCGCAGCGGGAGTACGGCGACTGGCTGACGAACGAGCTCGTCCCCGCCGCGCGCGAGCAGGCGCCGGTGCTGGCGACAGCGGCGGCGACCGCGATCGACGGCTGCTCGATGGGCGGACCGATCGCGATCGAGACCCTCCTCGCCCACCCCACGTCCTACGGCGCGCTCGGCGTCGTCCAGCCCGCGATCGGCGTGGCGCGCGCAGCGCACTGGGCCAAGGGCCTCGCGGCCGCGCGTGAGAAAAACGCCTCGCTCGCCATCCACCTCCTCACCAGCGAGGGCGATCCGTTCGAGGACGCGACACGCGCGCTCGCGAAGGAGCTGGGGGTGCGCAAGGTGCCCCACACGCTCCGCGTTCCGCCCGGCCCACACGATCAACCGTGGCTGCGGGAGACCGGAACGATCGAGATGCTCCTCTTCCACGAGCGCGGCCGCTGACGAGCCGCGCTCGCGCGCCGATCAGGGCGCTTCGATCACCTCGGCGACGCCCGGGTACTTGGCCTTCAGCGCGCCGAAGACGGCCGCTCGCTCGGGGCGGCAATGCAGGACCTCCTCGAACGCGGCCGTCGATGCCTCGTTCGTGATCGCCCAGCCGGTCTCGTCCGGCAGGTAGGTCGCATCGCAGTCGAAGAGGGCCTCGGCGAACTGCAGACCACAGACCATGTATTTGTCGCCGATCGTGACCACGTCCTCTCCGGCCGCGTTCTGGATCGCACACAAGCTGGAGAATGCCAGGTGGCCTGCGGGCGAGAGCCCGACCAGGCGGCGCGGCGTCGGGCTCGCCTCGAAGCTCGACTTGGTGGCCATGTAGTCGACCACCTTGTCCTCCTGCGACGCGAGGACGAGCGTGCTCTCGAGCGCCGTCCCGGCGACCGTGCCGCCGGCGGCCATCGGCACGAGGACCCGCGCGACGTTCCCCTGATCTTCGACGGCCCCGCCGCCTGCGCTGTGCCCGCTCATGCCGATGCGCGTCGCGTCGATGCGACCGGCGAGGAAGGAGAGGTCCCCGGCCGGAGCCTGCACGGCGGCGGTGAGCTTCGCGAGATCGCCCGTGAGATCACGCGCAGGCGCCATGCCTCCACAGAGCGGCGCGAGGATGTCGTTCAGGTAGAGGCCCGGGTGATCGGCGGCCACGACCACGAACCCGCGGCTCGCCCAGTGTGTCGTCAGCTCGAGCGACTGCGCGCGGAAACCGGCGGTGCCGTGAACGAAGAAGATGACGGGGTACGGGCCATGTTCGCCGTCGAGCGGCAGGTCCGCCGAGCAGTCGCACGTCTGGATGGGCGCGGCCTCGTCGGGGATCTTCGCGCGCTCGGCCTCGGGTAACCAGTCACGCATGTCGTATTTCTTCTTCGCTGCGTCGATCTCGCTCCCGCGCTTCGCCGGGTACCAGATCTCGACGGCGAGCCCGTCGACCACGCCCGAGCGGACGCCGACCGGCCAGGGGCCGGGCTCGGAGGTGTCGTCGGGGCTCTCGAAGAGCGTGGCGCCGTCACAAGCGGCGACCTCGGGAGGACCGACGACCCCGCCGGCGCCGCCGACGCCTCCCGCGCCGCTGCCGCCGCTGCCCGCGTCGTCCCCGCAGCCCAAGCCCACCAGACACACGAGCCCGATGAATGACTTCTTCGTCATGCTTCCCCGACCGTCCTCATGCCGATGCCCATCGCCGGCAACACGCCGATGAGCGCGTGCGCCGCCTCCCAGCGTTTGTCCACGTCCACCTCGAAGACCACCGCCGGGTCGAACGGGGCCGGCAGCCACGCTCCCTGCGCGATCTCCCCCTCGAGCTGCCCCGGCCCCCAACCGCTGTAGCCGAGGAAGACGATCCGCCCCGCGGCGGAGCCGCGATCCCCCTCGAGGTCACGGGCGAGGGCGTCGAACGCGTTCCGGGACGAGCTGATCTTCACGTGATCCGTCACGTCGATGAGCCCCTCCGCTCCCCCGGCGAGCTCCGGCTCACCGCAGAGGATCCAGCCCGATCCGGGCTCCACCGGGCCTCCGACGTAGACCGCGCCGGACGAGGCGCCGGCCCGCTCGCCGTAGCCGGCGAGGTTCATCACCTCCCCCAGCTTGAGGGGCGCCACGCGGTTGATGACGAAGCCGAGGCCTCCCTTCGGGCCGTGGAGCGCCAGGAGCACCACGGTTCGCTCGAAGTTGGGATCGCCCAGCGGCGGAGAAGCGATCAAGAGCCCCGGTGCCAGCGACGCGCTCATCGACAGGGGAGACTAGCAGGTCGCCCTTCCCTCCGGCGCCGAAGAGCCGCATAAAGGCGCCCGTTGGCTCGCCTCGATTTCCATGGGGGCACCGTGCGCCTGACGGGCCTCGAGGACACGACTCCGCCGGCCGGTTTCCTCTGGGACCCGCGCGAAGCCGCGCACCGCGCGCCTGCGCTCGCCTACCGGGACGCCGTGGTCGACCTCAAGCGGCGCGGGGTGGACGTGGAGGACGAGGCACGCCGCTACGCAGAGCTCGCCCTCGTCCCGCGCGCCGAACGCACGCCGTTCCCCCACCAGCGCGAAGCGGTGGCCTCGTGGCTGAAGCAGGGCGGGCGCGGCGTGGTCGTCCTTCCGACCGGCGCGGGCAAGACCTTCGTCGCCACGCTCGCGATCCTGGCCAAACAGCGGAGCACGCTCGTGGTGGTGCCCACGCTCGATCTCATGGCCCAGTGGCAGAGCGGCCTCTCTGCCATCTTCGATCGGCCGGTCGGGCTCGTCGGCGGCGGCTCCCACGAGGTCGAGGACCTGACGGTGACCACCTACGACTCGGCGCACATCCACATGGACCGCCTGGGCAACCGCTTCGGGCTGGTCGTCTTCGACGAGTGCCACCACCTGCCGAGCGAGGCCTACGCCACGGCCGCACGGATGTGCCTCGCCCCATTTCGCCTGGGCCTGACCGCGACGCCCGAGCGAACGGACGGCAAAGACGCGTCTTACGCCGAGCTCGTCGGTCCCATCTGCTACCGGCGCGACATCACGGAGCTCTCGGGCCACTACCTCGCTCCTTACGAAACCGTCAGGCTCGAGGTCCCGCTCTCCGAGGCGGAGCTCGAGGCCTACGCGGAGGCCCGCCGCGAGTACACCGGCTTCCTCCGCGCGCAGGGGATCTCCATGGCGGCCCCGGACGGCTGGGCGCAGTTCCTCCTCCGGAGCTCGCTCTCGGACGCCGGGCGGCGCGCCTTCGCCGCCTACCGGACGCAGCGCAAGCTCGCCGTGGCGGCCCCCGGCAAGCTCGCCCTGCTCGAGCGCCTCCTCCGCGCGCACAAGTCGGATCGGGTGCTCGTCTTCACGGAGGACAACGCCACCGTGTACGAGATCGCGCGGCGCCTGCTCCTGCCTGCGATCACCCACCAGACGAAAGTGAAGGAGCGCGCCGATATCCTGGCGGGCCTGCACGACGGCACGCTGTTCGCGGTGGTGACGAGCAAGGTCTTGAACGAAGGGGTCGACGTGCCGAGCGCAAACGTGGCCATCGTCCTCAGCGGCAGCGGCTCGGTGCGCGAGCACGTGCAGCGGCTCGGCCGCGTCCTCCGGAAAGAGGCGGGCAAGCGCGCGGTCCTCTACGAGCTCGTCGCGAAGGGCACGAGCGAGGTCCGCACGAGCGATCGGAGGCGAGAGCACGTTGCTTACAAGTGATCTCGTTCGCTTCCGGAAGAAGGCGGGCCGCGTCACCCCCCGCTACTTGAACGCCGCCGCCAGAGAGCGCCTGTTGCCCGTCGCGGCCGAGCTCGTCGCCACCTACCAGGCAGCCGTCGGTGGCACCCTCGGCGATCTGGACGACGCCGCTCAGGCCGTCGGGCACGAGGCGCGCGATCGGCTGGTCGTGCAAGGCCTGAAGAAGCTCTGCGACGACCGGACGGTGATCGATCGGCCTGCCGGCCTCGACCCGGTGGCCACACGCGCGGAGGTCTTCGGGCGCGCGGCCCGTGCGCACCGCGCCGCGGGCCAAGCCGGCTTCGACCGGGCCGCCGTCCTCACCGAGGCGGCCGCCACGCTCGGCGCCACGGTGGACGAGATCGAGCGGGCGCTTTTCTCCGATCTCCGCGCGGCCCAGGTGGTCTCGGGCTTCGATCCGGTCGAGCCCTCCGAGCTCCTCGCCGAATACGACCTCGCGCTGGCGCAGGCCGCGCTCTTCCGGGCTGCGCGCGTAGTCGTGACGGTCGAGAAGGCCGACGCCCCCGAGGTGCGCGCGCTCTTCCGCGCCGCGCGGTTCCATGGGCTCCTCTTCGAGGCGAAGCAGCGGGACGTGGGCTACGAGGTGACGTTCGACGGGCCCTTCAGCTTGTTCGACTCGGTGCAGCGCTACGGCCTCAAGCTCGCCATCGTGTTGCCCCACATCCTCGCGCTACCGCGCTTCACCATGACGGCGGAGCTCTTCGTCGGCGCCAAGAAGGAGCGCGCGGAGATGGTGCTCACGCACACCGACTCGGTGGCGAGGCCCCACGCCTCGCGCGAGGGGATGCGGCCCGAGATCGAGCAGCTCGTGACGGCCTTCCGCGCGCTCGGCTCCTCCTGGGACGTCGCCGGCTGCACCGAGCTCTTGTCGCTCCCCTCGCAGGCCGTCGTCGTTCCGGACCTCGTGTTTTCGTCCCGGCTCACCGGAGAGGTCGTGTACTTCGAGCTGATGGGGTTCTGGAGCCGAGACGCGGTGTTCCGGCGCATCGAGCAGATCGAACGAGGGCTCGACGGCCGGCTGCTGCTCGCGGTGAGCAAGAAGCTCCGCGTGTCGCGCGAAGCGCTGGACGAGGCGACCGGGTCGAGCCTCATCGTGTTCAACACCGCCCTCAGCGCAAGAGAGGTCCTCGCCCGGCTCGATGGGCCGAGCGGCGTTCTACGGAAGAGCTGAGGCGAATTCCCCTCACCAAGAGGCGCCGGGGCGCTCCGGCGCCCCGAGCATGCTTTTGTCGCGGGACAGCACGCTTTCGCCTGGTAATACTGGGGCGTTCGGCCGCGTGCCGAGCACGAGTCCTTAGGCATCGTTTCCCGGTTCGTCGCCTGACGGGCGCGAATCACAGCTCTAGGAGAGCTTCGATGAAACCCTCAAGAAGGCGTTCGCTGATTTCGCTTCCGGTCCTTTCCCTCGCGCTCGTCGCCACCGCTTGCGGTGAAGACTCCCCCCTCGGTGACCTGGCCGAGCAGTGCGGCTTGGTCTGCGCCTCCGAAGGCATCGTCCAAGGCAACGCGTCCATCTCCGGCATCGCGTCGATCGACGCCTTCTTCGGTGCCGTGATCGACGTGACCGGCGCGGCCGACGGCGTCAGCGCCAACATGCGCGCCCAGCTCGACGCGATGGCGGCGAGCCTCGGTCTGCAGGCCGGCGCGAGCGGCGCCGAGATCAAGGCCGCGCTGCAAGCCAAGATCTCCGCCAACGTCGAAGGCAGCCTCACGATCGACTTCAAGCCCGCCGAGTGCAAGGCGTCGGTCGAGGTCACGGCCAAGGCCGCCGCCGAGTGCGACGCCCAGGTCGATCCCGGCAGCGTCGAGGTGAAGTGCGAAGGCAAGTGCACGATCGACGCGAGCGCCCAGGCGGATTGCTCCGCGAAGGGCACGCTGACCTGCAAGGGCACCGCGCCGAACCTCGCGTGCGAGGGGACCTGCACGGGCGACTGCAGCCTCGAGGCTTCGGCCCAGTGTGACGGCGTCTGCCGCGGCGAGTGCACCGGCACCTGCTCGGTGACGGACGCGGCGGGCAACTGCAAGGGCCAGTGCATGGGCACCTGCCAGGGCACCTGCGAGCTGAAGGCTGGCGGCAGCTGCAGCGGCAAGTGCGAAGGCACGTGTGAGTACACCCCGCCGAGCGGTTCGTGTGAGGCGAGCGCCGAAGCGAAGTGTGAGGCGAGCGCCGAGGCCAACATCCAGTGCAAGGGCGGCTGCGAAGGCAAGGCGACCCCGCCGAGCGTGTCGGCCGAGTGCAAGGCGAGCGTCGAGGCGAAGGCCGAGGCGAGCGTCGAGTGCACGCCTCCCGAGCTCGACATCAAGTACCAGTTCAAGGCCGGCCTCAGCGCGGACGCGCAGGCGGAGTTCGTCGCCTTCCTCGGCAACTTCCGCGTGCAGTACGCCGGCATGATCGCGGCGGCTGCCAAGGCTGACATCGTCCTCGACGCCGGAGCGAACCTCGTCGCGGCTGCGGACGGCGCGGTCAAGGGCGCGGCCGACTCGCTCTCGGCGGACGGCGACCTCAAGGCGACCGTCGGCGCGGGCTGCGCGCTCGCGGAGCTGCCGAACGTCGCGACGGTCATCCAGACGTCGACCGGCAAGCTGCAGGCGAACCTCACGGCGTTCGTCGACATCAGCTCCGTCGTCGGCGGCTGAGCCAGCACCGCACCAACATCGAGAGCGGGCGACGCGGCCAAACAATGACCGCTCGCCCGCTCGCGTTTCGAGCGAGCGCGCCGACGAATGTGTAGGCTCGCGTCGTGGCTCGGAAGGAGACTGGTTGGGATCGGCTCGCCAAAGCGGCGAGCGACAAAAACGGGCGGGGGCGGCGCGTGCTCGTGCCCGTCCTGGGGTCGGGTTTCGTCACCCAGGCCGCGCTCGACGGCGCACGGCGGATCGCCGCGCGTGGCGGCCGCAGACCACGCCCGGTGGACTGGCTGGAGATCTTGCGCGGTGTCGCGAGCGACTTCGGCTTGTCGCGCGCCGCAGGTCACATCGAGACCGACGTGCCCGGTCAGACGACGCTCCTCTGGGACTCCATGTTGACGGAGCTCGCGGCGGAGCGGGTTTCCCCGACGTCGCGCGCGGCCCACAAATGGGAGGACGAGCTGCGGAGGGCCGTGGCCGAGCGCCTCGCGGACGACCGCGCCACCACACGCGTGGCGCGCCCCTTCGTGCGCTCGTTCTTCAAGCTCGGCTGGGAAGACGTTCTGACCTTCAACTTCGACAGCGTGCTGTTGCCGGACACGGCGCGGCCCGCGCAGCGCCTCGAGGGAGGCGGCGCGCGCGCGTCGCTCGCCGCGCGCGCCGCCAACACGACGGTGTGGTTCCCGCACGGTCACCACGCGGACCCTCGCTCCATCGTGCTCGGTGCGCGCGCCTACGGCGCGCGCGTCGCGGCCATGCAAACCGCGTTCGACGAGCACGCGCGTGTCCCCTCCCCACGCCCGAAGGAGCGCCTCCCCTCCTGGGTGGCCACCGTCCTCGAGCGGCCCCTCTTGTTCGTGGGCCTCTCGCTCACCCGCGAAGAGTGGACAATCTGGTGGCTCCTCGCGCAGCGCGCGCGTTTCCTCGCCCGCCGCCCGCCCGCGGAGAGGCCGCCGGCGTTCGTGTTCGCCCGCCGGCCAGCGCCCGCGGAGCGGCTCGAGATGCACGGCGCGTTCGCCACGCTGGCCCGCGCCTGTGAGCTGCTCGGGGTGGAGCTGCTCGGCTTCGGAGACTTCGGCGTCGGCTGGCAGAAGCTCGCGCGGGCCCTCGACTGGAAATGACGCCTCTGCCGCGCGCGCGTTCATCGCGCCGAGATCGTGCCTGTCGCTTTCACCTGGCGCAGTCCGGGCGTGTCCTCGACTCGTCCGAACGGGACGCCCCCGGAGCCAGATGAGAGCCAGCTCGCCCGCGCCGAATCAGACCGCCCTGGCCGCCGTCTTCGCCGCGCTCGCAGCTTGCAGCGCGCCGACCTCGCCGGTCGCTTCGGTACGGGACATCGGCACCGTCCCGAACCCGCCCACGGTGAGCGCCCGCGACGTGGGGTTCAGCGCCAAGCTGAAGGGCAAGAGCGTCTGGATCTTCGGTGACACCCTGTTCTCCGAGCCTGCCGCGGACGGATTCCAGTGGCGGAGCAGCTCCTGGTCGTGGACGAACGCCGACTCGCTGGGCCCGTTCGAACATGCCCTCGGCGCCGACGGCAAGCCGCTGCAGCTCCTCCCCCACACCGAGCAGGAAGACACGTTCAACCGAGAGCACCGCGACGAGCCCCGCCGACACACACCTTGGCCGCAGGCACTCGTCTCGGATGGAGACAGAGCCGTCATCTTCTACGTGAACATGGCGACCGGGCCGGACGGCCCTTGGGATTTCTCGAGCCGGTCGGGGTCGGTCGCGACCTGGACCGACCCCGGCGCGCCCGCCCAACGGGTGGAGCCGCCCCTCTTCTCCGACGACGAGCCCGACTGGGGCGCCGCGGCCGTCCTCGTGGGCGACCACGTCTACACCTACGCGTGTGAGGGTCGATCGAAGGGGTGCAAGGTCGCGCGTGTTCCCTTCGCGGAGGCGACGAGCCGTGCGGCCTATCGCTTCTTCGACGGCGATCGATGGAGCACCCATTGGGAGGACGCTACGGAGGTCTTCGACGGCGCCCCGCTCTTCTCGGTGCACGAGAGCGCACACCTGGGCGCGTTCGTCGCGCTGTACATGGCCCCCGGCGACGACGAGATGCGCGTGCGGACGGCGCCGGCGCCCGAGGGCCCCTGGTCGGACGCGGCGCCGTTTGGCGAGGGGAAGGAGCCCTCGGAGTCGTTCGATTACGCGTTCATCGCCCACCCCGAGCTGGCTCGCGAAGGCGGCGCCGTCGAGATCGCGAGCTACACCCGGCCCATCGGCTGGCTCCAGCAAGAGACGCGGCTCGTCGAGCTCCGCTGGAAGTAGCAGGGGGCGTCGCTCGGCGACCGATTGTTGCTCGGCGTGTATGTAAGTGCCCAACCTGGGCCCACCGGTTCACGCTCTCGTTCGGCAACCACTGCACTCTCGCGCGGACGCGCCGGCACGTGCGTTGCCATTCGAGGCACCATGACTTCCCTGCGAACCCTCTCTTTCGCCGTCTTCGTGACGTCGGCCGGTCTTCCCGGTTGCTCGCTACCCGCGGCGTCGATCCCCGACGAGACCTGGCGCCCCGGCGAGGAGGACGGCTGCAGGCCCCGAGCCCACGTCGACCCCGGGCGCGGTGAATGGCCGAGACGTGACCAGCTCGCGCTTCGAGCCAAGCTCGAACAAGGCGAGGTCGCGGTCGTGAGCTCGCTGGGCTGTCGGGTGGAGGTGCTCAAACACTGCACGATCGACGGCGAGCTCGAAGAGCAAGCGCGCGCTCAGGCGGTTCGATTCGAGCGCGCCTCCGGGTCGGTGCTCGCCCGGGACCTCGAAGGCGCGTGCCCGGACGCGACACACGTCGTCGACGAGGCGACGTTCGACCAGGACGGCCGGCTGCTCGACGCCTCGCTCCGACCGCTCTCGCTGGCAGGCGTCGATCTCTCCGGCTCCTGGGAAGGGGTCGCCCGGCAACCCTACGGTCCGTTCACGAAGTATGACGTGCGCTTGGACCTGCGACAGACCGGCGACGTCGTCACCGGCACGACCGAGATCGCCACGCCGGACGGCGAGAACTGGGGTCGCATCAAGCTCGAAGGCAAGCTCGACGGGACGAGGCTCTACTTCGCCGACGTCGAGATGCTCGACGAGGACGTCGACCTCTTCCTGGCCTGGTGCATGAAGGGCGGATACGCGATCGTCGACCCGCGGGAAGGGCTGATGAAGGGTCCGTGGCGAGCGATGGGTTGCTCGCCTGGGACGATCGAGCTGGATCGCGCCCCACGCTGAGCGCCCAAAGGCACGCCGCGCGTGCAGGATGTACGGAGTCAAGTCGCGACGCGAGGCGGACGCGCGGTACCCGGTTTGATCGCCGCGAAAGGCAATGAGGCACCGATAGGGATCGTCCGTCCTTGTTCGAGTGAGGGCTTGCTGCGACGCGCCTGCCGGTCGGCCATCGCCGGCGCGCCGACGTCGCGCCACCAGGCCAGCGCGTCCGCCTCGGTCCACGGCTCGACACCGGGACAGCCGAGCAACGCGGTGCGGAGCGCGCGCGCCGACGACGGGCGATCTTCGATCTTCTTCGCCAGCGTCGAGAGGATGACTCGATCGAGCGCCGAGGGGATGTTCCCCCTGAGAGACGACGGAGGCGGCGCGTCATCATGGAGATGGTGAGCGCACACGGCGATGACGGTCTCGCCCTCGAAGACCGGCCGTCCCGTGAGCAAGTAGAACCCGACCGCACCCAGCGCGTAGAGGTCGGTCGCGGGGCCCACGAGCTTCGGATTGGCGATCGCCTCCGGGCTCATCGTCGCGGGCGTGCCGATGAGCTGGCCCATCGTCGAGACGGTGCTCACTTCGTCCAGGTCCTTCACCAAGCCGAAGTCGAGGACCTTGATGAGATCAGGCGAGCCGGAGCGGCAGGTCACGACGATGTTCGCCGGCTTGATGTCCCGGTGGACAAGCCCGAGATCGTGCGCCTCCTCGAGCGAGCCACAGACCTGAGCGAGGAGCTGTACGACGCGTCCTGGCGGCAAGGGCCCGGTGATCTGCACGAGCTCGTCGAGGTTCAGCCCGTCGAGGAACTCCATTGCGTAGTAGAAGGCGCCGTCCGCCGTTCGTCCGTAGTCGTAAATGGCGACGGTGTTCGGGTGCGTCAGCCTCGCGGTCTGCACCACCTCCCTCTCGAAGCGCTCGATCGCCGCGCCGTCCTCACGGCCGGCGCCAACGAGCTTGATGGCCGTCTCGCGCTTGAGGAGCGCGTGCGTGGCCCGGTACACGACGCCCATCCCACCTTCTCCGAGGCACTCCTGGAGCATGTAGGGCCCGATGCTCCGAGCTGCGTGCAGCTCTTGCCTGAGGCCGTAGACGATCGTGCCGGTCAGCACCGAAGACGCGGCGAGCGCGCTCAGCCAGAGCCCGGATCCGATGAGGTGGTATCCCGGGCTCCACGCCGAGGTGCCGTAGGAGACAGGCCAGCCCGTGAAGAGAGGCAACGCGATACAGCCGAACGACATCACCGCGAGGCCCATCGATACGACGAGGGTACGCAAGAGCGAGCTCGGCACGATCGCCGCCCGCAGGACCATCACGAGCCCCGTGATGAGCACCGTGTTGAAGGTGGCGACGATCGGCTCGCCCACGATCATCGCGCTCACGTCGAAGAGAAAGACCGAGCCGATCACCGAGACCATCTCCAGAGCAATGATCGCCCGAGGCGAGCTGCTCCCCATCCGTCGAGCCATCTGGGCCGAGCCAGCGAGGACGAGCGTCGCCGCGAGGTGCGCGGCCCACGAACCGTCGATGACGTCTGTCGGGCTCTGGCCCATGGCGAAGCCGAGGACGAGCGAAGCGAGCAAGAACGCTCCGGCGACCAAGGCCCCCACGCGGCAGAGCTCGAACAGCCGCCGCCGCTGGGCGTGCAGCGAGGAGCTGCCCGGATCCGTCATCGTCGGCGCGGTCGGGCCCAGGGTCATCCCTCGCGCGCCGGTCGCAGAGACCGTGCCACCCCGCATCCCGCGGGGTTGTTACGTCGGCGGGGGGGCTTCGCAGCCCTTGCACCCCGCCGCCGCAAGGGCTGCGCTCAGGTCGAGGAGCCGGAGAACTGATCGTCCTTGTTGGCGAAGAGCACGTTGAACGTGGTGAGCGAGCCGTAACACCCGGTGATGTAGCCCTGGAGCTGCACCTTGTCCTCGTCGCTCAGGCTCTCGTGGGCGTTCACCTTGGCCTCGAGGAGGCGCAGCTTGTCGCGCACCATGACGACCTTGTGAAAAAACGTCTCGATCGGGATGCGCTTCTCCTGCGTGCCTTCTTTGCCTGGGACGAGGACCATCTCGCCGCCCTGCCAGCGCTGGCCGAGCGCCGGTCGGGTCACGCCGAGCTCCTCCGCGATCACCTGGCGCAGGACGCGCCGGAACTCGTCGATGTCCATGTCGATGTCGATCTCCTGGGGCAGCGGGGTTTGGTCATCCGGCTCGCCGGCTGCACCGGACGATGCACCTGACGAACCTGTCATTGTCGAAGAGCCGCGGGCGTATCGCCGCGGCTCGCCGGCGGCGCGCGGCCGCGGCGCCGCGGCGGTGGCGCCCTTCGGCCTGTAGCGGGTGCAGGTGGAGCTCGCGCGCACGGGCTCCGGGTAGACCTGGAGCGCACACGCGCCGACCCTGCCGAGGCGCTCGTCGGTCCGAGCGCCATAAAAGGCGGCGCACGTCTCGCAGCGGGCTTCGTCGGGGGCCATCGCGATCGAATCCTATCAGCCGGCGCCGACGATGGGCTCGAGGCAGCGCTCGCGGGCGTCTCGGAGGGCAACGAGCTCCGCGTCGACCAGCTTCGCGCCGGCGCGACGGACCACCACGCTGGCCCCGCCGGTCTTGCCCAGGCGAACGAGAGGAACGTTCGCCGTCTTCGCGCGCGCCTCGATGGCCGCGGCGTCCGATTCCTTGGCGCTGACGATGACGCGCGACGGGGCTTCCCCGAAGAGCGCAGCCGCGAGCGGCTCGTCGCCGGCGAGCTCGACCTCGACGCCGACCATGGCGCGGGGATCCGTGTGGGCCACGCAACACTCGGCGAGCGCGAGCGCGAAGCCGCCATCGGACACGTCGTGCGCGCTCTTCGCGAGCCCGGCGCGTGCGAGCTCGCGCAACAGGCCTTGCAGGCGCCGCTCGAGCGCGAGGTCGATGACCGGGAGCGGGCCGGCGATGGTGCCGCCGGTCCTGTGCGACACGTAGTGTGAGCCCCCGAGTGGTCCGCCCTTGTCGGCACCGAGCAGGAACACGGCATGCCCGGCCTCCTGGAACGTGGACCGAACGGCGTGCGCGACCGACTCGAGCTGGCCGACCGCGGCGACGGTGGGCGTCGGCAGGATCGCGCGGCCCTCGGTCTCGTTGTAGAGGCTGACGTTGCCGCTCACGACCGGCACGTCGAGCGCGCGGCACGCCTCGGCGAGCCCGTCTATCGCCCGCGCGATCTGGCGCATGATCTCCGGGCGCTCGGGAGAGCCGAAGTTGAGGCAGTCCGTGATGCCGATCGGCTCGGCCCCGACACACGAGAGGTTGCGGCACACCTCGGCGATGGCCTGCTTGGCGCCCTCGAACGCGTCGAGCTCGCAGAGCCGGCCGTTGCAGTCCGAGGAGAACGCGAGGACCTTCTCCACGCGCGTGCCCTTGTGCTCGCAGAACGCACGCACGACGGCCGCGTCCCCGCCGGGGCCGATCACCGTGCCGCCCCGGACGATGGAGTCGTATTGGCGCGTGACCCAGCGCCGCGAGCCGAGGTTGGGGCTGCCGATGAGGGCGAGCAAGGTGTCGCTCCACGAGGACGGATCCGCAATGGTCGACGTGTCGAAGGCGAGGCGCGCCGGCAGCCGCGGGTCGTCCGCCTGCGGGCGGTCGTATTTCGGCGCCTCGTCCGTGAGGAAGTCGACCGGCATGTCGCAGACCACGACGCTCTTGCCGGCCGGGGCAGGGCCCGGCGTCACGAACGGGTCGAAGCCGGGCGTCGCGCGGATCACCCAGCGACCGGTGTCGGTGACCTTGCCGATCACGGCGCAGTCGAGCTCCCACTTCTTGCAGATCTCGGCGACGCGCGCCTCGTTTCCGGGCTTCGCCACCATGAGCATGCGCTCCTGCGACTCGGAGAGCAGCATCTCGTAGGGCGTCAGGCCCTTCGTGCGGCGCGGGACCTTGTCGAGATCGAGATCGAGCCCGCTGCCGGACCGGCCGGCCATCTCGACCGAAGACGACGTGAGGCCGGCGGCGCCCATGTCCTGCACGCCGACGAGCAGCTCCTCCGCGAAGATCTCGAGGCAGGCCTCGAGCAGGAGCTTCTCCATGAAGGGGTCGCCCACCTGCACCGTGGGCCTCTGGCTGGGGCCGCCCTCGGTGAACTCGTCCGACGCCATCGTCGCGCCGTGGATGCCGTCCCGTCCGGTGCGCGCGCCGACGTAGAGCACGTCGTTTCCGACGCCGCTCGCGCGGCCGTAGAAGATCGCGTCTCTGTGGACGACGCCGCAGGTGAACGCGTTGACGAGGATGTTGCCGTCGTAAGCGGCGTCGAAGAAGAGCTCGCCGCCTACCGTCGGCACGCCGATGCAGTTGCCGTAACCGCCGACGCCGGCAACGACCCCGCGGAGCAGCTCCGGCGTGCGGGGATGATCCGGACGCCCGAAGCGCAGCGAGTCGAGGCTGGCGATGGGCCGCGCGCCCATCGTGAACACGTCGCGCAGGATGCCGCCGACCCCGGTCGCCGCGCCCTGGTGCGGCTCGATGTACGAGGGGTGGTTGTGTGACTCCATCTTGAAGACGGCGGCGAAGCCGTCGCCGATGTCGACCACGCCGGCGTTTTCGCCCGGGCCCTGGATGACCCGCGGGCCCTTGGTGGGCAGACGCGCGAGGTGCACGCGTGAGCTCTTGTACGAGCAGTGCTCGCTCCACATCACGCTGAGCACGCCGAGCTCCGCGTAGGTCGGCTTGCGCCCGAGGCGCTGGACGGCCTTGTCGTATTCGGCCGGCGTGAGCTTGTGATCGCGCGCGAGCGCCTCGGTGATCTCGGGATCGTGCGGGAAGGCTTGGGGCGGCACGCGGGGGAGTTACCCCCAAAAGGGCCGCGAGACCACTGGGAAGTAGGGAACCTGTCTTGCCGGACGAGTGCCCGCGTGAGAAAGCCGCAACCGATGCGCCTCCGACGTCGAGCGACCGCGCTGCTGCTCTCGGCCACCTCGCTGCTCGGCGGCTGCGGCGAGCGCTCCGCCCCGGCGCCGAGCGCTGCGGCCAGCGCCTCGGAGGCCGCTCCAGCCGCGCCGCCTCCGGTCGAGGCGCTGCTCTTTCCGGCCGGGCCGTCGCTCCTCGCCGAGGCGCCGCTCCTCGATCTCGTCCCGGTCGAGACCCACGCCACGGTGCTCCTGGCCGGCCAGCAGGCCTTCGCGTCGGCCTTGCCGGAGAAGGCGTTCGCGCCCGAGACCCGCGACTCGCTCCTCGCGATCGCGGCCGAGGATCTCGACAGCTACTTCCGATCCAAGGCCGACCTCGCGAAGCTCGCCGCCGCGCTCGATCTCGACAAGCCCGCCGCCGTCGCGCTTCTCGACGAGACGACGGAGACCCGCGCCTTCTACGCGACGGTGAAGGACGAGGCCGCGCTCGCGAAGATCGCCAAGTCGCTGGTTGGCTCGAAGGAAGCGGCCACCGCCGAGGGCGTGAAGGTGTGGGCCAAGAAGGGCTCGTCGATCGGTCTCGTGATCCGCGGCGGCGTCGCGGTGCTCGTCCTCGGCGGGCGCTGGTATCGACCGGAATCCTCGGACGCCGCGGCCAGGTGGAGCGAGACCATCGCGAAGCTCGAGGCGAGCGCATCGATCGGCAAGGCGCCCTGGCTCGCGCCAACCACGGCGCAGATCGCCTTCGGTCGCCACGTGGTCGTCATCGTGCGGCCGGGCTACCTCACGGCCGACGCCCTCGCCTTCGACAGGCGAAGGCTGGAAGAAGAGACGCAGAACAAAGCCGAGAAAGACGTCGCTTGGTGGAAGGCCCTGATCGCCGAGATCGAGAAGGCGCGGGGCGCGTTCGAAGCGCGCTCCCCTGCCCTCGTCCTGGGGATCGAGGTCACGAAGGACGCGGTGCACGCCAAGGGTTACATCCCCGGTCCCGAGGGCCGCGCGCCATTCGATCCGCCTCGCCCGCTGCCGCCCGCGTTCCAGGAGCTGCTCTCACGCAGCGTCCGCTTCTACGGAAACATCGGCAAAGACGCCGCGGCCGGGGTCGGGGCCGACCATCGATTCCGGATCCACCGGAGCTGGTGTGATGTCGAGCCCACAAAGGTGCTCGCGAGCTTGAGCGGTGACCTCGTCGTGCTGGAGAAGGCGGCAGCATGGGGCGTGACGGACGAGGCCGCCGTCTGGACCGTGCTGAAGTCCGAGATCGAGAAGCGCTACGAGAAGCTCCTCGACGGCAAGCGCTGGAAGATCGACGACGCCGCGCGGACGGTCCAATGTGGCGAGGGCGGCCTGCGTGTCGCCTCGGGTTGGCTCCTGATGAGCCAGGACGGCGGGCTCCTCGCGCGCTTTCCCAATGGTGGCGACGCGAAGCCTGCCGACGTGAAGCCGGGCGTGGAGGAGCTCCTGAAGATCGAGGGTGTCGTGGCCCGATTCCGGGCACCAATCATCGAGCCCAACCCGCTGCGCGGCCTCGGCGGCTCCAGCATGAAGTCGCTCCTCGACGACAAGTGCGCGTTCGGTCCAGGCGGCGCGCTCTTCGGGAAGCCGACGGAGGAGCAAACCAAGGCCTACGAGAAGCTCTGCAAGGAGCGACGCGACATCGTCGACGAGCTCGGCAAGGCTCGCAGCAAGGCGGACGAGACGACGGAGCGGCTCCTCGGGGGCGTCGAGCTCCTCGCCAAGCCGGCGCCGGGCGGCGCCTTCGTCTATGGCACCTGGGCCATGGAGGCGCCGAGCACGGAAGCCCTCGCGAGCCAGCTGCTCGAGGTCTGGCTCCCGGCGGCGCCCTCCGGCGAGCGCGCCAAGAAGCTCGCCGACATCGACACCAAGCTCGAGGCGATCCGCGAGGAGATCCTGCGCTCGGCGCTCGACGCGCTCCCGCCCTTCGAGCCGGACGGAGTGCCGTCGTTCACGCCGTGAGCCCATCTGCTGATTGGGGGAACGTGCCTTCGTCCAGGGCTGGACCCGAGCCGGTTCACTCGGCGCACCAAGGCTCGAATGGTTCCCGGGCATTACAAGGCCAGTGGCCGTGGCATGGCCGATGCACCCCGGTCCCCATCATGGAGCTCGCCGAAGACGAATCCTTCGTTCTGAGGATCGATCGGATGATCGAGGACGTCTTGCGAGAGGCCGCGACGTCGCGCGGCTCGTTCTCGGAGATCACGCTGCGCTTCGAGACGACACGGGACACGCTCGTCGACGAGTGAGCAAGGCAGGGGGGGCACGCCGCTATCGCCTCCTCGACTTCGGCGCGTGCTGCGCTCGCTCGCCGCGCTGGTTTCCCCGGCTCCGTCCACGATGAACCCGCCAATGACAAATGGCGGCAAAATCCAATGCCGAGCTGGCTGCCCAGCAGCGCCTGGGCTCGCCGGCCCATCCGCCTTGGCCCGAACAACACCTTCGAGCCCTACGTCCTCGGTCCCAACGCTGTCCCCGTCGTGGACGACCCCGCCGAGGCGACGAATCTACCCGAGCTCGCCGTCCTCTCCGCCACCGCACATGGCAACGACCCCCAAGACGGCGCGAAAATCGCTCTGGCCGCCATCACCGCAGCTTCCGGGCTGCCCGACGACCTCGCCGCGCTATACTACGACCTCATCCGCGTCAGCCTCAACGACGCCGCCCGTCGGGCCCTGGAGGATCTCATGTCGCAAGGCCACTACCAGTACCAGAGCGACTTCGCGAAGAAGTACGTCGCCGAAGGCAAGGCCGAGGGCAAGGCTGAGGGCGAAGCCAAGGGCAAGGCCGAGGCGATCCTTCAGGTCCTGGCGGCGCGCGGCCTCGCCGTCTCCGAAGCTCAACGTGCCCGTGTCCTCGGCTGCACCAATCTTGGTCAGCTCGACTCCTGGCTCGAGCGCGCCGTCACCGCACCCTCTGCGGACGAAGTCTTCGCGGACTGACGTCACGCCCAACCAGCACAGGGTCTTGCGTCACCAGCCGGCGCGACGCCGCCAGGGCGCCTTCCCCATGTGCGCGCAGAGGGCGGGCGAAGCCCGCCCGCTCCCGCGCGAAGCGCGGGACGAGCACACATTTGGGGAAGGCGGGGGAGCGCAGCGCCGCGCAGCGGCGCGAGCACCCCCCGGGTTGGGGCAGGGGTAGCCTCAACGACGCCGCCCGTCGGCCCTGGAGGATCTCATGTCGCAAGGCCACCACCAGTACCAGAGCGACTTACGGTCGTTACGGCCCAGCAAGGGCCTCGACTCCTAGACTTCCTCCAACAGCTCGGCGGCGGGCTGGCCCGTCAGACTGTGTTCAGGAAGCCGTGCCTGCAAGCGAGCGGCCTGGCGCCGCGACGTCGCCGACGAGGTGAGCGCATGCAGGGCGCACCACATCGCCAACGACTCGGCCGCGCAGGTCCTGGGCGTCATCGCTCGCGGCGCCGAGCGAAGCACGGCCGCGGTCGAATCCCGCGCGCGAAGCCGGGTGCACATCGAGCAGCCACGCGAGCGCGCGCCACGCGAGCTCGGCATGGCGTGTCTCGTCGACCGCAATCAACTCGAGTGCGCTCCGCGCAGCCTCATCGGCGGAGGTGATTGCCAACGACCGCGCCTCAGCGGCTGCGACCGTCTCGCCGACGCAACCCTCGAGGAACAAACGCTCCGCGACGTCCGCCGGATCGAGGTGCGAGAGGGAGCCATCAATCGGGAGGGGGCCCGGGCCGAGGTGTCGGCCCGCGTGGGCCGACGCCAAGCTGAACGCGATCTCGGCGTGCTTGATTTCGTCCGCCATGGCGCGCGATGCGCCGCTCACGAGGTAGCTCGGCGCGCCGAGCGCGAGGAGCTCGAGCGTGAAACGCGCGAACGCAGCGATTGAGGCGTGCTCGAGCTGAGCCGTGCGGAGCCAGAAGTCTGCGGAGGTTTTCGCGGACCGCGGACCGCGTACGGTCGTTGCCGCCGACCAGTCCGCGCGAAGGGTGACTTCGGCCACTCGGGCCGCGCCGTCGATCAGGAACGGGCGTCCGCAGCCGGCTTCGCTGCACTGCATGACACCGTCGTTGGTCGTGCAGCCCTCTCCGTCGCCACAATCCGAGTCCGTGTAGCACGCGTCGTCCCCTGTGCTGCACGCGAACTCGAACTGGCCGGGCGCGCAGAACGCGCTGCTCTCGATGAGCACGCACTCGTTCCCAGCGCCGCAATCCGCTCCCGTTCGGCAGGATGCCCATACGCAGCGGCCATGGCCCTCGCTCGGGGCGCGCGGGTCTTGCTCGCCGAGATAGCCTTCAGGACCGCAGTAGCAAGCCTGCCGATCGCCGCAGTCGGCGTCGCTCTCGCACGTCCCAGGGTAGTCGGGGTCCTTCGAGCAGCCAGCCGACGATTGGCGACGGACGAGGCCGTTCTCGCACGGGTAGAGACCGTCTTCCGGTCGAGGGCTGTCCGAGCACGTGCCGAGCTCGGCCGCCTTGCAGCCGGTCGTCGTCCCGAGTGCCCCGAAGACGGCGGCACGCAAGAGTCTGATGGTGAAAGAGTCGCGAAAAGAAAGAGAAGAAGCCATGCGCTGAGGGTAGCAGACTCAGGCGGGGGACCTATAGGGTGGGGCACGTCGCGCTGGCTCGCGTGCGTCGCCCCGCCCCTCAGCGTACGGACACGGCGGTGCACCTGGTCGAGAAGGTGATCCCCGAGGTCCGCGCCTGCCACGTCTTCCGCCAGGCCACGCTCATGCTCGAGGGCGCGCCGACGTCCGCCACATCCAGGAGGCGAGCGAGCCGATCTTGGTCAGCTCGACACCTGGCTCGAGCGGGCCCGCAGCGCCGCGCAGCGGCACCCCCCGGGTTGGGGCACCGAGTGCGCAGCGAGCGCCGAGAGCGAGCCGCTCGTCCGACTACTTCTTCTTCTTCTCGAGGGGGTCGCCGAGCGACAAGAGAAACTGCTCGAGATCTGCTTTGTCACCCTCGCTCAGCCCGAGATCGAGGAGCTCGTCGTAGTGGTCGATGACTTCGCGGAGGGTCGCGAATCGACCGTCGTGGTAGAAGCCGCCCTTCTGGTGGCTCCAGAGGCCACCGAGTCGACGCGTGGCGTAGCGCTCGTCGGGCGAGCGACTCGCCTGGAAGTCGTCGATGCCCATCTCCTCCGCTGTGTGCATCGCCCACCCCGGCTCGGTGTAGAGCGGCGGGACGTGGCAGGTCGCGCAGCGTGCACGACCATTAAAAAGCCTCGAGCCGCGCATCGCTGCTTTGGGATCGAACGATCCGGCCGGCGGCGAGGGGGCGGCGAGCGAGAGCTGGTAGATATGGAGCGGCGCGAGCTTCGACGTGATGGCATCCTCGTCGTCGCGTTTGTTCCACTCGCCGGTCGCGACGGCGATCGGGTACTTCTCGGGATCGTTCAGCCGCGGATCATAGAAGGTGCCCAGCCCTCGCATCTGCGTATTGGCGACGTAGGCGTTCCAGTAGGGGATCGATCCCCAGCCGGTCCACGTGTGGAGGTTCTGGCCCGCCATGCCGAACGCAGGAGGAATGAGCGTCGCTGCGGGCTTGCCGTCCGGTCGGAGCGCGCGTCCGTCGTGCAGGACCTGAGCGTCGAACTTCCCCGGCCCCCAGCCCTGAAGGACCGTGCGCAACGTGGCCACGTCCACGCCGAGCCTATCGGCGACGACCTGCAGGTTCGGCGCGAGCGAGATGATCGTTCCGATGTCGAGATCGCGGTTGGCCCAGCCGTCGAGAGGCCGACCGATACCCGCCGCGAAGCTGTCGTCGGTGGTCGCGTGGCAGATCGCACACGTGATCCCGACGCCGACGAGATCGTTCCCTTCGAACACGCCCTTGATGCCGATGACCGCGTCTGCCTTGAGGAGCGCGAGGGTGTTCTTCGGGTCGTCGAGATCGAGCGTGCCGGCCTGGGCCGCGGCTGCGACGTCGGGCGGGACGGCCGTGACATCGACCTTGATACCGAGCGCGAGCGCCTCGGCGGGGGAAAGCCCCGCGCCGACGCCACCCAGCGCGCGGCCCTTGATGGCGTCGTGGAGGCGGAGGACATCGCCCCAGAAGGTCTCGCTCTTGAAGGTATCGTCTCGAAAGATTCGCTGACCTTCGCGTGCCAGCGCCGTCAGATACGGAAACCGACCCGCGCCATTCGGCAGCAGGACCGGCTCCCCGCTCGCCTGCTCCGCTGGCGCGACGTCGCTCGGACCGTCGACGCGCACCGCATCGCCCTCCTCCTCGGAACAGGCGACGAACGCGGCCGCCGCCATCATTGCTGCCATCAACAGGGCCCATCCAATACGTCGGCGCATCGACTTCGCTCCTTTTCACGAGCTCGCGACTCGCTGCTGCGAGCGCGATCGGGCTACATCGAAGCAAGCAGCGAGCCCCGGCGGCGGCGTGCGGGGGTCACCAATGATTGCGAGACCGAGGCGATCGCGCGATCAGAGCGGCAAGACCCTCTCGCCACGAACGCACACTCGGTTCCGCTGCTCGGAATACACAGCCCTTCGCAGCTGGCTAGAACACCCCGCCGACGACACCCACCGCGCCGCCCTCGGTCGGGGCGACACCAAACGACCACGCGGCTTGTTTCGGCTCCGTCTCGCCGCCATCGAGCGCGCTCACGACGCCCAGCACGACTGCTGCGCCGAGCGAGGCGACGCCGACGCCGAGCGAGACGTCGGCCACGATGAGCTTGGTCTGGATCGAGCCCACGGTGGAGTCGCTGCAATCGGGCGCGCAGGTGTCCTTCGCGTCGCTCTTGTCCATCAGCGCCAGCCCGCCGAAGACGCCGAACAGGGTGAGCCCCGCGAGCCCGATGCCGCCGAGCACCCAGGTACCGGGCGAGATCGAGATGCCGTTCCCGCCGCCGACCTCGGGCGCAGTCGTTTCGGCCTCCGCCCAGCTCACCTCGACCTTGCGGTCTTTCTCTCCCTGCTTGACGACGATCTCCCGCGTGATGGGCGGGGCGCCGTCACGCTCGAAGACCAGGCTGCGCTTGCCGGGATCGATGCCCAGCGCCTTGCCGTCCAGGCGAGACGTGAGCGGCTGACCGTCGAGCTTCACGCGAACGTCCACCAGGTCCTTCCCGTTCGCGTCGACGGCGCTGAGGACGACGGTGGGAAGGCTCGTCTCCACCTCCGAAAGCCAGACCGTGCAGTCCTTCTTGGTCGCGACGGGACAGTCCGCTTCGGAGCAAACACGGAAGAGCTCGAGCGAGGCCTTGAGGCTCCCCGACGCGCGCTGCTTCTGGCCTTCCTCGTAGGCCTGGACACAAGTGGCCTTGTCGGCCGCGAGCGCGACGCCGGGGACGAGCAACAGGAGCGAGAGCAGGGCGAGGGGTCGCAGGGTCATTTCTTCTGCTCTGCCTTCAGCTGGGCCAACAGCGCCGCCGCGGAGGGCGCGGGCGGATCGGCTGGCGTGCTGGAGCCCACCTTCTTCAGCAGGCCGACCGTGGTCTCGAACTGCTTCTCGTAGCTCTGACACCGGCCGCACACGAAGAGGTGCAGCGCGAGCTGCGCGCGCTTGACCCCGGAGAGCGTGCCCTCGTCACGCTCGGTCAGGAGCTCCGTCATGTCGCGGCAGGTCAGGATGACACCCATTCGATGGAGCCTCAGTGTAGCGGACCCGGCTCGCGCAGGTAGCGCTCGAGCGCGGCCCGGAGGCGCGACCGCGCACGGTGCAGGAGCACCCGTTGGTTGGACTCGCTTATCTCGAGGGCGTTACAGACGTCCGCCGAGTCCCATCCTTCCAGATCCCGGAACGTGACGACGGCCCGCTGTCCCTCGGGGAGCTCGGCGATCTCGGCCTCGATGAAGGAGCGAAGGCGGACGTCCGCGAGCAGCTCGTCCGGGGACCGGCCGCCCCAGGCAGAGGGCACGTCCGTCCAGAAGCCGATCGAGTTGAATCGAGATCGGTCCACGACGGCCTCCGCCTCCCCCGCTTCGTCCGCCAGGGCGGAGAGCGGCACCGTTCGCCCGAGGCGCACCATCGTCGTCTTCGCGCGGTTGAGGGCGATGCGTGTCATCCAGGTGCGCAGGCTCGAGCGCCCCTCGAAGGTCGGCAACGCGCGGAGGATGGACACCCAGGAGTCTTGCACGATGTCCTCGATCAGGCTCGGGTCGCGGACGAGCGTCCGCACCACACGGCAGAGTAGAGCGTGCTCGCGCGCCACGAGGTCCTCGAGCGCGCGCTCCTCTCCCGCGAGGATGCGGTCGAGCAAGGCGCGGTCGAGCTCGGGGGCGAGGGCCATCGGTCAGATACACTCGGGCTTGAGCTTGCGAATGCCGTCGACGATCACATACGGCGGATCACAATCGACCTTGGGCTTCGGCGCGCTCGTCGCGGTCGGGCGCGGACCGGTCGGCCGCGGCGCGACCGCCGTGCCGACCGGCGGTGTGCCGACCGGCGGTGTGCCGACCGGCGCCGCGCTCGACACCGCGGTCGGGTCGCTCGAGGGCGCGGCGGCGGTCGGCTCGACGGCGATCGCCGACTGCGGCTCGGCCGGCGCGCTCTCGCGCGGAGGCGCAGCCCCGGTCGGAGAAGAGGCCGCCGTGGCAGGCGTCTGCCGGGTCCCGATCACGGCCAGCAGCGCGAGGGCGGTCGTGGCGCCGAGGCCAGCCATGATCGCCAGCGCCACGAGGATGGAGCGCGAAGGCCGGCGCCGCTCGGTCTTGTCCTCGTCAGGCGGACGAGTGGGCGTCGGCCCGCTCGCCATCGGCCCGGCGAGCACGCTGGAAGCGGTGACCATCGCGCTCATGTCGGTATGCACGCTCTCGAGCGTCTTTCGCCGCGCCGTGCGCCGCAGGATGGCCTCCTCGGCCATGCGCTCGACGATCTCCCCGACACGACGGGGCGTCTCCACGCCGAGCGCCTCCTCGAGCGCGACCGCCATGTCCCACGCAGTCGGGAAGCGCTCGCTGGGATCTCGCGAGACGGCGCGGAGCACGATGTCGTCCACCGAGCGGGGCAGCTCCGGCAGGAGGATGCTCGGCCGCGGCACGTCGTTCTTCACGATCTTCGAGAGCACCGCGCCTTCGTTCTCGCCATCGAAGAGCCGCTGCGCCGTGAGCGCCTCCCACAAGACGACGCCCGCCGCGTAGACGTCCACCCGGCGGTCGATGGCGCCGCCTTCGATCTGCTCGGGCGGCATGTACGAGAGCTTGCCCTTGATCTGGCCCTCGCGCGTGATCTGCGATCGGCCCACCGCCTTGGCGATGCCGAAGTCGAGCACGCGGGCGACCCCGTCCACGCCGACCAGGATGTTCTGTGGCGAGACGTCGCGGTGCACGAGCTCGAGCGGCTCGCCGCGCTCGTTTTTCGCTTCGTGCGCGGCGTGGAGCCCGTAGAGCGTCCCCGTGATGATCGACGCCACCACGCGAGGGGGCAGGCGCATCCCGGAGACGCGGCAGGCGCGCAGGAGCCTCGCGAGCGACTCCCCCTCGACGTAGTCCATCACGAGGAAGAGCTCGTCCTCGAGGGCGACCACGTCCACCGTGGAAACCACGTTCGGGTGTTGCACCCGAGCCGCGAGCCGCGCCTCGTCGAGGAACATCGAGACGAAGTCGGGGTCCTTGGCGAACTGGGGGTGGAGCCGCTTGATGGCCACCGTCCTCGAGAAGCCCACGGGCCCGAGCAACCGTCCGAAATGGACAGTGGCCATGCCGCCGGACGCGATCTCCCCGTAGAGGGCGTACCGGCCGAGGACTCGAAGGGGGCGGCCGTCCATGGACCGGCAGGAGAATAGAAGAGACCCTCTCCCCCGTCTCACTCGTAGTAGAGACATCCCGATGATCCCCGCGCGCCGTCCCCTCCCGAACCCGTCCGGACCGGGCTCCGCTCCCGCTCGGGCGATTGTCGGCCCCGCCCTCCTCTGCTTTGTCCTCGGAGCGACCGCGTTCGCGTGCGGGGACGACCCGCCGGCGCCCAAATCCGAGCCGAGCGCCACGAAGCCCGCCACGACCACGTCGTCGGCCAACTCCGCCTCCCCCCCGCCCGCGAGCGCCTCCGCCGCCCAGGCCGAGCCGAGCGCCTCGCCCGAGCCCGAGGCGAACGCGTCGGCTGCGCCCAGCGCCTCGGCCGCGCCGTCCTCGAAGCCCACCACCACGGCGAAGCCCACCGCCTCCGCGGCGCCCACCGCCGCGCCTCAGCCCTCCGGCCCCGCGCCGGAGCCGCTGCCCACCGCCGTGAACCTGCCCCCTCCCGTCCCCGGCTCGGCGGACGCCGTCGCCGCCGACATCGACTCCGTATTCTCCGACCAGACGCGCTTCACCGCGCGGTTCGTGCAGAAACACAAGCAGAAGGTCGCCGGTGTCGAGCGCGAGCAGAAGGGCGTGGTCTGGGTGGAGCGCCCGGGCAAGATCTCCTTCCGCTACGACGCGCCGAACAAGAACAGAATCGTCAGCGACGGCACCACGCTGCGCGTCTACGTCGCCGAGGACGAGCAGATGTTCGAGAACCCGGTGAAGAACACGGAGTACCCCGGCGCGTTTTCGTTCATCATGGGCGAGGGCGTCCGCAAGAGCTTCAGCTTCACCTTCAACGAGAAGGTGAAATACGAGCCCGGCCCCGTCATCTTCGGCAAGCCGCGCAGCCCCCAGCCCGGCTACGAGTCGGTGCAGTTCTACATCGACAAGGCGAAGCTCGAGAAGAAGAACCCCGGCGCCGTGGTGGGCGTGCTCGTCCTCGACGCCCAGGGCAACAAGAACCGCTTCGAGCTCTCCGACGCGAAGTTCCCCGACAAGATCGACCCGCAGGAGTTCGTCTTCACGCCGCCCGCCGGCACGAACGTCGTGAAGTGAAGGGCCTCGCCGACCACCGGCTCTGGCGCGCCTTCCCCGCCGAGCGCATCCTCCACGAGGACGATGACATTCTCGTCATCGACAAACCGTGGGGGCTCGCCACCCACGCGCCGGAGAAGGGCCGCTTCGACGACGTCGCGTCGTGGCTGCGCGCGCATTTCGGCGCCGCCGGGAAGAGCGACTACCTCGGCATCCACCAGCGGCTCGATCGCGAGACGTCCGGGGTGCTCCTCTTCTCACGCCGAAAAGAGGCAAACGCGTCGCTCGCGAAGCAGTTCGAGGGTCGCGCGGTCGAAAAGACGTACGTGGCCGTCGTGGCCGGGCGCCTGCCGGAGCGCGCGACCCTCCGCCATTTCCTGCGCGAGGGGGACGGCCGCATGGAGGCGCGGCCCGCTCAAAGCACGCCCAAGCGCGGCGAGCAGCTCGCCGTGACACAGCTCCGCTCGCTCGCGCGCAAGAGCGGCCGCGTCCTGGTGGAGCTCACCCCCGAGACGGGGCGCACGCACCAGCTCCGCGTCCAGCTCGCGGCGCTGGGCTCGCCCATCGTCGGCGACACGACCTACGGCGGCGCGCCCGGCGTGAGGCCGCTGCTCCACGCGCGACGCCTCGTGCTCGATCACCCGCGGACCGGCAAACGCGTCACGTTCGAAGCGCCCGTCCCCGACGATCTCGAGCGCGGGCTCGACGTGCGGCCTGCCGCGCTCCCGGAATCCGCCAGCGACATCACGACGCGCATCGTCGAGGCGGCCCAGCGCCGCTTCGGCGTCGTCGCCGAGGGCGACACGACCGCGCTCCGGATCGCAAACGCCGAGGGGGACGCGCTGCCCGGCATCTCGCTCGATCTTTATGGCGAGCACGCCGTGCTCTCGCTCTACGACGTGCTCGACGAAGCGACCCTCGCGCGTGTCCTCGAGGGTGCGACCGGCGCGGGGCTCCGCGGGGTCTACGCCAAGTTCCGCCCGAAGGACGCGAGCCGCCTCCCCGACACGCGCCGGGAGGACGTCGCCCCCGCCGCGCCGCTCGCGGGCGAGGCCGCGCCGGAGTCGTTCGAGATCGTCGAGCGCGGCGTGCCGTTCGAGGTCCACCTCGGCGATGGCCTCTCGACCGGCATCTTCCTCGACCAGCGCGAGAACCGCGCGCGCATCCGCGAGCTCGCCAAGGGCGCGCGCTTCCTCAACCTGTTCGCTTACACGGGCAGCTTCTCGGTCGTCGCGGCGCTCGGCGGCGCGCGCAGCACGACCACGGTGGACATCTCCCGCACCGTGCTCGCGTGGGCCGAGCGGAACCTCGCGCGTGTCGGCGCCCACGCGCCCGACCACGTGACCGTCGAGTCCGACGCCGTGGGCTTCCTCGACCGCGCGGCGCGAAAGGGCGAGCGGTTCGATCTCGCCGTGCTCGACCCGCCGAGCTTCTCGACGACCAAGAAGCGCACGTTCTCCGCCGAGAGCGACTACGCCGACCTCGCGGCGCGCACCCTGAAGGTCATGGCCCCCGGCGGACGGCTCCTCGCCTGCACGAACCACCGCGGCATCACCATGAGTCGCTTCCGCAAGATGCTCCACGAGGCAACACGCCTCGCGGGCGTCACCGCCGCGCAGATCAAGTCGCTCCCCGCCCCGGCGGACTTCCCGCCGCCTCCCGGCGCGGAGCCGCACCTGAAGAGCGTGCTCGTCACGCTGGCGAAGTGAGAGGAGCGCTCGTCATGCCCCACCGAAGAGCCTTCCTCCTCCGCAGCGCCGCGCTCGTGCTCTCGGCGTGCGGCGGGTCGACCCCTCCGGCCCCGCGCGCCGCTCCGTCAGCAAGCGGCTCGCAAACGGAGCCCGATCGGTCGGGCGCGCTCGCAGCAATCGAGAAGGCCGCGGGCGGCCGGCTCGGCGCATACATCCTCGACACCGCGACGGGGCAGGGCTTCGGCTGGCGCCATCGGGAGCGGTTCGGCATGTGCTCGACGTTCAAGCTCAGCCTTGCCGCGTTCGTGCTGCGGGAGAGCGACGCCGGCCGGCTGAGCCTGGACGAGGTGATACCGTTCACCCAGGCCGATCTGCTCCAGGTCTCGCCCGTCACGACGGCGAACGTCGACAAGGGCGGCATGACCATCGCCGCGCTGGCGGAGGCGACGCAGCTGACGAGCGACAACGCCGCGGCCAACCTCCTGCTCCGTCGAATCGGAGGCCCCGGGGTCGTCACCGGCTTCTGGCGGGAGCTCGGCGACGCGGCGTCGCGCCTCGACCGCATCGAGCCCGAGATGAACCTCGTGCCTCCGGGAGAAGAACGAGACACGGTCGTGCCAGAAGGAATCGCGCGGAGCGTCACCAAGATCGTGACGGGCGACGTGCTGAAGACCGAGACGCGCGCGAAGCTCGCAGACTGGATGGCACGCACGGCAACCGGAGCGCGCCGGATCCGCGCCGCGCTCCCGCCCGAATGGCGAGGCGGCGACAAGACCGGCACGTTCACCCACGCGACGGTGGCGAACAAATACAATGACATTGCCGTCTTGTATCCGCCGAACGGTCGAGCGCCGATCGTGGCCGCGGGGTTCTACGAGGCGGACGGCAGCTACGAGGACATTCGCCCCGAGGACGAGGCCGTGCTCGCGCGGGTGGGCGAGGTGGCCGTCGCGCTCGTGAAGTGACGGCTCACACCTCGCTCAGACGAGAGTTGCTGCCCCTCGGTTTGCCGCCTCGCCCGGCCCCAATGCGTCGAGGCGCTGCCGGTAGACGTGTGTGTCGGTCTTGTAACTCCCCAGGCGCTGCGACCAAGGCCCGAAGATGCGATACAAGCTCCCGACCTCGGTCGCATGCGCCTCCGACCTGTGTCGCTTCCCCTGTCGTGAGCAGCCTCGTGCTGCGCAAAACAGGGGCGTCCTCCTCGCCAATGCGACAGGAGTCGCGCGTCCATGCGACAGAGCCCGCAGGTTCCAGCCGATCCTCCGAGCTCGGTCGCATCGACCGCGCGTGGGCGAGGTGGCCGTCGCGCTCGCGAAGTGACGGCTCACTGCTCGCTCAGACGAGAATTGCTGCCCCTCAGTTCGCCGCCTCGCCCGGCCCCAATGCGTCGAGGCGCTGCCGATAGACGTGTGTGTCCGTCTTGTAGAAGACGTAGGTCGCGTCGACGTAGCTGACGTCGTTGAGCAGGGCTTGCCACTCGTCCATCGGGATGGTCACGGTCCAGAGCCGAGCGTCGCTCAGCCGGACCACATGGTACGTAGTCGGCGAGCCCCAGACCGCGTAGTGGCCCTCGCTCATCGCGCTCGAGGCGCCGGGCTCGACAACGGGCATTGCCCGCCGAGACGTCCCGTCGACCGCGGCCGCGGTCGTGGCATACGGCGACGTGTAGAGGGTACCCGCCGGCCAGGGCCCGGGCTCGGGCTTCGGCGGCGTCTCGATCCAGAGGAGCGTCTCGCCGTCAGCCTGCACGTCGACGACGTGTCCCGGGTTCCTGTCGATCAGCTCCTGGTAACTGCCCGACGCGCGCGTCCACACCCACGCCTCGGGCTTGTTGTAGTCCAGGTAGGCCAGGAAAAACGCCGCGTCATCCACGAGCCGTGGGACGTCCGCGCCGAGGACGATCGCTGGCGTCGTGCGGACGAGCTGAGTCGCCCTGTCGAAGATCTCGAGCCCCTTGCCGAAATCCAGCTGCAGCGCGAGGAGCTCGTCGCCTCCGCGCTGGTACTGCGAGAGCGAGGTCGTCGGCGCGACGAGCGCCGAGCTGGGGCTCTCATCACGAGGCTGGAAGACGTAGCGGCTGGGCTGAGGGAGGCCGATCTCCTGGACGCCGATCCAATGTCCAGCGTCGGAGAGCATTGGGTGGATCAAGTTGCAGCTCGTTCCCGGAATGGTTCGGTAGCCGGCCGTTGGCGCACCATTCATGTCCACGACCACAAGTCTCTGCTCAAGCTCCGGGAAGACGAGTCCGAGGGCCAGCTCATACCCACCTTGGCTTTGACGCACAGCCGGATTCGTGATTGCGGCAGGCCCGGCTTCGGGCCAGTTCTTCATGATTCGTTCGCAGCCGACGCTTCGCCCCGGACAGGCCTCCCACTGAACCTTAGGGAGCACATGCTCAGGTTTCTGCGCGTACTCTATGCAATGGCTTCCCGACCACCACGGGACGACCGTCCATTCGGCATCACCACCGCTTCCTGTGCCCGTGCTGCCCGAGGTCGAGCCCGTTGACGGCGACGAGGCCCCCGCGCCGCCTGCTCCGGCCGAGGATGAGGCTGTCACCGTGTTTGGGGAGCCGTCGGAGCAAGCAAGCAAGCTTGCACCCAGGACCAGTACGACCGTTCTCATGTCACCATCTCAGTGCTGCAAGACCGTCGGTGCGTCGGCGCGCCAATCCGTGACCATCGACGAGAATGCGACTTTGGAGGCGGTCGGCCGGCTCGGATCGACGGTCATGGCAAAGGCGCTCGGCGTCATCGCCGGAGGCGCGAGCACCGGCGTCGTGAGCTTCGACAGTCCGGCCCGTTCGAGGCGGTGCGCAGCGGTAAGCGTGAACCGTCCGATTCGTGTCTTCTCGGAGCCGGTGCCGTTCCAGGCGACCTGTGCCACGTCTCCGCGCGGGCCGGCGACGACCGTGTACCTGCCGAAACCGTTCCAGCCGGACGGAAAGGTGGCCAGCGTGATCAGCACGCCGCTCGAGAGCTTGCGCTGGGCGTGCCAGCGCCTCAACCGCAGCGTGCTGCCGCTCTTGTCGAGGAAATAGATGGCGCGGTCCTGGTGGCGGTAGGTCATGCCCAACACCTCGCCGACCGTCTCACCGGCCGGCATCGGGAACTGCCGCCACGTCGACGTCGGCAGATCCAGGAACCAACCCGCGTTCCTCGGCTGTCCACCGGCCGTGACGCCGCCGAGCACGTAGAGGCGCTGGCCGAGCGCGCTGAAGGCGAGTCCTTCGCCTCGCACGAAGGTCGGTCCCCCCGGCGCCGCCAGTGGCTGGGCGACGGGTACAGCCTCCAGGCCGCTCGCGACGAGCTTGCTCGCGACCGAGCCGTTCGTCCCTAGCCCGAGCGCTCGCACATAGCTCACGCCGGGGGCGTACATCCGCGACAGCGTCGCGACCGGCTCCGAGGCCGCGACATGAAGCCGCGTGCCTGCCCCGACAGAATCGAAGTGGGCCCGTGTGGCCGGGTCCACGACCTCGACCAGATCGAGTCCCTCGGGCGTCACGCGATGCCACCAAGGATTGGTGGTCTCGAGAACGATCTGCTCGAGCCCGGCATCACACATGGGGCACTCGATCCAGTCGTTGATGGCGACCCAGAGGTGCTCATCCGGTCCGTAGCTCCGGTGCGCACCTCCGTCGCCGAGCGCGTTCGCGTACTTGCGGACGTTCGCCTGAGTGAGCGGCACATTCACGTTCAGGAGCTGGTCGACATGGGTCCAGAGCATCCCCTTCACGCTCAAGTTGTTCGTCGAGCCCGTCACATGCGTGGGGCCGAGCGCCGCAAAGTCCCAGGTCACACCGAAGGGCGCGGAGCCGGCAGCCACGTTCCATTCCGCGCCCAGGAGTGGGTTGCTCCAGTTCGACCCGTTCTTCGTGGTGAGCTTCAGCCATTTGGAGTTGCTCTCCCCGTAACGGGTCTCGTTGTACTGGCAGTCGGACTGAAAGTTGGTTCTACACAAGGCGCGCCCTGCGAGTGAGTTAGCGAAGCCCGCGGCAAACTGACAATCACACCACCTCAACCCAATCCGCTCGTTGGTTCCTCCGGCGGCATCGACCACCGGCGAGGAGAGTGGCGTGATCTTGATCTTGTTCTTCGTGACGACGTCGCAACCACCGGTGTACGCCATACACGGCCAGTTGACGAAGTCCGGTGTCGGCTCCGACACCGAGCTGGGCAGATCCCCGCCGGACTGGAGGGTCGCGAGCGGAGCCGGGTACGGGTCGCATGCGTCGGGGACGAACGCAGCCAGATAGGCCGTGCGGGCGGCGATGAACGCCGCATCCGAAGCGTAGTCGCTGCGCTTCAAGACGGGATAGCTCGTAGCAGTCGGGTAGCCGATGGCGAGCTCGACCTCTTTGTTGCGATTCGCGTATTGGCTCAGCCCATCGATTCCGGGGCAAGCGTCGCAAGCCGCACCGAGCCCGTTGCCGTCCGGATCGTCGAACGTGTTGAGCTGCTCCGGGTTCCACACCTGCGGGCAGTTGTCATCGCTCCAGGGGATCCCGTCGCCGTCCGGATCGTTCTGGGCCGTGACCGGCGTCTCCCCCTCCCAGTAGTTGTCGACATCCAGGATGTATTGAGAGAACCACGCAATCGCGTTCGGGTCGTCGACTGCGACGGTGTGGTAGTCGCAGGAGAGGTTGCTGGTGTTCGAGCCGGTGCACGCCCAGTACCCATCGCCCGAAATGACGCCGCAGAACTGCCCGTCACTCGCGCGATAGAGCGAGCCGCCGGAGTCCCACCCAACGCCGATGCCCGTCATGTCCGTGCAGCCCTCGAACGGATCGGAGGTGAAGACGTGGCGGTGCGTCGACCCCGTGTAGTTGCCGTCATCCCAGTTCCAAGCGACGGAGCTCCCGAACCGCCGGGTCCCGAGGGCGGTTCCATTGCACGCATACCCGTTCTCGTTGTAACCAATAGGGCCATAGCCGACGAGCTGGCCCTGGAACGCACCACAGGCGAGCGCGGTAAGCGGCGGATGCGCCGGCCGCGCCCACGGCACCGGCGCCGGAGCGTCAAGGCGAACGAGCGCGAGATCAGTCTCCCGATGACCGTTGGCAGGCCACGTCCAAACCGGGCCCGAGGTCGCCAACGAATGCTGACGCTTGCAGAAAGCAGGCGTGCCGTCGCTCTCGCAGTCGCCGGGATCGTTCATGCCCGGGTTGGCTGAGGCACCCAGCCAGACGTTGTCCGTGCCCGAGACATCCCCGGGGTCTTGGTAGCAGTGCTCGGCCGTCATCACCCAGTAGGGGGTGACGAGCGTGCCCGAGCATGCCTGCCCGTTGATTCGGACCGACGCAGGAAACACCGCGTTGGCGGTCGTGTCCGCCGTGCCGTGGACGACGAAAGCTCCCGCCTCGCCCAGCGTCTCGTCGTCCTCAGGTGCGAGGCAGCCGCTCAGCGCCCCCCCCAACAACAATCATGCCCAACCCCGCGTGACGAACCATCGGTCGCCTCCCTCGTGGGTGCCCACAGTAGCCGGGTTCGCACCGGCGTCAACTGGAGGCCCGAACCGGCGCCGCAATGACAGTAACGTCACGTCGCCGACCACGATCTCGAGCGCGCTCCAGCGAGGTGGCCGTCGCGCTCGCGAGCTGACGGCACCGCCGCAAATGCGGAGTCTCCGACACCGTTGCCGCCGGGGCGTCCCAATGCGAGGGCGAAGCATGGGTCGTCGACTCCCCGTCCTCGCGCTCGCGACATCCGTCCAGCTCCTCGCTTGTGGCGACGATGGCTCGTCCGGGACGGGCGCCGGCTCGACGACAACGACGACCGCGAGCGGGGGCTCGTCGTCGGGCGCCGGCGCCATCGACCCGGGCTCGCCGCACACCCCGGAGGGCGGCTGCAAGGCGGGCTTCGTCGAGTGCGCAAGCTGGTGCGTGGACACGAGCACGGACGCGGCCTTTTGCGGTGACTGCGAGACGGCCTGCATCCAGCAAGGCAACGGACTGACCTGTGAAGCCGGGTCGTGTGTCCCCGGGGATTGCCTGGGCGCGCAGTGCGGGGAGGAGTGTGTCGAGAACCGCTCGAGCAACGCGGACCACTGCGGCAGCTGCTTCAACCAGTGCGCGAGCGACGCCCTCTGCTTCGACGGCGGATGTGTGGACGGCAACGGCGACGGCTCGAGCTGCGGCTCGCCGCTGTTCTGGAACGTCGACGCGCAGGAGCGCGTGGGCTTCCGGTTCACGCCGGCGCTCACGACCCCGCACACCTTCCCGTGCGGACCGCTCGACCCCCTTCCGACTCGGTGGTTCCGCTTCACGGCGAGCAAGGACCAGACCGTGGTCGAGGTCCGCGCCGACGGATCGGACGACTTCGTCCTCGAGGCGTTCGACCAGGTGGCGTGTGCCTCGAGCGACAGCATGGCCTGCAACGACGACGACTCCGGCACCGATCCGCAGCTCACGCTGACGACGACCGTCGGCGGCACGTATTGGGTCGCGGTGGGGCTCAAGGGCGAGTGGTCCGGCAAGTCGGCCTCGATCCGCGCAGATCATTGAGCGGCGCCCCCCGCCCGAAGAGCGTGCTCGTCTCCCCTGCGAAGTGTTAGAACGCGCCGCCTCGATGACGTCCGCCGAGCGACTCCGTTCGATCCCCGAGCGAGCCCTGATGGGGCTCGGCCTCCTCGTCATCGCGTGCGCCGCGGGCCTGGTGCTCACGTTCGACCACGGGCGCGATCAATCCATCTACGCGCTCGTCGCCCGCGAGACCCTCGCGGGTGGGGCGCCGTACCGGGACGCGTTCGACTTCAAGCCGCCCGGCATCTTCTTCGTCTACGTGGTGGCCCGGGCGATGTTCGGCGGCGCCATGTGGGGCGTGCGCGTGCTCGAGGTGGGGGCGATGTTGCTCACGGCCCTCGGGCTCGTGCGCCTTGGGGAGCGGTGGGCCGGCTCCCGCGGGGTCGGCGTGCTCGCTGCCGCCATCGCCAGCCAGATCCACGCCCAGCTCGACTTCTGGCATACCGGACAGCCCGAGACGTTCGGCGCGCCGCTCACCATCTGGGGGCTCGTGCTCGCCGGGCGGGCGTACGACGCGACCTCCGCGCGCTCGCGACGCCTGCTGCTCCTCGCCGTCGGCGTTCTCTACGGGATCAGCGGCCTGATGAAGCCGCCGCTCGCGGGCGTCGGCGCCCTGTTGTCCCTCTTCTTCGCCGCTGGCGAGCTGATGCGAGCGCGCTCGGAGAAGCGCCGGCCCGCCGTGCTGGGCTTGGTCGAGCCCGCGGTCGTCATCGCGGTCGGCGGCATCCTGCCCTTCGCGCTCACGCTCGCCTGGTTCGGCGCCAAGGGCGCCCTCGGCGATCTGCACGAGGTGCTCTTCGTCTTCACGCCGCACTACACGAAGGTCAGCTGGCAAAACGTCAGCATCCTCGGGATGGCGTATTACGGCTTCGAGGAGTGGCTGACGACTTACTCCAGCACGCTGCTCGCCGGGCTCGGCTGCCTCGCGCTGTTCGGCGCAAAAGATGACGAACGTGTCCTGGTCTCCGTGGTGCTCGGCGCCGTCGTCGTGCACGTCGCGGGCATCGTCATGCAGGGCAAGTTCTTCCCGTATCACTGGGGCGCCACGTTCCCCCTCACGTCGATGCTGGCGGCGCTGGGCATCAGCAAGGCGTGGCGGGCGGCCCGCGCGCGAGGCGCGCTCGCGTCGGTCGCCTTCGCGGGCGCGTTCCTCGTGGTCGCGGCGGCCAAGTGCCCCGTCCCGAGCTTCGGCGAGTCCTTCTTCATTCGCACCTGGGCGCGCGTCGACCTCTTGCGCCACGGCGCGCCCGACGAGCAGGCCGCGTGGGACGATCTCGCGTCGGTCGCGGACGTGAGCGCCAGCCAGAACCGCGCGGTGGCCGCCTACCTGCGCGAGCACACCCAGGTGACGGACCCGGTCTTCGTCTGGGGCTTCGAGTGCGCCATCTACGACCTCGCGGAGCGGCCGCTCGCGAGCCGTTACATCTACAACGTGCCGCAGCGAGCCGCGTGGTCGGCCGAGCCGATGCAGGCCGCGCTCATGCGCGATCTGGAGGCGCGTCCGCCAGCGGCCATCGTGGTCGAGCACCACGACGTGTTCCGTATGGTCACCGGAAACGACGAGGACTCGGCGCGCAGCTTGCGCATGTTCCCCGCGCTCGAGCACCTCCTCGAGGACCGGTTCGATCACGCCGCACGCATCGGAGACTTCGACATCTACATGCGGCGCCCCGAGGGCGAGTAGGAAAGCGGTGTCGGACTTCCGGGGAGCGCGGCGCACTCCGGCACAGAAGAAGGGCGAGAAGCAGGCGCGTGCGCTGGCATGCTCGTTGTAAGGCGCGGGGCATGTTCACCGATCGAGCCGGGCTCCGCGTTGCTTCTCTCCTGTTTGCTGCGACCGTCGTCGCGAGCGCAGCCGTGGGCTGCGAGTCGGAGGTCAACCCGGGAGAGCCCTCGTGCGAGGGCTACGACAACGTCGAGCCCGCAGCTTCTGCGGCTGTCACCTGGCGGTTCGTCAACGCGACGGACATCCCCCTCTACCTGGACCCTGCGACGTCGTGTTCCTTGGTCGAGGCCGGCTTCCACCTCTTCGACTCCACCGGGACGGAGCTGCAGCTCGATGGGGGCTCGTGCGGTGGCAGCTGCCAGTCCCTGCAGGACCAGGGCTACGTCGTCTGCGACGCCGCTTGCGCTCTGCCACCCGTGCAGTTGCTCGCCCCCGGCGCGACCTTCGAGCACGTGTGGGATGGCGCCTTCTGGCAGAGCAAGAAGATGCCGGAAGAGTGTGTGGCCGGGTCGAGCAGCTTCCCGCAGTCGGAGCCCGCCGATGAGCCTGCAGACCCGGACCAGGTCGCCAACGAGGTGGAGTGCCAGCAGAAGCAGCTCGCTGCCGACGGAACCTACGAGCTCCGCCAGAAGGCCTTCACGGTCTGCTCGCAGGGCGCGGAGGTCTGCGCGTGTGATGGCACCCCCGACGCCGACGGGAGCTGCCGCGTCGCCGACTCCTTCTCGGCCGAGCTCGGGGGCGAGACGATCGACGGCAAGGTCTCCTTCTCGGTCCCCGCCCCCGGCGTCATCGAGCTCCGCTACGAAGGGATGTTCGCGCAGGGCGAGTGATGATGAACACCGCTCGACTCGCCATAGCCATCGTGTCGACCGCGCTCATCGCTGCTCCCTTCGCAGCGTGCGAGACCTCACCCGATTGCACCGGCTTCGAGGACACCGAGCCCGCGGCCTCGAACGCGATGACCTGGCGATTCATCAACGCCACCAATGTCCCGGTCTACCTGGAGAAGCCGGGCGGTTGCGCGGCGCTCCACGCCAACTACCGCGTCCTGGACTCGAGCGGCGCCCCGCTCGCTCTCGAGGGGGACCCGTGCGGAGACACTTGCGAAGCCGTGCAAGAGCGCGGACTCTCCTCCTGTACCCCTGACTGCACCTCCCAGCGCGCGGTGATGTTGCCTCCGGGCGGAGCCTTCGAGCAGCCCTGGGATGGCTCGGCGTGGAAGCAAGTCGACATGCCCGGCGGCTGCGTCGGGCCGGGTGATCGCGAGGGGTCGGCCCAGTCGGCGAGCTGCGTCCAGCGTGTGCTGCCGGAGGAAGGCACCTTCGAGCTGAGCCTCAAGGCCTTCACGGCGTGCTCGACGAACGCCGGCCCTTGCACATGTTTCGGTGAAGCCCAGCCGGACGGAACGTGCACGGTCGCGCCCCAGGCCATGAACAACCTCAGCCTGAGCGGGACGGAGCTCCTGGGCACCGCCTCGTTCACCATCCCGGGAGCGTCGGTCGTGGAGCTGCGGTACGAAGGCAGCTTCTGATCACCCGTCCGGCTCGAGAACGATAGCGAGCTCGAGCTTCAGGCTCGCGTTCGGCGGCGGGAACCGGACCTTTCCGAGGATGAGCTCCGCGCACTCCTTCTGCTTCGGCTGATCCGGCGTCGATCGGCGCACGGCGACCTCACCGACCTCGCCGGACGCGACGATCTGCATCGAGACCTCCACCCGGGCCTCGGCGTTGCCATAACAAGCGAGGAGCTGGCTCTTCGACCCGGCGATCGTCTGCTCGACCTGCTGCTGGGTCAGGCTCCCTTGCAGGCCCGTCACGGTGGCAAGCTTCACGCCGCCGCGACGCTCACGCCCGCCGCCCGCGCTGTCCTTCGAGGCACCGGGAGCGCCGGATGTCGCTTCCGCCTTCGGCGCCACGACCGGCTTCTGCTCCTCGACGTCGGCGGGCGGTGCGGGCTCCTGGGCTCGGGAGGAGCTCGCGCTCTTCGCGCGCTCTCCGGCCGAGGGGGCGTCGGGCTCGTCGCCGCACGCCACCAAAGAGACGAAGACGAGCGAAGTCGCGAGGCGTCGCATGAGCATGAAACGTAGCTCACACGACATCGATCTGTCCCTCGTCAGAGCCAGTCCACCTTTCTCTCCACGGCGATCGAGCACCGCACGTGTTGCCCGGACGGATCCACACACGGACCGAGGCGCATCGCGCCCCCACGTTGCGGGGTCGCCTCCCTCGTCCACTCCCATCGGCTCGGAACCGGCGGGTACTGGCCCGTCTGCTGGCCGTTGGAGACCCAACCGAGATCTTCCATCGAGGAGGCCACGAGCGCGCGACGACAGCTCGCGCGCCCGCCGTCGACGCCACAGGCGACACGAAAGCGCGCCGCGACCTCGAACGGGGGCTCGGTGGCCATCATCCACCTCGCGTTGCGCACGACGTAATCGAACGCGAGCACCTTCCCGGAGTCCGGCTCCGAGAAGACGACCTGCTCGACGTGCCGGCTGCTCACGTGACCGCAGCCCGGCCCGACGTCGGACCGCTCGAGGACGATCGAGGACGGGAACCAACCCAGCTCGGTCCGCACGACGAGGCGATCGACGAACGCGAGGTCCTCGATGCCGTGTAGCTCGAAGGGACCATACGGAGCTGGGATGTTCGTGGCCCCTCGGCCCAGCGTGGTGACCGAGCAACGCGGTGTGAGCTCGTGGATGTGCACGTCCGTCTCGGTCGCCTGCGCGGTCTCGATCTGCTTCGCGCTGACGCGAAGGAACGCGGCGCAGAGCGCCTCGGAGGTCGGATAGGGCGCGCCTTCGAAGAACGACGCGAAGGCGCTCGAGGCCTGCTCACCCCCGTCACCGGCGACGTTCACCTCCGGCGCCGCGGGAGGCAAGAGCACCTCGTCCGGCGCCTCACCGAAGACGGTGAGCTCGGACACGACGATCTCGCGGAACCGAGGCTCGGTGCCCGCGTCCGTCTCGAGCACCCGCAGGGTGAGCGCGCCGCCCGGCTCGTCGAGGTCGATCGTCTGCATGCGCCGGTCCGAAGGGTCGAGCGTGAAGACTCCGACCGAAGCGCCGCCCGCGCGCTCGATGGCGATCTTGCGAATCCGGTGGTTTCGCAGGAACAGGTCGCCGCGCGGCGTCAGCTTGTCGTACCCCACGACGATCCCGACGCGCTTGATGCGCGCTTGCGTGGGCACCTCGACCGTGATCGTCGCGCCGAGATCGCCGGGCGCGCTGTTCCAGGCCGTATCCAGACGCCCGTCCAGCAGGTGCTCGGGCGCGTCGGTCTCGTTGTCGACGCGGGACGAGACCGTGACCCGGGCACGTGTCCGCTCGAGCAGGCTCACGAGCGTGGGAGCCGGCATTTCGACCGGCTCGGCCGTCCCGACGGCCTCTGCCTCGATGGGCCGAGCGGCCGAACGCTCCTGGTCGGGCGTGGCGCAGGCAGAGACGGCCACAGCCACACTGACGACGCCAGCAGAGGCGAGGAGAGCCGAGCGCACATGCCCCCTACGCGCGGCGGGCCACCCGGCATTCCCTCGGCGAACACCCTAGCTCTAGCGGCGGTGCACCTCGACCCACTCGCCGCCCGAGACCGGGCGCGGCGCCCTCCCCTTCCCCTTGGACACCATGGCCATCTCGTAGGCCTCGACGCCCGGCCGAGGAAGGAGCTCGACCGTCGCCGTGTAGAGGTAACTCGCCTTCCAGCGCGAGGGGGCGATGAGCCATTGGGGGCCCAGATCCCGCAGCGACCCGAGGTGCTGCCGCGCCAGCGAGAGCGCGGGCGTCTCCACCAGCTTCGCTCGGAAGCGCGGCGCCACCTTCTCCGGCAACGGCCCGGCCGCCGCGAAGACGACCACGAGCCGCGGCGCCACGCCTTCGACTGGCTCGAACCCGAGCAGCCGCGTCTCGTCGTCGAAGACGACGGCGGGTCCCGAGAGGCGCGCCTCTATCGCCCGTCGCAAGCCGTCCGCCTTCGACGGATCGCCCGCCGCGAGCGCCGCGTCGTAGGCAATGGCGAGCTCGACCGTCGTCCTCGGCTCCGCGGACGGCTCGGGCGTAGCGCCGCCATAATGGTCGGCCACGAGCCACGCGGAGAACGGGCTCGGGTGGATCGTCCTCACCGGCTCGAACGCTGCGCCCAGCAGGCGCTCGTGCGGGCTCGGCTCGCGCTCGGCGAGCCCCTCGCCTCGGATGCTCGCTTCACCCGGGGTGACGATCGCGAGGTGATCGACGACCCGCACCGAGCAACAGGCAAGCAGCCGCTCGACCGCACGCGGCCTCAGCCCGCGGAGATCGGCGACGACCAAGTCTTGCGCCCAGTCGGATTCATAGGGAAGCGCCACGTCGTGGTCGACCACGCGGCCGCCGAGCGCCCAGGTATGAGCCCAGGTCGGGCCCACCGATTCGTGCAGCCCGATCCGGGCCTCGGGCGGCAGCTCGGCGGACAGCGCCCGCAACACGGCGACGTCGTCGGCGCCGCTCGAGATCTCGAGACCTCGCTCGTCGAACCGGCCGCCGGTTCGGCGAGCCCAGATCAACATGGCGATGCCGTCCCGAGCGATGACCATTGCGACGAGCAGAGCGCCGGCGACGGTGACGAGGTGGCCGCGCCCAGCGAGCCTCCGGTGGCGGCTCACGGCGCGGGCGATCACGGGCGCCAGGAAGGCCACGAGCGCGCCGGCCGCGAGCGCAAACCCGAGCGCGAAGTAATGGGGCCAAAAGACATGAATCCACGCCCCCTGCCGGAACAGGCCATATTGAACTGCCGCCATCGCGAGGACCAAGACCGGTACGAGCTCGGCTGCTCGGCGGAGCTTCCCACACCGGACCAACGCGGCCACGATGCCGAGCGGCGTCAGCCAGAAGAATGCGCGCGTGAGCATCCACTCGTCCCAGGAGCTGCGCCCGTCGATCAGCTCTCGCAGCGTCAGCTCCTCTGCTCCGCGCCGCAGCTCGTAGGTGGTCGACAGATCCTGGAGCATGCCCCATTTCGAGAACAACCACAGGTAGAGGAGCCCGCTCAGCGTGGCCGATAGCCCGAGCAACGCCCAGCCGATCACGACCCGCTTCTTGGGCTTCGACCGCCCGAAGAGCAGGCCCAACAGATCGACGCCGAGCACCAGCCCCACGAGGACGAACGCTGGCCAATCCGCGTGCATGGCCATCGTCGATCCGACGAGCATCGCCGCGATGTGACGCCGCTGCCCCGTGCTCTTGGACCGGACCCAGCCCCAGAGCGCGAGGGTGGACCACGCGATGACCGGAACCTCGAGCGCGTTGAACTGCGCGAAGGAGAGCGCGATCGGAGAGGCGACGAAAAACGCCGCCATCACCGCGCCGGCGAGCGGCCGGTACAACGCACGGCCGAGCGCGGAGAGGAGGGGCACCGTCAGCACGGAGAGGATCGCGGGCGCCAGCCTGCAGGTGAGGTCGCTGCGGCCGAAGACGGCCTGCAGGATCGTGGTCGTCCAGAAGATGCCAAACGGGTGGTGGCAGTAGTAGAGCGAGGGGTCGGGCGGCTCCGCCGTGTAGAGCCAGACCGGCGCGACGATGCCCCAGCGCCGCATGTTGTCCGCGATGATCCCCATGCTCGCCGAGGACGCGTAGTGCCCCGCCACGAGCGGCGCGCCGATCTCCCAGAGCACGACACACGCGAACGCCGCCGTCAGGACCCAGGTGACGACACGCGCGACCTTCACCTCGAGGTCCGAGGCGATCGCGGGCCACTCGCCAGAGGGGTCGACTGCGAGCTCCGGAGTCATCGACGTCCGCGCGCATCTTCGCACCGATTTGGTAAGCTGCGCGCGCCTTGCGCCGTCGGATGGAGGTCGCCCTCGTCGTGCTGGCGGCCGCCGTCGCCGCGGTCGCGGTCTTTTGGCCGCTCTTCTCGGCGACCTATCCGCCCATCACGGATCTGCCGTTTCACGCCGCGCAGACCTCCGCGCTGAGGCACTGGCTCGACGACTCGTACGGTTTCCGCGCGCAGTTCGACCTCCGACCGCTCGCGGTCCCCTACCTGTCGAGCTACGTCCTCGGCGCGCTGTTCATGCTCGTCTTGCCGGCGACCACGGCCGTGAAGCTCGCGACCGGCGTCATGCTCCTGCTCTTGCCGGCCGGCCTCGCCACGCTCGCGTGGGGAATGCGCAAGTCGCCCATCCTCGGGCTCTACGGCGTCCCGCTCGCGTGGGGCCACCTGACGCACTGGGGCTTCATCAACTTCGTCGGAGCGTTGGGCCTCTTCGCGTTGTGCCTCGGGCTCGCCCTCCGGACGCTGGACAAGCCGTCGCGGCGCACGCAAATCGGCCTCGCGGCCGCGCTCGTCGCCGTCTTCTTCACCCATGTGTTCCGCTACCCGTTCGCGGTGGCCGGAGCGCTCGGCGCAGCCCTGGTGACGTGGCCCGTTCATCGGCGCCTCCGCCCCATCCTCCTGCCCCTCGTCCCTTCGCTCGCGCTCTTCACCATCTTCTGGTTCGTGCGCCCGCAGGAGATCTCCGGCTCGGTCGGCCCGCTCGACGTCCACGCGGAGCGCTGGGCCGAGCTGGTCCCCGCGGCGGTGGACGGGTTCACCGACCCAGCGGAGATGGCGGCGTTCACCCGCCACGTCTGGATCGTGGCCGGCGCCTTCGTGCCCACCCTCGTGCTCTGGGTGCTGCGGCTTCGTACGGAGACGACGGAGTCGCGACGTTTCGCCTCGCTTTCGACGCTCGCGCCGCTCGGGAGCGCGCTCGTCTTCCTCTTCCTGTTCCTCACGCTGCCGATGGAGATCGGCTCGTGGTGGTACGTCTACCCGCGGGAGGCCACGGCCGCGCTCTTCGTCGTGCTCGGCGTGTTGCCCGACGCGCCGGCCGGACTCGTCGGCCGCGCGAGCCTCGTCGGTGCCCTGTCCATCTCGAGCCTCGGCGTGAGCGCCGTCGTCGCACGGAACTACGCCGCGTTCGAAGAGACGACACGCGCCTTCGACGCGACAATCGCCGAGATCCCCAAGGCGCCGCGGTTGCTCTACCTGATCTTCGACCACGAAGGCTCGACGCGCACGACCACGCCCTACATCCATTTGCCCGCCTGGGTGCAGGCCGACCGCGGCGGCTGGCTCAGCTTTCACTTTTCGGTCATGGGCGCCTCGCCGCTCCTCTATCGGTCGGACGAGGACGCGGTGGTGCCACCGCCGGTACCGGTTCGCTGGGAATGGACGCCGCAGAAGTTCGACGTCAAACGGAACGGCGCGTTCTTCGATTGGTTCCTCGTCCGTCGCGACAAGGACCCGAAGCGGCTCTTCGCCGCCGACCCGACGATCGTCCTCGCGAGCCACCACGAGGATTGGTGGCTCTATCGGCGTGAGGAGCGTGACACCACGCCATGAGCGCGCGCCGCGTGAGCCTCCTCGTCCTCGGGCTTGGTCTCGCTGCGTTCGCGGCCACGCGCGCGTTCCACCCCGTCCAGGGCATCGGCAACCCCGACATCGGGGGCATCCTCTACAACGCGGACACGATCAACGCCGGCCTCTTGCCCTATCGCGACACGATCGACGTGAAGCAGCCGGGCTCGTTTTTCCTGATCGCAGGGATCTTCCGTGTCTCGCGGAGCATCCTGGCGCTCCAGCTCGGGTTCGCGGCCTGGCTCCTCGTCGGTGCGCCCGCGATCTGGACCGCCGCGCGCGCTCTCTATGGCCGGGACGGACGCGCGCAGCTCAGCCCGGCGATCGCGACAGCGATCTACCTCGTCCAATCGGCGGCCTTCGACCTGAACTACGCCGCCTGGATGATGGTGCCCTACGCTTGGGCCTTCGCCGCGCTCGTGCAGGCGCTCCGCGCGCCGAGCTTCGCCTGGGCCGTGTTCGCCGGCGCCTTCGCGACGGTGGCCTACACCTTCAAGGCGCAGGCCGTCGTGTTGCTCCCGCTCTACGTCGCAGCCTGGCTCCTCGCGCGCCGCGCGAAACAAGGCGGGGCGACCCTCCGCACCTGGCTCGGGCTCACCGCGGGGGCGGCGCTGGCGCTCGTGCCACTCGTCGCCGCCTACGCTCATGGCGGCGCCCTCCGTGAGCTGGCTGCCGGGCTGGTTCCCCTGTCCGACGCGAGCGCCTACAGCGCGAAGCGCGTCGCCGCCACGTCCGATCTCGCGGCGCTCTGGAAGGTGCCGCGGCAGCAAGGGCGCGTCTTCTTCGTCCCGCTCGTCCTCGCGCTCGCGGGGCTCTTTGGGTACTGGCGCGCTCGGCGAGCCCATTCGAAGACCCCCTCCCCCGTCCCCGCGCTCCTGTTCTACGGAGCGAGCCTCCTCGGCTGCGGCGTAGGCGGCAGGCGATTTTTCGTTCATTACCTCGCCCAATGCCTGCCCGCCTTGGCCCTGCTCGCGGCGCACCCGGGCGCGATCGATTGGCTGTTCGCGAAAAAGTCGGAGCTCTCGTCGCGCGGCTGGCTCATCGCCGCGCGATTGCACGCGGTCGCCGCCGCGGGCCTCGTCTTGTTTGGGCTGGGACGCATCCCCTTCCACAAGAACGCGGTCGTCGACAACCCTGGCTCGCCTCACGTCGAGCAAGCGGGACGATACGTGCGGGAGCATTCGACGCCAGACGAGCCGCTCCTCGTCTGGGGCTGGGCCGGGTGGGGCTCCTACTATTACGCCGAGCGCCGTTCCCCGTCGCGCATCTTCAAGGTCCTGGGCCAGGTGACGGAATACAACGACAACACCGCGTTCTCCCGAGGAACGTCCATTGCGTTCAAGCCGGGCCCGCTCGCGGACATGCTCCTCGCCGACCTCCGGGCGCACCCCCCGTCGTTCATCATCCGGGCCACCCCCTTTTTCCCCGGCACGACGGGCGACCCGCTCGACGAGTGGCCGGAGCTGCGGGCCATGGTCAACCGCGACTACAAGCAGGCCACGCGGTTCGGTCACCTGATCGTCTATGAAAGGCGCCGGCGCCCCCGGCCGCCGGCGCGCTCCCCCCTCACGGAGTGAGGGAGGGGCGTCGGGTTGAGGGCGCTCAGCCGCGCGGGCGGAACCAGGGCTGCTCGTCGCGGACCGTGGTGCCGCCCGTGAGCATGCCCTGCATGCGGCGATCGAAGAACGTGTAGGGGTGTGCAGGCGCGGGCCGGCTCACCTCCTCCAGGCGCGCGTGGAGCTCGGGCGGGATGACGACGTCGAGCGCGTCGAGGTTCGCGTCGAGCTGATCGAGCTTCGTCGCGCCGATCAGGGTGCTGGCGACGCCCGGACGGTGAGCGACGAAGGAGAGCGCGACCTGAGCGGGAGTCTTGCCGAGCTCCTTCGCCACCGCGATCAAGGTGTCGACGATCTTCCAGTTCCGGTCGTTGAACAGGTTCGCGACGACCGGGTGGCCGGCGCTCTGGAGGGCCTGGAGCCTGCCGTCTCCCTTGGCCGCGGCGCCCGCGCTCTCGCGCGTGTATTTGCCGGTCAGGAAGCCGCTCGCCAGCGGGCTCCACGGCGTCACGCTCGCGCCGAGCGCGAGCGCGGCGGGGATGTGCTCCCGCTCGATGCTCCGCTCCACGAGCGAATACTCCAGCTGGAGCGCCGCGACGCGCTCGGTCCCGCGCAGGTCGGCGAGGGTCTGCGCGCGCGAGAAGTACCAGGCCGGCACGTCCGAGAGGCCGACGTAGCGGACCTTGCCGGACCGAACCAGCGCGTCGAACGTGCCCATCACCTCCTCGACGGGCGTGAGGCCGTCCCAGGCGTGGAGCCAATAGAGATCCACGTAGTCGGTGCGGAGGCGCCGAAGCGAGCCCTCGAGCGCGCGGAGGATGTTCTTGCGCCCGTTGCCGCCGGCGTTCGGATCGCCGGGCCGCGCGTTGAAGGAGAACTTCGTCGCCACGACCACCTGGTCGCGGCGCTTTGTCTCTTCCAGGTACTCGCCGAGGATGGCCTCGCTCGAGCCGCCTGTGTAGCCGTCGGCTGTGTCCAGGAAGTTCCCGCCCCGCTCGATGTAGCGGTCCAGGATCTTGTAGGCCGTCTCTTTGGGCGAGCCCCAGCCCCACTCGGTGCCGAACGTCATCGTGCCCAGGCACATGGGGCTCACGCGCAGGCCGCTCCGGCCGAGGAGGGCGTATTCGGCGTTGCTCTTGCTTGTCGATTCGGGCTTGTTCGTCATGGCGCGAGGATGCGACCTTCGGATTGATTCGTGAAGCCACACACCCGAGATGAGGCTAGTAAGCCTCCCTTACCAATCTACGCCGGCTCGCTGGCCGCGCTCACGGTCTTCCTCACCGTCGCCGAGAGAAAGAGCTTCCGCGCGGCCGCCGCGGTGCTCGGGGTCTCGCCCTCGGCGGTCAGCCAGGCCATCTCGCGGCTCGAGCGGGACGTCGGGACGGCGCTGCTCGTCCGCACCACACGCAGCGTGAACGTGACCGAGGCAGGGGCCCGGCTCGCGGAGCGGGCCGGCGGCGCGGTGAGCGTCGCGCTCGGGGCGATCGCCGAGGCAGCTGGGGAGGAGGCCACGCCGCCCTGGGGCCCGCTCAGGCTCAACGTCCCGCACCTGGCATGTCGCGCCGCGCTCCCTGCGCTGGTCGCGGCGTTCACCCGAGCGCACCCCGCCGCGCGGGTGGAGATCCGCGTCGACGACCGCAACGTCGACATCGTCCGCGAGGGCTTCGACGCCGGGATCCGCCTCCGGGAGGCCGTGGAGCGCGACATGGTCACCGTCCGGATCTCGCCGCCGTTCCGGTTCGTCGTGGTCGGCTCGAAGCGCTACCTGGCCAAGCGGGGCCGCCCCAAGCACCCGCGCGAGCTCGTCGCGCACGACTGCGTCGTCTGGCGCTCGCCCACCACGAACGAGGTCTGGCGGTGGGAGCTCGAGCACCGCGGGAGAATGCTGGAGGTCGCGGTGGATGGCCCCGTCTCCACGAACGACGAGGACATGTTGGTCGCCGCTGCCCGGGAGGGGCTCGGACTCGCCTACGTGGCCGAGCACGCCGTGCAGGCGGACCTCGCGGCCAGGGGTCTCGAGGCCGTGCTCGAGCCGTTTTGCCCCGAAGTCCCCGGGCTCTTCCTCTACTACCCGCGCGCGGCGCGGAACGTCCCCAAGCTCGCGGCGTTCGTCGCGTGCGCACGCGAGCTCCAGCGCGCGGGCGCCTCCCGCTGACTGGTGGCTCAGCCGCCGTGGAGGGCGACGATGGCGCCCTCGCTCGCGTCGCAGACTCCGCGCTCGGTGATGATCTTGGTGACGAGGCGCGCGGGCGTGACGTCGAACGCCGGGTTCGCGGCGCGGACGCCGGGGCGCATCGTCACCTCGGAGGCCGCGCGCTCCTCGATGGGGATGCTCGATCCGTCGCGCAGCGTGAGGTCGAGCGTGGACGCCGGCAGCGCCACGTAAAACGGGATCTCCGCGTCGCGTGCGGCGAGCGCCTTGAGGTAGGTGCCGATCTTGTTGCACACGTCCCCGGTGCGGGTCGTTCTGTCGCTGCCGACGATGCAGGCGTGGACCTGGCCGCGCAACATGAGGAGGCCGCCGGCGTTGTCGGCGATGAACGTGCACGGCACGCCGTGTTGGCTCAGCTCCCAATACGTGAGCGCGCCCTGGTTTCGCGGGCGCGTCTCGTCGACCCAGACGTGCACCGGCACGCCTTCGTCGAAGAGGCGGTACACCGGCGCGAGGGCGGTGCCCCAATCCACCGTGGCGAGCCAGCCCGCGTTGCAGTGGGTCAGGACGTGGAATGGGTCGGGCCTGCCGCGGCGCTCCCACTCCGCGCGGAGGAGCGCGGCGCCGTGCTCGCCGATCTTGGCGCACGCGGCGACGTCTTCCTCGGCGATCTCGGCCGCGAGGCGATACGCCAGGCTGGCTCGCTCGGTGGGTGAGGCAGGCGCGAGCGCCGCGCGCACGCGGTCGAGCGCCCAGCGGAGGTTCACGGCCGTCGGCCGCGTCTCGAAGAGGGCCGCGTGCGCCGCCTCGAGCCGGGCGTCGCTCGGGTCCTCGCGCATGGCGAGCGCCAGGCCGTAGGCCCCGGCCACGCCGATGAGCGGCGCGCCGCGGACGACCATGGTGCGGATCGCCGTGGCCATCTGCTCGACGGTCGCGATGGATTGAACCTCGAACCGATCCGGCAGCGCCGTCTGATCGATGACCTCCACCTGCGCGCCGTCCTCGGCGAGCCAGATGGTGCGGAAGGGCGTGCCATTCACGCGCATGGCGCGCTCAATGACCTTCGAACTCGACGAGGGCGAACACGTTGTGACCGAGCTTCTTGATCCGCTCGGCGCCCTTCAGCTCGGGTAGATCGACCAGGAAACAGGTCTCCACGATGGCGGCGCCGGCTGCCGTGAGGAGCTTGATGGCGGCCTCGGCCGTTCCACCGGTCGCGATGAGGTCGTCCACCAGGAGCACGCGCTCGCCGTGCTCCACGGCGCCCACGTGCATCTCGATGCGATCGGTGCCGTATTCGAGCGCGTAGTCTTCCCCCACGGCCTCGCCCGGCAGCTTGCCCTTCTTGCGCAGGGGCACGAAGCCGACGCCGAGGCCGTACGCGATGGCCGCCCCGAGGATGAAGCCTCGCGCCTCGATGCCGGCGACCTTGTCCACCCGCGCTCCCTTGTATCGCGCGATGAGCAGGCTCATCGCCTTGTGAAAGCCGGTCTTGTGGCCGAGCAGCGTCGTCACGTCGCGGAAGAGGATGCCGGGCTTGGGGAAGTCCGGGATGGTGCGGATGAGGGCGCGCAGATCTTCCATGGCGGCTTCCTCTAGCCCAGCACGCGGCCGGCGACAGCCCGGCACTTCTCGACCATAGCGGGGTCGCGCGCGTCGGGCGCGGTCATGATCGCGTTGTCGAGCGCGTGGCTGCACCCCTTCGGGCACGGCCCCTTCTGGGCGCCCAGCTTGGGGATGACCCGACGGATGAGCTCTCGCGCGTGCTGCGCGTTCTCTTTCATGACCTTGACGACCGCGTCGACCGTGACGTGACCGTGATCGTCGTGCCAGCAGTCGTAGTCGGTCACCATGGCCACGGTCGCGTAACAAATCTCCGCCTCACGAGCGAGCTTGGCCTCGGGCATGTTCGTCATCCCGATGACCGAGCAACCCCAGCTCCGGTAGAGCTCGCTCTCCGCGCGTGACGAGAACTGCGGGCCCTCCATGACCATGTACGTGCCGCCGCGCACGTGATCGAGGCCCGCCTCCTTCGCGGCGCCTTCGAGCGCGTCTCCCACGCGGCCGCAGACAGGGTCCGCCATGGAGACGTGCGCGACGAGACCGGAGCCGAAGAAGCTCTTCTGGCGGGCGAAGGTGCGGTCGATGAACTGATCGACGATGACGAACCTGCCCGGCGCGAGGTCCTCGCGGAGCGAGCCGACCGCCGAGAGCGACACGATCTGTGTGACGCCGGACCGCTTCAGCGCGTCGATGTTCGCGCGGTAGTTCAGCGTGGAGGGCGTGTCGCGGTGGCCGCGGCCGTGCCGGGGCAGAAAGACGACGGGGACGCCGTCGACCTCCCCGAAGAGGAGGTCGTCCGAAGGTGTCCCGAAAGGAGACTCCACCTTCTTCCACTGGGCGTTCTCGAGCCCGTCGATCGCGTAGATGCCGCTTCCACCGAGGATTCCGATCATGGCGCCGCGAGCATACCGCACAGGAACTCGTGTCCCGACGGTCAATTGCTGCTAAGGGAGCGCCCGATGGAAGCAGTCGATCTCGCCGCGCAGCTCGGACCCGCCTTCGCCGCGGCCTTCGCCGAGCGCGGGTACACGAGCCTCACGCCCGTACAAGAGGCGGCGATCGACCCCGACGTGAAGGACTGCGATCTCCGGATCAGCTCGCAGACGGGGTCCGGAAAGACCGTGGCCATCGGGTTCGCGCTGCGCGACCACCTTGCCGGCGCCGCCCCGGCGGAGCCCACCGGCGGGGCAGCGCGCCCGGCCGCGCTGGTCATCGTCCCCACGCGGGAGCTCGCCAAGCAGGTCGAGCAGGAGCTCGCCTGGCTCTTCTCCCACGCCGGCCACCGGGTGGCCTCGGTCACGGGCGGCGCCAGCTACCGCGACGAGCGCCGCGCGCTCGGCGCCGGTCCGGCCCTCGTCGTGGGCACGCCCGGTCGCCTGCTCGATCAGCTGAGCCGCGGAGCCATCGAGGTCTCGGGCGTCCGCGCCGTCGCCCTCGACGAGGCGGACCGCATGCTCGACATGGGCTTCCGCGACGACATCGAGAACATCTTCGCCAAGCTCCCCGAGGGCCGGCGGACGCACCTCGTCTCGGCCACCTTCCCGAAAGACGTGCTCGCCCTCGCGGACTCGCTGCAGACGGAGCCGATCTTCATCGAGGGCACGCCCCTCGGCGTCGCCAACGCGGACATCGATCACGTCATCCATCTCGTCCTGCCGAACGAGCGCACAAACGCCATCGTGAACCTCTTGCTCGCCCGTCCCGGCGCGCAGACGCTCATCTTCGCCCGCACCCGGGCGGACGTGGCGGAGCTCGCGGACACGCTCGACGAGGCGGGCTTCGCGGTCAGCGCGCTCTCCGGCGAGATGGAGCAGCGCGAGCGAAACCGGGCGCTCGCCCACTTCAAGTCCGGCGAGCTCGACGCGCTCGTCGCGACCGACGTCGCTGCGCGTGGCATCGACGTGCAGGACGTGACGCGCGTCATCCACGCCGAGCCGCCGACGGATGCCGATTCCTACACGCATCGCAGCGGTCGCACCGGCCGCGCCGGCAAGAAGGGGCAGAGCATCCTGCTCGTCATCCCGGCGGGCCTCGCCCGAGCGAAGTTCCTCCTCCGGCGCGCGGGCGTGCAGGCGCGCATCGAGCCCCTGCCCTCCGCGGACACCATCCTCGACGCACGCGACGAGATCGTCGTCGCCGACCTCACAGGCGACGCGGATCTCGCGACCGTGCCCGACGAGCGGACGGTCGCGCTCGCGACGCGCATCGCCGAGAGCGGGCACGCGGTGCGCGCCATCTCACGCCTCCTCGCGCAGCGCTTCGCGCGTCGAATGGCTCCGCGAGAGGTCTCGACGGTGGAGCCGCGGGCTGCGAACGAGCCGCGACGCGAGTCCCGCCGTCCGCCGCCGCCCATGCGCGACAAGCCGCCGACCCAGAGCGCGGAGGACTGGGTCCCGTTCCGCGTCACCTGGGGTGAGGCCCACGGCGCCGACGCTCGCCGACTCGTCGCCATGATGTGCCGCCGCGGCGGCATCGCAGGGACGGACATCGGCGCCATCCGCGTCGCCCGCAGCTTCAGCGTCGTCGAGATCGCCCGGCGCGTCGCCGACTCGTTCGCCGCCGCCGCCGCGCAGCCCGATCCGCGTGACCCGCGCGTGAAGATCGGGCCCTTCGCCGCGCCCGAAGGCGGCCACGCCCCAGCCCCCCGCGCGCGCAAGCCGCTCGGCCACGGCCCGCGACGATCCGACGGTCCGCGACACGAGGCGCCGCATCGCGCGGAACCTCCGCATCGCGCGGAACCTCCGCATCGCGCGGAACCTCCGCATCGCGCGGAACCTCCGCATCGCCCGCGCGCCGAAGCTCCGCAGCGAACCGAGGCCCCGCATCGCGCCGAAGCGCCGCGCCGCGCCGAGGCCCCACATCGCGCCGAAGCGCCGCGCCGCGCCGAGCACCCGCGAGCCGAGAAGCCGCGAACCGAGAAGCCACAGCCGGCCGAAGCACCGCATCGCTCGCGCGCCGAAGCGCCGCGTCGTGGAGAAGCACCCTCCACCTCCCCGCGACGCCCCTTCGCGGGAAAGCCGCAGGGCCCCAAGCGCGGACGCGGCGGGCGGCCGGGCGGTCGCACACCCAAACGCTGACGCGGCGGGCGGCCGGGCGGTCGCACCCCCAAACGCTGACGCGGCGGGCGGTTCGGGCGGTCGCACACCAGGCGCTGACTCGGACAGCCAGGGGCCGAAGGCAACGTCGCTTCCCCGCGGGACCATTGCCCCTTCTCTCTCCCATGTGCAGACGTGCGCACCTCTGCACATGGCTTGATCAGGAGCGAGGCCCAATTCTCCGGGTGTTCTCCAGGTTCCTTTCGGCACGCCGGTGTGCAGACGTGCACACCTCTGCACATCGCCCGCCGATTACGAGATCCCCGCCACGCGCGCTCGCCGCGCCCCCGCCGCGCGCGGTCGCAGCGCCCCCGGCGCGCGGTCGCAGCGCCCCGGCGCGCGGTCGGCTCAGCCGGGCACCCTCACCTCGAACCCCGCCTCCTCCGCGGGACGCCGCGCCTTGATGTACACCTCGCCCTTGCCATCCCCGCGGTCTTCGAACTCGATGGGTGAGACCCAGACATCTCGCGCGCAGTTGCCCTGGGCGGCGCACGGCGCGTGATCGAGACGATGATGGGCGAAGTACCAGCTCGCGCCGTCAGGCCCGAGCACGGCCGAGCCGTGGCCGAAGCTCTGCCCCATCGAAGGAATGAGGTAGCGGCCGACGAGGCGTGAGGGGCTGTCCGTCGCGAGCTCCTCGACGGTCGGCGCCGCGATCCAATACACGTGGTAGTAGGCCGAGTCCCAGATGCTCCCCGAGAGGAGCGCGTAGACGTAGTCGCCGCGACGGAAGAGGCTGGGACCTTCGACGACGCCCCACGACACGCCGTCGCGCACCACGTCTTCGCCCTGGCGCCCCTTGGTGAACGACAGCATCTGGTCGCAGCCGGGGCACGACGACGCGAGCGCCGCGAGCAGGTTGGGATCGTGTGGGTTGGCGATGGGGACCTGAGGCGTCGCGACATCGCACCGCACCGCAAACGGATCCGCCGCGTCGAGCTGCACGAGACCGACGTGCTCGCCGTGATTCGAGAGCTCCCACGGGACCTGCGGGGGCGTGTTCGTGTACCAGGCGTAGGCCATCCACCAGCGGCCGTCGGCCGGATCGCGGAAGACGTCGGAGTCGAGCCGCATGATGTGGTGGCAGAACGTGCCCTGGCAGTCCTCCGAGACGTAAGGCAGGCTGCGCGGCAGCGCGCTGCGAACGTCGGCTGGGCAGGCCGCCTCGTTCGCCCCGGAGGGGAACGGCTCCCAGCTCTTCTCGAGCGGTGCGTACGGTCCTTGAATCGCGGCGCTCGACGCGAGGTAGACGCCGCTGTCCTCGAGGTACGGGCCACACGCGCCCGGGCTCGCGTAGCGCTGCGCGGTGAACGAAAGGAGGTAGCTTCCAGGCGCCACGTCGACGATCTGGGGCGCCCAGAGCGAGCAGTAATACGCGTCGTTCAGCTGGAAGCGCTCACCTGCGGGGTGCGTCTTGCCGAAGAGCCCTGCCGGGGCCTGCGTCCAGTTGACGAGATCGCGCGAGCTGTAGAGCGGAAAATCGCCGCCGTTGTGGACCGTGTGCGACAGGTAATAAAGCGGCCCCTCGCGGTCCTCGACGCGCAACACGAAAGGGTCGGGCTTGTCGGTGCCGAGCACCGGATTCTGGCCCGTCACGATCGAGAAGCCGCCGCCTTGTCCTCCCGCGCCGACGGCGGTCGAGACGGTCGTCACGGCGGTCGTGGTCGCGCCGCCACCCACTCCGGCTGCGCCCGAGCCGGTCGACGTCGCGGTCCCGGACTCGCCGCCGCAGGCAGCGGCCACGAGCGCGCCGATCGGCGCAAGTCGAAGGAGGCGTGCGAACATGAGGGGCCCGGATTTGGATGACGAGCGCGGCTCCGTCAATCCGGCGCGCGTATTTGGCGCTTTCGGCCTCCCACGCGCTGGCCCGCGCCCGTGTCCGGCGTGCTACAACGCGCTTCGCGATGATTCTCGGGGCTCGCGCTCGCAGCCTTCTCACCTCCCTCACCCTCGTCGGTGCCGTCGGTGTCGCCGCCCTCGCCGGCGCGTGCGGCACGAGCAGCGCCACGGGCAGCGCATCGACGACCGCGAGCGGGGGAACCGCCACCGCGCAAGAGGGCAAGCCCACCGTGCGCCTCTATCTGCTGAGCTCCGTCGCGGGCGCGCTCGAGCCGTGTGGCTGCTCGAAGGACCAGCTCGGCGGCATCGATCATCTGGCTGCCTTCATCACGGCCGAGAAGCCCAAGGTGGAGCAGAGCGTGCTCCTCGCGGCCGGGCCGCTCTTCTTCCTCGACCCGACGCTGTCGCCTCAGAAGGCCACACAAGACAAGTGGAAGGCGGAGGCCATGGCCGCCTCGCTCGCGAAGCTCTCGCCGCTCGGCTGGGCGCCCGGCGTGAACGACTACGCGGCGGGCGCTTCGGATCTGCAGAAGCTCGAGGCCTCTGCGAAGCTCGCTCGCCTCGGCTCGAACGTGACCGACAAGGCCTTCAGCCAGGGCACCATCGCGAGCTACCCACATCCGGGCGGCACGCTCCGCGTCGGCTACCTGGGCCTCGTCGACCCGAAGGCCCTGGCGGACGCGGCGTCCGGCCTGCAGACCAGCGCCCCGCTCGACGCGCTCCGCGAGCGTGTGAAGGCCATCCGCGCGGACGGCGCGAACCTCGTCGTCGTCTCCGCGGCCATCCAACGAGGGGAGGCGCTGCGCCTGGTGGACGCGCTCCCCGACATCGACGTCCTCGTCGTCGGCAAGCCTGTCGAGAAGGGCGATCTGAACGACAAGCCCAAGGCCGCGCAGCTCGTCGGCCAGACCCTCGTGGTGGAGACCTCGAACCACCTGCAGACCGTCGGCGTGGTGGATCTGTTCGTCCGCGAGCCCACGCCGCAGGGGCAGGCCATCAAGCTGGCGGACGCGGGCGGTGTCGCGCGCACGGAGGAGATCGTCGGCCTGACCGATCAGATCCGCGAGCTCGAGAACCGCATCAACGGCTGGGAGAAAGACAAGGTCGTCAAGGTGGAGGACCTCGCGGCGCGAAAGCGCGATCTCGAGCAGCTCCGCCGCAAGAAGGTCGACCTCGAGAAAGATGCGCCGCCCCCGCCGAGCGGCAGCTACTTCCGCTACCAGCTTGTGGAGGTGCGCGACAGCCTCGGGGTGGACAAAGACGTCGCGGCCGAGGTGCTCGCCTATTACAAGCGGGTCAACGACCACAACAAGACCGCCTTCGCCGATCGCAAGCCGGTGCCCGTCGCCGACGGCCAGGCCTCCTACATGGGCATCGAGAACTGCACGAGCTGCCACGCGGAGGAGCGCGCGGTCTGGAACAAGACCCAGCACGCCAAAGCCTACGAGACGCTCCAGAAGCAGTTCGTCGAGTACAACCTCGACTGCGTCGGCTGCCACGTGACCGGCTACGAGAAGCCGGGGGGAAGCACGGTGACCGCCGTCGACAAGCTGAAGGACGTGGGGTGCGAGGTCTGCCACGGTCCGGGCTCGCTCCACGCGAACGACCCGAACAAAAAGGGGCTCATCATCGTCAAACCCGAGCCGAAGACGTGTGTCTCGGAGTGCCACCACCCGCCGCACGTCGAGGGCTTCGACCCGGTCGCAAAGATGCAGCAGATCCTCGGCCCCGGTCACGGGCTGTGAGCGCAAGGCCTCGAACATGACCTCCGCCAAGATCGTTCTCGCGACCGAAGACGAGAACCTGCAGGGGCTGCTCGGCGCCTCGCTCCCCAGCGAGATCACCCCGGGCGTCGTGTACCGCCCGGAGCAGATGCTCGGCAAAGGCGGCGGTTCCGTCGCGTTCCTCGCGAGGCGCGTCGCCCCCGAGGGCGAGGCCCCGGTCGTGGTGAAGGTCCTCCGCCCGCTCTTCGTCAAGAAGCTCGGCCCCAAGGCGCACCTCCTCATCCGCAAGGAGGCGGTCGCGCTCGGCCGGTTGAACGAGCGCATCCCGCCGACGCCGTTTGTCATTCGCCTGGTGGATACGTCCACAATCGGCGTGGTCCGCGGCGATCTCGAGATCGATCTGCCCTGGGTCGCGGTCGAGTACGTACACGGCGGCGCGCTCGGCACCACGCTCGCGCAGCGCGTCCGTCGAAGCCTCCGCGACACCGGCTACGCGTTCGATCCTGCCCGCGCCGCCGTGGCCATCGACTGCATCGCGCAGGGCCTCTCGGCCGTACACGAGGTGGGCGTCATCCACCGCGATCTCACGCCCAACAACGTGCTCTGCACCGGGCGCGGCCACGAGGAGATCTTCAAGATCGCCGACTTCGGCGTCGCCCGCCCGAGCGGCGTCTCCGGCACCCTCTCCGGCGCGCTCGTCGGCACGCCCGGCTTCGCCGCGCCGGAGCTGACGACCGGCGACGAGATCGGCACCTTCACGGACGTCTTCAGCCTCGCGAGCGTCATCTTCTACACCCTCACCGGCGAGCCGCTCTTCACCTCGACGGCGGATATCTGGCGCGCGATGGAGACCGGCAAGCGCCGGAGCCTCGCGGAGATGCCGGGCCTTCACCCCGACCTGCGCAAGAACGAGAAGGCGGTCCGCGGCATCGACCTCGTCCTCGGTTGGGCCTCTGCGCCCAAGGCGGAGAACCGGCTCGCGGAGGCGCTCGCGGTCTCGTCGATGGTGCTGCCCCACTTGCCCCGCCGCCGCGAGGCGACATTTTCGTCATTTCCCCGTTCGGGAGACACCTCCATCGTGGAGCCCGATCGGTTCACGTGGAGCGTGCTGCAGCAGCCCGGCTCGAGCCTGGTCATCCGCTCGGTCGCGTGGGATGGGCACGGCCGCGCCATCGCGGCCACCGCGCAGGGGCTCTCGTTCTGGAACGGCACGGCGTGGCGGGTGGCGACGACAGAAGGCCTCCGCCTCTCGGGCGGTGTCCGCTTCGTGCAACGTGTCGGCGCGGGCCGGTGGATCCTCGGCGGCGACAGCGCGGAGATCGCCATCTACACCACGGGCGGCGCGGTCGAGCTCGTCGCCGGCCCCAAGGGCGCGCAGCGGGTCGAGGCGTTCGGCGGCGATCTGGAGGACATCAGCGTCCTGGCGACGATCGACGAGACGGGCATCCCCTGCCTCAACACCTACGCCACCAAACGCTGGCTCCGCCCGCTCAAGCTCCCGGGCGTCGCCTCCATCTCCACGGTCACCCGCTTCGACGACGCGCGCTGGCTCGTCGCCGGTCGGAAAGACTCGGGCGCCTTCGCCGCGCTCTACAACGCGCTCGACTGGGAGCTGGAGGAGCTGAACTCCCCCGGCGTCACCCGCGCTTTCTTGTGCGGGGTCTCGCGCCCCCGCAAGACCATCGGCTACCTGGGCGGGACGGACGGCATCGTCCTCGTCCGCGACGGGGACTCCCAAGCGGTGGAGACCATCCCCGAGAAGCCCCTCGTCTCCGCCATCAACCTCGACCCGTTCGGCCGCACCTGGGCCGCCAGCGCTGGCAAGATCCTCATGCGCGACGACGTGCGCGGCTGGTCACCGGTTTGGCAGTCGCAGGAGATCGTGGTGCCCATCGTGTCTTTGTTCCTGGACGCCGGCCTCTGCATCGCGATGACCGCGGATGGCGCCATCGTCGAAGGTCGCTCGGTGACCCGGAGCGCGACGGAAGTGCCGCCGCCGCCGAGCATGCCGGTGGTCTGAGGGCCTCCCGTTGCGACGCCCCGCCCGGAATGTGCTAGTCGCCATCCGGACAAGATGGCGGAAATCGCAGTCGATCTGACGAAGACGAACGTCGTCACCTCGGGACCGGCCCACCGGGTCATCCTCCGGCTGGCGTTGCCCACGCTGGCCGCCATGCTCTCGCAGAGCCTGGTGAACGAGATCGACATCGTTCTCTTCGCTCGCCTCCCCGATCCGGAGTCGTCGAACGCGCAGGCCGCGCTCTTTCCGTCCCTCGTGCTCCTCTGGGCGCTCGGCGGCTCGCTGTCGGCCATCTCGGTCGGCACCCAGGCGATGACCGGCCGGCGCTTCGCCGAAGGCGAGCACGACAAGGCCGGCGCCGTCCTCCTCAACGCCATCGTCTTCACGCTGGTCGGGGGCGTGGCGTTCGTCGGCCTCGGGTACCTGCTCCAGTCGACCATCCTCCAGGCCCTCATCAAGACGGACGGACCGCGCGAAGCGGCCCACGCCTACCTGGACTGGCGCATGCTCGGGATCCTGAGCATGGCGGTCACCGCCGCGTTCAAGTCGTTCTTCGACGGCATCGGCAAGACACACGTGCATTTCGTCTCGGCCGTCGCGATGAACATCCTGAACGTGTTGCTCTGCCTCGTGCTCATCTACGGCAACGAGACGCTGGGCGTCCCGAAGATGGGCATCGCGGGCGCAGGCCTCGCTGCCGTCGTCGCGACCTACGTGGGCCTCGCCATCATGGTGGGCTACGCGCTCCTGCCGGGCTATCGCAAGCTCTACCGCCCCTTCGAGCTGAGGAAGATCTCGGGCTCGCTCCTGTGGTCGCTCCTCAAGGTCAGCATCCCGGGGGCGATCGCCACGGTCGCGGTCATGACCGGCTTCGCGCTCTTCGCGATGATCGCGAGCCAGCTCGACAAGCTCGACCCCGTCGCCGTCGCGACCGGGGAGCCCATCAACAGCGCCGCGGTCGCCAACATCGTCGCCATCCTCAAGCTCACCTTCACGGCGTGCCTGGCGTTCGGCACCGCCACCGCCACGCTCGTCTCGCAGTCGCTCGGCGAGAAAGAGCCGGGCAAGGCGGAGCGTTTCGGCTGGGCGAGCGTGAAGCTCGGCCTCGTCATCTTCGGCGTCGTCGGCCTGGCGGAGGTCGTCTTCTCCCGTCAGATCCTCGGCTTCGTCGCCGCGAGCGAGGCGGTCCGCGCCGCGGCGCTCACGCCGCTCGTCATCATGGGTGTCTGCACGCCCGTCATCGCGACCGCGATGATCCTCACGCAGGCCCTCTTCGGCGCCGGCGCCACCAAGTTCGTCATGGTGGTGGAGCTCATCCTCCACTTCCTCTGCCTCGTCCCGCTCGCCTGGCTCCTCGGGGTCACCCTCGGCTGGGGACAGACGGGCATCTGGCTCGCCGCCGTCAGCTACATCATCGCCCTCGCCATCGCGATGGTCCTGAAGTTCAGGCTCGGCGGTTGGAAGACGATCAAGCTCTGATGGGGTGAGCGGGGAGGATGCGACAAGATGTCGCGCCGAACACAATCCACTTCGAGCGATGGCCACGAGCGACGATCCTCGCGTGCCATGAAGACGACGACGAAGACGCTCGCGATGCTGTTGGCTCTCCTCTCTGCTCTCGCCATCGCCCAGGGCTGCGAGGAGGAGTGCCACGAGAGCGATTGCGGCGAGGGTGGAGAAGCGGGCACGACGAGCGGCTCCACGACCGGCTCCACGACCGGATCGACGACTGCAGCGGGCGGCTGAGAGACTTCACCCGCCCTCATCGAACTTCCTACAGTGGCACGGAGCGTGCTAAACGCTGCCGCGAGATGAGGTCTGAGGGCGTGGCGGACGAGGTTTCCGCTGGGGAATCGGTGGAGGAACGCGTTTCCTCCACGCCGACCGCGCCTGCCCCCGCGACAGCGCAGGTCGAATCCGCGTCAAAGCGTGCCACGCGCGCGCTCGAGCTGGCGGGGCGCGCCCTGGACACGACCGCCGGAGGCCCCGACCGCGAGCTCGCACGTGTGCTCTTCCGGGAGGCGATCCTCTGGGCTTCCGGCAGGCCGACACTTCCGGAAGCCCTCGATCACCTCGAGAAGTCCGGGCACCTCGGCGCCGACCCGAACACCATCGGGGAGGCGCGCGCACGCCTCACCAAGCTCGATCTGTCGCCGGCGCCGAGCGACCTGGAGTCGCTCGAGCTGCCCATCGCGAAGCTCGTCGAGGCGGCGATCGGGCGCGACTCGCTGAAGAAGGCCGAGCGCCTGCGCCGACGCGCGCTCCTCACCCTGGTCGGGGCGGCCGCCCTCTCCGTACCGGTATTCACGTACTTCCGCTTCGCTTCGGACTCCTTCCGCTATCGCGCCTCCTCCGCACACAAGGGCTTTCCCTCGGAAGGCTTCATCGGGCGCATCTACGCGTTCGGTCTCGTCGTGCACACCCAGCAGGAGCGCGCGCCGTGGATCGAGATCGATCTCGAGCAGACCCGCCCCATCCGCCGCATCACGCTGAAAAATCGAGCGGACTGCTGCCACGAGCGGGGTCTGCCCATGGTCGTCGAGGTCGCCGGCGAGGACAAAGCCTGGCAAGAGCTCGGCCAACGCACGAAGCCATTCGATCGTTGGGACCTCAACTTCCCCGAGCGGCAAGCGCGTTGGATCCGCATTCGATCGACCGCAAACACCGTGCTCCACTTCCGTGAGATCAAGGTGAAGTGATGCTGAAGCGGCTCGCGCTCCGCGTCGGCCCATTCGGGAAAGCGCACTGGCCCGACCTGCTCTTCATCACCGTCTTCGTGGTGAGCCGGCTCGTGTACCGAGGGAAGTTCGGCATCCACTTCGACGCCTCGCCGCTCTACTACTTCATCCAGTACATCGACCCTTGGTTTCTCGAGCACGACTTCTGGCGGAGCGTGCTCTACGTGACCCACCAGGCGCCGCTTCCGAACCTCGTCGTCGGAGCGGCCTACCTCGCGTTCGGCCCTTATTGGTTCGTCAGCTTCTTCGAGCTCGTCTTCGCTGGGCTCGGCCTGGTCTTCGGGCTGACGCTCCTGCGTGTGCTCGAGCGCGTGGGCGTGGCGCGCCTCTTTGCCGCTCCACTCGTCTGCTTCTTCCTCGCGACGCCGGCAGCCATCCTCTACGAGAACTGGCTCTTTTATCACCTGCCGGTCGCGGTCGCGTTCACGGCATCGCTCCTCGCGCTCTTCGCCTATTACCGCTCCGGCACGCTTCGCGCCGGCCTCCTCTTTTTCTCGTGTCTCGCGCTCGTCGCGCTCATCCGCAACGTCTACGGCGCGGTCTGGCTCGGCGCCATTTTGGGCGCCATAGTCCTCGTGCCGCCGCTCGCCGCGCCACGGGGTCGGAGCGCCCGCATGACCGCGCTTCGCGCCGCCGCGCTCCCGCTCCTCGTCGTGTTCGCGGCAGGCGTGAAGGGCAAGCTCCTGACCGGCCACGACGCCGGGTCCGCCGGGGTATGGACGAACATCGTCTACAAGACATGGCCGCTCGTTCCGTCCGCCGAGCGAGAGCGCCTCACCAAAGAGCACGTGCTCGACGACACCGTTGCCTACGAGCCCTTCACGACGCCCGACGCACTGAACCGGAGGCTGCGCGTCAAAGTGGAGCCTACCGGAGTTCCGCTGCTCGACATGGCGCGCGCTCCCAACGGTCGCGCCAACACGCACACGCTCGAGTACCTGCTCATCGCCGACGAGTTCTACAAACGCGACGGCAAGCTGCTGTTGAAACACTACCCGGACGCCTACGCGGCGAGCGTCGCCGACGCCCTCTTCAACTGGTACCCGTCATCGCCGACACGCGACATCGTGTTGCCGCAGACCGTCAACTACGAGCGGGTCAAGCGGCTCGACGCCAAGCTCAACCAGCTGGCTGGCGCCAACGGCGACGGCAGGCTGCTAGCGCTCGTGATCGCCTTGCCGGCAGCGCTTCTTTACGGCATCTACCGCCTCGTGCGGACCAAGGCCCACCTCGCCTCGGAGCGAACCATCGTCGCCATGATTCTCTTCATGGTGCTGACCATCGTCTACGCCGCGCTCGGCACGACGCTCGTCTCCTCGGGTGACTTCAGCCGTTACCGCTACGACGTGGATCCCTTCTATCTCGTGCTCTGCGCCATGCTCACGACGGATGCGACATCCGCCCTTCGCCGCGTGTATCGTCGCGCCCGCTCATGATCCGGCCCCGTCTCGACGTTCGCGCCCTCCGCGACGAGGTGCGAGCCTTCCGCGCCTGCCGCGCCGCGAAGGCCAAGGCGGAGCGCTACGTGGCCTTGGCCGACACGCTCTCCACGCAGTACCTGCTTGGTCCTCGCCATCGCCAGGCCGAAGCGCGAGCGCGCCGGCTGTACCGCGCCGTCGCCAGGAGCCTTCCTCAGGACACGACCGCGACGTCGGGCAGCGGCTCTGATGCCCGAGCGGACGCGTTCGACCGGCTCGACGCCGCCCGCAGACGCACGCGAGCTGCCGCTCTCCGCTCGCTCGTGCTGGGCCTCCCCTGGCTCACCTTGGCGGCGGCGCTCATCGCCCTGATCGTCACACAAGTCCCTCCCATCAAGCGCTACGTGTCGCCCCAGAACATCTCGGTCGGCCATCCTTGGCGCACGAGCGGTCCTTCGTTCGGCGGAGCGCCCACGCAGGGGAAGCTACCCCGCACCTTCGATCACCCCTTTTTCTTCCATACCGCCGAGCTCGATGGCCCCTGGCTCCAGATCGATCTCGAGCAAGAACGCACGATCGATCGCTTCGTCGTGAAGAACCGCGCGGACTGCTGCTTCGAGCGCGGCCTGCCGCTCGTCGCCGAGACCAGCGTCGATGGAGCCAACTGGGACCTGATCGCACGTCGACGTGGCTTGTTCTCCCGGTGGGACCACGAGTTCCCAGCGCGACGGGCGCGCTACGTTCGGTTCCGCGCAGAACGAACCACCTCGCTGCACTTTCAATCGGTGAAGGTGTACTGATGGCGGGCCTCATCACCAAGCGCCGGGTCATCGGTGCCCTCGTCCTCGTGCTCTATGTGGCATTGATGGTGTTCGCGCAGCTGCGGCACGAGCCCTGGCGAGACGAGATCCACTGCTGGATGGTCGGACGTGGCAGTCAGGGGCTGCTCGACATCCTCATCGGAGAGCGCCGCTACGACGGCCACCCGTTCCTCTGGTACTGGCTGCTCCATTGGGTCTCCCGCGTTTGGTACGCGCCGGAGGGGATGCAGGCCTTCACCGTCGTCCTGACCGCGTGCACCGCCTACCTCATCGTGTTCCGCTCCCCGTTTGCGCTCTACGAACGGGTGCTCCTCTTGTTCTCCTACTACTTCGTCTACGAGTATGCGGTCATCTGCCGCAGCTACGTCGTTGGCGCGCTCCTGGTCGCAGCGTTCGGCGCGCTCTATGATCCGCGCCGCGTGCGGTACGTGCCGCTCTCCGCGCTCCTCGCCGCCATGGCTGCGGTGAGCGCCTACAATGCGCTCATCGCCGGGTCCTTGGCGATATTCCTCTTTGGACACCATTTCGCTGTCGAGCAGCCCGCACGACGGAGCTTCTTTCAGCTCGCGTTTCCGAAGGGCGCGCTCGCCGGACTGCTGGTCTTCATCGCCGGGATCGCATTCGTGGCCATCACCACGGCGCCCCCCTCCGACGCCTATTTCGACAACCCGATCTCCGGGCTCCTCGACAAGAACGCCTTCCAGCAGGCGGCGCGACGATTTTTGGTCGGCCTCGCGCCCATCCCGCCCTCCGACGCGACCCACATCTGGAATCACGCCTTCAACGAGACGCTCCCTGCCAACAGCATCGAGTGGATCGCCTGGGCAGGCGCCGCCCTCTTCGTGGCTTGGCTGGCGGCGCTTGGACGACGCCCCTTCCTCGCCCTGCCCTTCTTCGTCGGCTCCGTGGTGATGGCGCTGTTCCAGAACTTCAAATACGAGGGCGCCATCCGCCACTGGGGGCACTTCTCGCTGCTCCTCGTCGGCTGCGTCTGGCTGTCGCGCAAGTCGCAGCCCGAGCCGCGCCCCTGGGCACCGTCACGCCTGCTCTTCGCAGCAACGATGCTCGTTCAGGTCTATTGCGGCGTTCGTGTCCTCGGCGCCGACGTGAGAGCTCCTTTCTCCGGGGCCAAGGCCACCGCCGCCTTCATTCGTGACAACGGTCTGGCCGACGAGCCGCTCGTCGGCGCCGCGGACCACCCCGTCTCGGCCATCGCCGGGTACCTCGATCGCGAGATGACCTGGGCCGAGAACCAAGAGGTCGGGCAAACGGTCGTCTTCCACAACCGCCGAAAAGACGCCACTCTGCTCGACCTCTTCGAGGCCGCTCTGGCCGTCGCAGAGAAGACAGGCAAGGACCCGGTGCTCGTGACGAACTTCCCGATCCGGATGAAGCAATTCCGTGGCGCGCAGATCACGCCGCTCTACGACTCTCCGGTTGCCATCGTCGACGACGAGACGTTCCACGTGTACCGATTCGTGCCCCGCGAGATGGGGCCGCCGAACGTGCCGTGAGCCTGGCCATCACAGCCGCGTGTACTTGCAGCTCCCCAGGTAAGGCAGGTACATCCGCGGGCCACCGACGGCCCGGTGGTCGAGCTGGCCCTCGACGCGAATGCGATCGCCTTCGCGGAGGTCGGTGGGCATGGCGAGCAGTGCGGTCCAGCATTCGAGGGTGTCGATCGGCTGCGCGTCGAGCGAGTCCGCGACGTAGAGGACGAGGGTCTGGTGGCCCGGGTGCTCACCTCCTACGAAATGGCCGCTCTGGTGGAGCGACGTGCGGCGATAGATGCCCTCGAACGCAAAGGGCTTCGTTCGCTCCTTCGTCTTTGCGGCCGCGTCGAGCAGCCAGTCGGCGATGGGCCTGGCGCTCTCCGGCGCGGCGCTGGGTGCCGCGGACGCTGAAGGCGAGGCGGCCACGGCGGAGGGGCCGAGGGCGGGCGACGCCATCGACGCAGCGGGGGCGCTCACCTCCGCCGGCACGTTCGCCTGCGCGCTTCCCACAGGTCGCGCGCCGCTCGTCGAGCTGCCCGAGCGCGCATCCCCGCAACCCACGAGGATCGCGAGCGCCACCCACCCTGCTCGTGTCGCGCCCATGCGCTCGAGGATACGCCGCAGCGTCGTCTCGGGCGAGGCCCGCGAACGAAGCTCTGCTACCCTCGGCAGGTGGCGGGACCAGAGAGCTTCGACGCGCAGATCGAGATCGCGCTCTTGCGCCTCGAGGACATCGGAGAGCTGGTCGCCGAGGCGGAGACGGCGTTCGTCCGCGCGCGCATCGGCACCAAGGCGTTCGGGCGCAGCCGCCGCGTGCGCAAGGGCGTCTCCTCGTTCAGCCTGAAGCTGGAGCCGATGCCTTGGTCGACGGAGGTGCGCGTCACCGGCAGCACAGCGGTCACCGGATGGGTCCAGATCCTGGCGGACCAGTGGGATTCGCCGCCCGTGCTGCTCGCCGAGCTCCCCTTCGCCGTGACCTCGGATGAGCGCGGCGAGGTGACGTTCGGGAACGGGCCGACGCTCGTACTCCACGCGCGCCCGCGCTTCTGTCCACGCAAGCCTCGCGTCGCCTTCGTCCCGCGCGTCGCCGACGGCTCTCCCGAGACCACCCACGCGAAGCTCGTCTCGCGGCCGACTGTCGCCGTCACGATCACCGCCGTCCACGGGCTCTATCGCCCGCTGGAGGTCGACCACCTCGGTGGGCAGGCGACCTACGTGCCCGGCTACAAGAGCGACGACCAGCGCGGACGCATCTTCCTCAACCGAGATCTCGACGGCACCTGGAAGAAGGGCCACCAGGCGATCGAGCTCGAAGCCACAATCGAGGTCCTCGCGGGGCGGCTCCCCCCCGACGCCAAGCTCGTCTGGACGCTCCACCCCGAGGACGACCCACTCGACGACGCGCTCGAGATGCATCAGCAATGGGGGCCCGTCCTCGACCCCGCCGACTATGACGCCGATGGCACCCCGACAGGCGCCTCGGGCAGCGACATCCGCGGCGTGCCTTCGCAGACGCCGCCGTGGCAGGAAGTCGAGCCGTATTCGCTCCATGCTGCTTCCGACGCGCAAGCCACGACCACCATCGTCGAGAACAAAAGTCGGGTCCTCTTCCTCTGTCCGGACGAGGCCGGCGACGTCTTCTCGATCTCGGCAACTTTGCCCGAGAGCCGCAGCCTCGAGGTGCTCGCCGACCAAACGGGCCTCCTTACCATGTGGAACCGCTTCGACGTCGAATACGTCCGGATGGACACGGCCGTCTCCCTCAAGAAGTGCCTCCGCCGCGTCGCGCTGGCGTTCGAGGCCGCGAACATCCAGATGCGCTTCTCGGAGGAACGCGTGGTGCCGACGAAGTTCGACTATGGCTTCTGGCGACATGGCCCGCAGGCGCAGGTCCTTCCCGAGCTCAAGAAGCGATTCACGAGACACGAGGAGCCCGGCTGGCTCTTCCTCATGGCGCTCGAGGATGAAACATCGCCCAACGACCACAAGGCCGAAACCGCGGTGTCCCCGCCACCACTAGCCAGTTTGGTCCTCCAAGCGAAGCTCTTCGAATCGTCGACCGAGGGCACGAGCGGCGGCTTGGCCAAGCTCCAATTCGCGGCTCCCCCGGAGCTGCAGATCGACGAGGCTCGATACGTCGTGGTTCACCACAATGACCTACGCCTGTACTTCCTCCTGGGCGAATCTGAAGCGCCCGCAGACGGCTTCGCTCGTTACACATTGGTCCACATGGAGCTCATTGAAAAATGGAGCGCAGATACCCGAGGGGCAGTCGATCCATTCAGCTTCCTTTCGCTACGCGCCGACAGACTCGGCGTGCCACTCAATGAGCCGGTCCGCATCGAGGTATTCTGGCCCAGCAAAGAATGGGACGAAGTGGGCGAGGTTGCCGTCAGCATCGGCTTCTCTCCCCTCATCAATCGACATTGGTGGGGAGCCGCGCTGCTGAAACGTGGTGGCCCCGATGAGCAAAACGACCACTTCATCGACTCCAAAGCGAGAGACATCGTCCACGAGCTGGTCCACGGCCTTGGGCTGCACCACGGCTGTGGCTTCCACGACTGGCGCACCCCCAGGGTTGCGACTTGTGCCTGCAACTACGACGCCCACGCGCTCTGGCCGGGTGTCGTCGCGGGCGAGACACCGGTCATTGGTCCCCCCGATCAACTCACGGTCTCCGGTATCCGCAGGCGTGAGCACCTCTGCGGCGTTCACATTCGTGAGCTTCGCCGATCCAAGTTCCACCTTCATCCGGGGTTCCGATGGAAGCAATGACGTCGCCACTGCTCGCCGCGATCGTCGCGACCGCCATTTCCTGTGCCCCTAGCGTCAGCACAACTGCCCGGGTGCCGCCCCCACAGGAGCGACCCGCTATCGCCGAATTGGAGGGGCTTGCCCCCACAGACGACTCCCCTTCGCCTCCCTCGGCCTCGGAGCTTCAGCAGGACGGGACCACGCTCGAATCTGCCGAGCCGACGAGGGCGCCGGAAGCACCGCTGGCGCAACCACCTATTTCCTCGTTCAGCGTCGATGAGATCGAGGGCCTTCGAGCGCTCACGGTGGCGCCCGCGCAGCGGCTCCACATGAGCGTCAGCGTGGGGATTGTCGCCCCCTACAAACCTGCCAAGGCCGTGGTCCGGCTCACGTCTTTGATGAAGGACGACAGCGTCGATCCGGATGCGTTTCGCGTCACCGTCGTGCGCGCTGGGGAGAAGGCGCCTGTCTTCAACCAGGATGTCGAAACCGTAGGCCCGGCGCCGGGGAGCACGACCGCGAAGGTGCGGCTTGCGCCCTCGGCAGCGGTCGACGTCCCGATTGGGCAGCTCGCGCCGGGCCTGTACTTCCTCTCGATCGAGTACATCACCGAGATCGGGGTCCGCGCGTCTACCAGCCGCCGCGCGTTCCGTGTCCGACCGCTGAACCGCCGAGAAGAAGACGACAGGAACTCGCTCGTCCGAGACGATCTGTATAGCGACACGTACGACGTCGAGGCGCGAAGGGCCAAGAAGAAGAAGAGCCACAAATGATCAACACTCGTGTCGTTTCATCGCCTCGCTAGCCGAGGCCCAACGAGGGAAAGGTCCACGTGCGCTGGAACATGTCACCCGCCGTGTCAGCGCCGAGGCTACCGCGGGACGCCTGTCCACGTCACCTCGATGAGCCGCGCAACAAGGAGGAGAACCCATCACGCCCCCGCCACAGTTCGATCTCCTCGAAGTCTCAACATGCGACTTTCTTGTCGTGAATCTCTTGACGCACTTCACCTCGAGCCCCAGAGTCGAGTTCGTCATCGAGGAGGAGTCACGACATGAGAGAGAAGATCGCCATCACGGTGGCTCGGGGCGACGGCATCGGGCCCGAGATCATGGACGCGTGCCTGCGCGTGCTCGAGGCGGCGGGCGCTGACCTCGCCGTGGAGCACGTGGAGGTCGGGGAGGCCGTGTACCTGCGCGGGAACGCATCGGGCGTCGGGCCGGGTGCCTTCGACTCCATCCGGCGGACCAAGGTCTTCTACAAGGCCCCGCTGACCACGCCCCAGGGCGGCGGTTTCAAGAGCGTGAACGTGACGACCCGCAAGACGTTTGGCCTCTACGCGAACGTGAGGCCTTGCCGATCGCTCCAGCCCTTCGTCGCGACCCGTCATCCGAAGATGGACCTCGTCATCATCCGCGAGAACGAGGAGGACCTCTACGCCGGTATCGAGCACCAGCAGACGGACGAGGTGGTCCAGTGCCTGAAGCTCTTCAGCCGCACGGGCACCGAGAAGATCTGCCGCTTCGCGTTCGAATACGCGCGGCACCAGGGCCGCCGAAAGGTCACGTGCTTCACGAAGGACAACATCATGAAGCTGACCGACGGCCTGTTTCATCGCGTCTTCGAGGAGGTCGGCGCCGAGTACCCCGACATCACAAAGGAGCACTGGATCGTGGACATCGGTATGGCGAAGGTCGTCGATACCCCGGAGATGTTCGACGTGGTGCTCGTACCGAACCTCTACGGGGACATCCTCTCCGACATCACCGGGCAGATGATGGGGTCGGTCGGCCTCGCGGGCTCGGCGAACATCGGCGAGCACGCGTCCATGTTCGAAGCGATCCACGGGTCCGCGCCGCGGCGAGCTGGGCAAGACGCCGCAAACCCCTCGGGCCTGCTCCTCGCCGGCGTGATGATGCTGGAGCACATCGGCCGGCACGCAGAGGCCGAGGCTGTACACAACGCCTGGCTCCGAGCCCTGGAGGACGGCGTGCACACCTACGACGTCGCTCGCGAGGGCATGACAAAAGCGCAGGTCGGAACGCGGGCGTTCGCGGACGCGATCATCGACCGGCTCGGCAAGAGGCCCGAGAAGCTACCGGCTGCGCGCCACGAGCGCCGCGAGCCGTTCACCCTCCCCTCCCCCCGCCCGCGCCCGGCAGCGAAGCGCGAGCTCGTCGGCGTGGACGTGTTCGTCTGCTGGGACGAGGCCGGCCGGAGCCCCGAGGCGCTCGCTCGGCGACTGCAGGTCGCCAACGGCGAGGACCTGCACCTGACGATGTTGACGAATCGCGGCCAGAAGGTCTGGCCTCAGGGCGCGCCGGAGACGACGTGCACGGACCATTGGCGCTGCCGCTTCACGTCTGAAAGCGGCGCTCGCGTCACGCAGGACCGGGTGCTCGCGGTCACGCGCGCGCTCGCCGAAGCTGGGCTGGAGGTCATCAAGACCGAGCACCTCTACACGATCGACGGCAAGCCCGGCTTCTCGGCGGGGCAGGGACAATGAGACCGCGCGCAGGCGGTCGGCCCGCGCTCGTCGGGCTCGATGCGGCGTTCGAGTCGCTCCGTGCACAGCACCGAGGGCTCCCCCCCGGCAGGCGCGCGGACACGTTGCTCGTCACCTGCCACGCGTCGTGCGAGGTCAGGGCATTGGACCGCCTCGGCTTCACGCTCCGCCTGCGCACGCTCGGGCGCCGCCTCGACGACCGGGGCCTCACGCAAGCCCCCCTCCGCGCCGTCCTCGAGCTGGGAATCAAACGTGTGGTCCTCTTCGGCAACTCCGGCTGCCCTTCGCTGGCTCCCGACCTCCGCGATCCGGACGACACGCTCGAGCGCCTGCGTGAGGCGGCCGCACAGTGGTACCAACGGCGGCTGACGACGCAAGATCACGCTCGCGCGAGCTACCTCGCCCTGCGGGCCTCCCTCGTCGGCGCGGGCCGAGCCGACGTGGAGATCTCGAACGTCGTGTACGCCGCGGATACAGGCCTACTGCAGATCTACGACGCCGAGCTCGACCAGCTGGCCTGCACGGGCTGACGGGGCTGGTCGAGCGGTTGGGCGACGTGGTATTCGTGTTTTGAATGTCCTGGACGTTCTTCACGAACCACGCGCACGTGCTCTTCTGCCTCGCGCACGATCCGGAGATGCGGCTGCGTGACGTGGCGGTGCGGGTGGGCATCACCGAACGCGCCGCCCAGCGGATCGTGGCGGAGCTCCAGGAGGCGGGTTACCTCGTCGTCGAACGAGAAGGACGACGGAACACGTACCAGGTGGAGTCGAGCATTCCGCTCCGCCATCCGGTCGAGGAGCACGTCGCGCTGACGGACATCCTCGATGTCGTCGTGGAGCGGCCGCGTTCGCGCAAGGGTGCGGCCCGAAAGAGCTGACGTAGCCAGCGGCGGCTCACGTCCCCTCGCGCGCGCCGCCCGCGAGCGTCGCGCCGACGCGCGCTCGCGCGGCCGAAGCCGAGAGGAACGAGAACACACCGAACAGCACCACCCAGGGAAGCGCGGAGACGAGGCCGGCCAGGCCGACGCCGAGCGCGCCGAGCTGACCGACCACGGCCGTCACCCGAGTCGCCGCCTGTTCGCCCAGCCGCGACGACAACGCCGCCTTGAGGATGACAGCGCCGTCCAGCGTGGCGAGGGGCAAGAGGTTGCCGAGGCCGAGCGTGGCGTGGACCCAGACGTGGTGCGCCGGCGCGTCCAGGAGCCGCAACGCGGTCGCCGCGATCAGGCTCGCGAGCGGTCCGCCGAGGGCCGCGCCGAGCTCATGGCCGGGCGTAGCCGCGGGCGCGGCGCATTCCGCGACGCCTCCCACGGGGTAGAGGACGATTCGCCGGACGTTCAAGCCCAACGCGCCACGAGCCAACGCGTGCCCGAGCTCGTGGACGAGGACGCCGCCGACGAATGCAATGGCGCCGAAAAGCGCGTCGTCCAGCGAATCGGGAGGAGGAGCCTCGAATGCGCCGAGACCAAAGCCGATCGCGATGGCGACGAGCGAGACGTGGCCCCGCGCTTCGACGCCCTCGAGGCGACCCAGAGGCAAGGAAAGGCCCGGACAAATGGGGACCAATGAAAACCTCGGCCGACGATATGGGTCGCGCCGAACGCTACGGCAATGAGCAAATATAGCCACACTCCATTCGCTCGCACCGAAGTGTCTGCCCGCCCACCACACGCCGAGCTCACCTCTGGTAGCCTCGTCTCGTGTCGGGCCCCACGGGACGAACATCGAGCCGCTCCACGGGCCTTGCCTCAGCGCTCGCGTCCGCGCTCCTCGTGGCGTCCTTCGGCTGCGAGCGAGCTGCGCCGCAGGCAGCGTCGGACGTGTCACAGGACTCCCCGGCGACTCTGCCCAGCGCTCGCGTCCCGGAGGCTCCTCGACCTTCCCCGGATGCGGCTGCTTCCGCCAGCGCGCCTTCGACCGCCGCTCCCTCGACCGAATCGCCCCCAACGGCTGCCTCCGCCCCCTCCAAGCACTTCATGCCGCATCGCGAGGAGATCGAGCGGCTCCGGAGCCTGAAGGTCGAGCCGTCGCAGCGACTGCGGATGCGAGTCGAGGTGCCCACGGCGGGCGATCCGCTGCTGATCAAGGCTCGCATCGGGCTCACCTCCTCTTCGAAAGAAGACGGGATCGACCGCGCCGCCTTTCACGTGACCGTGGTCGAGGCAGGCACCGAAAGAGTGCTCATCGATCGCGGGCCTCTGGTGATCGGTCCGGCGCCGGGAGAGGCGGCGACCGCCGATGTCCCGCTGAAGCCGTCGGCCGAGCTCGAGCTGGAGCTCGGTTACCTGAACCCCGGCACGTATTGGCTGAGCTTCGAGTACTTCTCCGAGATCGGGGTGCGCGCCTCCGTGCTCCGCCAGAAGCTCGTGATCCCGGAGACCGAGCGGCCGGCGAGGTCACGGACGTTCCAGTAGGCGCGAACGCGCTCAGTTCGCTGCGCGATCGAGCGGCTTGGCCTGGAAGTCCACCGCGAGGCGGGAGACGCTGGCCATCCGCTTGCCGGTGCGGACGAGCTCCACGTTGTCGACGAAGCTGACCTCGATCTCGATGTCGCCGAGGTACTCGCGGAAGACCGCGAGGATCTCCTGCAACGTCTCGTCCGAGTAACGGCCGCCCTTCACGACGCGGAAGAAGATGTGCCCCGGTCGCTCCTGCTCGACCTGGAAGAGGCGGACGGCGTGGTCGTAGTCCTTCAGGAGGTGAGCGAAGAAGGTACCGGGGACGTAGCGCCCGTCCGTTCCGATGATGATCGACTGCACGCGGCCCTCGATCGCGCCGATGAGGGGCAGCCCGCGGCCGCAAGCGCACGGCTTGGATTGGTCGACCGCGACCGCGAGATCGCCGATGCGGTACCGAATGAACGGGAGACAGTAGTTGTTGAGGTCGGTGATGACGACCTCCCCCGCTTCACCCGGCGCGGCGGGCTGGCCGCCCTTGAGGATCTCGACGATGTAGCCCTCCCCCACCACGTGGTGGCCGGCGTGAGCCTCGCACTCGTAGGCGATACCGCTGAACTCGCGCGAGCCGTATTTGTCGAAGACCTTGCAGCCGAAGGTCTCCTCGATGATGCGGCGGCTCGCCTCGGGCAACGTCTGCGCGCTCGTCATGATGGCCTTCGGCTTGACCGACATGCCGCCTGGGCGGCGCTTCAGGTAGTGAGCGATGAAATCGAGCGCCTCCGCGTACCCGTCCAGCAGGACCGGTCGGGCCGCCTCCACCGTCTTGATCATCTGCTCGAGGCTCGCGTCGTTCATCTCGAAGACGGGGATGAACGTGCGCCGGGTAAGGGCTGCGTCCAGCCGCTCGCGGAGCTGCTGCGACTTGTCCATCCCCAGCGTCTGGTGCCAGAGGCGCACGCACGGGTCGCCGAAGCGGTAGCCCGTCCACTCCTGTGAGCGGAGCGTCGCCGCCCAGCGGAACTCGAGCTGGGCGCGGTCCGCGTAGCAGACGAACGGCTCGCCGGTGGAGCCGCTGGTCGTGATCTTGAGGACGCTGTTCTTGTCGTGGTTCTCGCTGAGGATGTCGAAATGGATGTGCTCTCGCACGTCCGCCTTCGTGAGGTAGGGCAGCTTGTGCAGGTCCGCCTGGCCGCGGATGTCCTCCGGGCGGATGCCCGCCGCGCGCATCTTCTCGCGGTAATAGGGGACGTTGCGGTACGCGTGGCGGACGAGGCGGCAGAGCTTCTCGTCCTGCAGTTCCTTCAGGTCGGAGGGGCTCAGCCATTGCGTGCGGTTGAGCAGCTCGTAGTAGCGCTCGACGTCGCGCGTGATCATCCAATGCGTCTGGTCGAAGACCGAGAGATACGCCTTCCAGTAGGCGCGACGCGGGAGCGGCGGCGGGCTGGATTGGTCGACGATGGGCTTGCGGCGGAGGAACTGCTCGGAGATGTCCGCGGCGCGACGACCGAACCGGTACTCCGCCGCGGCCGTCGCCAGGTCCACCAGGGACTTGGCGGAGGCGCGGTAGGCCTGCCCGTCGAGGAAGCTGACGCCCGCGCGGCGATCCTCGAAGAGGGTCTCGATCTCCTTGTAGGAGTAGCCCTTGGCGTGGGCCGCCACCATGATGAAGGACTGCCAGTAGTAATAGGACCCCTTGTACGTGAGCAGGTCCTGCATGACCTCCTTCGAGCACATGACGAACCCGCTCTTGTTGTCGCGGAGGCCCATGTTGAAGGTGGTGTTCAGCAGGTAGTTGAGGCCGCGGCTCAGGCTGTAGCGCGTGTCCCGTGCGCGGCCGACCGGGCTGCGGAAGCCCTGCACGACGTCCACGCTGTGCTCGAGCAGCTCGCGGCGGAGGCGCAGCAGGTCTTCCGGCTGGTACTGCAGGTCCGCGTCGATCACGGCCACGAGAGGCGCGCTGGCGGCGGCGACGCCGGTCTTCCAGGCGTTGGCCATGCCGCGGTTCACGCCGTGGAAGCGCCCGACGACGCGACCGGGGTGCGCCTTCTCGAGCTCACGGATCTTGTCGGCTGTTCGGTCGCGCGAGCCGTCATCCACCAGGATGAGCTCCCCCTCGATTTCACCTCGCTCGAACGTGGCGAGGACACGCCGGGCGAGCTCGGGGATGTTGAGCTCCTCGTTGTAACAAGGGGCGACGACCGAAAGCTGAAGCGCTGACATAGGAAGGCTCTTCTACTATAGGTCGGCCCCATGCGCATCAAGGGCTCCCGGGTCGTCGTCACGGGCGGAGCCGGCTTCATCGGCTCGCACCTCGTCCACGAGCTCCTCGCGCGCGGCGCCGAGCACGTCACGGTGGTCGACAGCCTCCGCTACGGAGACCTCGCGAACCTCGGCTCGCTCGAGCGCGTGCGCCTCGTGAAGCACGAGATCGGCTGGTCGGACGCGGCCGAGCTCGCAGGCGCGGTCGACGGCGCGGACTACGTGTTCCACCTCGCGGCGGAGAAACACAACCAGAGCAAGGACTCGCCCGCGCGTGTCATCCAGAGCAACGTCGCCGGCACGCTCTCCCTCTACGAGCTCGCCGTCCGCGCGGGCGTGAAGAAGATCGTCTTCTCGTCGTCGCTCTACGCGTATGGCCGTTACGTCGGGGGACCCATGGTGGAGACCGAGCGCTGCGAGCCGCGCACCGTGTACGGCGTCAGCAAGCTCACCGGCGAGCACCTGCTCGCGTACACGGGCGAGGTCTCCAAGCTCCCCTACGTGGTGCTCCGCTACTTCTTCATCTACGGGCCGAAGCAGTTCGCGGGGATGGGCTACAAAAGCGTCATCATCAAGAGCTGCGAGCGGCTCCTCGCCGGGGAGGCGCCCGTCGTTTTCGGGGACGGCGAGCAGGCGCTCGATTACGTCTACGTGGACGACGCGGTCGACGCGACCATTCGCGCGATGGAGAGCGACGTCTCGGGGGAGGTCGTCAATGTCGCGAGCGGCACGCCGGTCAAGGTGAAGGACCTCGTGGGCGCCATCGTGAAGGCGAGCGGCAAGGCCATCGAGCCCACATCGGGGCCGGCGGACTGGACGGCCGGCTCGAGCCGTTATGGCTCGCCCGACAAGGCAGCGGCCGTCCTCGGGTTCCGCGCGTCGACCTCGCTGACGGAAGGTCTGGCGAAGACCTACGCGTGGGTGGCTGCGCAGGGGAAGTGACATGACCCGTCGCTTTGGCCTCTTCGCGCTCGTGCTCGCCGGCCTGGGCTGTGGCGACTCCGCAGAGGAGGGCCAGGGTGGTGGCTCCACCGAGATGACCGGAACGACCGCCGAGACCGGGGCGACGACGGCCTCGGTGACCGCGAGCAGCACCGCGACCGGCGCGCCGGTCGACAAGGCCGAGGCGTGTGCGGACACGTTCGGCGACGCGCTGACCGACAGCTACGGGCGACTCGACGGGACCGTTCTCGCGGTGGTCGGTCCGACCGACACGCAATGCCCGCTCGTCAACGACGACCACCTCGTCATTCAAGTGACGATGGACGGCGCGGTGTACCGCATGGTGGTGAACGTCGACGGCGTCTATTACACCGAGGCGCCGGGCTCGCTCGTGGGCCCAGCCTGGGCGGAGGGCTGGCACACCGACGTGGCGTTGGAGTACCCGATGCTCGGCGTGACCAGCACCCAGTTCATCTCCCAACCCATGGCCCAGCTCGTCGAGACGGTCAGCGCGCACATCGACATCGGCGCGCCGATCTCGGTCTACGCCGTGAGCTCCGGCGGCGACCTGGCCTCGAGCGCACACCTCGTCCACCGCAACGACAGCGGCTCGGATGGCGCGATCCTCATCGACCCGACCGGGGCTGACCCGCTGTATCTCCTGTTCCGGTTTCCGGAGCAGGCGTTCTAGACCGGTTCACCTGCGGCCTTCGACTCGCTGGCCGGCGGACGCGCAGCCCCGGACGCGGTATCCTGCTCCTGTGAAGGCGATTGTTTGGACCACGCCTGAAGAGGCCTGTCGCGAAGAAGCCCGTTACTGGGCCGGACAATCCGTCGACTCTCGAGTGGCGGCGGTCGAAGAGCTCCGCCGTCGCAGCCCTGGGATCTACGCCGATGGACCTCCCCCAAGACTGGAACGAGTTCTTTCGATTGTTGAGCTCGCACCGCGTTCGGTTCCTGGTGGTGGGCGCGCACGCCCTCGCCGCCAACGGGCGACCACGCGCGACCGCTGATCTGGACATCTTCGTCGAACCGACGCCGGCGAACGCGAGAGCCCTCGTCGCGGCGCTCACCGCGTTCGGATTCAGGGCGTTCGCCGCCGAGGTCGAGGCGTTCTCCACGCCAGACCGAATGGCGACGCTCGGTCACCCGCCGCTGCGCATCGACATCATGACGAGCATCACGGGCGTGTCCTTCACGGAAGCCTGGCGGACGCGGCTCAAAGGAAAGATGGCCAACAACCGCGTCTTTTTCCTGGGGCGAGCAGCGCTCATCAAGAACAAGCTCGCTTCGGGGCGCGCGAAAGATCTCGCGGACGTGGCGATCCTCTCGGAGCTCGAGGATTCTGTGCGGCCGGCGCGCGCGCGTTCGTCGCCGATGTCCGGCAAGAGGACCAAGGGAGCTCGAGCTCAAGAAACGGAAGCGTCAGTCTCGTTGAATCGCCAGCGGAACCGCGCCAAGAAAGCCCGCACCTCCTCCGGGCGAAAGAAGAGCGGATAAAACGAGAGGCTCACGAACGAAAACGGGCCGACGTTGAGCGTGAGCAAGATGCCGAGGTGCAGGCACACCCCGATCGCGAGGTAGAGCTTGCGGAGATCCCAGCGGAGGAGCGCGCGGCGAAGGCGGCCTCCGCGTGCCTTCGTGCGCCGCGCCCATAGCCACGCCATGACCACCGGGAACGACAGCTCCCAATGCCAGGTGATCGCCGTGCCCACTTGCAGCAGGGGGTAGAGCTTCGTGGTGAAGCTCATGTCGAAGCGCCGCCAGGTCGGGTCCTGGTAGACCCAATAGAGCGCCGAGTAGCCGCCGAGCGGCGTCCACACCGGGCTCATCTTCTGGAGGCCGGTGATGAAGTAGATGACCACGAGCTGCAGGACGAGCACGCGACGTGGCCACGCCGGGATGAGATCGTCGGTCAACAAGCGCCTCGTGCGGCGCCACGCGTCGACCGAGAGCGTCGCGTTCGCGCCGCTGAAGAAGAGGATCCAGAAGGCGATGCCGATCATCGCGTCGTAGCCGCCGGTGATGCCGGCGTTGGTGCGGACGAGCGCGGTGTAGGCCTGGCCGGCGACGAGCAACGGCCAGCGGCCTCCGAGGCCGACGGCGGAGAGGGCCGCGGCGACGAGCGCCACCCACCAGAACGTCTGGATGACAGGCGGCGTGGGACCGCCGAAGAGGCGGACGAGCCGGGTCGGCTCCAGCGTGAAGGCGCCGCCGTGCGCGGCGTCGATCCAGAGGACCGAGAGCACGTCCATCGCGGTGAGCAGCGAGCCGATGGCGCACAGGCTGAGGAGGACACGGAAGATCGCGAGGACGAGGGCCGGCTCCTTCTCGGAGGTGAACGCGACCCACGAGGCCCAGCGCGCCTGCGGCGCGCTCACGGCCGCTTCTCACATTCGAAGACGATCTCGTCCTCGTATTTGCCCTGGGGCACCTTGCCGGCGGCGCGATCGACGTGGCCGAGCGAGCGGTACACCCAGAGCGCGACCTTCACGTGCACGAGATCGGAGCGCGCGGCGCAAGCGTCCCGCGCGAGGTACCTCGCGAGCTCCGCGTAGCTCTTGCCCGGGTTGCGGCGCCCGAATCGCCCCCGGAGCTTGCGCAACCGATTGTGATTGAGGAGGTCCGAGAACAGCGCGGCCGACTCGTCGTGTGGGCGGAAGAGCGGGACGTCGAAGCCGCGGCCCACGTCGCCGATCAGGTGGAGCTCGGTCGGGTTGCGCTGCGGGCTGGCGAACATGGACCAGGCCTGGGTGAGCCCGGCGTACGACGCGTACGGTCCAAACGGCGCGGCGAGCGCGTCGCGCACCGCGATGTAGCCGAGCGCGACGGACCGCAGGGTCGACCGAAAGCCCTCCGGGTCGGAGCCGAGCGAACGCGACCAGTCGTCGAGATCGGTCTTGGCCACGCGCGTGTTCCACGCGGCTTGGCTCGAGATGGCCGGCCCCGGCAGCGAGAGCACGAGCACCGACAGGACGTGGAAGAGGACCAGCGCCGCGCGGACATGGGGCCAGGCGGCTTTCACAGGACTTCGGGATCGGTCGAGCGGAACGCCTCGACCGCGAGCCGAACGTCCTGGGCGCGCGACCGAGGGACGACGAGGAGCGCGTCGTCCGTGTCGATGACGACGAGGTCGTCCACCCCGACGAGCGCGACGACCTTCTTGGATGCCCCCGGCGAGCGCGCGTCCACCACGAGGTTGCCGCGCGCGTCGAGGCAGGCCGCGCGCGGGCCGGCCGCGTTGCCGCGCTCGTCCTTCTGCGCCAGCTCCCAAGCGGCTTGCCAGCTGCCGATGTCACTCCAGCCGAAGTCGCCGGGGACGACCGCGAGCCGGTCGAGCTTCTCCATGACGCCGACGTCGATGCTGACGCTGGGCATCGAGCCGAAGATGCCGGGCAGCGCGGCTGCCTCCTCGCCCTTGGCGGCGGCGGCGTCGAGCGCGCCCACGCCGTCCGCCACGGCGGGCAGGTGGGCCGCGACCGCGCGCATCATGTCGGACGCGCGATAGATGAACATGCCGCCGTTCCAGAGGAAGCGCCCGCTCGCGAGGAACGACTCGGCGCGCGCGAGGTCGGGCTTCTCGACGAAGCGCTTCACGGGGAGAGCGCCCTCCACGCGGATGTCTCCATCGACCTCGATGTAGCCGAAGCCCGTCTCGGGGCGCGTCGGACGGATGCCGATCGTGGTCACGATGCCGGCCCGGGCCGACTCCACCGCGAGGGCGAGGCACCGCCGGAAGCCCTCGGTGTCGGCGACGTGATGGTCGCTCGGCAGGACGATGACAATGTCGTCAGGATTCTGCCGGGCGATGGTGGCGGTCGCCCAGGCGATGCACGGCGCGGTGTTGCGCGCCGCGGGCTCCACCAGGAGGTTCCCGAACGGAAGGTCGGGGAGCGCCTCGCGTGTGGCCTGCTCGACGAGCTTGCCGCCGGCGACGAACACGTCCTGCCAGCCGCGGAGCATGGGCAAGACGCGCTGGATGGTCTCGGCGATCATCGGTGCGCCGCCCGTGAGGGGCAGAAGCTGCTTGGGACGCCGGGCGCGCGACGCGGGCCAGAAGCGCGTCCCCGACCCACCGGCCAGGACCACGACTCGGATCGATGAGCTCACGGCCGGCTTGTTACCACGGCTGACCGACGACAAGCACGGTCACCGCGCGGACCAGGCGTAGGCGAGGAGCGACGCGCCGAGGACGCACAGCCAGGGGACGGCGAGGCCCACGAGGCGCTCGGCGCCGAGCCGGAGGCCACGCGAGCCGAGGAGCGCGGCCACGAACGCGACCGCCAGAGCCAGCGCGAGCTCGCTCCTGGAGGGGGCCGCGTCCGTGCTCGCCCAGGCCGACCAGGCCGCGCGGAGCTCGAAGGGCACGGCGACGAGCGCGGCCGCCTCGATCGGGGCGCGGCTCGCCGTCCACGCGCGCGATGCGAGCGCACAGCCCAGGGGGGACGCCCCCGGCACCCCGGCAAGCGAGAGCGTCGCCGAGCCGAGGATGGCCTCGCGGAGCGGCGCGCGCTGCCCGACCGTGCGCGGCGCGACGCGGATCGACGCCAGCATCGCCGCCGTCGCGAGGACGCCGACCCCCACCGTGAGCGCCGAGGAGCGGACCGCCGCGGAGAGGAAATGAAAGACCTCGGCCCCGACGAGCCCGAAGATCGTCGAGAGCACCGGCGTCTGCCGCCGAGCGGAGATGCCGGCCGCGGCGAGCGCGACGGCCGCCGCGAGGTGCGCGGTCGCGAAGAGGCGGCTCGACGCTGCGTGCTCGACGCCGAGGACCTCGGCCGCCGTTTGGTGTGCCTCGCCGGAGAGCGGGGCTCCGGACGCGAAGGCCGCGACCGCGACTGCGACGAAGAGCCAAGCCGGCACGTCGGGAGCATCGCACGAAGTCTCGAAGAAAAAATCCGGCCCGCGTCACACTCCGCCGCGCGCCCTCGATTCGGGACTGACGGCGCGCGAGGAGCGCGGCGTCTCGGGCCGGAAACCCGCGGTGTGCCCTCTCGCACGTCGCGCCCTCCGCCCGACACACGCCCGCGCTCCGCGGGCGGGAGGCCGACATGCGCGCTTTCGTCGGGGCGCGGGGCAGCGTGCTCCGCCAATGGGCCATGCTTTGTCTTTCGTTCGCCGCCGCAGCCCTCGTGGTCGGCTCGGCGCTCTGGCCGCGGAATGCACCGGCGGCCTCGGCCGTATCTCCGCTTCGGATCGGCTTCACGCCGCGTGTCGCGGCGGCGGCTGCGCCGGCGTCGTTCGAGGTACCGGCCAAGCCGCGAGAACCGGTCCTCACGATGCTGCACGGCATGGGCATGAGCCCGACCGGCACGTGCGCGCGAGTCGCGGGGGTGCGCGCGCTCGGCTTCGAGCTCTTCTGTCCTCCCGGCAACGTCGACTACGGCGACGGCACGGCGGACTGGGCCGGCGAAGGTGAGCAGAAGGCGCGCCACATCGACGGCGCGCTCGCAGCGGCCGTCATCGAGCCGAGCGCCGAGGGCGGTGACGTGCTCATGGGGTTCTCGCGCGGCGCGTTCGTCGCGCGAGACGTCGCGTACGCGAGGAAAAACAGGTGGCGAGGGCTCGTGCTGATCGGCGCCGCGCTGACCCCCGACCCCGAGCTGCTCCGCGCGAGCGGCATCCGCCGCGTCGTGCTCGCGTCGGGGGACTTCGACGGCGCGAAGAAGACGATGGTCGCGGCGCGCTCGAAGCTCTGCGCGGCCGGAATGCCCGCGCGCTTCGTGAGCCTCGGTCCCGTCTGGCACGCGCTGCCGCCGGATTCGATCACGCGAATGAAGGAGGCGCTCACCTGGGCCGGAGGAGAAGGAGAAGACGAGACGCCCGGGTGCACGGCGCCTCGGGGGTAGTGGGTGACGGCGGGCAGCGTGCAGAGGTGCGCACCTCTGCACGCCGGGTGCGAGATCCTGGTAGGTAACAGTCCGCATGCGATGGGTGCCTCGTCTTCTCCTGGTCTCCTCCGCTTGGGCCTGCGGTGGCTCGACACCATCGAAAGCGCCAGCCGAGGTCGGCTCCGCTCCCGCCACGGCATCACCGAGCGCGGCGGCATCGAGCTTGCCGGAGCCTCCGACGGTCCCATCGACCGCCAGCGAGACTGGGCCTTCGAGCGCACCGCCGGAGGTGCCGCTCGGCCTCGGCCCGCTCGACGAAGCCGCTCCCATGACCGCGTCCGGAGCGGGAGGCGCGTGCCGATTCGGTGGCGCCGTGACCATCGGCCCTGCGCAGGAACCGCTGCAGGTCTCGCTCGGCTTCGGCGCGAAGTCCGGCCTCGCGGCGTGGATCGAGAAGCAGGGAACGCTGCGGACCAGACCGGTCGATGCGTCCGGTGCCCCCACGGGCGCCTCCCAGGCCGTCGAGATCGCTGGTGACGAGCGACCCCACAGCGTCGTACCCGCCGGGGCAGATTTCATCGTCACGGTGGTGAAGACAGTGCGGGAGGCGGACGGGGTGAAACGAGCACGTCGCGCGGTGCTCGTTCGGCCGGACGGGAGGGTGGCGGGCTCCTGGTCGAGCGTCGGCTCCCCCGACCTGTTCGTCAAATGGGGGCGCACGGAGAGCCGCGGCGCCGCGTTCGCCCGCGTGGGCCACCGAGGGCGCGAGAACGACGCGAATCAACCGGCCGTGTGGGTCGAGGTTCGCGTCGACAAGGACGGAACTGTCATGGAAGAGGCCCGCCTCGTCGTTCCCGCCGTCACCACCGACGGCGGCGAGCCCGCTGTGCGGATTCGCGGCGAGGGGCCAGCTTCCATCTTGCTGTCGCGGAGCAAGACGCTGGTGGTCCAGGGCAGGTCTCTCGCGCTCCGCGACGCGTCGCTCGCGAAGGTCGTCCATCACGATCACCCAATCAGCGGAAGATGGCTCCCCGGCGGCGAAAAAGGCCTGCTCGGCGCGCCCGATCGACGCCTGCGGCTCGTGTGGTTCGAAGCCGACAAGGTCCATGCGGCCGACGTCCGCGACAATGGCATGACCACAAACCAGAAGACCTACGCGCCGCTCTCCCCCATTCCGGACTTCCCCGACGAGATCGAGCTCTGGGGCGGCGGCGTGGGCAGCCGGCAAGGCTACGCGCCCTCCTTCTCGCGCGAGCGCGTGTTCCTGCCGCAATCCAAATACGAAAACGGCGTCTCGAGCCCCGATCCGCGGTTCCTCCTGCCGGAGGTCGAGATCGACGGCGGCAAGAAGCTCCCGATCGAGGACGGGACCGTGGAGTGGAGCGGGACGAGCATCGTCTATGCGTACCGGGAAGGGACCGAGCTGCGCGTTCGCGCCGGCGCGTGCTCGGGTCGCTGAGGCTGCGTGCAGGCGTGTCCACCTCTGCACGCCGATCCCGTCGTAGGATGCCCCCACCATGCTCGGCCTGATCCTCGACGGGGAGCCACATGTTCGCGACGACTTGCCCGAGCCCACCCGCCGGGCCGGCGAAGCGCTCGTGCGGGTTCGCGTCGCGGGCGTCTGCGACACCGATCTGCAGCTCGCGAAGGGCTACATGGGCTTCCGCGGTGTGCCCGGGCACGAGATGGTCGGCGAGGTGCTCGCGTGCGACGACGTGCGGTGGCTCGGCAAGCGTGTGGTCGCCGACATCAACGCCGGCTGCGGCACCTGTGAAGACTGCACCCTCCGGGACGGTCACCACTGCGCGAGCCGGACGGTGCTCGGGATCTTGGGCCGTTCGGGAGCGTTCGCCGAGCGAATGGCGATCCCCGAGCGGTGTCTGGTGGAGGTGCCGGAGTCGGTGGACGACGAACGCGCCGTGTTCGCTGAGCCGCTCGCCGCCGCGCTCCACGTGCTCGACGAGCTCCCGGCGAGCCCCCAGCGATCGCGCGCGCTCGTCCTCGGCGACGGCAAGCTCGGCTTGCTCATCGCCGTCGCGCTCGCCTCGAGCGGCGTGGAGACCACGCTCGTGGGGCGTCACCCGGACAAGCTCTCGCTCGCGAAGGCCAAGGGCGTCCGCACGCGGCTCGAGGCCGATCTCGCGGACGCTCGCCGCGAGGCAGACCTGGTGGTCGAGGCGACGGGGAGCGAGCGCGGCTTCGCGCGCGCCCTCGAGCTCGTCCGTCCCCGCGGGACGGTCGTGCTCAAGACCACGGTCGCCTCGAAGCTCGAGATCGATCTCGCGCCGGTCGTGATCGACGAGATCAAGGTCGTCGGCTCGCGCTGCGGTGATCTCGGGCGGGCCGTACGCGCGCTCGCCGCGGGCGAGGTCGATCCGTCTCCGATGATCGTCGCGCGCTACCCGCTGGCGAAGGCCGACGAGGCGCTCACACACGCAGGGCGCCGCGGAACGCTCAAGGTGCTCATAGCGACCTGAGCTTCAGAGGACGTCTTTGAGGAGGCGGTCGAGCGACGCCTCGTCCACGAAGCCGCTCGTCCGGTGCACCACCCGGCCCTCCCGATCGATGATGACGAGGCTGGGCAACCGAGTGACGGCGTACTTTCGCTGCGTCTCGCCCGTCTCGTCGACGACGATGGGATACGCGAGCCCCTTGCCCTCGGCGTAGCGCGCCGCGGCAGCGTGCTCGTCATCCGCCACGTTCAGGCCGACGACCTTGAGCCCACGCGCCTGGTGCCGGCGCGCCAGCCGGTCGAGCACGGGGGTCTGCATGGCGCAGGGCTGGCACCAGGTCGCCCAGAAGTCGAGGATGACGGGGCTCCCCTTGAGGTCTTCGAGCGACAGCCGGGAGCCCGGGTCCCCGTTGTGGATGACGGGCAGCACGAAAGCGGGGGCAGGGACAGGCTTGGCCTCGTCCCGGGAGAAAGAAATCCGGGGGAGCACCATGAGCGCACCGAGCGCCAGCGCCGCGATGACCGCTGCCGTGGGGGCAAAACCGGACGAGCTGGGCTCCGACATCCGGCCGTGAGGGTAGCAGGTCGGCCCCCTCCGGTCTTGTCGGCAGAAAGGCGCCTACAGTACGTTGTCGGCCGCCATGTCCAAGTTCCCCCCGGACGACGATGCGCTCCAAGAGGCGGCCCTCCAACCGAAGGCGCAGGCCGCGGAGGACGGCAACTTCCGGCGCGGCCGGTTCAACCCGATCATCATCATCATCGCGCTCGTCGCGGTGATCGGTGGTGCCGCAGCGCTCTACTTCGGCGTCAAGAAGGACAAGACGCGCCTTTTGCCCGAGCAGATCGCGAAAGAGAAGCAGAACATCTTCGTCCTCCCCGAGCCCGACCAGGTGCCCAAGTGGCGCGGCTGGGTGACCTCGGAGGAAGAGGACATGGTCCAGGAGGCCTTGATCCAGCTCGGCCACCTGAACGATCCGGAGGCGGTGAAGCTGGCCACGCAGGCGCTGGGCCGCAAGAACCACGCGATCAACGGCGTCGCAGCGCAGGTGCTCGCGCACTTCGGCTCGCCGGCAGCGGACGAGGGCAAGCCTGCCCTGCTCGAGGCGCTCAAGCAGGCGGACGACTCGGACCGCCCGCAGATCGTCTGGGCGCTCGTCACGCTGAAGGAGCCCAGCGTCTTCAAGGAAGCGATGGACCTCTACCGCTCCGCGAAGCTCGCCAAGGTGCAGCGGCTGGGCGGCGGCAACGCGTTCGATCCCGAGAAGCTCGCGACCCTCGTCTCGACGGACGAGCTCGCCGGCATGGCGGGTGATTCGAGCACCGCCGTCAGGGCACTCGTCGCGACGGTCATCGCCCGCACGGGCGACGCGAAATACACGGACGTGCTCATCAAGCTCGTGAACGACGAGGACATCGACGTCGCGGGGCAAGCCGCGAACGGCCTCGGCAAGATCGGCGACGCGAAGGCGCGCGATCCGCTCCTCAAGAAGCTCGGCGAAGCGAGCAAGGAGAACCGCCAGAAGTTCCTCGAGGCCCTGCGCGACGGCATCGGCGGCGAGGGCCTCGTGCTCGCGCTCGGCAGCGTCGCGAAGGAGCCGGAGGAGCGAAACTGGTTCCAGACCGAGCAGATCTTCAAGATGCTCGAGGAGCTCGCCGATCCGCGCGCGGCCGAGTCGCTCGCCAAATGGGCGGAGCAGAGCCAGACGCCTCACTGGCGCTCGGAGGCCGGCATGCGGCTCGCCGAGGTGGGCGACATCCGCGGCGCGAAGTACCTCGCCGAGCGCATGGCCATCGTCCCGGAGGAGATGTACCCGAAGGAGAAGTTCTGGCAGCACGACGCTGGCGGCCACCTTTCGAAGTCGGACAACCAGCGCGTGTGGGCGTCCCGCATGCTCGCGGATCTCGCGGTCATCCACCCCGACAAGAAGGAAGAGCTGAAGGTCGCCGAGAAGGCGGTCATGAAGTGGCTGACCGACAAGCCCCAGCCGCACGCGAACGGCCTCCGCTTCCTCGCCAACATCCAGAGCGAGGACGCGCGCACCAAGCTCCGCGAGTGGGCGTTCCCCGACGCGCCCCTCCCGAAGGAAGGCGCCCAGCCCCCCTTCCCCACCGAGTTCGAGACCGCGCAGAGCGCGCTCCGCTACCTCGGCAAGATGAAGGACGAGGAGAGCTTCGACAAGCTCGTGAAGCAGTTCGAGCGCAAGAAAGACAAGAAGATGGACATCACCAGCGAGGGCCTGATGGGCGCGGGCCTCGCGATGTTGGGGATGGCCCTTCGCGCCGTGGCTTACGGGTCGGCGCAAGGCCTCGGCGAGTGGGGCGACCCGCGCGCCGCCAAGCCGATGATGGAGCTCATCGAGGACGAGACCTGGCACGAAGAAGCCCGCCTCGCCGCCTGTGAGGCCCTCGCCTGGTGCGCCAAGCCGGAGGACATGAAGGAGATCGCCAAGCGCGCGATCAAGTTCGGCAAGGAGCAGGGCGCGCGCAAGCAGTTCATCGGCGCCTGCTACGCGACGACGCTGTCGCTCCGCCCCATGCCGGAGGTGGTGGGTGAGCTCGAGGGCCTGCTCACGCCGGACCTCGACCCGAGCCTGCGCTTCGCGTTCGCGGTGGCCATCGGCGCCAGCAAGATCGACGACGCCACGCGCGACAAGCTCTTCGAGAAGCTGAAGAACCCCGAGCTGCGCAACGCGGCCGCGCTCGCGCTCATCCGCGGCGGCGACACGAGCACCGCGACGCGCACGGTGGCCATGTACGGCGACTTCGGCAAGGACGCGATGAACGATCTGAAGGACGCGTACTTCCGGTCGTACGGGTTCTGGAGCGACTACGACCTCAAGAGCGGCAACCTCTACCGCTGGGTCGAAAACGCCGAAGCGATCGCCCGCGTGAAGGTCTTCGAGGCCCCGCAGCTCTGGGCCATCGAGCGGCTCCAGGCGCAGTTCGACAACCTCCGCTACGACAACGGGCCGCACTCGGAGACCCGCGTCGTCCTCCGGTATCGCCTCATCACCGCGGCGCGCGGCAACGACGAGAAGGAGAAGGCGTCGGCCGTCAAGACGCTCAAATTCATGAAAGAGAAAGGCGTCCTCATGGCGCTGCGCGATGAGAAGGGAACGACCGGGGAGCTCGCCAAGAAGGCCTTCTACGAGCTCATGAACCCCAAGCCGATCGTCCCGGAGGATCTGAAGACCCTGCAGGCCGAGCAGCAAGCCAAGATGAAGGGCGACAACTGACATGCCGAACTGGCGCGACGAGCTGAACGACGCGGTCAAGACAAAGGCCGAGCGCGACGCGGAGGAAGCCGCGAGGCAGAAGCAGCGCGTGCAGGAGGCGCTGGCCTCGGCGACCGGCGCCCTCGCGCTCGCGGTGGAGGCGATGCGCTTCGCGAACGAGCGCATCGCGGAGAAGGGTCAGCCGGTGAAGCTGACCGAAAACGAGAGCGGCGCGCGCATCGATCTGGGCTCGCTCTCGCTCGCGCTCGAGCTCGACAGGGAGACCGCCGTCATCAAGGTGAGCTTCCTCGAGGGCAAGCCCCGCGAGTTCGACTTCGCGCGAGACCGTCACATCGCCGCCGCGGACGTGGAGGAGTACGTCGGCCGGCGCACGGTCGAGCTCGTCCGCAACGCGCAGAAGGCGCAGCCGTGGTGACGAAAGAGGACGACGGCGCGCTCGTCGTCGTCCTCGTCAACACGCCGCCGGCGGACGCGCCGCGTATCGCCAAGGCGCTCGTCGAGCAGAAGCTGGCGGCGTGCGTGAACGTCATCCCCGGCGTGAAGAGCTTCTATTTCTGGGAGGGAGCGCTGCAGGAGGACGAGGAGAGCACCCTCCTCGTCAAGACGACGGCCGCCGGCGTGGACGCGCTCACGACCGCGGTGAAGACCCTGCACCCGTATTCGGTGCCCGAGGTCATCGCGTTGCCGCTGAAGAACGCCGGCAACGCGGACTACCTCGACTGGGTCCGCAAGTCGATCGCGGGGGCTTAGCGTGACGCGGGTCTGGCTCGCGATCGCGATCGCGGCGCTCGGCTGCAAGCGTGAGCCCACGGGCGGCGCGAGCACGTCGAACGCCCGCCGGGCGCCCGAGGCCAGGGCGAGCGAAGCGCCGGCCCCGAGCGCCGCCGCCGAGCGCCCGCTCGTCTCCGGCAGCCAGGTGGTCGCGGAGCGCACGGTCGCCATCGCGATCTACACGCCGCAGCCGCTCGGCGACGCCGCCGTCAAATCGACCGAGGCCCTCTTGAAGGAGCGGCTGCCGGACGTCCCGCTGGGCGCCGCGGGAAAGCCCACCGCGCGCGTCATCTTGCCGCCGCTCGCCGAGCTCGAGCCGCCGTCGGTGCAGCAGCTCGGCAATTTCGGCCGCGGCCTCGACGAGGCGGAGAAGCAGGCCGCCGCCGCGTCGAAGGGCGCGCTCCTGTTCGCGCTCGAGCTCGACGCCGACCGCGACAACCAGCGCCTGCAGAAGGCGCAGAGCCTCGCGCTCGAGCTCGCGAAGAGGCACAACGCGTTCGTCTGGGACGAGATCACGCGCGAGCTCTTCACGGTCGCCGCGTGGGAGAAGCTCCGCGTGCAAGGCTGGGAGGGCGCGTTGCCCGACGTGTCGAGCCAGATCACCGTCCACTACTACCGGACGGAGGGTGACCGCTACCGCGCGATCACGCTGGGCCTGGGCAAGCTGGGCGTGCCCGATCTCGTCATCCAGAGCCTGCCGCCCCCCCACTCGGAGGAGGGTATCCAACTCGTCATGATCGCCGCGCAGCGCCTGGTCGAGGGCGCGGAGCTCACGGGGACGGGCCAGCTCCACCTGGAGCTCGGCGCCATTCGACACGCGCGCGCAAAGGAGATGCTCTCCGAAGGGACGATGAAGCCCGGGAGCGCGGTGATCGTGCTGAAGGAAGCGTCCCGCGAAGAAGGGGACCCCGACAATCGCTTGCTCGAGCTCCGCTTCGAGGGCTACGAGGCGAAGACGGAGGAGGAGCGCATCGGGCTCGCGATCGAGGCGCTGTTCGGTCCAGCGCCCGACCCGACGTCGCTCGTCCCGGCGGACGACCCGGAGCTGCGCGCGATCGGAGAGCGAGCACGCGCGAAGCTCCGGGCGCTCGCCCCGAAGATGAAGAATGGGCCGCCGCCCCGCGAGCAGCTCACCGTCAAGGCCCCGTTCGAAGCCGACGACGGCAGCATCGAGTGGATGTGGGTGAGCGTGACCGCGTGGAGCGGGAAGACGATCGTGGGCAGCCTGAACAACAAGCCTCAGCGCGTCACCAAGCTGGGCGTCGGCGCAAAGGTGGAGGTCTCCGAGGACAAGATCGCGGACTACGTCTGGACGCGCGCGGACGGGACCAAGGAGGGCGGCGAGAGCATCGAGCTCTTCATCGAGCGGACGAAGAAGGGGGCGCCGTGATGCGCGATTGTGTGGCGTGGCTCGTCGCCGCCGGCGTCACCGCGTGCAACGCGGGCGGCAGCGACCCGTCGGCGGAGCGCGCGGCGAGCGCGGCATCGGTGTCTGCATCGGCTTCGGCATCGGCTTCGGCATCGGCGTCGGCATCGGCATCGGCGTCGGCATCGGCTTCGGCGTCGGCGTCGGCGTCAGCTTCGGCTTCGGAGCCGGGGCGCGCCGACGGCTGCCCCGAGGGCATGGTGCGCGTCGAGGGCGACTACTGCCCGGACGTGGAGCAGACGTGCCTCGAGCACCACCCGGAGTTCGAGAAGGACCGAAAGAAGAAGGAGAAGGCCAAGGAGAAGGGCGAGAAATACAAGAGCACCGTGAGCGAGCGGTGCCTCAAATACGCGCCCACGAAGTGCCTCTCCAAAGAGAAGCGGAGGATGAGCTTCTGCATCGACCGCTACGAGTTCCCGAACCAGAAGGGCGAGCTGCCCGCCCTCCTCATCAGCTGGACGGACGCGAAGAAGACGTGTGAGTCGCTGGGCAAGCGCCTCTGCACGGAGGACGAGTTCAACTTCGCCTGCGAGGGCGAGGCGATGCTGCCGTACACGTACGGCCTCGAGCGCGACCCGCAGAAATGCAGCATCGACAAGGAGTACCGGAAGCGCGAGCGCAAGCTCTTCCGCTACGAGAAGTGCATGAAGACGCCGGCGTGCAAGGCGCACCTCGAGAAGCTCGATCAGCGCCTGCCGGCCGGATCGCTCCCCGCCTGCGTGTCACCGTTCGGCGTCTACGACATGAACGGCAACATCAACGAGTGGGTAGAGATCCCCGGCAAGAAGTACCCCGATCGGAGCGGCCTCAAGGGCGGCTGGTGGGGTCCCGTCCGCGGGCGGTGCAGGCCCACGGTCGATTTCCACAAAGAGGACGACTACGGCTACGAAGAAGGCTTCCGCTGCTGTGAGGATGTTCGGTAGCCTTGCCTCCATGCTGAGAAGGCTCGCCGCGGTTGCGCTCTTCGCCGTTCCCGTCTCCTTCCTCGCGTGCGCGAACGAGCGCGACGCACAGGACCCCTCGATGATGCAGCAGGGGTACGGCCAGCAGCCGGGCTACGGCCAGCAGCAGCCGGGCTACGGCCAGCAGCAGCCGGGCTACGGCCAGCAGATGCCCCCGGGCCAGATGCCCCCGGGCCAGATGCAGACGCAGCCGACGACGCCCCCGAACCCCATGGCGCCGGCCTGCACGCAGGACTCGCAGTGTCTGACCGCCAAGTGCAACCTGCAGGCGCAGAAGTGTCAGGTCCCGTGCGGCTCCGCGGCCGACTGCCAGACCGGCTACGTGTGCACGCTCGGTGCCTGCGTCCCGCCGATCCCGGGCGCGCCGGCGCAGTAGCTCGGCCTTGTCCGCCGAACCGCCTCGCGGGTCCTGGATCGCGCGCGTCTTCGCCGACAGGACGATCGCCCTCGTCTACCTCACGATCCTGTTCCTCGGGATCTCGTACGGCCTCGCGCTGTCGATCGCCGGCATCTTCCTGAAGAACCGAGGATTCGACGAGCCGCAGATCGGTTGGCTCGTCACCTTCTTCGCGGCCGGCATCGGCGCGCTCGCGGTTCCGTCGGGCTCGCTCCTCTCTCGCTTCGGCCCGAAGCGCGTCCTCATTTGCAGCCTCCTCGGCTACGGCGCAGCGGCCGCGCTCTTTCCGCTCATGCAGAGCTGGTGGGGCTTCGGAGCGGTGCGCTTCTTCGACGGCGCATTTTCGGTGGGCGTCTGGGTCTCGAGCGAGACCATCCTGCTCGCCCGCGCGCCGAAGGCGGAGAAGGCGTTTTTCATGAGCATCTACGCCATCGCGCTCGCGGCCGGCTACGTGATCGGGCCGATCGTGAACAGCGTTCTGGTCCTGGTGGCGCCCAAGACCACCGCGTTTTTCGCGGCTGGGGCGGTCGCGCTCGTCGCCGCCACCGTCGTCGCGCTCTTGCTCGACGCGGTCCGCTCGAACGAAGCCGCGAGCGGCGAGGCGCTCGGCGGCGACGGCGCCCCGGAGGCCGCGCCCGAGCTCGGGACATGGGAGGTGCTCAGGAAGATCCGCGCCGCGTGTTTCGCGACGTTCTCCTACGGCTACTTCCAGGCGAGCGTCGCCATGTTCCTGCCGCTCTACCTGATCGGAAACGGCATGACGGAGGAGGAGACCATCCTGATCCCCGCGTTCTTCGCGGGCGGGATGCTCTCATCCGTCGTGGTGGCCGGGAAGCTGGCCGACAAACACGGTCACCTCTTCATCATGCGGGCGCTCGGGGCCGTGGGCACCGCGGCGATCTTGAGCTTCGTTTTGACCCACAATGAATTCGTGGTCTACGCGCTCGTGCTCATCGCGGGCGCCTCGCTCGCCGCGCTCTCCCCCGTCAGCCTGGGGCTGCAGGGGCTCGTGCTCTCCCCGCGCGATCTCAAGCGCGGCGGCGGCCTCTACAACGCCGCGTACGGCCTCGGGATGCTCATCGGCCCGCCCGTCTCCGGCACGCTCTTCAAGGCGATGAGCGGCGACGCGATGGTGCTGCACTTCGCCGGCCTGTGGGGCGCGTTTGTGGTCGCCACCGTCCTGTGGCGCGGCGACGACCCGCGCCGAGCCATCTCCCCCCTCACGAAGTGAGGGGGGTCGGGGGGTGAAAGCGCAGCAACGACCCCACCCAGCGGCGTGACGCGGTCAATCTCGGCATGGCGTCAGGCGAGCTCTTCGACCTGCTTCTCGTATTCGGCCTTCGTGATCTTGCCGTCGGCGAGATCGCGACCGAGCGCCTCGAGGCGCTCCTTCGTCGCAGCCTGCTTCTCGGTCACGGCCCCCTTCTGCTCCGAATAAGCGGCCTGCGCCTCCTTCTTGGCGCGCGTCATCTCGTCGCGGAGCACCGAGACGTCGGTGGCGCCCGACTCGAAGTACCGCGTGGCGACCGTACCGAGGGCAAACGTGGAGACAAACGAGCTCGCCGCGCCGACGGCGCTGCCCCAGCCAGGGACGAACTTGGCGAGGTTGTTGAGCGCGATGCGCAGGCCCATGCCGACGCCCGCACCGGCGAGCAGCTCCGCCGCGCCCTTCTGGTCGAGCTTGCGGCCGAAGTACTGCGCGATGTCGCGCACGAGCTTCGTCTGGATCGCGGTGACGGCGAGGTCCGTCGCGATGGCGATGCCGGGGATCGGGAACGCGCCGAGCGCGGCCGAGAGGATGGAGTACTTCAGCGTGTCCTCGCGGATTTCCGCGGCGCGGCGCTCGGGATCGACGATCTCGGCGATGTGGGCAGGCAGGACGGTGTCCTCCGCCTCCTCCAGGAGCCGTTTGAGGACCGAGCGATTCTCGGGGGAGAACCCGAGCTTGGCCTCGATGTGGGCGAGGAGGTGCTCCTCCGGCAGTGTGCACGCGTCGTCCGCGTGAGCGAGCGCATAGATCGACTCGTAGGTCGCGCGCTTGGCGTCGTCAGTCTTGAGCTCGGCCAGCTCGTCGTCGAGCTCGAAGTCGGTGCCGAAGAGGCTCGCGAGGGTGAGCCCCTCCAAGTTGGCCTGGGCGATGGCGTCTTCGATGGCGCGCTCCTCTGGCGCGGTGAGGACGCCGTCCGCTCGGGCCATGGAGACGAGCACACGGAGGCTCGCCAGGGTCTCTCGCTCGGTCATCCCCGGAATCTACACGGCCGGGTCCGCTCAGGTCACCCCTCGAACCGGAGCGACAGGACGAACTTCGACCAGCGCCTCTGAAAGTCGGCCATGTCGGCCTCGCCGAGGACGCGGACGAGCGTCGTGTACCCGGTCGGGTCGGTCTTCCGCGCCGCGCGAAAGGCCCTGTAGAACGGCCGCAGCTGCCCCTGCTCCTGGAGGTAATACATCAGGTAACGCGCTTGCGCGTAGTTGGTCCCGCGGTCCTCTTCGTAGAACGTGTGATCGCTCATGGCGCAAAGCTCACGGAACGTCGGGACGTCTCCGCGGCGAAGCGCGCGCTGCAGACCGGCGAGGCGCCAGTTGGTGAGGCCCACGATGTGACCGTCTCGCTCGGCCGACTGCTCGAAGAGCGAGCCGAGCCCCTCGTTCAGCCAGGCCGGCGCCTCTTCGAAGTCGGCCTCGACGTAGGGGTGGACGATCTCGTGGACGAGCGTGCCTCCGCCCGTCGCGATGTTCATGAAGAGCCCGCCGTTCTGCGAGGAGTAGAAGCCGTACGGCGTGCCCGGCTCCTCCCCCGTGAGGCGCCGCACGCCGTGCTCGTAGCTCGCCGCAGAAGCGAACAGGTAGACGTCGAGGATCCGCTGCGGCCGCTTCTCGAAGAAGCCTTTCTCGAGCATGTCGGCGGCCCACCGCACCGTCTCGGCGCGGCGCTCGAGGACACGTGGAGCGTCGTCGCCGAGCACCACGAAGGGATCTTCGATCCGGACGGAGAGCCCACCGAGACCGAGGCCTTCGAGGCGTTCCTTCAGGGCGAGCACGTGTTGCGCATAGCTCGCCGGCGTAAAGCTTCCGGCTCGCGGAGGTGGATCGCGGAGCTCACCGGGCCTGAGCGGGAGGCTCACCAAGGTCCAGCGTGCCGGCTCGTATCGCAGCGGCCAGAGGTCGAGCAGCCGGGCTCGCGACATGCGCAGGTACGCTCCGGAGTCGATGGCCGGATCGTGGTAGACGACCTCGTCCGTCGACACGTCGTAGCCGACCACGAGACGGAAGTGCTCGGTGGTGCCGGGCCGCTCGTCGAACCGCGTGCAGAGGATGGTCGGCACGCCGTGCTCGAGATCGGCGACGACACGGTCAAAGCTCTCGGCGAGGCCGGCCGACGCCCGCGAGGGCTCGACGGACGCCCAGACCGGCCCCACGTCGAACCCGAGAGCCTGCGCGGCTGCTGCGAGCTCCCGCGTGATCGCTCCTCGACCGAGCGCCGGGTCGACGCCCGCCGCCGCGAAGACGCCGTCCTGGTCGTACGTGCGGCCGAGGCGCCGGGCGGCCATCTCGATGCACGCCTCGCCGCAGAAGTCGGGCTTCTGGCGGACGTGGGGGACGCCCTCGAGGACGACGGTGCGTCGATCCGCAGGCGGCGGAACCGGCGGGAGGACGGGCATCGGCGTGAGGTGCCTCTCGGGCCCTCCTCCTTCTCCACACGCGGTCGCGAGACCAGCCGCCCCCAAGCCCAACAGAAGCGAACGACGACGCATGCCGATCATCGCCGCGCCCCCCGAGACTGTGACGCTGCCCGCTCGCTCACGAAACGAGGGGAACCGGGGAGGTCAGACCATCCGCAGCGCCAACACGTCGTCCTCCCCCAACGCCTCTGCGCCCAGCTCACGCAGGGCTTCGTTGATCAAGAGGAGGGGAACCGCCGTGGGCAGCGGGACCTCGAGGCCGATGGGAAGGCCGGCCTCGTCGTAGTGGGCGGTCATGGGCGGGCGGATGGGGATGGTCCGCCCGGATCTGCCCTTCGCCCCCTCGCGCAAGTGGAGGAACGCCGCCACCGGCTTGCCTTTGCGGAACACGATCTCGACCCTGGGCTTGGCCACGTCAACGGAAGGTGAAGTACTTCCTCTCCTTCGGCAAGGTCACGAAGATGGCGCCGCGGCCATCCCAGCCGATGTCGGTGGCGACCTCGGGGAAAGAAAGCCTCACGGCCGGCTGCCCGTCCACCCGGCGGAAGGCCACGAGCTCGCTCGCCGAGCCCCGGTTGACCAGGGCGACGATGTGGTCCTGGAAGATGAGCGGCTGCCTCGCGAGCACGCCGGCCTCGGTGCGCCAAACCGTCTCGCCCGACTTGGGATCGATCGCGGAGATGAAGGCAGCCGACGCCTTCGGGTCGTGTGAGGGCGGGTTGTTCACGACGAGCAGGTTGTCGTCGAGGTAGGTCATGAACGCGAGGGGCCGGGAATCGGTCGCCGTCGGGTCGACCTGCCCGAAAGGTGAGAAGTCGAACACTTTCTCGATCGCGTCGTTCCGAAGCGAGACCACGAATCGAGAGCCGTAGGCGAGGACGACCGCGTCGTCTCGGCGCGCAGCCCAGATGATGCCCTCCAGCCCAAACGCCGGCGGATAGAGGTGGCTCGGGCCGTTCGGGTAGACGTTGACCACGAACTGCGGGCGCGTCTCGCCCTTCTTCAGCTCGAGGCCGGGGTTCGGATAATAGAGCTCGGACTCCTTCGCCGGGACGAAGCGTCGCGTCGCCACGCTCGCCCCGCCGCTCTTGACCTTCGGCGTGCCGAGCGGCCGCACCAGGATCGGCTCCGCCTCGGTCAGGTCGATGCCCGGCCGTCCCGCGGCGCGTTCTTCGAAGAACTCGCCCGCTGCTTGCAGCCCCTTCGTCAAGCTGGCCCCCGCGGGCAGGACCTGCGCGAGCGACAAGAGAGCCCCGGCATCGCGGTGATCGAGCGCGACGGCGGCGTTCGTGAGCCAACACCGCGTGGAGTCGCCGATGGGGATGGACGAGCTACCGCCCTCGAGCTTCGTCAGCGACCCGAGCTCGACCTTGGGAGACGGCGCCGCGGCGGTGATCTCGAACGTCTCGAAAGACTCTTCGCCCCAGGCGTAGAGGCGGTCCTTCGTGCCGAAGACGTAGTCCGCCCTCCCCGACAAGGGGGCGGTCGCGACGGTCTTTCCGGTCGCCGCATCGAGGACGACGAGCTTGGCGTCGCCCGGCGGGGGCTTCGTGTACGCGGCGCGCGCGGCGCGCCGCTCCTCGTCGGTCGTCTTGCTGTACGCAGCGACGATGTAGCCGCCGCTCGCGTGGAAGTTGTAGGCGGTGCCGGTGGCGGCGTCGCTCACCCAGGCGACCTTGTCGGTGAGCAGGTCGTAGCCGAGGAGGAACCCGTCCGGTCTCGCGGCGAAGCCGTCGCCGTCGTGGCCGAGCTCCACAACCAGGAGCGAGCCCAGCACCTGCGCGTAGCGGATGTGCGCGTTGATGTTCGTGGGATCGACCTGGATCGAAGGCGGGACCTGCGCAGGCACGTCGGCCGGGACCGACGGTGGGGTCGGCGGCTTGAGCACGGCCTTGAAACCCTCCGTCAGGGGATCGAGGAAGCTGAGGCTCCGAACGGCGCCGCCGTCGTCCGCGATCAGGAGCACGGCCGGGCCGTAATCGACGAGCGTGTGACCCTCGAAATAACGGACCGCGCCCATGCCCAGATCGCCGATGCTCTCGGGCAGGCGCGAGAGCACGTCGGCGCTCTTCGGTGACAGGAAGGGGTTCGGCAGCTTGTTTCGCTCGAGGAACGCGTAGAAGTCCGAGTTGTGGCGCTCCTCCGAGAGGCGCTTGAGGGTCACCGCGCCCAGCTTCGGCGCCCCTTCGAACCGAGCCAGGGTCTTCTGCGGCGGAGCGACAGCAGGCAGCGCCTCGGGCTTGATGCGCTCGGCGCGCTTCGTCAGCGCCTCGCGCTGCACGTTGCGCTCGGCCTCCGCGGCGGCGTGAAACGTGAACGCGGCCAGGTCCGTCGGCCGCTGCCGCAGGGCTTCGACGAGCGACGCCAGCCCCTCCTGGTTGTTCCCCTTCGAGAGCGCCTCGACGGCCTTCTGGCGCGAGGCCAGGGAGGCCGATGGCTTCTCTCCGCGCGGGTCCGGCGTGCAGGCAGGCAGCTTGGCCGCGGGCTCGCCCGGCGAGGTAGGGCGGGCGCTCGGGGCCGGGCTCGGCTTCTTGGGTGCCACGGCGTCAGGTTCGAGCCTGGAGGCACCGCAGCCGAGGAGGAGGACCAAGCCGATGACCGCTCTGCGCATGGGACATCTGTATACGCCCTACCCCCCAAGGTTCCCTTCCCGGTGATCGCTCGAGGGTCGGAGCGCACTCTTTCGCGAGGTCTCCGGGGACCACGCCACGAATTGTCACGCGACGCCGCGCGGTCTGCTACCAATTGAGGGTGCGGCTCGTCGGTGCGGCTCTCTGCGCCCTGGCGCTCTCGGGTTGTGCAGGCGCGACGCCCGCGGCCGGGGGCGATGCGAGCCCCCGCACGCCGCCCCCCTGGCTCCCGCCCTATTCGGCGGCGCAGCTCGCGCTCCTCGAGCCAGGAGCCGAGCCGGTCCTCGTGCGCGCGGAGCGACGATTCCCCGACACGCGGACCTTCCTCTACGCGGAGGACCGCGTGCTGGAGGATCCGCGCGACGCGATGCGCGTCACGCGCATGGTCGCGGAGATCGTGGAGCGATCACCGCGTTATTACGCCATCACGGACGCGAAGCGGGACATCGCCAACGACGTCGCCCAATACGGACCGCCCGGGAACCACGAGCCGAACCCGTGGCTCGTCGCCCACAAGGACGCCGAGGGCCGCGTGGCCCTCGCGATCGCGCCGGTCACGCTGGAGGCGCGCGACGCGTACGAGCGCGGCGGGCGAGCCCTGAAGGAGGGCCGCGCCGACGAGGCGACGACCGCGTTCCGCTCGGCGGTCGAGCGGAGCCCCCACGTCCCGGCGCTGCGGCTCGCGCTGGCGCGTTCGCTGCAGACCACCGCCCCCTCCGAGGCGGAGCTCGCCTACCGCGAGCTGCTCGCGCTCGATCCGACCTTGTCCACCGCCCACGTCGGCCTGAGCGAGCTGCTCCTCGCGCGCGGCGAGCCCGCCGCGGCCCGGGTCTCGTTGGCGCACGCGCTCGCGTATCACCCTCGCTCGCGCGAAGCGCTCGCCCTCGCCGCCAAGCTCGCCGCCAGCCAGCCGGAGCGCGTCCCCCCCTTTGCGATCTTCCTCGACGTGGACCCGGCGGGAGCCGTGCGCATCGGCGCGCCGCCCACGACGGCTGCCCGCATGTACGCCGGGTGTCGCGCGGTCATGCGCTACGAGCCCGAGCTGCGCGAGCTGCTCTTCGGGGCCGCCCCCGACGAGCCCTATTTCCTGAGCGCGACCGAAGAGATGCTCTGCATCGAGAGCGCCATCGGCGCGTACGTGGCGGAGCGCGCGGCGTCACAAGACGAGGGTCGCGCCGCACCACCCGACGAGCAGACCCACCGGATGATGGGCATCGCCCACAACGAGGGCCTGCTCGGCTACGTGATGTTCGAGATCCTCGGGAAATACCGGCCCGAGCACGCGCGCACGGCACCGTCCGGGGTCCACCGCGCGATGTACCTGTACGTGGCCAAACACGTCCTCGGGGAGGCGCCCGATCCGGAGCGCGAGCTCTATTATGCGCTCGTCACGGCCCCTCGATGAAAGCGCCCGCATGAAGCCCCGGCTCGCCCTGATCGCCCTGGCCTTGGCGGCGGGCGCGCCGGCCATCGCGTCGGCCGCGCACCCGGTCGGGCTGGGCGCGACCCCGCCGCTCCTCTGGCGCGCCTCGACCCAATCGCCCGAGCCCGATCGACGCGCCAAGGATCCGCTCTACGCGATCTGCGGCACGCCCGACGCGGCGCTCGTCCAGGTGGCGGCGCGCAACGCGGGCAAGCAGCTCCGGGGGGAGCCACATTTTGCCTCCGACGAGCTCGCGTTCAACCTGCGCGCGGCGGGCTCGCCACACGTCTGGCCACGCGCCTGGTCCATCGAGGGCAAGGCGCTCGACGAGGCCGATCTCGAGAAGCGGCTCGGCGAGTGGGCGAAGGACATGAAGCCGCTCGGCGAGCGACGGTGCGGCGTGACGCGCATGCGACGTGCTGACGGTAACGTCATCGTCAGCGTGGTGACGATCGACGCGCTGGCCGACCAGGGTCGCATGCCGACGCTCGCGCGCGTGGGCGAGTGGATCGAGCTCCGCGGCAAGATGATCGTGCCCGCGACCGAGGTGAAGGTCGTGCTGCTCGGGCCCCGCGGGCTGCCGCGCACCGTGCTCGCCTCGCTCGCCGATGACGAGGTCCGCGCGACCTTCTCGGTCGACCAGCCGGGCGCCTGGCTCATCCAGGTCCTCGCGACCGTGTCGACCGGACCGCGCCCGGTGCTCGAGGCGTACGTGCACGCGGGCAGCGCGCCGCCGCTGCGCTTCGCCGAGTCCCCCGCCCCGGGCGAGGACGCCGGCAAAGACGAGAAGACCGACTCCGCCGGAATCCGCGCGATGCTGAACGCGGCCCGCGCGAGCGAGGGCCTGAAGCCGCTCGCGGCGGACGCCGCGCTCGACCAGCTCGCGGCCGAGCACAGCGCGAGGATGATGGCGACGCGCACGGTCGGACACGACGTGGGCGACGGCGACCCGAGCGCGCGCCTCCGCGCGGCCGGCGTGAGCTACCGGTCGTCGGGCGAAAACGTCGCGGGCGCGGCGAGCCTGTCCCGCGCCCATCGCGCGCTCTGGGCCAGCCCCTCACACCGGCGAAACGTGCTCGAGAGCCGCTTCTCGCGGGTCGGCGTGGGGGTCTCGCGCAGCGACGACGGCCGCGTCTGGGTGACGGAGCTCTTCCTGGACTAACAATGACGATACAGTCAGGAAGCTGGGACTGGAGAAGGCAGCCCCTCTTTCGTCGCGTCGCGGTCGCCCCGCCCCCGCGCGCCGTGACCACAGGTGCCTGGCTCGCGGTCGCGCTGGGCTTCGCCGTTCAGCTGACGTCGTTTTTCATGGTGCTGGGCGTCGCCTTCGCACACGCCTTCGCGCTCGACTCGGAGCTCGTGACGCGCTTCGAGTTCACCGGCCCCGTCGAGACGACCACCGGCACGGTGACGGCGGTCCGGTCGACCGCGTCGAGCGAGAACAAACGCAGGGTGATGGCGATCGACTTCCAGTACGGGGCTGGCGGGCGGCCCCGGAAGGGGACCTCCTACTCGGTTCGCGGCGTTCCCAAGGTGGGCACCGAGGTGACGGTCGAGTACCTCGAGCGTCACCCCGAGATCGCCCGAGTGAAAGGCCTTCGCCGCCGGAGCTTCGGAGCCTCGGCGGGCTGGACGCTCTTCATCCCCGTCGTCGGGCTCTTGTTCCTCTTCCGCTTCCTCGCCCGCGACATCGGGCGCGCCAAGCTGCTCTCGCGGGGCCAGCTCGGCTACGCGAAGCTCGTCGAGAAGCGTCCGACTGGCGGTTCGATCAACAAGAAGCCCGTCTACGTGCTCACCTTCGAGCTCGATCTCCCGCCGGAGACGACGCCCGAGGCGTACCGGGCCGCGTGGAGCCAGTGGTCGAAGAAGCACCGCTTCACGTTCAAGACCGAGCAGGTCGCCGAGCTCGTGGACGAGCCGGAAGAGCCGGTGCTCTACCTGCCGGACAAGCCCGGGAGCGGCATCCCCCTCGATGCGCTCTCGGTCACCGCCACCCCTGAGGGCGGCTTCACCTCGGGCGGGAGCGGCATGGGCCGTCTGTTCCTTCCGATGCTCCTCCTCGCGGGACTGATCACGGTGATCGCCCGCCTCCTCTGAGCTCAGCCCGGCCGCGAAACGAAGAGCGTGCGCCGGTAAAACGAGAGCTCCGCGATGCTCTCCTTGATGTCGTCGAGCGCGCGGTGTTTCTCCGACTTCTTGGGGAAGTGCATGCTGGGCGGGTACCAGCGACCCGCGAGCTCCTTGATCGTCGAGACGTCGACGATCCGGTAGTGCAGGTGCTCCATCACGCGGGGCATGTACTTCTCGAGGAACTGCTTGTCCTTCCAGACCGAGTTGCCGGCGAGGGGCGCCGTCTTCGGTGTACACGTCGACTGGATGAACGCGAGCACGGCGGCCTCCGCCTCGGCGAGCGTTGTCTTGGAGGCGCGGATCAGATCGGTGAGCCCGGATCGCGCGTGCATGTCGCGCACGATCGGCGGCATCGCGGCGAGGATGTCGTCCGGCTGATGGATGACGAGCTCGGGGCCTTCGGCGACGACGTTGAGCTCCCCGTCCGTCACGAGCACCGCGATCTCCACGATGTGACAGGTCGCCGGGTCCAGCCCCGTCATCTCCAGATCCACCCAAACGAGCCTCGAACCCTCGGCTGTCATCGGTTCACTCCAGGATGGTGATTGTCTTCGAGAAGTAGTTCGCAACCGCGGCGCGCGAGCCGTCGGGGGCGACCGTGACCGAGATGGCGCCTTGACCGGTCGGCAAGGTGGCGACCAACGCCGGCGGGTCGCCACCGATGACCGCCACACCTTGCGCGCGCGGCGCGGCGTCGCTCCCGCCGAGCGCGACGAAAAGCGTGCTGCGGTCGGGCGAGAGGGCGCCGTCGCGCGGCTCTCCGGCGAGCGCGAGCGTCGTCGTCCGCAGCTTCTCGGGAGCGGCCGTGAACTCCACCACGGTCGCGCTGCCGGCCGTCGCATTGAGCGTCACGCCGTAGCGGTCGCCGGCGAGGACAAACGAGGCGACCGGGCCCTGGCCCACGTCCGCCTGCCGAATGTCGGTCTGGTTGCGCACGTCGATCAGGAGCGCGGTGTTCGACGCGTAGTCGGGGAAGAAGATGCGGCCGCCGTCCGACGACACCGCCCCCGCCCTGGGGTCACGCCCGACGGCGACGCTGCGGCGCGTGGCCCCGAAGGGCGCCTCGGCAGGGTCGAACAGGTCGAGCCAGGCGCCCGCCGCTCGCCCGGCGTGTGTGAGGCCGCCGAGCGCGGCCAACATGGGGCGGCCGCCGCTGCGGACGAGGAACGCCTGGCCCGTCGCCTGCGGGAGCCGGATGTCCGCGACGAGCTTGCCGGAAGGGAGCGAGAAGCGCGCGACCCGGTGCGCCGCCGTCGTGCTGACGACGACAGTACCGTCAGGCATCTCGACCACCTCGCCGGGGCCGGGCCCGACCTCGAGCAGCACCGGATCGCGGTCCCACTGCGTCACGTCCATCACGGGGACACGGGCCACGCGCGCGTCGGGCCGGACGACCGCGAGGTAGCGGCCGAACAAGAGGACGATCTTGTCACCTTTCGCCGCGACGCTCGCCTTGTGGACCGCCTCCCCCGAGCTGACGGTGTACTCCCGGACGGTGGCGTCGTCCGCGCTGACGTAGAGGCTCTTTCCGTCTCGCGAGAAGACGAGATCGAGCGGATGGGCGTCGCCGATCTTGATCTCGCGTGTCGTCCAGCTGCGATTCGGCGTGGACACGGGCACGCTCGAGGGCTGGGGAGGCGGGGGCTCCGGGCCCGCCGCGGCGGGCGAAGGCTCGGTCTGCGCCTCGCCCCCGAGCGGCGTCAGCGGCGGCGCCTCGCCGACCGGTGACTTCTGCGAGGTGAGGATCACGCTGAACGCGCTGGTGACGGCCACCGCGACCAGGATGGCGGCGCGCGGCGCGCGGGCGCGCTCCGGCTGCCAGGCCTTGCAGTGTTTGCACTTCCTCGCGCCCTCGATGATGGGCTGGCGACACGAGGCACAAGGAACCCGCTTCAGGCCGTCGTTCGTCGCGCTCACGCTCGCCGTCATCGGATCACCCAGGCGACCTTGCTCCGGTCGGAGAGCGCGAGGACCTGTCGGCCGTCCGCGGACATACGGACGCGCGAGGGCGGCTCGGTGAGCGGCACCTGCTCCACCTCGAACGTGGCGAGATCGACGAGCCCGATCGCGCCGTCCCGCAATCCCTGAAGCGCGACCACCGCCTGCTCGCCGTCCGGGGAGATGACGAGGTCGGTCGCGAGCGCGCTGAGCTCGACGTGTTTGACCACGGCGTTCCGCTCGAGGTCGATGACCTCCAGGGCGTGGCCGCGGTTGCAGCGGACGAGGGCGCGACGGCCCTTGCGCACGAGCGCGATCTGCTCGGGTTGATCGCAGAGCTCGAGCGGCTCGCGCTGCCGGACCGCGCCGGACTCGAGCCACTCGAGACCGACGAGCGCGTTTTTCGCGCGGAGCACGACGTAGCTCGTCGCGCCGTCGGGCGACATCAACGCGCTCACGGGGTTACCCAGCATCGACGCGCGGTTGCGGTCCTGCTCGGTCGCCAGGCGGCTCGGGTCGAAGGCGTAGACCGCGCCACCCTGCGGATCGGGGAGGCCGGCGACCGGGACCGAGCCGGTGGTCGTGAGCGCGCGCGTGCCGGAGTCGTCCACCGCGACCGGGCCGATGGCGTCGTCTCCGAAGCGGATTCGGTCGAGCTCCGCGTGGAGCTCGGTCGACAGGATCGCGATGGCGTGCGCGCCGGGGAGAGAGACGAGCGCGCGCCGGCCGTTTGCGCCCACCGTGACGTCCGCGATGATCCCGCCGAGCTCGAGCGCCTTGAGCACGCGCGTCGAGGGGATGTCGAGGACCGCGATGTGCTGCGGGCCGACGGCGTAGATCGCGTCGCCGGCGCGGACCAGCTTGCGCGTCTGTCCCGCCTCGCTCACCAGACCCAGCGATTGGCCGGTCCGCGACGAGCGGATCTCGGTCCCCGAGAGGAGCGCCACCGCGAAGCGGTCGTCGTCGAGCAGCTCCACGTCGGCCACGTCCGGCGGGAGGGCGAAAGGCCCCGCGATGCCGGGCCGCTGCGGGACGTGCGCGACGCCCTTTGGCTTCTGCCACGTGCAGACCGAGTCCTGGCAAGCCTCGCCGGTCCAGCAGACCGACTCACACGTCGGCTTGGCCGGGAGCCCGGCCGGCGCGCGGGAGTCGATCTCGGGCGCGAACCGCTGCGGCGCCACGTAGCGCAGGGTGATGCCGGCCAGGATGAGGCTGGCGAACGCGCCGAACGTGACGATCGGGCGCCAGTGCAAGCGCAGCCAGCTCGCGCCTTCGGGCTCCTCGTGGAACGAGCCGCGGGAGGCCGGGGGTGCGGCGAGCGGCTCGTCGCACGCGGGACAGATGTCGCCGTCGGTCTGGATGAGCTCGCGGCAGATCGGGCAGCGCTGCGTCTTGAGGTCGGGCGCCGAGCCCGCGAGCGAGGCCGCAGCCCCTTCGGTGAGGGTTCGGTCGAACAGCTTGCGCGCGAGCACCCAGTCGGCCGTGCCCACCGGCGCGACCCACGTCGTGCGCAGCCCGCCGCCGAGCGCCGCCTCGCGGAGCGCGCTGCCGAGCTGAGGCGATCGGTGCCGCACCTCCGCCTTTCCGCCTTTGACCTCGCGCTCGGCCACGTGAAAGCGCACGAGATCCAGCACTTCCGCCGGAGCAAGCGAGAGGTCCGGGGAGGCCGCGGGGTCGCCCTCCGGCATGGGCGGCGGCTCGATGGAGCCGAGCGCCAAGGCCGCCCAGGCCCGGGCGGGCAACCAGGGCGGCGCGTCGCTCAAGCGCACGCGGACGTCCGGGGCGTAACGCGCTGCGCGAAGCGCCTCACGCAGCTCGTCGTCGGACATCGGTCCGATGACGCGCCCCGGCTCGGGCTGGACGTAGAAGCGCAGCTCCTCCATGGGCGGGGGGCAACTTCGCTACCAATGTGGCGCCCGGGTGTCGAGCGCTCCGGGTGTGCAGGCCATTGTCAGCGCCATTGTGGTCGGGTAAGGGGGCTCCACCTACAGCGCCCCCTGCGGTCGCCAAGGAGCCCACCATGAACCGATTTGCTTTGCTCGCCGCTCTCGCCCTCGTCTCCTGCGCGCCGATCTCGGAGGTCGAGACCGGAGAAGGCGCGGAGGACGCCACGTCGGAGCTGTCGCTCGCGTTCGAAGAGCTGGGCGTCACCAAGAGCAACGCCGAGGTGGGCCTCACCGTCATCACGAAGAAGGCCGACTACGTCGCCTTCTTCGGCACGCAGCCCCCGGCCAGCGTGAACTTCAACAAACACTGGGTCCTGCACTACTCGACCGGCGTGCAACCCACGGGCGGCTACGACGCGAACATCCTGGGCGTCGAGCGCGTGGGCAGCGGGTCGTCGGCGCGCCTGGTGGTCGCGACGGAGTCGGTCGCGCCCGGCCCGGGCTGCATCGTGACGATGGCGCTCACCAACCCGCAGGTCACCGTGCGCATCCCCAAGCAGAAGAAGACGATCACGGTGGAGCAGGCCTGGAACGAGTCCATGACGGACTGCTCGGAGCCGAACTGGTGCGCCTCCGCGCTCTGCGGTCCGGGCACGGTCTGCGACGAATACACGGACGCCTGCGTGGAGGAGCCCTTCTGCCCGAAGGTGAAGTGCGCGAACGGCTACGTCTGCGACGAGGACGTCGACGCGTGTGTCGGCCGGCCCTGCGACCCGAACGTGGCGGACGACTGCCCGAGCGGCTTCGTCTGTGACAACCAGATCGCCTGCATCACGCAGCCGTGCCCGACCGACTTCCGCTGTGAGCCGGCGCCGGAAGACCCCTGCCAGGGTTACGACTGGGTCGGCGGGTGCGAGGGCACCACGCTCAAGTACTGCGACGCCGGCTCGCTCGTGACGATCGAGTGCGCCCCGGCCCAGTGCGGATACTCCGAGAGCGCGGGCTACTACGACTGCCTGTGACCCGGCGACGCGCCGGGCTTTGACCCCGCGCGATGCCTAGCTATACCGCTTTCATGTCGCTGAAGATCGGTGCCGGTCTCGTGCTCGGATTCGCCCTCGTTGGCTGCGGCCTCGGGCTGTCTTCACGCGGCGAGGGGGTCGAGACCGGCGTCGGCCTGGGGTCGAAGACCACGCCGCGTGCCGAGAACGGCTCTGACCCGGCGCTCAAGGGCGTCGACCTCTCGGCGCTCTCCACCACCCGGCAGCAGCAGGAGTTCTGGGAGGTGGCCGGCTCGCTGTTTGCGCCCTGCCCGGACCAGGCCGTGCCGCTACCCCAGTGCGTGAGCGAAGAGCGGCCGTGCGCGGCGTGCACGCCCATGACCCAGGTCGTCGCGGACCAGATCGGGCGCGGCGCCCCGAAGTCGAACGCCAAGGCCGCCGCGCTCGCGCGCTTCGGCACGGACACGGTCAAGGCCATCCCCCTTCACGACTCACCGGCCAAGGGCCCCGCGAACGCGCCGGTCACCATCGTGGTCTTCTCGGACTTCGAGTGCCCCGCGTGTCGGGCGGCCGTCCCGCTCCTGTCGGAAATGCAGGACGCTTACGCGCAGCACGTCAGGCTCGTGCACAAGTTCTATCCCCTCCCCAAACACACCCACGCGAAGGGCGCCGCTTACGCTGCGATCGCCGCCATGAAGCAGGGCAAATACTGGGAGATGGAAGAGCTCCTGTTCGAGAACCAGGAGGCCCTCTCGGAGCAAGACCTCGAGCGCTACGCGGCTGAGCTCAAGCTCGACATGGATCGCTTCAAGAAGGACGCGGCCTCCCCCGAGACGAAGGCCATCGTCGAGCGCGACATGAAGGACGCAGAGGACGCCGGCCTCGCTTACACGCCGTTCATCTTCGTGAACGGGCGCCAGTTCGACTCCGCGTACTTCCGACTGGATCGCGACCTCGAGAAGTGGATCGAGACCGAGGTCGAGCTGGCGGGCGCGCGCAAGCGCTGACGCCCATCAGCCCACGCTGGCCTTCTCCGTCACGCGGCCGACACGCGTGGCGGAGACGATGACAGAGACGTCGCCTTTCCCGCGGACGATCCATTCGACCCTGCGGCGGGCAGGCTCGCTGGTGGACCGCGCGAGCGCAGGCGTGGTGGAGCGGTCGTTCCCGCCCCAGCCGGCGATGTGGCCGAGCTCGTGCTCGGCCGGGCCCGCGCAGAGCTCGAGGCCCGGTCCGAGCTCGATACGCGCGCGGACAGGGTCCGTGAACGGCCGGCACTTGGCGGAGCCGAGCACGAACGTGGGCAGGTAGCCGCGGTTCTCGACCACCGCGTGTACCCGGTGGGTCTCGCCGTCGATCCGCGAGACCGACACCTCCGACAAGACCAACCGCGGAGCCATCGCCGAGAGCCGGAAGAAGAAACGCGCCTGCTGATCGCAGACCTCCGGCAGCTTCTCGTAGGGCGGGTTCCACACGCCGATGAGCGGGTCGTACCCTCCGATCTCCACCTCACCGAGCTGGGGATGGGTGACCTTTTTCCAGGTCCCGATGATGCGCCCGGCGTTGTGCTCGCGATCCCACTCCGCGATCTTCCGGATGTCCGCGCGCGTCGTGCGGATCTCGTAGTTTTTGATGAACGGCCGGACGATGTCGAAGCCGACCTGCCGGAAGAAGTCCCAGATCTCGCAGACGAAGCCGATGGCGCCGCGCTCGGCGTAAGCGAAGTTCGCGAGATCGCCGTAGAGAGGCTTGTCGGGCTCGTAGGTGAACTCGACGAAGTTCGACACCGTCGGATAGCCCGCGATCGCGTCACCCCAGCGCTCGATCTGGCGGAAGACGGCGAGATCGAACGGGTCCATCTTCGAGTCCGGCTTGTCGGCGAGCGGCCTGATGTAGACGCCGCCGTACGTGTGCATCGAGAGCCAGACGAAGATGTTCGGATGACGCACGGCGAACTCCGTCACGGCGCGCGACTCGGGCTCGCTCGTCGGGAACGCGCCGGCGCCGAGCTGCGTCGGCTCCGCCTGCCACATCGACGGGAAGTTCCGGTTCATGTCCGTCTCCGAGTCGGAGAGGTACGAAGGTCGCGGGACCGTGAACCCGTCGAAGCGCTCGATGAAGCCCTCCGGAAAGATCCGATAAAAAGGCCCTTCGTCCTCCACCTCGCGCGGGAGCATGAGGCCGGGCAGATCTTTGCTCTCGACGAAGTCGCCCGTCGGGTCGAGCTTGCGCATGAGCAGGGAGCGGCCGTCGCCGTCGACGTCGTCGTGCCGCCAATACGGCCCCTGGTTGCCCATGCGGTGATCGCGCGGGTTGGAGCGGACGAAATGGCGCTTGTCGAGCACGCGCTCCGCCCCGTCCGGGCACATCCGAGGCAGGACGTAGAAGAGCACGTCGGCGACGAGCAGATCGCGGATGGCGTCGGGAAGATCGACCAGCGACTCACCGGCGTGGGCGCGCAGGAGATCTTCGATGACGGCCAGGCACGCGCTGGACCCCGCGACCTCGCTCGCGTGGATGTTGCCGTCCATCCACGCGGCGGGGCGCACGCGGTCCGGCTCGCGGCCGATGGTCACGAGCCAGACGTCCCTGCCCTGCTCGCTCTTCGCGATGCTCTCGAGGTGCATGACGCCGGGCATCGCCTCGGCCCAGAGGTGCAGCTGCTTCGTCAGCTCCTCGTGTCTCAGGTACTTGTCACGGAAGCCGAGCGAGAGACCATCCAGCTTGTTCATGTTGCTCCGAAGTCGATCCGCTCTCTTCCGATGAACGCGCACGCGCGGCCCGACTGCTTCGCCTTGTACAAGGCCGCGTCGGCCGTCGCAAAGAGCTCATCGAGCGCGGCCGTGTCGTCCGGCCAGCTCGCGCCGCCCAGGCTCAAGGAGACGCCGGCGCGAAACGCCTCGTCGCCGACCCGCTGCGCGGCAGCCCGCAGCGCCTCCGGATCGGAACCCGGGAGCAGGACGACGAACTCGTCTCCGCCGAACCGGGCCACCGCGTCGTGGGCGCGGAAGCTCTTCGACAGAAGCGTCGCGACGTCCTGGAGGAGCGCGTCGCCCGCCTGGTGGCCCTTCGAGTCGTTCGTGCGCTTGAGCAGGTCGACGTCGACGACGAGCATCGAGAGGGCCGCCTTGTCCCGCTCGCTCCGGGAGCGCTCCACGTCGAAGCGCGCCTCGAGCTCCCGGCGGTTCAAGAGCCCGGTCAGCGGATCGGTCCGCGCCAGGCGCGAGACGCGATCCAGAAGCGAGAGGTTCTCGAGGACGACCGCCGCCTGATCGAGGAAGAGCTCGGTGTGCGCGAGGCGCTCGCTCGCGATGGGTCCGTCTCTGAACCGGTCGTCGGCGAAGACGAGCCCCAGCGTCTCGTCACGCGCCCGCAGCGCCGCCAGCAGAAACGGCGAGCCCGGGTCGATCGGGCCGAGCCCCACGCTCGCCGGCCTGCGGCCGGAGGGCGGCTGCCTGTCGAAGAGCACGAGGCTCTTGGCGGCGAGCGCCGTCCGCGCCGGCTCCTCCTCCGGGTCGAGCTCGATGCGCAAGAAGAGTCGCTCGAGATCCATCTCGTCGGACGCCGGAGCGAGGATGCGGTCGAGCGGGGCGTCCTCGAGCTCGAGCGCCTCCCAGATCCGATGCGCCGCTGTCTCGTCGGCCGGCCCGACCGCACGAACCCCGACGTAGGCACCTCGCTTCACGTCGTAGAGAAAGAGACCGGCCCGGTGGAAGCCGAGCCCGAACCCGCTCGTGAGCCCGACGAGGAGCAGACGGTGCGCCTCCGACAGGTCGCGCGTCCCCAGCATGTGCCCGGTGACGAGGCGGAGCGTCGCGAGCCGCGACGACTGGGTCGCCAGCCTGTCGAGCAGGTTGGCGACGTCCGTCGGGGCGAAGAGCGCGAGGAGCAACGTGGGCAAGAGCGTGGGCAGGTCGCCGCGAAGCTCCGCTGGACGCAACAGGCGCCGCTTGTCACGCAACGCGACCTCGATCTCGAGGTAGTCCGAAGGCTCGACCGAGACGAGCGTGGCGCCCGCGCCGAGCAAGGCGAGCTTGATCAGCTGATTGGCGGCGGGCGGAAGCGACGCGCCCTCCGGCATGCGCACGCGGACCTCGAGCGGCGCCGGCAGGAGCGCAAACGTGCTGCGCAGGTGCGGCGGGACCGCCGACAATCGCGCTGCTCGCTCCACCTCCGGCGGGAGACCCCTGGCCACGGCGGCCATCCTACACCGAAGTTCGGAGCCGCTGATTCGCTCTTCGGTCGATCTCAGGCTCGATGATGCTCGGCGCGCCGCGACAGGCGCGCGTCGCGCCGCCTGCGAGCAGCCTCGACCTCCGCCTCCTGCACCTCGGTCCGAACGAGCAGCGGAGGCACCTGAGCCGGCTTGCCGTCGCGAAACCCGACGAAGGTGAGAAACCCCGAGACGCAGGGCCACGTTCGCCCGGTCGTCGCGTCTTCCCCACGCACCTCGACGAAGATCTCGAGCGACGTCCGGAACGTGGCCGTGATCCGCGCCGCGAGACGCACGACTTGGCCGACCTGGATGGGCCCCTCGAAGGAGAGATCGTCGATGCCCGCCGTCACACAGACCATTCCCGAGAACCGTTGAGCACAGATGGCCGCGCACAGGTCCATCCACGCGAGGACCTGACCGCCGAAGACGTTTCCCAGCGCGTTCGCGTGGGTGGGGAGCACGTATTCGGTCATGTTGGTCACGGCGCCGGCTGCGTCACGAGGCGCGATGGCGTCGGGGCTCATGTGCGACATGGCCTTTCTGTAGTGTCAGCACGGCTCGGGCGACAACCCCGCTTGACCCCCCGGACGGCGATCGTCACGATGGTCTCTCCCGTGCGTGGTCCCAGCTTCAGCGCCGTTGCGCTCCTGGTCGCTTCGGCTTCATGTGTCCCTCCCGAAGGCGCGCGAGAGCCGGAGCCGGGTCTCGTCGCCGGCGCCCCGCGCAGAGCAGCGGTGTCGGAGCCGTCGCCCAAGCGGGCCGAGCCGAAGAAGGCGGCGGCGGTTCACGTCGATCTGCGGTACCGCGACGACTGGTTCGGCGGCATCACCCTCCTCGGCGTGGACGGCGGCAAGTCGCGCGCGGTCATCCGACTGGAGGGACACGGCCCCGAGCGGCTGGCGCTCGACACAATCGATCTCGACAAGGGGACACGCGTCGATCGGTGGGAAGCCAAGCCGGAGCGGCTCGAGGGCGCGCAGGCCGGCTCGTTCGGCCCGCTCTCCGGCACGTTCGAGGCGGACGCGGTGCGGTTCGCCTCCATGCTCCGCGAGCTCGGCCCCTGGCACATGCGTCCGGCCCTCGCCTCACCGACCTTCGCCGTCAGCCCCAAGCGCGCGCCTTTCCTCTTCGGGGCGCCCCCGACGGACGGCTCACAGGGCGACTGGCTGTTTTCGATGAGCGGGGACGGCGCCGCGTCCCGCCGCGTCGATCAGGGGATGCTCGCGAGCTACTCGCCCGTGTTCGATCCGACCGGCGAGTCGGTCGCGTTCCGCGGCTGCACGGGGTCGCCCTGCGATTACGGTCTCTTCGTCGTGAAGGTCGGCGAGGACCGGCCCAGACGGATCACGGGCATCACCGCCGCGAGCCCGCCCGCGTGGACGGCGGACGGCAGCGCCGTCCTCACGGTCGGCTCGCGCGGCGCCGAGCGCTGCTTGTTCAAGGTGGGGGTCAACCCCGTCACCGTCCCCAAGCCCCTCGTCTGCGTCAAAGGACTGGAGGACGTGTCGTTCTCGCAAGACCCCGAGGGTCGCACGGCGGTGCTCGCCGGCCTGCGCGGGCGCGACAAGGCCCAGGCGGTGGATCTCACCTGGGTGCTCGTCGCTGACGGAAGTGTCCTCGCCACACACACAATCCCGCACGCGGTCGGCTCGAGCGTGGTCAGCGCGTCCGGCCTACTGGCCATGCCCATGCAGAAGGGCGCCGTGGGCCTGCTCGATCTCGTGACCGGCAAGAGCTCGGTCATTCCCGCCGAGCACGGCTGGTTCTTCGGGTTCGAAGGCGCGCGCTGGCTCGCCGACAAGCTCGTCCTCCTCCGCAAGATCGAGGGCCAGAAGGGCTTCGACATCGTCACCATCGACGCGCGCACGATGACCGAGCGCGACAAGTGGATGTAGGCGCGTCCGCGCTACTTCTGCTTCGGAGGTAGGCGCTGCAGCGCGATCGCGAAGCTCGAGCTCGTCTCGGCCGTGAACGTCGCCTTGTGCGTTCGGAAGCCCTCCGACTCCACCACGAGCGTGTAAGTCTTGCCCCCCTTCGGCAGGTCGACCTCGATGGGCTTGCCGGTGAGCAGCACCCCGTCGAGCGTGACGCGCGCGTACCTCGGCTCGACCTCGATCTTCACGTGGACGGTCTCGGGGGCGGGCGAGACGGAGGCAGCGCTCGTCGCGACGACCGGGCTCGACGTCGCGGCCATAGCCGAGGCGCCCGGAGGTGGCAGCGTCGGCGCGCGCTCGGTCGGCAGCGGCCGACTCGTGCGCGGCTCGGGTTGCCTGGTGAGGAGCAACACGGTCAACGCGAGACCGAGCACCACGACCGCGCCGAGCAGCACCGGGATGAGCGCCGGAAGCTCGCGACGCGCGGGCCGCGGCGCGACGCGCGCCGGCCCGACCGGTCGAGTCGAGGCAAGCGGGGCAATCTCGGGCGCCGGCGGGGCAGCTAGGGGGGCCGGCGGTACGCTGGAGACCGCCCGAAGCGGGGGCGCGCTCGGGGGTGTCTCGACCGGAATGGGCTCCGACGGCGGCGTCGAGGGGATGGCTGAAGGCGGGACCGGACGGGGCGGCTCGAGCGAATCGACCCGCGGACGTGTGCCCGAGAGCGACGCGGGCGGAGGAAGCGTGGGCTCGGGCGGCAACGTGCCGTCCTCGAGCGGGAGCTCGAGGTACCCGCTCCGCGCCAGGTCGAGCAAGAAGTCGAGGGCGCGGAGCCTCTCCACGTCCGACTCACGCACGATGCGCTCGATTGGCGCGCGTCCGTCGACGTCGCGGAGAATTGATTGCAGGTCAAACGGAGCATCGACGGTCGAGAACGACCGGGCCTTGCGCGGCTTCACGTTGAGCCCCCCGAGCTCACGCTCGATCCGGCCGAGCACGTAGGCGCGGATCGCGCGGACCTCCCTGGCGAGGCTGAGGTTCTTCGGCTGCCGTTTGCTCTCCTCCTCCAGACCGGCCAACGCTCGGGCGTATTGGCGGGAGGCGAATGCGCGAAGGAAGGCCTGACGCCCGTCGAGCGTGAACACGTCGAGGTGGGTCCCGAGGTGCTCTTCGATCTCCTCGTTCGGGATCTTCCCGGTCGGCGGCGTGTGGACCGCGCTGGGCTCGCTCGCGTCGGAGCCCTTCGCGGCGGCGAGGTCTGCTTCGAGGTCCTCGGACTCCCAGGTATCCTGGCGGGGGGCAAGCCGGCGGCGGGAAGCTCGCAGCTCCGCAATGGACGAAGCCGGGATCTGCTCCGTCTTGTCGCGACGCCGATCTACCACGAGAGCAGGATAGTCAAGGCCGAGATTCCCGCAAAGCCTTCGAAGCTCGCCGCATAGCGCGAGGCCGCCTCCAGTCGTGTCGAGGAAGGGAACGACGGCGACAGGCATTTCCTGCTTCACGAGCACGCGCACCGGCGAGCTCCGATCACACCTGTGCACGAACCGAGTCAATCGTGTCGCGGCGCCGATCGACCAGGCTCAGTTCGTGAACGCCGCCTCCGTCTCGATCGGGAACGCGATGATCTTCCCGGCCGGCCCGCCCTCCAGCAGCGAGCCGTCGGGAGAGGTGTCGGTGGGTGACACGTCGAGCGAGCCTTGGCCGCGGATGAGGGCCGTGAGCCAGATGAGCCCGAGGTGGCGGCGAACGCCGGTGATCTCCGAGTCGCCGGTTTGCCCGTACACCTGCAAGATGAGCGGCTCCATCGTGCCGCTCGCGGGGTTGTCGGTCGCTCCGTCGCCGAGCGCGACCTTCGCGAAAAACGCCTTCTTGGCGTCTGTCGCAAAGTCCCCGCCGAAGCAGGTCCAGTTGGCATCACCGCTGAGCCAACCCCCGATGTGGACGGCCCACTTGTTCTTGACCTGGTCGAACACGAAGTCGACGGCGTTCACCTGCATGTCACCGGTGCCGCCGAAGCTCTGGAGCGAGAGGATCTGGAAGTCCTCGTCGAACACCGCGATGAAGGCATCGTTGCCCGAGCCCGACGCGACGACGTGCTCGGTGCCGATCGTGAGCTCGCCTGCGAATGTCCCCACCACGATGACTCGAAGCGGGCTCACCTGCGCGAGGTGGAGCGCGGCGATGGAAATCTGAGCCGGCTGAAGGACTATCGGGTTGATCGACAAGGTTGGATTGCTCTGCACGAAGAGGTGCGCGCGATTGCACCAAGTCACGGCGAAGAAGGCCTTCGACTCGCCCACCCCGGCAGCACCCTCCGCCGGATACGGTCGCCCGACGTCTTGCCAGGGGCCCGGCTGTGCGCAATCGGTGCCGTTGATGACCGCGATCTTGGGCGGCGCGGGCGGCGCCAGTCGGAGGACGGAGAGCCGCGGCTGCCCCTCTGTCATGTTCGACCAGCTCGAGGTGTGCGCTGCGACGACCGTGAGCTCCTCGTTGTGGAGGCCATCCGTGGAGGTCAGCGTCCCGGCCAGGAAACGTGACCGGGCGTTTGGCGGCGCGAGCGGCGCGGCCGTCTGGAAGCTGCCCGGATCCGCGATCGGCACCGACACGGGAAACGCAAACGCCGTGAGGTTCGTCGAGTCGTCCGGGAAGCCGGTGGGCATGCCCTTGCGCATCCCGAGGACGTACGCAGGGACCATCGTATTGACCGGCATGACGACGCCGGTGCCCAGAATCTCGGCCGATGGCGCGCCACCCAGGCTGCGCTCCGCCTCCGGGAAGCTGCCGCCGTCCACGATCCTGTGCAGGAACGCCGTGCGTGGCGCGGGGCCCTTCGTGCCCACCCAGAAGAGCTCCGCGCTGCTCTGGAAGTGCGCGTCGAGCGCGCTGGTCTTGTGCGCCTGCTCGTCGTCGACCACGACCAGCTTCGAGAGGTTCGTCACCTCCCCGCAAGCCACGTTGCCCTCCGTCGTCTCGGCGCCGACCGTCCAGCAATCTTCGGTGGAGCCGCACGTGCCCGGACACGGACCTGGCGGACAGTCAGGCCCCATGCCGCCGGCTCCGGTGGACGAGCTCGAGCTGCTCGACTCGCTCGACGTGGTGGTGGTGCTCGACGTGGTGGCGCCTCCAGCCCCGCCGGTCGCCTGCCCGCCGCCGCCGTCGGAGGGGCGCGCGGTCGTGTAGTCCCCGAAGAGACTGCACGAGCCGAGCGCGAGCGCGACGACAGGCGCCCAGAGCCTGCGCGCGCTCACCATCGGACGCGCGCTCGCCTCTCCGAATGCAGCCCCGTCGCGAGCCTCACGCTCCGGCACCGACGACGAGGGCGACGGCTGCTTCACGCGAGCGGGATGAGCGCGTTCACCCAAGCCGGGTAGCCGCGCGAGCGCGCCGCCTCGATCGCTGGCGTCGTCCCTTCCCCGAGCACGCTCCCGGCCGTCGTCTGCAAGACGGCGAGGAGCTCGGCCGAGCTCTCGCCGGTGGCCTCGAAGCCGAGCGTCCAGGCCACGACCGCGCCGCCGCGCTCGAGCCTCGTCCACTCCACGCTGCAGGCGCGCGCGGGTCGGTCGCCGGCGCGAACGGCGCGGACGCCCCGTTCGTCGACCGAATACGTGGTCGCGTGGCGGGTCTTCCGGATGACGATCGCGTCGTCCATCGCACACGCAGCCGCGGCGTCGACCTCGATCGTGAGCTTCCTCCAGCTCTCTATCTCGCCCTCCACGTCCGAGCCGAGCGCGACCGGTCCGAGGGCGCCGATCCGGAGCTTCATCTCCATTCGAGCCGGCGCGTCGTCCGTCAGGCGGATCTTCACTCCGACGTCCTCACGACCGGTCGCGAGGTACCGATCCTCGCGCGGGGGCTCCGGCCCGAAGTCCTCGAACCGAACGCCGAGGCTCCGCACTCGCTCATCCCCGGGGTCGAAGAACCACCGCGCCTCCACCGACTCCAGCAGCTTCGATTGCGGTTGGGCCACCTTCGACGCTGGTTCTGCAACGGCCGGGCCAGCTCTCGAGCTCCGACCAGACCAACAGACGGTTCTGTCAGCATCTGCCGTTGTGCGCCTCTGCCTCGTAGCCTCACGCCCCATCGAGGCCGAAGATTCGACCGCTTCACCCGACAAGCCCGCGTTTTTCGCGAGATCCGAGCGGCTCCGTCGAGCGGCGCGCTCCTTGCTAGCCGTCGATCGACGCGGGGGACGAAGGAGCGGAAGATGGGCCGGGGGAATGACGACGAGGGCGCAGTGAAGACCGGTGTGACCAGGCGGCGTCACTCCGGGATGGTGGTGGCGGCCGCACGCGAAGGCGAGACGGACGACGGCTCGGAGCGAGCACCGACGAGCAAGTCGAGCATTCGCCCAGCGGTCTCCCGCGAGCTCGCGAAGCGCCCGCCCATCCTCGTGGACAAGCTGTTCGAGCAATGCGCATTCGAGCGGCTCAACGTTCGCCTCTACGACGCGACCCTGGCGAAGCTGGGCGAGCCCTGTGTCTTCGAAGGGGGGCCGACCCGCGCTCAGCTCAAGGACATGGCCCGCGCCGAGCTCACCCACTTCCAGCTCCTCGCGACCACGCTGCTCGCGTTCGGGAAAGACCCTACGAAGGAGGCCGGCGCGGCCTTCGTCCCCTCCGTGGCCCTCATCCGGCTCCACGACCTGGTCGCGACAGGTGACGCCTCCTTCATCGAGATCCTACACGCGCTCCTCTTGGCCGAGCTCGCCGACAACGACGGCTGGGCGCAGCTCGTCGAGGTCTGCGAAGCGGCGGACGAGCTGCACCTGGCGCACCGGTTCCGCGAAGCGCTCGAGATCGAGACCCACCACCTCGCCTGTGTTCGGTCCTGGATCTCCGCGCACGCGATCGCGGGGATCAGCGCCCGCCGCGACGGGCGCGGCTGAGCTGCGCGACCTTGCCCGGGCGCTCTCCGCGCCGCTACGCTCTTGCGCGTGAATCAGCCGCCCAACCCCTACGCTCCGCCCACGCAGCAAGGTTGGGGTCCGCCGCAGGCTTACCCCCATGGGGCGCCGTATCCGCAGAAGCCCCCGAGCAGCGGGCGCGCGATGACCGCGCTCTTGCTCGCGGCGCTGAGCTTCGTCACCTGCGGTCCGGTCATGGGGATCCCCGCGATGATCCTCGCCCGACGCGAAATCAACGCGATCGAACGAGGGGAGGCCGACCCGGCCGATCTCTCGAACGCGATGTCCGCCTTCTGGATCGCGCTCGCGAGCACCCTGCTCAGCACCTTCGTGATCCTCGGCTACGGGACGTACGTCTTTCTCACGCTCTCGCGCGCGGCGGGCCGCTGAGCGCAAAAGCCGGCGAGCCGTAGCCGGGGAGCAACGTCGCAGCCCGGGCTTGCGCCTCACCTCACGCGCGCCATGATTTCGAGGTGCTGCCCGAGCCGCTCCGTCGCTCGCTCCTCGCGCTCGAGATCGTCGCGTTTGCGACCTTGCTCCGCAGCGTCGCGTTCGATCGGTGGATCACCGTGCTCGTGTCGGCGCTCCTCCTCGCCTCCGCGTTTGCGGCCGGCCGAGGCAAGGCGTGGGGTGTCGTCGGCGCGCTCATGATGTCGACCTTCTTCCCCGTCGCCTTCTTGCTGGGGATGGCGCCCGCCTGGTTCGTCGTCGTGGGCGCCCTCGGAGCGCTGCCTTTTGCGATGACCTGGCGCGCCTTCGCCCGCGCGGACCGAGGCGCGACGGCCTGGCTGGCGGGCATCGGCGCGACGGCCGGGAGCGGCTTGGCCTTCCTCTGGAAGGTGATCGCGTGGCCTCTCTTCTGGACGTTCCCCGCTCTGTTCCCGTCCGCGCGACCCGGGCACGGGCTCTTGGTGTCGGCCCTCCTCGTCGCCGGAGCGGCGGCCGTCGCGGCCCGATGGAGAGGCGCGCGGCGTGTCACCGCCGCCGCTTCCCCGGCCACCTTCACGCGCATTCGAATCGCTCCGCCTCCTCTCTCGAGCCAGGAAGCGAGCACCGACGTCAGCGCCGAGGCGGAGTGGGACGCACACGAGGCGCTGCAGCGCCGGCGCGCGACGGGGGCAGACCCCGTGGTGGCGAAGCGATGAAAGGACGCCCGCACGGCGCAGGCCGGTGTTGACCACGCCGGCGCGGGGCTCGCAGGAACCGCTTGCGCCCAGAGGTGCCCCCTTCCAAAGATTGCAGGGCCAATGACTCCGCCGACCGTCTTCTCGTTCGACAACAGCTACGCGAGGCTCCCGGAGCGGCTCTTCGCGCACGTCCGCCCGACCCCCGTCCGGTGGCCGCGGCTCTGGAGGCTGAACGACGGTCTCGCCCACGAGCTGGGACTGGAGACGAGCGCGCTGTCGCAGCCCGAAGCTGCGAAGCTCTTCTCCGGCAACGAGCTCCCCGCGGGAGCAGAGCCGCTCGCCCTGGCTTACGCGGGGCATCAGTTCGGGAGCTTCGTCCCGCAGCTGGGGGACGGCAGAGCGATCCTGCTCGGCGAGGTCGTCGGGCGGGACGGCAAGCGACGCGACATCCAGTTGAAGGGCGCCGGCCCGACGCCATTTTCACGCCGCGGGGACGGCCGGGCTGCGCTGGGGCCGGTCCTGCGCGAATACGTCGTGAGCGAGGCCATGGCGGCGCTCGGTGTTCCGACGACCAGAGCGCTCGCCGCGGTCACGACCGGGGAGTGGGTCGCCCGTGACAAGGAGCTGCCGGGCGCCGTCATCACGCGTGTGGCGGCGAGCCACTTGCGCGTGGGGACCTTCCAGTATTTCGCGGTCCGTCGCGACACCGAGGCCCTGGCCTCGCTCACCACGTACGCGCTCGACCGTCACTTTCCCGAAGCCGACAGGGCGATCGGAGAAGGGCTCGCGCTGCTCGACGCGGTCATCGAAGCGCAGGCGAACCTCGTCGCGCGGTGGCTCGGCCTCGGCTTCGTGCATGGCGTGATGAACACGGACAACACGGCGATCTCCGGAGAGACCCTCGACTACGGACCTTGCGCCTTCCTCGACGAATACCACCCCCAGAAGAAGTTCAGCTCGATCGACCACGGCGGCCGCTACGCCTTCGAGCGACAGCCCGACATCGCGCTCTGGAACCTCGGGCGCCTCGCGGAGTCGCTCACGCCGCTCGTGTCGGACGACGCCGAGCGCGCCCTCGCGGTCGCGCGCGAGCACCTCGCTCGCTTCCAGCCTCGCTTTCAGGAGCTCCATCTCGCCGTGCTCCGGAGCAAGCTCGGCTTGGCCCGCGCGGAGGACGGCGATCGAGCGCTCGCGGCGGACCTCTTCGGTCTGCTCGCGTCGAGCGAGGTCGACTTCACGCTCTTCTTCCGCCGGCTCTGCGACGCGGCCGAAGACGAACGTGCGGACCACCGGGTCGCTGCGCTCTTTCGAGAGCCCGAGAGCTTCGCGGGCTGGGCGCGCGCGTGGCGAGCGCGCCTCCACCGAGAAGACGAGCGCCCCGACGCGCGCGCCGCCGCCATGCGGCGCCAGAACCCGGCCTTCATCCCCCGCAATCACCGCATCGAGGAGATGATCCACGCCGCGATCACGAAGGCAGACCGGGGGCCGTTCGAGGCGCTGCTCCGGACGCTCTCGCGTCCTTACGAAGACCAACCCGGCGCCGAGCACCTCGCCGAGCCGCCGCGAGCGCACGAGCGCGTCACCCAGACGTTCTGCGGGACCTGAGCGCGCGGCGCGCCGTGCGGGCCGCCGCGAGCGTCAGACCGAGGAGGGCGCCCCATCCGGCCGGCTCCCGCTCGCCGGGCGCGGCCCGGCAATGGCAACCGCCGGCGGCGTCGAGCCCCGCCGTTCCGTCCCCGGGCTCGATCACGACCTTGACGGTATCGGTCGCGCTCGCGCCATTGGACGTCACGGTGAGGCGGAACGACAGCTCCGTGAGCTCGTCCACCTCGGGGGCGACGAAGGATGCGCTGGCGCCGTCGACGACCAGCGGAACGGGACCGCCGGCCTCGCTGATCCACTCGAACGTGAGCGCATCGGCGTCCGGATCCCGGCTGCCGCTGCCATCGAGCACCACGGCATCGCCGGCGCGCGCCCGCTGGTCGGGCCCGGCGTCGGCGATCGGCGGGAGATCCGCGTCGGCGCCACACGCGCCCGCATCCTCCACGACGGAGGGGAACGGAGCGCCCTCCGCTCCGAGGACCGAGACGTCGTCGATGAACCAGCCGACGTCGCTCGCCGCCTGATCCGAGCCGATGCGGAACCGAAACACGACGGTCTGCCCGGCCAGCTGGCTCCCGAAATCCAGCGTGACGGGCTGCATGTCCGGCCACCCGGGGCTCTCGGCCACGTAACCCTCTCGATTGGAGAGCGGGTTCTCCGCGAGATCTCCGATCGTCCCGGTGTAGCCGGGATCGACGAGCGTGCTCACGTCATCCCACGAGCTCCCGCCGTCGACGCTGTATTCGATGACGGAACCGTCCCACGTGACGAACGTGCCGTTGCTTTCGCTCGCCTCGAACTTGTACCGGTGCGAAAACGACAACACAAACGCCTCGGAGGCCGACGCAGTGACCGAAGGCGAGACGAGGGCCGTGTCGGAGAGCGACGCGTAGTCGACCCCGTGCCAGAGGTGATTGCCGTCGTCCTCCGTCGCGCGTGTCCAGACGAGCTCGCTCGCGTCGCCGTCGAGGCTCCACGCGTCGATGCCGCTCTCGAAGTCGTCCTTCGTGGAGGAGGCCGGCGACTCGTCGTAGTGCACACGCGTGAAGGTCTCCGACACGACGCTCGGCGTGCAGGACGCGGGGTTCTCGGCGGTGGCGACGATCTTGACCTGCGTGGGCGCAGCAACGTCCGCGAGCGAGACGTCGAAGGGGATCTCGACGGTCGCGAACCCCGCGAGCGTGGGCACCTCGACCGACGCGCCTCCCGGGAACGCCAGGCCTGCGTCGTCCGCGGACAGCGTGACGGTCGTCGCGGGGGCGTCGAGGAACCCGCGGTTCGCGAGGGTCACGACGACGCGCCCCGTCTCGCCGACATCGACGATACCGTCATCGTCGCAGGAAGCGGAGCCGTCCGTCACCGCTACCGAGACGATGGAGACCGCGGGGGCGACGTCGAAGCTCTCCACCACGCCTTCGTTGTCGAACGAGTCGCGCGGCGGCGACACGGCGCAGGAGCCGGCGCCTCGCTTGGCGAAGCCCTCGGCGATGACGAGCGCGTCCTCCGGGTCTGCCGCAAAGGCGGCCGCGATGATCGCGTCCCGTTGCTCGGTGAAGGTGGGCTCCGTGGGGGCGAGCTTCATGCCCGCCACCACGTAGTCGGCCATCTTTCGCCTCGCCTCGTCGAACGAATGCGGCGGATTCGGCTCCGCCGACGCGGCGAGCATCGACACGTATCCCTCGAAGAGCATCGCCGCGAAGACCTCGCCGGTGTTGTGCACCTCCGCGTTGAACGGCACGCCCGGCGACATCGGCGGGCCGCCCGGGAGCACCGCGGAGGACATGATGTGCTGGAAGGTCAGGGGGCTCTTCGACAGATCCGTCGAATACGGATAACGTCGCGTGCCGAAGTAGGCGGCGTCCGGGTTCGCAATGGTCGCGTAGACCGCCGGCGAGAAGGTGCCGGAGAGGTCGTCCCCTTCTCGCACCGCGAGGGTCAGCGCCAAGAAATCGCCCCAGCCTTCGCTCTCGCCACCACATTGGTTGAGGCCGCAATCGACGAGGCGGTGGTGGAGGTAGTGCCCCCACTCGTGCGCGACGACGAGGTTGTCGACGGCTGCGTCGGCTGCGGCGCCGTTCTGGCGCTGCATCGTGGCGCTCACGGGCCCCGCGCCCAACGCCGCCTTGATCGTCACGCCGTCGGCCTGGCTCACGCTCAGCACCGGGATACCGACGGCCGTCCCGCCGTCGCCCGGCATGGCCGGCGGCGGCCCCCCTTGGTTGTTCGCGATGATGACGCCGATCGCGCCCGCGGCTTCCGCTCGCGCCGCCTTGGACTGGAAGGAGCAGCTGCCGCGATCGATGAGCGCGACTTGACCCGCGATCGAGTTGCCGATCGGCTCGCAGGCATCGGTCACCGTCGCCGTGGCGTCGTCGACGAGGACCACCGCGCCGGTCACGTCGAAGGAGCCGGCGCCGAACGCCGCCGTCCCCGTCTCCGGCGCATTCGGCAGCGCGTCGACCGCGAGCGACGCGGATTGCGCTCCGCTCCATACGTAGATCTGCATTCGCGGCGACGCGCCGTCCGCCGGCGTGGCCATGTTGGCGTTGTTCGCCGCGCCTGCGTTCAGGTCGTCCTGCGTCTCGCAGCGGAGCCTGTCTCCGCCAGCGCCGCCTCGATTGTAGTTGTCGAGCTGGGCATTGCCGGCGGCCTCGTCGAAGCCCGAGTCGTACCAATAGTCGTGGAGCCAATTCGTCGTGTAGAAGACCTGCGTGACGCCGGCCATCGCCTGGGTCGGGGAGGCCGTCGGCGAAGAGAGCGGGTCGTACGTGTGGTCGAAGACGCCGGGCGCCGTGATCTGCGCCCGCGTGTCGCCGGGAGAGATGGAATCGGTCCCATCTCGATCGGTGAATGCGTCGACGTTGTTGCCCAGCGCTTCGGTCGCGTTCGCGGAGAGCCACGGGTCCGCGTGGATGTTGAAGCCGTCGATGGTGACGAGGCTCGGCGCCACGAAGCCCGGGTAGCTCTGGTCGGGCACCCCGGTGGGGTGCGGCGTGAAGTCGGCGACGGGACCGTCGAGCGGGCGCAGGTCACCGCTCGTGTCCGCGTGGACCCGGTAGGAGAACGCCGCGTGATCGGTGAGGTTGCGCCGTCGGAGCACCTCCGCGGTCGTGGCGTCCACCACGTACGCGTACGCGTCCCATCCGCGAACGCCGGTCGAGGAGAAGACCTCCACGTAATACGCCGCGACGAGCGTCCCGCCGACCGGGAACCACACACGCCGGACCCGGGCCGGGCGCTCGAAGCGAACGGGACCGCCCGGTGCCACGGCGAAATGGGTGTAGCCGAGCGCGTCCTCGGGTGACGCCGCGCCGACCACCGATGCCGGGATGGAAGCGTCGTAGAGATCGGAGAGGACGCGAGCGACCACCGTCGCACGCGGCAGCCCGTACGTGGCCCGCTTCGCGAGCTCGGGGGTGGCATCTGGCCGGAGGTTGCCGCCGATGGCGACCAGCGCTCGGTCGCGGCGCATGAGGACCTTCGCCCCGCTGGCGATCACCGGGATGCCGTCGACTGCCTGCTCGAGCCGCACCAAGATCCCGCCGCGACCGGTGTCGTGCACCTCCGAGACGTGGACGGTCGCCAGCGAACGCGCGGACAACGCGTAGAGCGGAGCGTAGGCGCGGATGTGCGCGAGCGCGGCGTCCGCCGGCGCAGCGCCCGCGGGAAGGACCGGCATCTCGAGCTGGCCCCACACGAACGAGGGGAGCCCCGTGCGCGAGTCGGTCGCCGTGACCTGACCTGTCCAGCGCTGAGACACTTGCACGACAGGCGCGGGCGCGACGTCGAAGGAGCGATCGAAGCTGGGCTTGTCGTCCGCCTGCGCCACCCCCGCGAACAGGACCGCGAGGAGGGGGGCCGCGGCGAGCCGGTACGAGCGGTTCATGGAGCCCGCGATGGTCGCACGGGCGCGAGACCCGCGGCTACAGCGGAGGGGGGCTCGCGGCAGCGTCGAGCAGGCAGAGCACGTCCGTGACCGCCGCGTGAATCGGCTCGTGGATCGCCAGGGAGGCGAGCGCCACCTCCACGGGGACCCAGGCTGCGCCGAGGTTGTACGAGGCGTCCACCACGGTCGGCAGCTCCACCAGGCGAGGGAGCGTTGCGCCGAAGAAGTGGGTCGTCACGTCGAAGTCGACCGCTCCCCAGGTGAACGGATAGTGCCGGACGACGACGACGCTCGGATCGATCGAGACGTCGAGCCCGGTCTCTTCACGGGTCTCGCGCCGGGCCGTGTCGATCGGCGGCTCTGCCGGCTCGACGCCGCCTCCCGGAGGGTAAAGGCCTTCGAGGCCGGTGACCGGATCGCGCAGGCGAACCACGAGCAACCGACCCTCCGCTCGGCAGACGAGCGAGGCTCGAATGCGACGCTCCGCGACCTTCTCCGTCATCACGGCGCGCGTAACAGACCGGCACGCGCTCCGCAACGCGACGAGGGCCGTCCGCCACTTTCAGAGCAGCCCGCAGCGTTGCTTTGGTTCTGCTTAAGCCTCCCCGATCCGATCCGTACCCGTTTCGGTGAGTCACTCCAAGCTCGCCACGGCCCTCGTCACCATCGCCGTCATCGGACCGGCCTCCGCCGCATTGGCCGATGAACCTGTGCGCGTCGCGGTCATCGACCCCGAGTGGGCGCCGCCCCGGGCGGCCGACGCCGACGCCACCGCGCCGCCGCCCGCCGAGCCCGAGAAGAAGCCCGCCGTCTCGGCAGGCGTGGAGACAGGCGTGTTCTCCACCTATGTCGTGCGGGGCGTCCCGCAATACGCGGAGAAGTATCACCCAAGCAGCCAGAGCACGGCGTTTCTGGGGGTCAACGACGTCGGCCCCGGGACGCTCAGCGTGGGGCTCTTCACGGCGATCGCCCTGACCGACCACGCGATCCAGCCGGGGACCGGCGTCGACATGGAGCCGAGCATCTCGTACGGCTTCGAGGTTGGTGAGCACTTCGCCGCATCCCTCGGCTACACGGCGACGCTCTACCCCGAGAGCACCGTGATCGATGGCTCACACGAGGCCGGTGCCCAGCTCTCGTTCCCGAACGAATGGCTCACGCCGTTCGTCCAGGGATACGGTGAGTTCGTTCGGCAGCGAGGCGGTTACGTCGACGTCGGTGTGCAACACGCCTTCGAGATCGACGACGTGACGGTCACCCCCTCGGCGTCGGTCGGCGCGGCCGGGGCCGAGGCCATCACGTTCGATATGCAAGACACCACGACGACTCTCACCGTCGCGTACAAGCCGCTCGAGACCGTCTACGTGAAGCTCGTGGGCACGTGGGCCGTCCTCTTGCGGCAAGATGCCCTCGAGAAGTCCTTCGAAGACCGGAGCACCGTCCTGGGAGGCGCCGCGATCGGCTACGCCCCCTGAGCCGCGCGGTTCAGCGCCGAAGCGCGCGGCCCGCCAGGCGGAGGTGGCTCACCGAGAGCAGCAGCGCGAGCCCTCCCCAGACGAGCCCGCTGAGCACGCCGGTTGCGCCCCTGTGGACGAAACCAACCGTCGCCGGGACCACGAGAGCCAGCGTGGCCCAGACACAAGCCTGCCTCCTGTTTGTCGTGCGTTGGGGCTCCTTGGGCGTCATCGCCGGACCAAGATGCGTCGGCGCCCGGGGCGCGTCCTTGAGCATTTGATGAGCGAAACTTGGGCGTGGCCGGCGTTTGCGTCGATCATGAGGGGTTCCGATGCTGAACGAACTCCGAAGCTGGCTCGCCGATCTGATCCGACCGGCGGCCGCCCCGGCGCCTGCGCCCGCGGCGCTCCCCGAGCCGGCGAAGCCGAAGGCCTCGAAAGAAGACGAGGACGACGACGACGGCGACGCGCGCCTGGAGCGACGCCGGCGAGAGGCCGAGGACCAGGCGAAGCGGGCCGAGGACCGCGCCGCGCGCGCCGAGGCCGCTCGAAAGGCGGCGGAGGAAAGGTCACGAGCGCTCGACCTCGAGCTGGCGCAGGCGCGTGAGCGGGCGCGCAGCGCCGAGGCGCGGGCGAAGAAGGTGAGCGACGAGCGCTCGACCAAAGGCGGGCGGGGCAAAGGCAAAGGCGCCGCCCCGCAGGTGGGCGGCGGCGCGGCGACCCGCGGCGGCGACGGCGACGCCGGCATCCGCGAGCTCGAGGCAAGGCTCGCGGCCGAGGAGCGACGGGCCGACGGGGCCGAGCGCCGCCTCGAAGAGGTCGAGGCGAAGCTCCAGGCCGAGGCGAGGCGCGCGGAAGATCTGCGGGCTCGCCTCGCCCAGGCCGAGAGCGCAAAGAGGTCGGAGCCCGCCGCGCCCGCCGCGAGGCCCTCGACGCCGCGCCGAGAGGCGATGGCGCGCTCCTCGCTCGACGTCCACTTCAGCCCCGGGGACGAGTGCCTCTTCGCCATCTGCAGGCAGATCGAGTCGGCGGAGGCGACCGCGGACGTGTGCGTGTTCACCATCACGGACGACCGCATCGCCGCGCGCCTGCTCGACGCGCACCGGCGCGGCGTGCGCGTGCGAATCATCACCGACAACGACAAGGCCTACGATGACGGCTCCGACATCCACCGGCTCGCCCGCGCCGGCATCGAGGTCCGCGTCGACCAGACGCCCTTCCACATGCACCACAAGTTCGCGATCTTCGACGAACGCCGGATGTTGACCGGCTCGTACAACTGGACACGAGGCGCGGCACGCGACAACGAGGAGAACCTCATCGTGTCGGACGACCCACGCCTGCTCCGCGCGTTCGAACGCGAGTTCGGGTCGCTCTGGGAGAAGCTCGCGCCCCGATAGCGTTCGTCAGAACACGTTTGTCTCCACGGTGTCCCAGTAGTCGCACTGGGCCGCTCGGAGGCCCGACACCGTGGTGATGGTCAGATCGAGCACGAGGCTCGTGTCGGTCGCGAGCTCGTACCGGGGCCACACGACCTCACCGGTGGTATTGGGGTCGCCGGCGCCTCCGAGCGCCGACCAATACGTCTGAATCGAATGGGAGAACGCGAGCTCCTCGTCGGTCAGCGGGAGCGGCAGGAGCGGGCCCGGGTTGCCCAGGACGAACTTGATCTCCGCCGAATGGAACGCGCCTAGCTCACCGAACAGCGAGGGCGGACCGTATTGGTAGTGGTACTGCCACGTCGAGGCGCCCCCGGCCGCCAGGGCTCTCGCCGCCCGCCGCGTCGGACAGACGAACCCGGCGTCGCTGACCGCAGCGGCCGCCGCGGCCTCGACCGAACCGTATTCGGAGGCCGGATACCGCGAGACGATCTCCGCGCCCTCCCCTGGCACGAGCTGCTCCGCCAGCATCTGGAAAGCGGCTTCGTCGTTCACCATCGAGCCGGCGAGCTGGAAGAACAATGTCCCTTCGTCGGAGTTGGCGCCGAGGATCGTCGGCATCCGCTCGAAGCTCCCTTGCTCGAGCATCGCGAGCGGCTTGTCCGGCAAGGTGAGGCCGTCGATCGTCGGCGCCCAGGTCGTGCTCGCCATGCCCAGCCCGAAGCTCTGCGCCGGCAGCGCGGTGATCACCTCCTCCGTCGATTTCGAGCGCAGACACGAGAGCAGCTCCGTACCGGAGCACGCGAGCGCCGTCGCCATGTCGGCGCCTTGCGCAAACGCCTCCGCTTGCTCCTTCACCAGGTCACACGGTCCGCTCTCGATGATCGCGCGGGCGAAGAGCCCCTTGCTGCCGGGCGACACGAGGTGCTGGCACACGCTGGCGCCCCCGGCGGACTCGCCGAAGATCGTGACGCGGGACGGATCGCCGCCGAAGACAGCCGCGTTGGCCTTCACCCAGGCCAGGGCCGCCCGCTGATCCTCGAGGCCGTAGTTGCCGCTCGTCGGATGGGACGCGTCCTCCGCGCCGAGCTCGGGCAACGCCAGGAAGCCGAACGGACCGAGGCGGTAGTTGATGGTCACGACGACCGAGCGGGTCGCCTCCGAAAAGACCTGCCCGTCGTAGGCGGAGTCCCCCCCGCTCCCGAGGATGTAGCCGCCGCCGTGAATCCAGACGAACACGGGCAGAGGCTCCGTGCCCGGGCGCTCCGGCGTCCAGACGTTGAGCGTCAAACAATCTTCGCTGCTCCCGATCGCAAACGCGCCGTCGAGCGGGCTCGCCTGCGCACAGGTCGGTCCGCGCGCGATCGTCTTGCGCGGCTCTTGCCATGGCGTGGGGGGAGCGGGCGCGCGCCAGCGGAGCGGACCGACGGGCGGTGCGGCGTAGGGGATGCCCAGGAACACGCGCGAGCTGCCGAGGAGGGCTCCCTCGATCGGCCCCGAGTCCGTCAGCAAGGAGAGCGGCGCGGCGTCCGCCCCGCCGCCCGAGCCGCCGCCTCCGCTCGAGGCGGCGTCGTCGCCGCAGGCGAGCGCGAGGGTGGTGAAGGACACGAGGAAGCAGAACGCGGAGCGCATCGCGACCGATCTTACGCCAACCTCCGCGCCCCGGCGCGGGGCGTCAGATCGGTCGCGACGTGCGCTCGAGCAGGCGGGCGGCGTTGTCGTGGAGGATCTTCCGGCGGAGATCCGGCTGCCCCTCCGTGGCGATGAGCACCTTCGCGAGCGGCAGGACAGGGTGATAGAAGGGCCAATCCGAGCCGAAGAGGACGCGGTCCGTGTCGGCCTCGGCGATGACCTCGCGCAGCTGGCCGAGCGAGAGGCCCGAGATCTCGAGCCATGCGTTTTTGTACCGGCGCTGCATGGCGATGGCTTCGCGGTGCTGCAGCGAGCCGGCGTGGCCGAGCACGAACTGCGTCTCGGGGATCTCCCGGATGGGCCGCTCGTAATGGCGCATCTGCGCGAAGGATTGATTGAACTTCGGCTCGATGCCGGCGGGCCCCGCGTGCCAGAAGACGGGCAGGTTCTCCTTCCCGCACATCCGGTAGATGCGCATCGCGTACCAGGCATCGGGACGGAAGGTCTGGTTGGGCGGGTGCAGCTTGATTCCGCGGGCGCCGAGGTGGAGCTGCTCCTCCAGCTTCACCTTCGGGAAGAGCGACCTCGGGTGCACGCTCCCGTAGCCGACGACCTCCGACCGGGTGCGCGCCGTGGTGAGCGTGTCGCGCGCGTGGTTGTTCGGGAAGAAGAAGTCGATGGCGAGGACGACCGATTGCACGACGTTCATCTGCCGCATGTCGCGCGCGAGGTTCGGCGCCGTGTGATCACGCCGCTTGCCTTTGCCGGTGAGCCCGCCGAGGAGCAGCTCGCGCTTGAGGCCCACGAGCTCGTTCGGACCGAAGCACTGGTTGGCGCGGAGGTCGAGGTGATGCGCGCAACATCGGCCAAGGAGGAGGTTACTGTCCGGAGTCTCGCGCTCGATGTCGATCGTGTGGATGGATAGGTGCGGCAGCGCGTAGTGCGTGTGGGTGTCGATGACCGGCGGCACGCTTTTGTCGGCGAGGACGACCTCGCCGTGATCCTCCTCGAACCAGGGGAGCTGGGCGAGGGCGAGCCGCGTCTCGAAGCGCAGGGGCAGGGTCTCTTCGGTCATGAAAGAAGAGACGATAGCGCCTCGCTCAAGGAAGCGAGAGCGTCTCGAGGACCTTGCCCGTCGCGGTGTCCCAGATGACGGCTTTGTCCGGGGTAGAGCCGAGCAGGCGCGACATGTCCCAGGAGATCTCCAGCGAGGTCGCCCCCTCGAGGCCGAACGAGAAGGCGACGCTCTTGTCCTTCACGTTCACCACCTCCGCCTTGTCGTTCCGGACCACGATGGCGCGCTCGCCGTCGTCGAACGGCACGACGAACGAGACCTCCTCCGGGCGGGGGATGTCGTAGGCCCCGATTGTCTTCTTCGACTCGAGGCGGAACGAACGGACCCAGCTGGTCCCGCCGAGACCGAAGAGCACCTTGCCGTCACGCGAGAAGCGGGCCGCGACGTGGTCGGTGCAGCCGGCGCTCTTCGCGAGGGTGTCGATGCTGTGGAGGTCTCGACCGCCGAAGAGCTGGAGATCGTGCCCCGCTCCCCCTGCCGCGGCGATGTGCAGGCCGTCCGGCGCGACCCAGGATCCGAAGGTGCCGGTCGTGTCCGCGTGGTTTTCGGCCTTCTTCTCGCAGCTGGGGAGCTCGTAACGCCCCATGGCGCCGACCCCCGTCACGACCAGCGAGCCCTGATCCGGGGTGAACGCGAGGTCGAAGCTGTGAATCTCGCTCACGTCGCAGATCTTCTGCTTTCGCTCGATGTTCCAGACGCGCGCGCTCGTGTAGCCCGAGCCCGCAAAGAGCTTGCCGTCCGGCGAGAAGACGAGCGCGTTGACCTCGTCGTCGGGGATCGTCTCCGGGAGCTCCGCCACGAACGCGCCCGACCTGCCGTCGAAGATCTTCACCACACGAGCCTTGGTGACCACTGCGACGCGATCGCCCTTCGGCGAGACGGCGACGGCCTCGACCGGCCCGCCGACGTCCGCGAGCGGCGTCGCGCGACCGCCGGGCACGGCGAGGATCGCGACCTTGTCACCGCGCGCCGCGATGATCGCGCGCGTGTCCGGACGCCAGGTGAGCGCCGTCCGCACGTCCTCCTGGACCACGTTCGGGGCGGGCGCCTCGGGGGCTTGCGCGGAGGAGTGAGCCGACGCCGACGAAGAGGCCGACGCGCTGGGCGCGGCCGAAGCGCGAGCAGAGGTCGCCGGAGGCGCCGCGCTCCGCACCCCCGACGCAGCGCTCGTCGTTTGCCCGGCGCCCGAGCCGTCACCGCAGCCGAGCGCGACCAGCGTGAGGATCACGCACCAACGTCCACCTCGCGAAGCGAAGGGGACCAGGGGGATGAGACGGCGAAGACGAGCGACCATGGAACCATCCGCGCTCTCCCCCCTCACCGAGGGTGAGGGGGGTCGGGGGGGTGAATCCACGACAATACCGTCTCGAGATAGACCGGACGTGGACTTCTTCTCCACCCGCTCAGAAGAGCTCGTCGTAGGTGCCGGACACGTCGCCGAGCTGCTGGGTCACGCCGACCGCCTTCATCGCGGTGTTGATGACCTTCGCCGGGTGCTCGCCGTCCCGGCGGATGTGGCGACCGCCCGAGGTGTGCAGGCCGCCGGCCTTGCCCCCGATGAGGACCATCATGTTCTCCGAGGAGTGCGGCGAGCCTTGCTGGTCCTGCTCCGGGTCGTAGCCGATGCCGCCTTCGAAGGAGAGGATCATGCTGGTGGCGTCGAGGATGGGCGTACCATCGAAGTCCTCCGTGTCACGGAGCTTCTTCATCAGGTTGGCCCAGTGCTTCACGTGCCAGCCGATGCAGTCGGCGAGCGCGTCCTGACCGGCCTGTCCGCCGCCCATCGAGTAGTGGCTGATCTCGTGGAGGTCCGACGCATAGCCGTAGATCGGGTTCATGTTCAGGAAACACTGCGAATACGTGAACATGAGGTTCGCGACGCGATAGAGGTCACACGCGAAGGCGAAATGGATGAGGTCCACCATGACCTGCGCGCGCTCTTCCTCATTGGAATAGGCGGCGGTCGAATCGTAGCCGCCGCCGGAGCCCTGCTCGCCGTTCTCCACCGCCCCACCGATCGGCGGGTCGTCGCCCGGGTCGGCCGGGAGGACACACGAGGGCGAGTCGGGGGGCGAGATACCGTTGAGGCGCGTCTCGAGGGCGCGCAGCTCGTCGAAATGGCGCTGCATGCGGATCTTGTCCGCGGCGCCGAGGCGCGGGATGAGGGCCTCGGTGTCGCCGCGCACCAGATCGATGACGCTCTTGCGCCGATCGAGGAGGCGCTGTGCCTTGAGCGCCTCCTCCGGATCGGGCGGGATGAACCCGGTCGTGAGCGACTGGAACGCGACCTTCGGGCTCGACGTGGGCGTGACCTCCTCCAGCTGCCCGTTGTTCATGCGGGCAGAGAGGAGGCCGCGCTGGCCGTCCGTCGCGTTGTTGCCGCGGTAGTAGGCGGCCTGCACGCGGTAGGTGAGCACCTTGTTCGTCAGGTCCGACGCGATCGTGTCGGCGACGATCCAGTCGGACGTCGGGCCAGCGAGGCCCTCGTCGTCCTCGCTGATGCTGGCCTTGCCACACGCGAGCGGACACGTCGTGCTCGCGTGGAAGCCGATCGCGCGCCCGGCGGTCGGAGGCGTGGCGCCCCACGGGATGAGGAGCCCCGACACGAGCGAGGTCACGTCGGCCACGCCGGCGTCGATGAGCGGTTGGACCGCGCGAGAGGTGTTCGAGGTGTTGATCGGCCCCTCGGCGGCCGGCGTGCTTCGCTCGCCGCCGTCCATTCCGATGGAGGACCCGCCGAAGGCGAAGACGTAGCGCATGGGCTTGTCGCCCGGCGCGGCGCCCGCGTTCTTCGGAGCGAAGTACTCGAGGAAGGGCAGCGCCAGACCGACGCCGCCGAGCCCACGGAGGAAGCGCCTCCTTCGTGCTCGCACGCTCACTTGACCACCTCCTCACGGCGGAGACCGAAGGCTTCCGAACCGACCATTTCATTGACGAGCGCGTCGAGGGCGAGCCCCCCGCCCGCCTGCGCGTCGACGACGAGCCGCTCGAGGAGCGCGTCGTCGTGCTCGTCGAGCTCCCACCTTCCCATCGCGAACCGGTAGACCATCGTCGCCACGCAGGCGTCGACGCCGCCGTCCTGGATCATCAGGTCGCCGAGCTGCGAGGGCCCCGTGAAGGTGCCCACCCCAGGGAGCTCGCCGGTGCCGTCGATCGAGCATTGCGGCTTGTCGGGCTCGGTCGTCCGGTACCGGCCGGCCGAGTCGAAGTTTTCGAGACCAAAGCCCACCGGCTCGAGCTGCGAGTGGCAGCCCGAGCAGCCCTCGGTCTTCCACATCGTGTAGCGGTCCTCCTTGCAGGCGTTCGGGTCGGGACCGGCGGGCGGCATGTCGACGTTGACGCCGAGGTCCGGCGGCGGCGGCGAGATGACCTGGCAGAAGAGGCGCGTTCGGATCAAGAGGCCGCGCTGCGTGGGGCTCGTGTCGGTAAACTTCGCCACGGCCGACAGGAACGTGCCGTGCGAAAGCAGGCCGCGGCGGCCTGAATCTCCGTAGGAGACCCAGTCGCCGGCGGGGTTGGACGGCGCCGCGAGCCCGTAGTGCGTCGCGAGCTCCGGCGTGAGGAAGGTCTCGTTCGCGAGCAAGAGGTCGGTCCAGGGACGCTTCTCGTCGAAGATGTAGCGCTGGAGCAGGGCGTCGGTCTCGGCGTTCATCGCGGCCGTGAGCGTCGCCGAGTGCGCCATGGACTCGTACGAGAGCCACATCGAGTGGAAGCGAGAGACACGCGAGAGCGCGCGGTCATCCGCGAGCAGCGTGGAGGCCGCCTCACGACGCTTGTCGGGATCGCTCAGCTGGCCGGCCTCCGCGAGGTCGAGCAAGAAGTCGGGCGGCGTCGTCCCCCAGAGGAGGTAGCTCATTCGAGTGGCGATCTCGAAGTCGTTCAGCCGGAAGAGGCCCGGCATGGCGACGATCGGCTCGCCGATCTCCACGCGATAGAGGAACTCCGGGTGTTGCATGAAGGCCCGGATCCCGGAGTCCACCGCGACCCAGAAGTCTCCCTCGATCTCGGCGTGCGGCAGGAAGTGGCTCGTGAAGTTGTCGATCTCCGCGTTCGTGACGGCGCGGCGGAGCGCGCGGCGCCCGAAGGACGCGACGAAGTTGCGGAAACACGCCTCGTCGGTCGGCCCGGTCGGCTCGCAGCCAGCGACGTTCGCGCGCAGGGTCGGGTCTGCGACGACCGCGGTCGCCACGTCCCCGCTCAGCACCTCGACGCCGTCGATGAGCGCCTGCGAAGCGGTCTGTCGCTGGAAGTCGTTGTCGAAGGGTGTCCGGTCGTCGACCGGCAGGACCAGGTTCGCGTCGTCGACGTCCACGCCCGTCAGATCGAGCACGGTGGCTCGGTACTCGACCGCCGTCAGGCGCCGCGCGCCGCTCGGGCCGACCTCGTTGGCCTCCGCGGTGGTGGGGAGATCGCCGTCCGGCCCAGGACCGTCCCCGATCTCACCCGTGCAGCCGCCGAGCCCGACCAACAAGCCTAACAAGGCCGTCAGTCTGTTTGGTCCGCGGCGCCCGAGCGAGCTCGGCGGACGAGGACCGAGGGGAGCAAACCTCGCGAAAGGGAACGTCTCCACACGGCCAGCGTCGCCGATTGGTCAGGCCAGCGTCAATCACGCCACGTGGCCGAGTTGCCGGAAATCCGGGAGGGCGGAATTGTGCAGACAGGCCGCTTCAGACCGTGGCTTGCGCGACCTGCCCCATCCCGGCGAGCGCCTTGGCAGCCAGCTCATCCAGACGTTTGTCGTGGAGCGGGTGGAAGTCCCGGCGGAGGTAGGTGCGGATCCCTCGCCCGAAGACGCGCTCCCCGAAGGGCATGCGGCCTTCCATCTCCTTCTTTTCGCGGCGCGTGGCGGCGACGACGCCCTCCTCCTGCGACAGCAGGTAGAGCGCGCCCGCCACCCAGAACGCGGCGAGCACCGAGCCCGAGAGCACGAGACCGGCGATGCGGAGCGGGTAGCCGTCGTCGACGCGCTGGAGCACCTCGAAGGCGACCGCGCGGTGCTCGATCTCCTCGGACGCGTGCCAGGACAAGAGCTCCCGCATCACCGGGTGGATGCCGCGATCGAAATCCTCCGAGAGGAAGTTCTCCGCCATGACCGCGGTGAAGTGCTCCGCCGCGACCGTGGCGGAGAGGCGCATCTTGGGAGAGAACACCTTCTCCAGGAAGCCGTAACAGAAGCGCTCGTAGACGCGGAGGAAGGGCCGGATCCGGAAGCCCTGCTCCTCCAGCATCTTCAGGTGCCGGTCGTGAGCGCCTGCGTGCCAGCCTTCTTGACCGGCGAACTTCCGCACCGCCTCCGCGAGCTCCGGATCGTTTTCGTAAGCCGAAGCGAAGTGCTTCACGCTGCGGACGAAGAAGCGCTCGCCGGCGGGGAACAGCGCGCTGACGCCGTTCGCCAGGTGGGTGGCGAGCACGCTGCCCGCGAGCCAATGCTTGGGGACCGAGCCGTCGAGGCGATGGATCGGAAACGGACGCACTTCCATCGAGGACCTCCTAACCGGATGGACGATGGGGCCTTGTTGACTAATAGTCAATAGCGTACTGTCGGGGACCTCATGGCGGTCCTCGCTCGCCGAACGACGAAGAAGGCTACATCGCGTGGCCGGCCGCCCCGTCCCGCGCAGCGAGAGCGCCTCGAGACACACGAGCGCCGCGAGCAGCTGCTCACCGTGGCGATGAGCCTCTTCCTCGAGCGGCCGTACGACCAGGTCTCGATGGACGACCTCGCCGCTCGCGCCGGCGTCTCGAAGGGGCTCGTCTTCCACTACTTCGGCTCGAAGCGCGAGCTCTACGTGGAGCTCGTGCGACGCGGCGCGGACGACCTCCTGAGCGCCACCGACACACCGGAAGAGATGCCCCCGCTCGAGCGACTGCACGCCGGCCTCCTCGCCTACCTCCGGTACGTCGAGGAGAACGCGGCTGCCTTCGCCGGCCTGTTCACGAACGGCATGGGCGTCGACCCGGAGATCACGGAGGTCGTCGATCGCACGCGGCGCGCCCTCGCCGAGCGGATCCTCACGAGCATGCCGACCCAGGTCGGCCCCCACGCCGGCATCGCGGCGCGCGGGTTCATCGGCTTCGTCGAGGCGACGACGCTCGCGTGGCTGCCGGCGCGCAAGGAGTCGCGCGACGAGCTGATCGCGCTCTTCGTGCGCGTGCTCGGCACCGCCCTCGCGCCTACCTGATCCGAATGACGCCCTGCTGAATCAAGAGGCCCACGGTCAGGAGGACGAGGCCGAAGCTGAGCCCGAGGATCGTGATGAGGTCGTCGCGCCAGCGAGTCTTCAGCGGCACGAGCTCCTTCTCGGGGAGCACGATGCCCTTCATGAACATGAAGAGCGGCAACCCGCCGGGCCGCGGAGAACGGAAAGGATCGTAGGGGTTCTGCGAGAGCCCCATGTTCTGGAAGCGGTGGATGCCGGCGCGGATGCGATCGCCCGTGCCGGGCACGGCGCAGCCGATGACCACCGCGCGCATCCACGGAGCGCGCTCGTAGGCGCTCGAGAAGGCGAGCACCTTCGTCAGCTCCTTGAGCTTCTCGACGAAGACCCGCGACTCCACCAGGTGCTGGTACGCACGGATGCGCTGCTCCACGCCGTCCTCGCTGGAGAGCTTGGAGAGGCAGGTGGCCTCGATGCGGGCGGCGAGCCCGACGAGCCCCTCCTGGACCTTGGGCCACGTGCTCTGGGAGGGCACGTCGGGTGGGACCAAGAGCCCCCAGCCCTCCTCGCGCGCGCGGTCCGGCGTCCACTGGAACACCTCCGCGAAGCCCCAGAGCGTGTCGTAGCGGTTGCAGATGACGTAGACGGGGATGTCCGCCTGGAGCGCCTTGCAAGCCTCGACGAGGTAGCTCCGGAGGTGCTGCGCGTGCGCCTCGAGCGCCTCGTCCTGCCGCTCCGCGACGTCTTGCGAGCTGACCACGAGGAGGATGCCGTCCATCGGCTCGCGCGGGCGAACGCGGAGGATCTCCTCGCAGAGGGCGCGCAGGAGCTCCGGGTTCCGGTTGGGCCCGCAGATGGGCTCCCGCGCCTCGACGATGATCGCCTCCCGGGAGACCCAATACTGACAGTACTGTCCGTCTATCGTGGCGGGGTTGTCCAGCGTCAGGTTCATCGCGCGGATGACCGACGACTTGCCGGAGTTCGGCTCGCCGAACACGATGTACCAGGGGATGCGGTAGATGCCGCCGCCCACCTGCTTGGCCCGCGCGACGACGCGGCCTATCTCGCTCGAGAAGACCCTACTCATTTGCCGAGGCCATACAGCGCGGTTCCGAGGACGTAGCTGCCCGTGACGAGGAAGAGCACCGCGAGGATCCGGCCCATCCACACGCTCTTGAGGAACGGCTCCTTCGGGAGAAACTCCGCCGGGAGCGTGTCGTAGCGGTAAGGCCTGAGCGCGCCGCCCATGACGTCGCGGTCGGCGTCGACGTTGAGCTCGCGCGCGAGCTGGGCCCGGAGCTGGTTCAAGAGGTACGGGTCGCGCCCTGGCAAGCCGTATTGGCCGAGGAACCCGCAGCCGAGCACGGAGACGTAGGTCGCGAGGACCGACTTCGGGCCCTGTCGGACTCGCTCGAGCCGGGGCGTGAAGAACTCGACGCCGGCGTTGTTCGTGTTGAACCGCCGGGCTTGGAGCATGTTCTGGCTCCACCACGGGCGGATCTCGGGCAGCGCCATGGCGACCTCGTCGATCAGCGCGACGAGCGCAAAGATGCCGTCCTCCGCGCTGACGACCGGCAACAGCTGCGCGGCCGGTGACGTTCGCAGCTCGTCCAGCAGGATATTCGCCTGCCGGTAGAGGTGATCCGGAGGCGGCCGCCGAGGCGACTGGCGCAAGAGGAGCACCCAGAGGATGACCTCCTCCCCGAAGACGCCTATCGATTGGAGCTCGCTCACGATGGGGGGGCCGAGAGTAGCCAAAGGCTCAGCGGTGCGCGAGCCCAAGGCAACGAGTATGCTCCGCCCCCTTTCCAAGAGGAGGATCGCGTATGTCGGAGATCGAGAGCGTCGTCGCCCGTGAGGTACTGGACTCGCGTGGCAACCCCACCGTCGAGGTGGAGGTCCGCACCGCCTCGGGCGGCTTCGGTCGGGCTGCGGTGCCGAGCGGCGCGTCGACCGGCGAATACGAGGCGGTCGAGCTCCGGGACGGCGACAAGAAGCGCTACCAGGGCAAGGGCGTGCTCGGCGCGGTCAAGAACGTCGACAACGTCCTCGGGCCGGCCATCCAGGGGATGGACGCGCTCGATCAGGCCTCCATCGACAAGGTCCTCATCGACGCCGACGGAACCGGCAACAAGGGCAAGCTCGGCGCAAACGCCATCCTCGGCGTCTCCATGGCGACCGCCCGCGCCGCGGCGGACGTTGTCGATCTGCCCCTCTGGCGCTACCTCGGCGGCGTGCAGGCGCGCGTCATCCCGACGCCGATGATGAACATCCTGAACGGCGGCGTGCACGCGGACAGCGGCCTCGAGATCCAGGAGTTCATGATCGTCCCCCACAAGGCGGACGGCTTCCCGGACGCGCTCCGCATGGGCGTCGAGGTGTTCCACGCCCTCAAGTCCATCCTCAAGAAGGACGGGATGGTGACCGCCGTCGGTGACGAGGGCGGGTTCGCGCCGCGTCTCGCGTCCAACCGCGCCGCGCTCGAGGCCGTCATGAAGGCGATCGAGGCCGCAGGCTACAAGGCCGGCAAGGAGATCAGCATCGCGCTCGACGCCGCGCTGAGCGAGTTCTACGACTCCAAGAAGCAGCGGTACACCTTCGACAAGGCCGAGAAGACGCGCGAAGAGATCGTCGAGATCTACAAGACCTGGTGCGCGGACTTCCCGATCGTGAGCATCGAGGACGGCTGCGCGGAGGACGACGACGCCGGCTGGAAGCTCCTCACCGAGACGCTCGGCGGCAAGGTGCAGCTCGTAGGCGACGACCTCTTCGTGACGAACCCGAAGCGCTTCAAGAAAGGCATCGAGGCCGGCATCGCCAACGCGATCCTCGTGAAGCTCAACCAGATCGGGACCGTGACCGAGACGCTCGACACCATCCGCCTCGCGCAGGCCTCGGGGTACGGCGCGATCATCTCGCACCGCTCGGGCGAGACGGAGGACACCTTCATCGCAGACCTCGCCGTCGCCACCAACGCGGGGCAGATCAAGACGGGCTCGGCGTCGCGTTCGGATCGCACCGCGAAGTACAACCAGCTCATCCGCATCGGCTACCAGCTCGGCGACGGCGCCATCTTCGCCGGCAAGGGCCCGTACAACCGCGCCTCGAAGTAACGAGCGTGCGGCGGATCGACGTGGGGGTGATCGGCTGCGGGACCGCTGGTCCCGCGGCCGCGTTGTTTCTGACGCGGGCGGGCCATCGGGTCACGCTGTACGAGCGCGTCGAGGCGCCGCGCCCCGTGGGCGCTGGCATCATCCTCCAGCCCACGGGCCAAGCCGTGCTCGCGCGGCTGGGCCTCGCCGACGAGGTGATCGCGCGGGGCGCGAGGCTCGACAAGCTCCGCGTGCTCAGGCACGAGGCCGGCCCGCTCCTCGAGCTGGCGTACGCCGACGTCGACCCGGCGCTCTTCGGGGTCGGCCTTCACCGGGGCGTCCTCTTCCAGGCGCTCTTCCGCGCGGTGCAGCGCGAGGGCATCCCCCTCGAGCTGGGCGTCTCCTGTGACCGGCTGGATCGCCATCGCGACAAATACGTCATCATCGACGAGCGCGGCGTTCGCCGCGGCGCGCACGACTTGATCGTGCTGGCGGACGGCGCCCGCTCGCGCCTCCGAGACGAGCTCGGCGTCCTGCGGCGCGCGGACCCGTACCCATGGGGCGCCCTCTGGTTCGTCGCCAAGGACCCCGAGCGCGTCTTCACGAGCGAGCTCTACCAGGTCGTCCGCGGCACGCGCCGCATGCTCGGCCTCTTGCCCACCGGCCTCGGCCCGGAGGAGGGCCGTGACGACGATCACATCGCCGAGGTGAGCCTCTACTGGAGCCTCGCGGCGCGTGAGGTCGACGCCTGGCGCGCATACGGCTTCGAGGCCTGGAAGGACGAGATCCGCGCGATGGTGCCGGAGGCCGGCTTCGTGCTCGACGCCATCCGCGGGCCAGCCGACGTTTTGTTCTCGGCGTACCACGACGTCGTGATGGGCCCGTGGCACACGCGAGGTATCGTCGCGCTGGGGGACGCCGCCCACGCGATGAGCCCTCAGCTCGGCCAGGGCGCGAACCTCGCCCTGTGGGACGCGATGGTGCTCGCCGACTCGCTCGAGGCCGAGCGCGGGGACGTCGTTCGGGCGCTCGATCGGTACTCCCGCACGCGCCGCGACCACCTGGGGTACTACCAGCTCGTGACGCGCGCTCTCACGCCCTTCTTCCAGAGCGACCACGACTTCCTCGGGACCTTGCGCGATCTGTTCATGCCCGTGATGAACCGCGTCGGCTTCTTCAACCGCGCGATGGTGCTCGGCATGTGTGGCACGGCGGACGGCCATCCGTGGAAGCGCCTGCCGATGCCGAAGGATTGAGTTGCTCGCCCGAGCGTGCGAAGAGCGTCGGCATGAAGCGCTTCGCAGCCCTCCCCTTCGCTCCTCTCCTTCTCCTCGCAGCCTGCGGGGACGACGCGGGCACCGGCGGCGGTGGAGCGGGCGACTCCACCTCGACGACCGGCTCGGGCACGACGACGTCGTCGTCGGGGATGTCGACCACGAGCACGACCGGCGGCACCGGCGGCGGTGGCGGCGGCTGCGATCGCGATCCCGGGGCGGCGGACAAGGAGCGCTTCGTGGTCGTCGGACACCCCTACGACGACGCGATGGATCCCGACGGGACCTACGAGGTCCTGCGCCTCTCCACCGCCGGCGAGCTGACCTCGACCGGCACCCGCTTCTCCATGGGCCGCCCCGCTGACCGCGCGATCCGCTTCACGCCTGACGGCGAGATCGGCTTCGCCGTGCAGGATGACGGGACGGTCGGCGTCTTCCGCCTCGACGCCGCCGGCAACGTCACGGTGCTGAACGAGGCGCTCGCCGGCGATTTCTACGCGGAGAACCTCCGCTGGGACGACGACCTCGGCGGCGTGTACGTGGTCGACACGAATTTCCCCGAGAACGGCGGTGGCATCTACACCATCGGGCTCGGCTGCGACGAGACGCTCACCGCGGGGCCGCGCCTCTTCGAGTCCAAGTCCGCGCGCGACATCTTGTTCCAAGCGGGCACCCAGGACGCGCTCCTCGCCGCGCGCGGCGCGCTCGGCTCGACCGCCGTCGCACACGTCCACCGCCTCGATCTGGGCCCGCCGGCGAGCGTCATCACGAGCGTCGACGCGTTCGGTGACGACGAGGCGATCACCAGCTGGGTCGCGCTCACGCGAAACGGCAAACACCTCGTCCTCGGCGACAACTCCGCCTTCTCCGCCGTGCCCAACCGCGTCGCAGCCGTGGAGATAACCGCGACCGGCCTCGGCTCGGTCCAGACCATCGAGGGCTTCGAGGACCCCTACTCCATCGCGGTCTCCCCGTTCGACGACGCCGTCGTCGTCACCTCGGGCTTCGGGGACAGCATCTTCGTCTTCGACTACGATCCCGCGGCGGCCCAGCCGCTCACGCTCCGCGGCGAGCTGCCGTACGAGGGCTCGCCACCGCAGCTCCCCGGCGCCCTCGCCACGGTCGATCGCGGGTCGCTGGACGGGCTTGTCCTCATCGCCGACGTTCGTGGCGTATACCAGGTCCGTTTCGGAGCCGGCGCGACCGTCGAGGATCTCGGCGTGGTCGACCTCGGGGGCGGCACCGAGGACATCGTGGTGGGCATCGGGATCCAGCCGTGACCCCGCGGCTCTATTTCGACGATCCGTTCCTCTCTGCGTTCGACGCCCGCGTCGTGGCGCACGGGAGCTTCGGGGGCTGGACGAGCGTCGTCCTCGACAGGACCGCCCTCTACCCCGAGGCGGGCGGCCAGATGGCCGATCGCGGCAGCATGCGCTTCGGCGAGACGGAGGCCGCGGTGGTCGACGTGCAGGTCGATGACAACGGCGTCGTCCATCACCGGCTCGACCAGGACCCCGGCGCGCTGCCCGCGCCGGGCGTGGCCGTGTCTGCCCGGGTCGACGCGAGGCGGCGCCGCGTGCACATGGCGCTCCACACGGGTCAACACATGCTCTCGCGCGCCCTGCTCGACGAAGCGGCCGCGCCGACCGTCTCGGCGCGACTCGGCGAGACTGCCTGCACGATCGACCTCGACGTCGCGGCGCTCGACGAACGCGCCGCCTCGCGCGCCGAGGCGCTCGTGAACGACGTCATCGACGACGACCGGGTCATCCGCGCCTTCTTCCCGACGCCGGAGGAGCTCGCGGGCCTGGCGCTCCGCCGCGCTCCCAAGGTCCAGCGCGACGTTCGCGTCGTGGACATCGAAGGCTTCGACGTGTCGCCTTGCGGCGGGACCCACGCGACCCGCACCTCACAGGTCGCCCTCGTGAAGATCACCTCGGTCGAGCGATACAAGGGCAAGGTGCGGCTCGGCTTCTTGGCCGGCGCGCGCGCGCGCGCCGAGCTCGGCCGCGCCCACGACGCGCTCGCCGCGCTCGCGCGCGACATGACCTGCGGTCCTGCGGACGTCCCCGGTGCGATCGGCAAGCTGCGGGCGGAGCTCTCGTCCGCCCGCGACGCGGCGCGCGGCTACGGGACCGAGCTTGCCAGGTTCCTGGCAGCGGAGCTGGTCCGGGGCGCCGCGACCAGAGGGGAGACCTGCGTCGTGGCCACCCTCTCCTTGGCGGGGATGGAGCCGCTCCGCGCAGCCGGCGCGGCCATCGCGACCGACCTGCGCGGGGCCGCACTGCTTGCAGCCCCTACGACCGACGGCCTCGCCGTGCTGGTCACGCGGCACCCGAGCTCGCCCGTCGACTGCGGCAAGATCCTCCGGGCCATCGCGAGCGCAGGCGGCGGCCGGGGCGGCGGAAAGCCCGAGCACGCGGAGGGTCGGCTGCCCCCCGGGGCGGACTTCGTCGCGCTGGCCACGGCCGCGCTCACAGCGCCACCTGCCTGAGCCGCGCGCGGCTGCGGCGCCGCCGGCCGCAGAGCTTGCGCCGCGCGCGGCGCGATCGATGCGCCGCGCAGCGATCCTCGCTGGCTCGGGTCGTGCATCGTGTGGCGATCATGAGCATGCAAGCGGGGCAGACCGAAGACACGACCGTGGCCGACCTGATGAGCAAGCGCGTCCTCCAGCTCCGGGAGACGGACTCGATCGCGCACGCACACCAGGTGATGCTCTGGTCGGGGTCACGGCACCTCCCGGTCGTGTCGGGCAGTGGTCGCGTGGTCGGCATGGTGAGCGACCGGGACCTCCTCCACTTCGTCTCCGACCCGACCCTCACCCCGGGACAGACGCCCGTGACGAAGATCATGACGTCGGACGTCATCACGGTCGACAGCCACGTGCCCGTAGGGGAGGCCAGCGCGCGCATGGCCGCAAAGAAGATCGACTGCCTGCCTGTCGTGGAGCAAGGACGACTGGTGGGCATCGTCACCGCGATGGATGTGCTGGCGGAGCGAGGTCGCCTCATCCCGACCGCGCGCGCTCGTCACATGCCCATCGTCGCCGACGTCATGCGCCGCCGCGCCGTCGCGATCGGTCCCGAGGCGAGGCTGCTCGACGCCGTCGCGCTCCTCACCGAGTCCGAGATCCGGCACTTGCCGGTCGTGGATACCTACAAACGCGTCATCGGCATCATCAGCGACCGCGACATCCGCGCCAAGGTCGGTGACCCCGTGCAAGCCCTCGTGGACGAGAGCCCCGCGCTCGCGCTCACCGTGGAGTCGATCATGACGTCGAACCCCATCACGGTGCGCCCCTCCGCCTCGGTCCTGGAGGCCGCGGACGCCCTGCTCGACGACCGCATCGGCGCGATCCCCGTGGTCGACGAGGAGGAGCACCTCGTCGGCATCCTCTCCTACGTCGATCTGCTGGCCTACCTCGTCGGCCGAGGTCGATGAGCCCAGAAGGACAACAGGCCACCGTCGCGGCCAGCCGCCGCGCCGACAGCCCCGTGTTAGGGTCCGGACGACTCGTGATGCAACAATCGGAGGTTCGCGTCCGCGGCGTGCTCATCGGCAAACAACGAGAGCTCCTCCGTCGTGCCGCAGGCGCCCGGTACGCCGCCGCGCTCGCTCGCGTCTCCCGCGAGGCACGGGACGACTACGAGTCGGCCGGTGTCCTCTCCTGGTGCGGGCAGGACTCGGCCCGCGCGGTGACGGCGGCCGTCGCCGCCGAGCTGGGCCGCGATCCGCTCGAGCTCGTTCGCCACGTGGTCGGCGGAAGCACACGCGAGGCGCTGCGCGGTCCTTGGGCCGTCTTGCTCGCGATGATGACGGACGACTACGCGATCCTCCGCCGCGCCTCGACGATCTTCTCCAAGGCGTTCGACAGAGGAACCCTGCGCGCGACGTTGCTGGGCGAAGGGGTCTCGCGTGTGACGCTCGAAGGCTGGCCGAACGCACACGCGATGGACATCGAGTCGATCTCCTGCGGCATCCAGACGCTGCTCGACGTCCTCGATCGGCCGTGCACCGTGACGGCCACCCGGAACGGCGCCCTCGTCGAGTTCCTGGTGCGGATCGAGCGCCCCCCCCGCTGACGCGGTCCGCCGCGCGCTCGAGCGTCGCATTTCGCAGGCTCCGCTTCCTCGACAGTCAGCACTCGCTCGACCGAGCCGTCGCTCCTGCCGCCGCAGCTCTCCACGCGCGGCAGAGAGGAGCCCGCCGTGTCGTTCGAACATCAGCTGTTTCAGATGGTCCATGGCCGCCCGCGTCCGGAAGACGTGGCGGACCTGGTGCTCCGCGCGCTCGGCTCGACGCTGCGCGGCGAGGCGCGACAGAAGCTGCTCCGCGCGGCGCGCAGCTCGCTCGCGCAGACCGCGTGGGGCTACTCGTCGATGGCGACCGAGTTCTTCCGCGCGCGGGTGCAGGTCGAGACGCAGGTACGCCTCGCCGCGAGCTTCTTCGGCGCGGCGCCGCTCTCGTGGCAGGCGCCGTCGCTCAGCGCGAACGACTGCCGAGACCCGGACAAGGTCGAGGCCTTCGTGCGCGAGGCCGGCGGGCTGATCCACAAGGAGTGGGGAGACCGTCAGAAGCTCGACAAGCGGGCGCGCCGTGCGCTGGGCCTGTTCAAGGGGCACCGTTGGTACAGCAAGCGCTTTCGACTGCTCCTTCGCCTGGAGCAGAAGCTCGAGCGGATGATCCGCGGCGAGCGTCGTTACGCTCTGCTGCGCGCGTCGAAGTCGAGCCTGGCGACCCGCCTCCCGTTCGACGTCTTCGCGGCGGACCTCGGCTCGGCTTGCCTCGTCGCATACCTCTCGTCTCGCATGAGCCTCCGCTCGACGTTCACGGCTGGGCCGCAAGAGCGCGCCTACGACGAGATCGCCGAGGCGCTGCTCGACCACTGCGAGGCGTCGGGCACCGCGTCGTGGCTGTCCATCGCTCACGTGATGCAGGACCGCCGCGTCGTTCGTCACCTCACCGAAGAAGAGCGGGGCCTCTTGCTCGCTGCTTCCTTCGAGGTGCTGCGCGACGCCGGCTCGATGCTTCGCGAGGTCTGGGACAACAGCCGCTTCGATCGGCGCACGATGATCGTCTCACGCGGCGCGGACTCGTCCACCTGGAACGAGGCCGCTGGCGCGTGGAACAAGGCTCGCGACGGTTGGCTGTCGCTCCTCCATGCCCTCGGCATGGAGGGCCTGCTCGACCGGATGTTGCCGGGCAAGGTCATGCGGCTCATGGCCGCCGACGTGGCCCGGTGGCATCGCGCCACCGGCGGTGGCATCCACCCGGACACCCTCGTCTGGGCGGAGCTGCCGCTGCCGTGGGAGGTGCTCGACGGCGAGGCCGTTTGCTCTCGGGCGACGGTCGAGGCGGCGTGCACCAGGCACCGAGCCCAACTTGGCGGTTGGTCGACGCCGCGAACGGCGCGTGCCGCCGTCGCGTTTCGACCGACCCCCGAGCTCGTGCACGGGGTCACGGTCGGCAGCCCGGCCCTGGCGCGCACGCTGCGCAAGCTCGGAGCGTTCTCCGGCAAGCCCACGCGCGCCGGGCTCGGCGAGGTCGACTTCCACGTCGAACGCGACGAGCACGGCTTCGCGCTCCTGGCAGACGAGGTGGAACACCACTGAAGACATCGTCTCATCCGGTCCGCTCGGTCTCGGCAACGAGGCCGGGCGGACCCTCTCCCCGGGTTAGCTCATCAGAAGAGCGCGCGGCTCGGGACCGCGAGGAAGGCGAGTGCAAATCCGCCACCTGGGACTGCAGCGGTAGCTCAACACCGAGAGCACGCGGCTCTTAACCGCGAGGGTGCCGAGTGAAAGCCCGGCCCGCTGCGCCGTCTTTTTCTTTGGCCCGCGCGCGCGTGACCGCAGGCCCCTCGGCCATTCCGAGAGGAGCGAAGCGCCACCTCTTCGGTGTAGGCTCCGCGCGTGCGCGACCGTGCGAACACACCCTCGTCGAGACGAGCCTTGTGCACGGCGAAGCTCGAAGCCCTCGAGGTGGCGCGCGGGCACGACGGCCTCCTGCGTGGGCGCCCGGAGCCCACGTTGCTTCTCGGGTTGGGGGTCACCACGCCCGCGGGGCCGCTCCTCGTCACACGCAACGTCGTCCGGTTCGGCACCGTCCCGGCGATCCCCGCGACGTCGTTGCCCCGGGAGGTGGTCCGCTTGACGGCCGATCACGACGGCTCACCGGTCTCGTTTTTCCTCCTCGCCCTCGCGTTCGAAGAGGACGGCGGAGACGACGTGTCCGCGATCTTCGGCGCGCTGGAGGCGCCCGTTCGCTGGTCGGTCTGCTCGCGCGGGGCGCCGGTGCTCGAGCCCCTCGATATCGCGGAGGCGAGCGCCGCGTTCGGAGCGCGGCCGGTCGTCGTCGAGCCGATGCTCGATGGCGGGCCCGTGTCGTCCGAATCGGACGAGCTGGTCGGCGCCACCTTCCTCGTGATGGCGACCGACAAGCCACGTCGCGGCGTCGTTCGGCTCCATTTCGTGAGCGACGACGGCCGCAACGACTGGACCGCGCGAGTCTTCGTCACGGTGCGCTCGTCCAGGTGACCATCGCTGCTCGCCTGTGGCGGGCGGCGGCGCGACGGCTCGGCGCGACCATTGCACCTCATCACGGACGTGAACGTGCCCCGAGCCGGTCTCCTCGTCCTCTGCGTCCCATCGCTCGGCTGCGCGTGGCTCGAATACGCGGATCCGCGCGAGCCGCGCGATCCGCAGCTCCACGGGGCTGGGGCAAGAGACATCGAGGTGCGGGACATCGCCGTCGGTCCCAACCTGGAGGGCCCCGCGATGGCGCCGGTCGCGGTTCCCGCAGTCAAGCGCTCGCCTCGCGCCGAGCTCGTGAGCTTCGCCGCGGGCCCCGTGTGGGCTTCGGACATCGCGCTGCCCGGCAGACCTCTCGTCCTGCACCTCGATGAGCTCGTCGCGACCGTGCGGGTCTCGGGGCTTGGCGGCGAGCGGGTCTGGTTCGGCGCGACCGAAAGCAACGCCACGATCGAAGGCGGGTTCGGTCGGACCTTCCGCTTCTTCACGGGTTCGGAGGGCCCCGAGATCGGCGAGGGGCACCCGACCGCGGTGGCTCGCTTCACGCTCCCGGTCGAGAGCCCGAACGCCGAGAACCTCGCGATCGGCGAGCGCTCGAGCGACGGCCGAGCGCTCGTCTGGCGAGTCGTCGCTCCAGTCGAGCGCACCGCGGCCTTCGCCGTCTTCGAGGTCCTCGACCCAGCCGACCTGTACATCCGGCTGACGAGCGCGAGCCCGGACGGGTGAGCGCGCGGGCTCAGTTTGGGCAGACGAAGAGCGGCGCGATGGGGGCGAAGCTCGTGCCTTGCGCCGCGTCGTAGTCGCTCATGGCCTGCTCGAGCGTGGTCCTGATCTCGGAGAGTGTCTGATCGAGGAGATCGGCCGGGTTGCCGCCGGTCTCGGCGATACAGACGGTCTTCGCGCGGCCGCACACGTCGAGCGGCTCGCAGACGGAGCTGACCGGGGCGGCGCCGCCGAGGGAGTCGTCGCCGTAGAGCATTCGGCCGTCCACGAAGACCGCCGTCACCTCGCGGGGTGAAGACTGGAGGACCGACTGGTACGGATCCGCCGCGGACGGGCAGAAGACCGCGATGTCGGCGCGCTTGCCGACCTCGAGCGTGCCGATGTACTCGCTCACGCCGAGCGCGTTTGCGGCGTTCACGGTGGCCATCTCCCAGATGATCTGCGCGTCGAGGATGTCGCCGAAGACGGTGTTGTCCACCTGATCGGCGAAGCGCAGCTCGTCCAGCATGTTGGGGCTGCCTCCGAGCGACCAGTCCGGCGCGATGGCGACGTTGATCCCCAACCCGAGCGCGGCGGGGATATCCGTCGTCTTCGTGAGGTCGGTCCCGCCCCCGTAGAGGAACACGTTCGATTTCGGCGACCAAACGAGGTCCATGCCGTTGTCCGCCATGATCTGGAGGCGCGACTGGTCGAGCGCGGTGCCGTGGACGATCGTCGTCTTCGCGTCGTAGAGGCAACCGTCCGTCGTGGAGACCGTGTTGAGGTCGTCGAATTCGTCGCGCGCGGTCGTGTCGACCCCCTCGCCGATGTGGATGACGTAAGCGTTCGTGTCGCCGTCCCCGAAATTGGTGCAGACGCCGTCCGCGCTCGAGGCCGAGGGGAAGATCGTGGCGGTCTGCATGCGATCGTCGGGCAAATCGTTCTGGCCGACGTCGATCGAGCGCGCGACGGACGCGAAACAAGCGCGGCCGGTGCCCGGCGAGCCCTGGACGCTCGTCGTGCCGGCGACGACGGCCTTCATCTCGCCGTACTTCAGCATCTCGCAGCCGTAGTAGACGGGCGAGCTCATCTCCCCGTTGAGGTACTGCTTGGCGTCCACCATCTCGCCGTACGCGGCGTTGTTCGGCCACTGGTTGTGGTTCGTGTAGATCTGCGGCGGCGACCAGTCGTCCTCGTTGAAGATGTCGAAGAGGATGTGGTTGTGCCCGTCGATCAGGCCGGGCGAGATGATGCCGTTCGTCTGCACGACGGTCGCGCCCGAGGCCCCAGGCTCGCCCGAGCACGACGCGCCAACACACGTGATGAGGTTGTTTTCGATCAGGAGCTCCCCGGTGATCGGGCCGGACGGCGCGAGCACGGTGCCCTTGAGGAGGATGCGCGTCGCGGCGCCGGACGACTCCACCACCGGACCGGGGCCGTCGCAGCTGCCGGGCTCCCCGCCTCCGGTGGAGCTGGTCGTCGAAGTCCCGCCGCCGCCGCCGGTCGCGTCCCCTCCCGTGCCCCCGCCGCCGGTCGAGCTCGCTCCGCCGTCCCCGGGGATGGGCAGCGGCTCCGAGCTGTCGGCCGGACCGGTCTCGACATCACAGGCAACGAAGAGGGTGGCAGCGAGGGGAACGAGGGCCGCGATGAGGCCCACCGGCAAGGAACGCATGGAGCGCCATCATAGCCTCGTTCCCCGGCCCCGCGGGTCACGGAAGCGTGACGGAGGCGAGCGGTCCGCGCACGGACGAGATGACGGGTGCGCGCTGGAGTCGAAGCTGGGCTTCGTCGATCTCGAACGGTTCCACCCCCGCGCTCGTGGCGACGAACACCCAGGAGCCCTGCACCACGAGGCTGCGAGATGGCGCGCGCCCGCGCCGCGGAGGCTCACCCGCGAGCTCCTGAACCTCGGCGCGGCCGACCAGAAGCGCGCCGGCTTCGTCGAGCTGCACTTCGAGCAACACGACCCTCGCCGGCTCGGCGACCACGGTCACGAGGACCGCGCGGTCGTCGCTCTCTCGAAACCGGACGATCGAGTCGAGGCGCGACGAGCCGATCTCGAGACCGGCCCAGGATGCCACCGCCTTACCGTCGAGCGCGCCGAGCCAGAGCGTCCCGCCTTGGACGTCCGCCGCGGCGCGCGTGTAACCGAGGCCCAGCTCGACCAGGCTGACCCCGTCCGAAGCGGGCTCGAGGCCCTCGAGCGCGGTCGGCTCGCACCGCGTCACGCCGGTGTCTTGCACCTCCACGTCGAGCGACGAGAGCGCGCCTTCGGGGAAGAACGAGAGCACCTCGTATCGGATGGTCGTTGGCCCGCGCGAGACCACGCGAACGGAGAGCGGCCGACCGCAGGCGAGGCTCTTCGTGAACCCGCCACCCCAGGGGATCAGCCGCCAGCGCTCGCCCAGGTCGGCCTCCGAGGTCACCACGCCGAACGGCGACGCCAGGATCGTGGTCTCACCCTCTACGTGGCCGAGCATGACCGGCTCGCCGAGCTGCCCCGGCGTCGCGACCGTGAGGGACGACACGTCCCCCGCGGGCTCGTCCTCGAGAGCCCTGGACTGGAGCGCGACGCGGCTCGGCGCGTCGCCGACCGCGGGTGAAGCCGCGAGGTCCCAGGCGTGCGCCTCGGGCAGCGGACGAGACGCGACGACTTCGCTCGACTCGGGATCGAGCAGGGCCACGGCGTGTCCGTCGGCGTCGAGCGTCACGAGGAGGGCTCGCGGCTCCTCGCCCTCCTCGAGCGGAGCGGGCGTGCGCGGCCCGTCGCGGTGAACGAACGTGCCGAGGTCGGGCTCGGCAGCGCACGAGAGAGCGAACACGGAGGCGAGGACCGAAAACCTGGGGCTCATGCCCAGGATGTCGACACGAGCGCGCGCCAGTTGCGCGAAATCGTCAGCCGGTCGCTTCTTTCTTCTTCGAGTCGCGCTTCGGGCCGGCTTTCTTCACCTCGGGCTTCGCGTCGCCGCCCTCGGGCTTCTCCTTCTCCGCCGAGAGGCTGCGCTTGAGCGCCTCGAAGAGATCGATGATCTGCGCCTGGGGTGCCTCCGGGGCGACCGAGATCTCCTGGCCCGCGGCCTTCTGCTCGACCGCGGCGAGGACACGATCCCGATACTCGTCGTGGTACTGGTCCGGCTTGAAGGCGTCCGACGAGAGCTGCTCGATGAGCTTGTCGGCGAGCTCCGCCTCGACGGGCTTGAACTCCACCTCCCCGGGACGATCCACGTCGTCGAAGCTGCGGACCTCGTCTGCATAGAAGACGTGGTGCATGACCAGCCCACCCTTGTAGGGCCTGAGCAGGACGAGCTGCTCCTTGCCGCGGGTGCCGTAGCGCCCGACCGCGACGCGGCCCATCCGCGTCATCGCCTCGGAGAGGAGCTTGTAGGCGCGATCGCCGCCCTTGTCGGGGCCCAGGTAGACCGTCTTTTCGATGTAGATGAAGTCGACCGTGTCGGCGGGAACGAACTCGACGATGTCGAGCCGATCGGTGCGCTCGGCCTCGAGCTTCTTCAGCTCCTCGTCGGAGAACTGGACGTACCGCTCCTTCGTGTACTCGTAGCCCTTCACGATGTCCGTGCGGGGCACGACCTCGTTGTCGACCGGGCAAATCAGTTGCTGCTTCAACCGACTCCCGCACTTCTTGTGCAGCTGGTTGAAGGACACGTTCTGGGGCGACGTCGCCGTGAACAGCTTGATGGGGATCGAGACGAGCCCAAACGAGATAGTCCCCGACCCAGTCGACCGAGCGGCCATGGACAAAAACGCTAGTCGCTGGAGTCGAGCGTGTCGAATTCGTTGGGGGCGCGAGAACCGCCCACTAATCGCAATGTCAGCTTCACTGAACGCGAGGCGAGGGCGCGCCTCGGCCGGCGCTCTCGATCGCGGGTACGCCGGAGATGCCGATTACGCCGGAGGGGCCTTCGTCGCCGTCGGGCCACACGACGTCGACCCGCAGGGCCAGGCTCGCGGCCCCGCGCGCGAGCTCGAGGAAGGAGTCGGTGCGGCTCGACCGCAGCGCGTCGAACGTGTCGAGCCCGTCTGGACCGACCACGATCTGAGCCGCCGCGGAGCCGCCTTTCTCGAGCGGGAGCGCGACGATTGTCAGCGTGCCGGCGTGCGGCGCGAGCTGCTCCGACGGCGAAAGCGTCGCGCTGACCCACTCGGCGGGAGGCGCGACGAGGACAACCTCGTCTTTGTCGGCGGCGCGAAACGCGTAGAGAACACCGGATACGATGGGGGTCGGCCGGACGGTCCAGCCTCGCGTGGCGCGCGCTCGGCAGCGCCGGGAATCGAACGCGCCCTCGTATTCCTCGAACTCGACCGCGCTCGCCGACCAGCTCTCCCTGGCGATCCCCCGCCATCGCGCACGAGGGCTCCCGCCCTGCGCGTTCGCGCCGCACGGCGGATCGCTCGCAGCCGGGCGGTCCCGGCCCGGTGGAAGCCTGGCGCCCACGAAGGCGCGAAACGGCTGAGGCGACTCGATCTCCACCTCGCTCACGAGGTCCCGCCCCAACCCGATGAAGTAGCCGCCTGGGCGGGGCGTCACCGAGATCCACCCTCGCGGCCCCAGCGCCTCGGCGGGCAGCGGCTGCGCTCGCGGGAGAGCCTGCGGATCGAACAGACGCGTCTCGAGGAGCACCGGCCTCGTCGGACGCCCCGCTCGTTTCTTGCCAGCCCCGCGCCTCGCGCCCGCGCGCAGCGGAGGGTGCAACGCGGCGCTCGGCTCGGGCGGCCCGAGCTCAGGCTCAGCCGGACGCGCGGAGCCGCCGCAGCCGGCGAGGAGGACGAGCGCGACGAGGTGCGGACGACCCATCAGAGCGACTCGAGGAAAGCCACCAAGCTCGCGCGCTGCTCGGCGCGGAGCGCTCGGGAGCGGCCCATGTCGCTGTGCTCGAGGAGCGCATCGAGCGTGCGGTAGCGGCCGTCGTGGAAGAAGGGCCCGGTCGCCGCCACGTGCCGGAGCGAGGGCGTGTCCATCGCGTTGGAGCCCTCGTAGACCAGATGTTTCTCACAGTCGGTCCCGTCCACGTCGGTGTGACACGTCGCGCAGCCCGCGGACAGGAACACCTCACGCCCCGAGCTCGCGAGTGGCGACGCCTGGCGCCGCGGAGGGAGCGGCAGGCTCTCCAGGTGGGAGACGAGCGCTCCCAGGTCGCGCTCGTCGAGGCCAGATCCGCGCAGGCGGCTGATGGTCTCGGTGATGTACGCACGGAGGTTGCGTGAGCCGCGATCCCAGCCAAAGGGCGCCGTGCCCACGAGGCGCCCTGCGAGCATCGGCGTCTGTCGCAGGCCCTCGGGCGTGGTCCAGCTGAGCCCGTCGTCGCCGCCGTCGGGGTGACAGCTGGCGCACGCGAGCCCGTCGAAGCTGACCGCGTCGCCTCCCGCGTAGAAGAGCGCGCGACCCCGGCGCGCTCCGTCCGTGACCCGAGAGGGCAGCGTGATGTCTCGCGCCGGCCCCCTGCCCGCGGGCTCGGCGCCGGCGTCGCCCAGCTCCACGACGCGGAGCACACCGTCGATCTCCGCGTGCACGAAGAGCGTCCGCCCATCGGGGGAGAGCGCGAGCCCGGTCGGTCCCACGGGGGTCTCGATGCGCTCGACCACGGCAGCCATCGGATCGAGCGCGGCAACGTCGACCACCTGCACCTCGTCGATCCCCATACAGGCGATGAAGCCGCGGTCCTGCCTCGTGTCATCGACGAGGATGGCGCGCGGGAGCATGCAGTCCCGCACGCGAGGCTCGCGTCCGACGGACAGCGTGTGGGTGCTCAGGCTCTTCTCCGAAACCGCATCGATCGCGAGCGCGACGGGCGATTGTTTGGGGATGCCGGCGAGCGGGGGCGGGCCGTAATACATCGACACCCCGCTCACCTCGTCACCCGGGTCCACGCTGACCGAAGGAACGACGATGCGCGCTCCTCGCCGGGCCGGCGCGGCGGGCCCGGGGCTCGACAGCGACCGGCCGCCTTCGCCGGCTCCTGACGGTATCGTCACGCTCGCGAGCGCGTAGCCTTGCCCTGCCTCGCGCGCCACCCCGAGCGCGTTGCGCGGCCCCTCGGCGGAGGCGCCACGGTGCCTCAGCGACACGACACGTGTGTCCCCTCCGCCGAGGTCCACCACGCTCACGCGTGAGCCGGCGAGGTGCGAGACGAACGCGCGGTCCGACGCCACGACCACCCCGCGAGGAGAGCGCGGCAACATGACGACCCGTCGAGGAGAGAGCGACGCCGCGTCGAGGACGGTGAGGGCCGGATCCCAAGCGCTCGTGATCGCGATCGATGCGCCGTCGTCCGAGAGCGCGGCGGCGAACGGCCCTGCGGGCAGTGCCACCTCGCAGCGCTTCACGAGCCCGCCCTCGGCGGAGCCGTGCGCTTCGAAGACATCTGCTCGGTGCCCGTCTGCGATCGTGACGACGAGTCGGCCGTCGGGCGCCACGAGGAGCTGCTCTGGCGCGCCCTCCACCTCGACGGATCGGACCGCCCCGCTCCCGACGTCGACGACATGGATCGCGCGGCTGTCCGTGTCCGCGAGCAGCGCCACGAGGCGAGTGCCGTCGAGGGCGAGCGCGAGCGTCGAGCTCTGTCGCACCCCGGCGATCGGGCGCAGCGAAGACGTCGATCCGGCCGAGCAGGATGGCGCGATCGCAGGGGCGTCTCCGTCTCCCCGCGACGCCTCCGGCGCGGCTGCTCCGCAGCCGGTCAGGAGGCCCACCGCCGTGATCGCCGCCGCCGCTCTCGACATGGCCCTGTAGACGCGTGAGCGCGCCGGGCCTTGGGCCCTCACCGCGAAGACAGTCAGAGCGTAGAAAGGAAGGTCTCGAGCGCCTCGATCTCGGCGGCGTCGAGCTTTGTTTTCGTCGCGCCCTCGCCGTGGCCGTCCTCGAGCAGCTCGCGAAGCGTCGCGTAGCGACCGTCATGGAAAAACGGCGCGCGCCCGGCCAAGCGTCGCAACGACGGCGTGTCGAACGACCCCTTCTTGTCGCCTCCGGCCTTCGACCCCACGTCGTGGGCCTTGCCGTCCGTCCCTCCCCCAGGGTGGCACGTCGCGCAGCCCTTCGAGTCGAAGAGCGCTCGCCCGCGCTCCGTGAGCGCGGCGTCCGCTGCGCGCCGAGCAGCCGGCGGCTGCAAGGTCGACAGGTAAGCGAGGAGCGCCGTTCGCTGGACGCTGCGAAGGCCGGTGCCGTGCAGGGCGCCGAGCTCCTTGTCGAGGTGCGCCTCGAGATCTTCCGAGGCGCCCGTCCATCCGAACGGCGCCTCGAGCCGGCCCGCGAGCGCCGGCGTGCGGCGTGGTCCTTCGGGCGTCCTCCAGACGAGGCCGTCGTCGCGCCCCTCGACGTGACAGGTCGCACACGCGAGCCCTTGCGAGGAGATGCGCGAATCGGCGATGCCGTAGAAGATCTGCCGCCCGAGCAACGTGTCGAGCGACGGACCGTGCGCGAGCGCCGGCAGATCGATCTTCTCCCGGCGCGGGCGGCCCGCCGGGCGCTCCACGGCGCCGAGCTCGTCGAGGTGAACGATGTCCACGCTTCGCTCGAGCTGGGACCACACGACGGCTCGTCGGCCGACCGGATCGACGGCGACCCCCGTGGGACCTGCGCCGACGTCCCATTGGCCCACCTCCACGTCGATCGGGCTCGCGCTCGCAGCGTCGTACGCGGCGAGCGTGCCGGCGCCGAAGCAGGCGACGAAGAGCGTCGCGGTCGCGTCGTCAACCGCCGCGCCGCGTGGCTCCAGGCAGCCCGCCTGCCCGACGACCTGAAAGCCGCGCGAGTCCAACGTCTCGCCGGACACGAGCCCTTCGCGATTGGGCGCCGGCAACGTCCGGCGGGCGACCATGTCAATGACAGTTACGTCAGCTTGTGCGCCGCTCTGCTCCGTGCCGTAGCCTTCGGACCGGCCGTTTGGATCGCCGGGGTCGACCATGATCTGCGGGAGCAGCAGCCGTCCGGGCAACGCGGCCGACTTCACGAGGGACATCCCGTGGGCGCCGACGCGAACCCCGTCCACGCCGGGGACGAGCTTCGCGGCGACCCCGGAGGCGGCGAGCTCGACCGCCCCGGTCAGGCTTAGGGGCATGGTTTCGCTCTCGAAGCCGAACCGGAAGGGCGAGGCGACGATGGGGATCGCCTCCAGCGCGGCGCCTTTGCCGACGTCGACGACGCTCACCTTCCCGCCGACCGCGTGGGAGACGAACGCGAGCCGCTCGTCGTCCGAGAGGACGACCTGCCGAGGGTCACGCGGGAGCGAGACAACGTTGCCTCGCTCGAGCCCGGCGTCGAACCGACCGAGGCTCGCGCCCCAACCCGACGACACGAAGACCGCGTCGGCTGCCTTGGTGACGGCGATGGAGATGGGCTCGGCGTCGGTCTCGCGCGTGCACGCGAGCGCGGCCTTTCCGTCCTCGCCGACGCGAATCGCCGCCACGCGATCGGCTCGAGGCAAGGTCGCGAGGAGGCGACCGTCGGGAAGGAGCAAGAGCTCACGAGGCGCCTCGGGCAGGGGGATGGTCGCGATCGTCCGCTTGGCGTCGACGTCGACGACGACGACCGCGCGACCATCCTCGTCGGCGACCATCACGAGCAAGGACTTCGCGAGCGGCCCCCGCTCGAAGCGCCCCAGCACGACCGAGCTCGATTGTCCGACCGGCGCGACCGGCCGAAGCGTCCCTGTGGCCGCGCCGCAGCTCGCGGAGTCGGAGGGCAGCTCACCCCCGTCGCCGCTCGGGGACGTCACCCGATCACGCGGACCGCCGGTCGGCGCCGCTCCACAACCGCAGAGAAGCCCGAGCAAGATCAGCGAACGCGAGCGCACGCCCGGAGGCTACCATGCTCCCGCGGTGAAGCTCGGGACCTACCGGGACAAGCGCGACGCCTCGCGCACGAACGAGCCGATGGGTGACGAGCCCGAGGCGCGCGGCCCGACGTGGCGCGGGGCGTTTGTCGTGCACCAGCACGACGCGACGCGGATGCATTACGACCTGCGCATCGAGATCGGCGGCGTCCTCGCGAGCTTCGCCGTTCCTCACGGGCCGAGCCTGGACCCGGAGGTGAAGAACCTCGCGGTCCAGACCGAAGACCACCCGATCGAGTACCTCGACTTCGAGGGCGTGATCCCCGACGGCACCTATGGCGCCGGCCCGATGATCGTCTGGGACTTCGGCGTCGTCCGCTACCTCGATCTCTCGGCGGAGGACGGCCTGGCCGAGGGAAAGCTCCATTTCGGTCTGGAAGGGAAGAAGCTCCGCGGTCGCTTCGCGCTCGTCCGCATGAAGCCGAAGGGAAAGGCGACCGGGCGCGAGTGGCTCTTCTTCAAGAAGGCCGACGCGTTCGCGTCCAAGGCGAGCATCGTCGACGAGCGCCCCGAGAGCGTGCTCTCGGGGCGGCGCGTGAGCGAGCTCGAGGCGCAAGCGGACATCGCGTCCCAGGTCGAGGCCGAGGCCTTTGCGCTCGGCTGCCCGCGCGGCAGCCTCCCGGCCAAGAAGGTGTCGCCCATGCTCTGCACCGTGGGCGACGTCCCCGACGGGCCCGGGTGGATTCACGAGCTCAAGATGGACGGCGTCCGCATCATCGCGGAAAAGACCGATCGCGGCGTGGAGCTCACCTACCGCAGCGGACGGAGCGCGACGGCCGCTTACCCCGAGGTGACGCGCGCCGTCCTCGCGCTGCCGCCGGCTCGCGTCGTGCTCGACGGCGAGATCGTCGCCTTCGACGAGCGGGGGCGCCCCTCCTTCGACAAGCTCGCGAGCCGTATTCATACCGCGCCGCGAGCCGACCTGCGCCACGCGCTACAAGACGTCCCCGTCATCTTCCTGGTGTTCGATCTGCTCGCGGTCGGAGAGGCCGTGCTCGTCGACCTCCCGCTCGCCCTGCGCAAGCGGCTGCTCCGCAAGCTCATTCCCGCGGCCGGGGTGCTCCGCGTGCTCGACCACCTCGAGGGCGGCGGCGACAAGCTCTTCACCTTCTGCCACGAGAACAACCTGGAAGGCGTGGTCTCCAAGCGGGCGGACTCGCCCTACCGCCAGGGGCCGGCGCGCTCCGGCGACTGGATCAAGACCAAGACCGAGCAGCAAGCTCGTTTCGTCGTCGTCGGACACACCGTCGGCGAGCGAGGCCGAGCGCGGCTGGGCGCCCTGGACCTCGCGAGCTACGAAGGCGACCACCTCGTGTGGCGCGGCAAGGTCGGTTCCGGGCTCTCGGACGATCGCATCGACGAGCTCCTCAAGCTGCTCGGACCGCTGGCCGTGCCCGCGCCGACGGCGGAAGGGACCTACGACGCCGCGCCACGCGGTCGGACCCACGTGCGCCCCGAGATCGTCGTGGACGTGCGGTTCCTCGAGTGGAGCGACGAGGGCCACATCCGCTTTCCGGTGTACCTGGGCGTCGCCTACGGCGTGGAGCCCGGGCTGTGCCGATCGGCGCCACACGACGAAGATCACGTCGCCGGCGCCGAGGAGCCGGCCGCCGAGGCGCCCACCCAGGCGGAGGCGATCGAGGTCCGCGTGACGAACCGCAACAAGGTCTTCTGGCCCGAGGAGGGCTACACGAAGGGGGACCTGGTCGACTACTACGCCGCCGTCGCCCCCGCCCTGCTCCCCTATTTGCGTGACAGGCCCGTCATGCTCGTTCGCTACCCGGACGGCGTGCACGGCAAGAGCTTCTACCAGTGGAACGTGCCACACGGCATGCCTCCCTGGGTGAAGAGCGTGGTGCTGGGCAAACACGTCTCCAGCCCCGACGAAGGCGACAACAAGAAACACGTGTTCTTGATCGACCGGCCCGAGAGCCTGACCTACATCGCGAACCTCGCGTGTATCCCCATCCACGTGCTCGGGTCCCGCGTCGGGAGCCCCGACCTCGCGGACTTTCTGACCATCGACTTCGACGTGAAGCTCCTCCACCTGCGCGCGGCGGTCGCGCAGGCTCTCACGCTGCGCGCCATCCTCGACGAGGTAGGCCTCGTGGGTTACCCGAAGACCTCGGGCCAATCGGGCCTCCACGTCTTCGTCTCCCTGGGGGCGACCCTCTCTCCGAGCGCCTCCCGGACCCTCGCGGACCTGCTCGGCCAGCTCATCGTGAAGCGCCACCCCGACACCGCCACGATGGAGCGCGTCGTCCAGAAGCGCGGTCCACGCGTCTACGTCGACACCGGCCAGACGGGGCCCTCCCGGACGATCGTCGCGCCCTACTCGGTGCGCGCGACGCCCGGCGCGCGTGTCTCGACCCCGCTCACCTGGGACGAGGTCGAGCCCGATCTCGACCCGAGCCGGTTCACGATCCGAACGGTGCCCGAGCGCCTCACACGCTCGGGCGATCCGATGGCTCCGCTCCTCGCCGACAGGCCCGACATGGCGGCGGTGATGGCGCGGCTCGCGAAGCTCGTCGGCCGCTGAGCCCCGGCCCCGACCTATACTCCGGCGCCGTGTCCCCGCTCCTTCGGTCGCTGCTGCGCGAGCCGCTCGTCCATTTCCTCCTCGTCGGGGGCGCCCTCTTCGCCCTCGACGGCGCGGTCGCGGGCGGGGGCACGGAGAGCCGGCGGCTGGTCGTCGGGAGCGACGTCCGCGCGTCCCTCGCGGCGGATTGGGAGCAAAGCGAGAAGCGAGCGCCGACCGAAGAAGAGCTGCAGACGCTCGTCACGCGCTGGATCGACGACGAGATCCTCTACCGCGAAGGGCTCGCGCGGGGCCTCGACCGAGACGACCCGCGCGTCCGCGAGCGCGTCGCGTCGAAGATGGCGCGAATCCTCGAGCAGAGCGTCACGGTCCCCGAGCCGACGGAAGCCGAGATCACCGCGTTCTTCGAGGAGAGGCGCGACAGGTTCTCGACGGAGGCGCTCGTCGACTTCACCCAGGTCTTCGTGGAAGGACGGGACGACGCGGCGCTCGCGCGGGCCAACGAGCTGCTCGCGGCGCTCAAGGCTGGCGCCGACCCGGCGAAGATGGGCGACACCTTCCAGGGCGGGCGGCGCTACAGGCGGCGAAAGCTGGCCGATCTCGCGAGCGCCTTCGGGGACGAGTTCGTCGAAGGCCTCGGCGACCAGCCCGAGCAGACCTGGGAGCGGCGCGCGTCGAAGCTGGGCTTTCACCTCGTGCGCGTCGACAAGAAGACGGCCGGAGAGGACGCGACCCTCGAGAGCGCGCGGCTCGACGTCGTCAAGGCGTGGAAAGACGCCCGGCGCGCCGAGGGAGTCGCGCGCGCCATGGCGGCGCTCAGGAGCGAATGGTCGATCTCGCGCTGACACGCGCGCGGCGAGGGCCCGCGGTCCGCCTCGCCCAGGCCGCGCTCGCCGCGGTTGCGCTCGCGTCCGCCCCGGGGCGTGCGGACGCGCACGACTTCGAGCCCGGCGTCCTCGTGCTCGAGGAGGTCGAGCCGGGCCGCTTCGCGGTCAGCTGGGCCGAGCCCGTCGACAAACAAGGAGCCCCGTCGGGTGTCCTGGTCTCCTTCCCCGAGGCCTGTGAACGACGAGACGCCGCCCTCCTCTGCGAGGCCGGGCTCCGCGGTGAGCTCTCGTTCTCGGGGCTCCACGAGACGAGGACGCAGGTGGTGGTCGTGGCTCGCTGGCTCGACGGCCGCAGCTTCGAGGCGCTCGTCTCGGGGAGCGCCCCGCGTGTCCACCTCACGCCGGGGCCGGGCCGCGACGCGACCGCGTGGATCCGCCTGGGCGTCGAGCACATCGCCCTCGGCTACGATCACGTCGCGTTTGTCCTCGGCCTCTTGCTCGTGGTCGGGTCGAGCCGGCGCCTCGTCGCGACGATCACGGCGTTCACGCTCGCCCACTCCATCACGCTCGCGCTCGCCGCGACGCGCGTCGTCACCCTCCCGGTACGGGCCGTGGAGGCGAGCATCGCGCTGAGCGTGATCCTCGTGGCGCGTGAGGCGCTCTCCGACCGCCCGACGCTCACCCGAACGCGCCCGTACCTCGTCGCCTTCCTCTTCGGGCTGGTGCACGGGCTCGGCTTCGCGAGCGCCCTCTCGGAGCTGGGCCTGCCCCACGACGGTCGCGCGTTCGCCCTCGCGTTTTTCAACGTCGGGGTGGAGCTCGGCCAGCTCGCGATCGTCGCGATCGCCGCCGCGTGTGCGCTCGCCGTCACGCGGCTCGCGGGCGGGACGAACAAGCCCAGGCGCGCGATCGCTTACGCGATCGGCGGCCTCGGCGCCGCCCTCCTCTTCGACCGGGTCGCCGGGATGGTCACCGGCTGACCGCGCCGCTCACGGGCTCGTGGAGAAGGAGCGCACGGGGGTCGTCACGACGTGGGCGCAGTCCGTGATTGTCGCGTACCACTCGTAAGATTTGCCCGGCTCGAGCCCGGCGAGCTTCGCCGAGGCGACGGCCTGAGCCGGGTCCACCCGCGCCGCCTCCGCAAACGCGCTCCCGATCCCGTCGAGCTTCACGTCGAGCGTGAACTCGCTGTCCTCGTCGGTCTCCCAGAGGTCGTCCGTCGGCGAGTACGTCCGCACCGTGAGCTCGTCGTTCCGAGGTGAGAACTCCCAGATGCGCAGGAGGCCGCCGCCGCCGTTGGGCCGACCCTGATAGTCCGCCAGCATCGAGTGGATCACGTGACCTTCGAAGGCGTCGGTCCGCCGAGCCTCGTTCGCCACGTGCCCGTTGGTCATGAGGTGCACGTTGGGCAGGTCCTTCACCGAGTCGTAGATCGCTTGCCCTTGGGCGCCGAACGCGCCGCTGCCGCCCACGATGTAATGGGAGTTCACGATCCCGAACGCGTCCGGGTGAGCCTGGAAGATGGTCCGACCCCACGCGAGGACGGCTGCATCGGGCGCCGTGTCGTATTGGTAGTTCACGACGACGAAGTCGACCCCACCCGCGTTGAAGGTGAACCAGTTCTCGTCGTTGTCGTCGGCGTAATGGCCGCCGTAGTAGCTCCGGCCCGCGAACCGCTCGACGCCGAAATAGACGTTGAAGTTCGTCGTCCCGTTGGTGGCGCTGTTCGGCGACTGGTCGTGGTTGCCGACGCAGACGCCATACGGCATGCCCTCGGGCAGCCCTGCCTGCGGCACCTCGAGCGTGCTCATCGCCTCGTCGGCGACGTTCCATTGCGAGATGATGCCGCCGTTGTCGACGATGTCGCCGTTGTGGATGACCGCCACGATGTTGTACGCGGCCTGGTTCTGCATGATCCAGGCTGTCTGATCGTAGAAGTAGTCGTGGTTGTCGCCGGCCCGCGTGTAGTACTGCGTGTCGGGGAGCACGACGATCGTGAAATCGTCTGACTCGGTGATCTCGCGCACGTGGAACACAACCGAGAGCGGGTGCGCCTCGGCGTCCTCGAGCGAGACCGAGAGCTCGACGTCGCCGGCGGGAACGACGGCGGCGTCTTCCGGGGTCGTCACCGCGGCCGTCGGCGGCTCGCCGAGATCGAGCACCGCGCCGGGCGCTTCGAACGTCGCGCCCTCGATTGTACCGGCGCTCCCTCCGGCGCTGTTGGGAGCCCCGCTGTCTCCCTGATCGAGGGCCCAACGCCCGACCAGCCCGGCGCCGCCGGGGGCGGTCGAGAAGCGGCCGCTCTCGATCTCGGCGTCGGTTCGCGCGTGGTCCCAGACGCGGACCTCGTCGAGCGCGCCGTCCAGGGCGCCCGCGGCCGCGCCCATCGAGTTGAACGCCGCGCCCAGGCCGAAGTGCTGGATGCTGTCGGCGCGGGGCGTCGCGCCCGCCGCGCTCTCCGCGTCGAGCACGCCGTCCAGGTAGAGCCGCCACGTCGTGCCGTCGTAGGTGGCCGCGACGTGGTGCCAGGTGCCCCAGCCGACGCCCGTGGTGCCGACGACCGGGTGGTTCAGCCCCGTCTCCGAGTCCTCGAAGTCCGCGCCGAGGACGTCGCCGTAGAAGCCAAACGCGTAGTTGCAGTCGACGTTGCTGCCGTCGTCCTCACCGCGCCCCTTGCTGACGATGGGGACGAGCGTGAGCCCGCCCACGCCGGTGCCCGCGGTCTTGCCCGGGCCGTCCCGACGAACCCACGCCTCGAGCGTGAAGGAGGCGAGCCCGAGCTCGGAGGCGACGCCCATCGTGACGGCATCGTCATCCCCGTCGAACGCGAGCGCGCTCGTTCCCACGTTCGTGCCCTGCGGGCAAGCTTGGCTCGCGCCGCCGCCTTGCCCGCTCCCGGCGCCCTGGCCGTCGCCGCCGTCTCCGCCGCCTCCGTCCCCGTCGTCGGCGCCCCCGCCGCTGCCGTCCGAGCCGGCTTCGTCGGAGCAGGCGACGGCCGCCCAGAGCAACGTTGCGAGCACCACGAAGGACCGGAGCGAGCGACGCGTCTGCACGGCGGTTTTCGTAACCCGACACGGCGCGACGAGGAATGTACGTAATGCCCTGGGGAAGAGCCGACCAGGCGGGCAGTCGCGCGACGGAATTGGAAAAATCTGCTCGGGTGACGCGCCCCGCTTCGCGCGTGCGCTCACGGCACCGAGAACGGCGCCATGCTCACGAACGAGATCGGCCGCGGCTCGCTGAGCAGCGGAGCGCCGCTACCGGTGATCGGCCATCCGTTCAAATCGAGGCCGAAGCGCGCCGCGGCCCGCGACACGAGCGGCGAGGTGCGGTGGCCGCGGAGCCCGTTCGCGAGGCGAGCGCTGTCCCAGAGGCCGAGGTACTCGGTGCCGACCTTGTCGACGGCGATCGGGTTGGTGCCGCCGATCGCGACCTTCTTGGGCATCGGACGCATCGTCTGGAACCCGTCGCCGCCCATCGCGGGCGCGCCTTCGGCGAGGACGACGTCGGGCGCGGCGATCTCGAGCACGTCGACCATGCGGTCGGCGAAGAGCTCGAGCGACTTCACGAAGAGGGCGCGATCCTCGGCGGTGTCCTTCGTCTTGAGGTAGGTCATGAGCTCCTTGTGCATGCGCCATTTCTGCGTGTGCGCAGGCTTGCCGTCGGAGCGCATGACGACGCCTTGCATCCCCTTGATCGCGAGGCTTGTCACGCTGAAGCGGTGTGTCTTGATCTTCGGCGCGCTGATCCACATCCCGCCCTCGAGGTGATCGGCGAGCCCCTTGGGGAGCAGGAGCGTGGGGACGTTCGTGTCCGCGATCCCGGAGACGGGGATCGGCTTGCCCGGCTGATCGCCCTCGACGTCGAACACACCGTCGTCGTCGAGCGCGACGAGCGGGACCGACTCCTCGCGCGCCATCTGGGCGTAGCCCGCGAGCTCGGCGATCTCGAGGAACTGTGCGTGGGGCACCGAGCACCCCTCGGCGATGGTGATCTTCGTGTGGCCGCGCGCGCGGAGGCATCTCACGATGCCGCGGACGAACTCGGGGTGCGTCGTCCTGCCGCTGACCCCGTTGTCATCGCCGCGCCTCTTCACGGCGTCGAAGCCGCAGAGGTTCGGCTTCACGAGGATGGGCGTCTCGGCCGCGCGTCGCGGGACGACGGCTTCGCAGAGGTCGCGCCCGAGCGCGAGCGGGTCGTCGCCGGAGAGGACCGTGACGGGGGACTCGTCGTCTCTCAACCGCGCGGCGTTCCGCCTCCGCAGCGCCGCGCCGTCCAGGGTGCGCTCGCCCGCTCCGGGCGGCCTGGCGGAGGTCTCCGGCGGAGCGCTCGCGTACGTCGAGGCGCCGCTGACGACGTCGGCGGAGGTCGTGCCCGCGGCGACGACGGCCGCGCTCGACTGCGCGGAAGCTCCGGTCGACGGCGCCCCCGACGCCGAGACCGGCCCGCCGCTCGCTCCGTCGGAGCAACCGAGCCCGAGCACGAGCAGGAGCGACGACGACCAAAGCGTGGCGCGCACCCGTGGTAGTTTCCCACCTCGATGGCTTTTGTCGCCACCCTCGCTTACGAGCTCGACCCCTCCACCTCGCCTCAGGCCGCCAAGCTGCTCGTGGCGGAGCTCGTGGGGCGTCGCTACAACGACCGCTTCGAGGGCAAGCGAATGCCGGCCAACGTGCTCTGGATCCGGCGCGCCGGGGAGCCGAGTGAGACCGTGGACGACCTGAAGGCGAAGATGGGGGCGGAGCTCGCGGCCGCCGTCGCGGCGGTCGCGCGAGCAGGCCTGCCGATTCGCCTCCTCCGGGCTTGGGTCCAGGTCACCGGCGCCGGGACGTTTGGCCTCCTGGACATCGCACAAGAGAAGGTTTGAGGCGCAAAGCGCGAGTCGTGGTAGTAGCCTCGGCTCGACAAAACGGAGCCTTCGTCATGACCTCGACCCGCCGCTTCGCGCGCCTCGCCATCGTCGCCGTCACCGGTTGCCTCTTCCCCGTCGTCGGCTGTGGCGGCTTCTCCGACGAGGAGGCAGCCGCGCGCTGCGATCAGGAGCAAGCGGCCCGCGGCGAGCAGGCGTGTTTCACCAACATCGAATACGACCAGTGCGTCGCCGCCTACGTGGACTGCGGGGAAGACGTGGTCGTGGGCGACGCGTGCCCCGTCACGTACACCTGCCCGGACTCGGACTCCGGCGCCGGCGGCGGCGAAGCCGAGTGAGACGGTGGCCGGTCCAACCCCGGCCGAACGCGCCGTCGATGAGCTGAACGCCGCAGGGCTCGAAGCCCTCGCCGCCGGGGACCGCGCCCGCGCGCAGCGCCTCTTCGCCGACGCGGCCTCGCGGGCGCGCGATTCGCTCGCGCCCGGCAACCTGAGCCTGAACGAGGCGCTCTACAATCGCGCCACCCACCCCTCCGCGGACCTGTCCGACGACGAGCGCGCCGCGGACCTGGCGCAGGTGATCGACGCCACGGCGGCGGACCCCTCGGAGCGCGCGCGCGCCCTCTCCGCCTCGGCCTGCCACAACCTCGCCGTCGTCCAAGAGACGCAAGGTCGGGTCGACGCCGCGCGTGACCTCTACGTGCGCGCCCTCGAGCTGCGAGAAGGTCTGCTCGGCGCGGAGCACCCGCGCCTGAGGCCCACGATCGTCAGGCTCGCCCAGCTCGAGCACGCCGCGGGACGGACGCTCTTCGCGCTGAACCTGTACGAGCGAGCACTCGTCCTCGCGCGAGCCGAGCTCGGCCCCGACCACCGCGAGGTGCGCGCGCTCGAGGCCTGGCGGGCGCAGCTCGTCGGCGAGGGGTGAGGAGCGGGCTCCCCCGTGCTATCCGTCGGCCGGTCGTCCTCGAACCGCGGACCGCGCCGTATGACCGCTGTACCTCCTTCTTCGGGCTCTCTCTCGGACGACGAGGCGAGGCCCGTCGAGCCGCGGCGGCGCCCGCGCTGGATCCCGGTGCTGGTCCTGGCCGGAGCGGTCGCCGCGGGCGGGCTCTTCGTGCAGAAGAGCGGCCCCGCCGACGGCGTGGTGGCCACGGGGGTCGTGGTCGGTGGGCTCGCGCTCGGCGGAAAGTCCGAGTCGGAGGCGCGCGCCGCGATCGAGGCGCTCGCGGCCGAGCTGCCGAACCGCACCCTCACGCTCGCGGCCAACGGCAAGGAGGTGCGGATCACCGCCGGAGAGATCGGCGCGGAGATCGACGTCGACGCCTCGCTCGCCGCCGTGATGGCCGCGGCGCGCTCGAAGAGCTTCGATGGCGCCTTGCGCGAGCTCGCACGGACGCGAACCGACGTTCCCCTCTCGATCGCGCTCAAGGCCGATCAGCTCGAGGTCCTGGCCGCGGAGTGGGAGCACGCCCTCGTCGACGACCCGCCGTTCGAAGGCTCGATCGAGCTGCGCGGGGACGCGCCGATCGCGCAGGCTCCGAGGAGCGGGCACCGCATCGACGTGGCCGCGCTGACCGAAGCCCTACGAGGCGCGCTCACGACCGGCGCGACGACGCCAGTCGCGGTTCCGCTTATCGAGATCACGCCGAGCACCACCGCGGAGGAGGTCGCGCACGCCCACGAGCTTGCCACCGCGATCCTCGCGGGCCCCATCACGCTGGAGCACCACCCGAGCACCGAAGACCTCGAGCTCGTGAAGAAGGAGCACGAAGAGGCGCAGAAGCGTCGCGAGGAGGCGGAGAAACGAGCCGAGTGGCGCTTACCCAAGAAGAAGAGCCGCATGAAGCGCAAGGGCAAGCGGTTCGTCGAGGAAGAGGCCGCGCCTCCGAAGCCCGAGGCCTTGCAGCTGCCCGAGGTCATCTCGGTCACGTTCACCAAAGAGGACCTGGCGGCCGCCTTCCGCGCCAAGCGGACGGACAAAGGCTTCAGCGTGGAGCTCGACGACGGCGAGGTGAAGCGCAAGCTCGCGCCGGTCGTCTCCAAGCTCTTCAACCCGGCTCGCGACGCGCGGTTCGAGTTCGACGCCGAGAACCGCATCTCCATCGTGCCCAGCCGGCCCGGCACCCGCGTCGACACGTCCAGGCTGGTGGAGGCGCTCTACGCGGCCGCAGGGCACCCGGGCCGCGTCGGGGAGCTCCCGGTCGACAAGAACGCGCAGCCCAAGTTCACGACCGACGCCGCCCAGGCCCTCGGCATCAAAGGCCTCGTCGGGCAGTACACGACCCACCATCCGTGCTGTCAGCCGCGCGTGAAGAACATCCATCGCATCGCCGACATGCTCGACGGGACCATCGTGAAGGCGGGCGAGACCTTCAGCGTGAACGCAGCGGTCGGTCCTCGGACGCTCGAGCGCGGGTTCGTGCTCGCGCCGTCGATCGGCGACGGCGAGATGATCGACACCCCGGGCGGCGGGGTCAGCCAGTTCGCCACCACGCTCTACAACGCCCTCTTCGACGCCGGCTACGTGGTGAAGGAACGAAAGCCGCACAGCTTCTATTTCAACCGCTACCCGGTCGGCATCGAGGCCACGCTCTCCTTCCCGCACCCGGACCTCGTCTTTTACAACGACACGAACGCGGCCCTCCTCATCCGCTGCGAGTACACGGACACGTACATCCGCGTGAAGCTCTTCGGCGACAACGACGGCCGGAAGGTGGATCGCAAGGTGTCGCAGGCATTCGACTTCACGGACCCCAAGGTCGAGCACGTGGGCAACCCCAAGCGCGAGCCCGACGAGGAGAAGGTGAAGGAGAGCGGCTCGAACGGCTTCAGCGTCAAAGCCACACGCGTCATCACCTTCGCGGACGGGACGAAACGCGAGGAGAAGCGGGTCATCAAATACAACGCCCGGCCACGCGTGATCGAGGTGCACCCTTGCCGTATCCCCAAAGGGGAGGAGGGGCACACGGGCGAGAAATGCCCCGAGAAGGAGGACGCGGAGGACGGCGCGGGTGGGGGTAGCTGACGCGCCTCAGCCGCGGGTCACCACCGAACGTCGGGGAACGGGCTCGCTGGCTTGGCGAACAGGTACCCCTGCATGAGATCGCAGCCGAGCTCGTCGAGCACGGCTCGCTCGGCAGCCGTCTCCACACCCTCCGCGACGACCCGACAGCCGAGGTCGCGGCAGAGCGTGACCATCGAGCCAACGATCCGACGCTTCACCGGCGAGGTGTCGATCCCTCGGATGAGGCTCATGTCGAACTTGGTGAACTCGGGCTCGAGCGCCGCGAAGCTGGAGAGGCCCGCGTAGCCGGCGCCGAGGTCGTCGACAGCGATGCGATAGCCCATCTGGCGCAGTCGCCCGACCCGCCCGAGCGAGTCCTTCACCTCCGCGAGGTCGGAGCGCTCGGTGAGCTCGAGGACGATTCGAGGCGCCATGTCGGCGAGGGGGGAGTGCGGGTCGTACAGGAGGGGGTCGTCCAGGTCTCGAGGCAACACGTTCAGGAAGAGGAGCACGTCCGCGGGGGCGCTCCGCAGATCCTCCACCGCCTTCGTCCGGACACGGCGCGCGAGCTCCTGGGCTCGCCCGAGCCGGATGGCGGCGTCGACGACGGCAGGCGGCGTGGGCAGCGCGGGCTCGCGCGTGCGGAGGAGGGCCTCGAAGCCGAACGTCGTCTTGTGCTGCGCGTCGACGATGGGCTGGAAGGCGACGAACATCGTCGCCATGGCCCTGTCGAAGGCGAGCCGGAGCTCGTCGTCGGTCGAGTTGGGCGGGAAGTCCGAGCGGATGACGTTGGCGGCCTCCTCGCGTACGCGCGCGAACTTCCGCAGGGTGATCGCGTGCTGCACGGTCTCGCGGAGCTTCGGCGGGTCGATCGGCTTGGGCAGGTACTCGAGGATGCCCAGCTCGATGGCGGCGAGCGCCGAGTCGAGGCCGGGGTCCCCGGTCATGAGCACGATGGGGACGTCGGGCTTCTGCGCGCGTGTGTGTTTGGCGAACGTCAGTCCGGACATCTTCGGCATGCGGATGTCACAGAGGACGCAGTCGACGTCCTCGGTCGCGATCATCTTCAGCGCCTTCTCCGGATCGTTCACCGTGACGACGTGGACCCCGGTGCTCTGGAGCGTCCGAGCGAGCGAGCGCAGGACCAGAGGGTCGTCATCGACGAGCAGAACGTAAGGGAGACGCTGGTTGGCCTCCAAGGCTGGCATCGCCATGCCCTCCTCAACGGAACAAACGCGACTCAGTCTTGTTGAGAAACCTGGCAGACTGCCAGCTTGGGACTGGGTACGGCGGTTGCAGCGCTGGGTCGGTGCGGAGGGTCCTCGTGCCTCACACCCAGGGAGAGCTGTCACAGCCCCGCCAGAGCGCCCTGTTCGAGGGCGTGTTCCTCGGCGGCTTCGAGTGCTCGTGCCACAGAACCGAAGACGGCCGGCGACTCGATCTCCACGCGAGCACCAGACACGACCTGTTCGCCGCAGAGGACTATCGCCGAGCCCGGGCGGTGGGCATGACCGCCTGCCGCGACGGCGTCTCCTGGGTCGGGTCCGAACGGCGCGCCGGGGCGTTCGATTTCTCCTGCGCCGGGGCGATCCTCCGCGCGGCCCAGGATGCGGGCGTCGAGGTGATCTGGGACCTCCTGCACTTCGGGTGGCCGGACGACGTGGATCCGTTCGGGGCGGCCTTCCCTGGGCGGTTCGCTCGGTACGCGAAAGCGTTCGCGCGTTTTCTCTCCGAGAGCACGCAGGGCCGCGTCATCTTCACGCCGATCAACGAGATGTCTTACCTCGCCTGGGCAGGCGGAGACGTTCGCTGCATGAACCCGTTCCAGGCGGCCCGCGGCGTGGAGCTCAAGGCGCAGCTCGTCCGCGCGACGATCGAGGCGATCGAGGCGATCCGCGACGTGCTCCCGAGCGCTCGATTCCTCCAGCCCGAGCCGGTGATCACAATCCACCCGGCGCCGGAGCACCCGAAGACCTGGCGCCGCGTCGAGTCCGACGACCTGCTCCAGTTCCAGGCGTGGGACATGCTCACCGGGGCCGTCTGGCCCTCCTTGGGAGGCCACCCCAGGTACCTCGACCTCGTCGGCGTGAACTTCTACCCCGACAACCAGTTCATGCTCGACGGCACGACGATCGCGAGGCACGACCCGCGTTACCGCCCGTTCTCCTCGCTCATCGAGGCGGTCTGGTCGCGCTACCAGCGACCCATGATCGTCTCCGAGACGGGGAGCGAAGGGGAGGAGCGAGCGAGCTGGCTCCGGTACGTGGCGAACGAGGTGGCCCTCGCCCTCGGTCGCGGCTGCGAGCTGCACGGCGTCACGCTCTATCCCGTGGTGAACCACCCCGGCTGGGCGGACGACCGCCACTGCGAAAATGGTCTCTGGGGGTACGCCGACAGCGCCGGCCACCGCGCCGTGCACGAGCCGCTCCTCCTCGAGATGCAAGCGAGCGCTCCCAGGCTCCAGCTGGCCCGACAAACCATGTTGCGGGCCCGAGCCTTGCTCGCCCCACCGCTGTGACGACACCCAGCTACCCTGCGGTGAAGGATCTCGCCCTGGCCCCTCGCCTGGAACGAGCGCGCTCGACCCTGTTCGAGGTCCAGCGTCAGGCGCGCCCGCTCTTGCGGCTCCTCGGCTACGTCCGAGGCCACAGCCGCTACGCGCTGCTCACCGTGATCTTCGGGACGGCGGGCTTCCTCCTGTCCTTCGTCTATCCGTGGATCATCGGCTCGGCGATCGACCTCGTCGCCGCACCCGCGCAGAGCGCGTTCGCCATGAGCGAGAGGGCTTCGCGCCTCTGGAGACTGACGCAGCTCGCCGCGCTGACCGGGCTCGCGCACGCGGTCGTGGTCTACGGCCGCGGGCATTTCAACGTGCACCTCGGCGACTCCATCGTGACCGACCTGCGCCGCGAGCTCTTCGATCACCTCCAGAAGCTGAGCGTCGGCTTCTACACGAAGCAGCGCACCGGGAGCATCCTCTCGCGCATCTTGCACGACGTCTGTGGCGCGACCGCGATCATCTACGGGGGCATCATCGTCGCCTGGATGGACGCGACGCAGCTCGTCGTCGCGGCGGTGCTGCTCACGGCGATCAGCTGGAAGCTGACGCTCGCCTGCGCGGCCATGTTCCCGCTCTACGGCCTCGTCTTCCTCAAGCTGAACCCGAAGGTGCGCGAGGCGAGCGATCGATTGCACGACCACTTCTCCGAGATCTCCGGCAATGTCAGCGAGAAGCTCTCGGGCCAGGCGCTCATCAAGACGTTCACCGCGGAAGACCGCGAGGCGCAGCGCTTCGCCGAAGACGCACGCACCCACCACGGGTTGGTCCTCCAGCAGAGCCACCTGGGACACATGGTCGCAGCCTACGGCGAGGTCCTCGTGCACACGGGGACCACCATCATCGTCGGGTATGGCACCTGGCTCGCCCTGCGCGGGGAGCTCACGGTCGGCTTGCTCACGCGTTTCCTCGGCTACATCGTCATCCTCTATGGTCCGGTCCGCCGCTTCGCCGAGCTCAACATCACCTACCAATCGAGCCTGTCGGCGATGCGCCGCGTGTTCCGCGTATTCGAGATCACGCCCGCCGTCCGGGACAACCCGGGCGCCTGCGAAGCTCCTCCCAGTCTCGGCGACGTGCGCTTCGAAGACGTCCGGTTCCGCTATGGGAACGACGAGACCGCGGTCGCGCTCGACGACGAGGGACGCGTGAGCTTGCCGCCGACCGGGGGTTGGGTCCTCGACGGCGTGACCCTGCACGCCTCGCCCGGGGAGCGGGTCGCGGTCGTCGGCCCCTCGGGCGCGGGCAAGACTACGCTCCTCTCGCTGTTGCCGCGCCTGCACGAGGTCACCGCCGGCAAGATCCTGGTGGATGGGCGGGACGTCCGCGACTACTCGCTCCGGGCGCTCCGATCGGCCATCGCCGTCGTGCAGCAGGACTCGTTCGTCTTCTCGGGAACCATTTACGAGAACATCCTCTATGGTCGCGAGGGCGCCTCGAAAGACGAGGTCATCGCCGCCGCGCGCGCGGCACACGCCCACGACTTCATCCTGCGTTTTCCCAAGGGCTACGAGACGAGGCTCGGCGAACGAGGCGTCAACCTCAGCGGCGGGCAAAGGCAGCGGCTCTCGATCGCCCGCGCGCTCCTCAAGGACCCGCGCATCTTGATCCTCGACGAAGCGACGAGCTCGCTCGACGCCGAGAGCGAGGCGATCGTGCAGGCCGCACTGGAGCGGCTCATGCGCGGGCGCACGAGCTTCATCATCGCCCATCGGCTGAGCACGGTCCGCAACGCCGACCGCATCCTCGTCATCGAGGACGGCAAGATCGTCGAGCAGGGATCGCACGCGGAGCTCCTCACCCGCGGCGAGATCTACGCGCGGCTCGTGAAGAACCAGAGCGCCGGCTGAGAGGGGCCCGTCCGGCACGTTGGCTCCGGTCAAGACCCGGTATGGGCACGCGGCCCCGCGCGCAGCGCCCGCCTCGACCGCAGGGTGTCCTCGATGATGCTCCGCAGATCCGAGCGACGCGGCCGCCATCCCAGGAGCTCCGCCGCGCGCGTAGGATCGGCGACCAGGAAAGACGGGTCACCGGCTCGGCGGTCCACGAGCCGGTGCGGCACCTCGTTCCCGAGGAGCTCGCTCGTGACGGCCAGCACCTCCGACACCGAGGAGCCGCGACCGGTGCCGAGGTTGATCGGACCGAGCTGGTCACCCGCCTCGAGCCGCAGGAGCGCCGAGAGGTGCGCCTCGGCGAGGTCCATCACGTGGACGAAGTCGCGTACACACGTCCCGTCGGGCGTCGCGTAATCGCTCCCGAAGATGCGGACGGCCGGCGCGCGTCGCAATCCGGCGTCGATGACGAGCGGGATGAGGTGTGTCTCCGGCTCGTGGCTCTCGCGGAGGGTGCCGTCGGGGTGCGCGCCTGCGGCGTTGAAGTACCGGAGCGCCGCCCACCTCGTGCCGTACGCCCGGTGCCAGGCTTCGAGCGCGAGCTCCACGCAGAGCTTCGTCGCGCCGTACGGGTTCTCGGGCTCGCGTCGCGCCCCCTCGGAGAGCGGAGCCTCGCCTGCCGGACCGTAGACGGCCGCGGTGGACGAGAACAAAAAGGCCTCCACGCCGGCGTCACGGAGCGCCTCGAGCAAACCGAGGCTGCGGACGACGTTCACGTCGAAGTACGCCTGCGGCTCCGTCACGGACTCGCCCACCTGGATCTTGCCCGCGAAATGCGCGACCGCCACGACGCCGTGATCGCGAACGATTCGCTCGACGAGCCGCCTGTCCCCGATGTCGCCAACGACCATCGCGGTCGAGCGAGGCATCGGCGCCGGCTCCCCGCCCGAGAGGTCGTCGAGCACGACCACGGACCTCCCCGCCTCGACCGCCAAGCGGACGAAATGGCTGCCGACGAACCCGGCCCCGCCCGTGACAAGCAGCGCTCCGCGATCGCTCACGATTGCCTCCGTTCAGCTGCGCGCCTCCAAGAACCGATGGAGGGCGCTCTCCAATGGTGGAAGGATCGCGCCACGAGCGGAGCCGAGCGCGCTGAAGACCGGGCGAGGCGCTCGAAGCTCGAGCGCGCGGGACGGGACGCCGACGACGCCTCGCTCGGAGAGGCCGGCGAGCCGCGCGGCCGTGCGGGCGAGGTCCGCCCAGGTCGTGGCGCCGACGTTCGACAGGTGCCACACGCCCCGCGCTTCGTCGATCGCGAGGTCGAGACAGGCGTGGGCCAGGTCGGGGAGGTAGGTCGGCGACACCGTGACATCCATCGCGGCGCGAACCTCCCGCCCCGCGACCAGGTCGGCCAACGAGCGGGTCAGGAAATTGTGCCGGTCCCAGGGACCGAAAAACGCGCTCGTGCGGATCACCAGCGCCTCGGGGTGCGCTTCGAGCACCCGTCCCTCCGCTTCCAGCTTGGTCCTTCCGTAGACACCAAGCGGCGCCGGCTCGTCACCCTCCTCGTACGGAGCGCGTTTCCTCCCGTCGAAGACGAGATCGGAGGAGAAGCAAGCCAAGAGGACGCCCGCGGCGCGGCAACGCTCGGCCAGGGCCATCGGCCCCAGCACGTTCTCGCGCCGGCAGCGCTCCGCGTCTCTCTCCGCCTCGTCCACGCGCACGTAGCCCGCGGCGTTGATGACGAGCCAGGGCTGGTGCTCGTCGAGCGCGGCGCCGACCGCGCATTCGTCGGTGATGTCGAGCTGGGCGCGCGACGTGGCCCGGCACGCGAGGCCTCTCGAGCTGCAGACCGCTCGAAACGCTTCGCCGAGGGTGCCGTTTGCCCCCGTGATCAAGACGGGCCTCATGTCAGGTCGCCTGCAACAACGACACCAGCGGTGAGCCCTGTCTGTGCGCCGTAACGCGCCACGAGGTCCTCGGCGATCGCCGGAGCTGCCCCACGCACGGTGAGCGCCACGATGGACCCGCCGAAGCCTCCGCCCGTCAGGCGCGCCCCGTAGACGTCTTCCAATCCGTTCGCGGCCTCCACGAGCCAATCGATGGGCTGGATGGACGCGTCGAAATCGTCACGCAGCGAAGCGTGCGAGTCCTTGAGCAGCTCGCCGAGCTCGCGCAACGCGCCGCACTCGATCGCGTTCACGGCGCGCTCCACTCGCCGGTTCTCGGTCACGACGTGTCGAGCCCTTCGGCCGAGCGGCTCGGGTAGCTCCGCGAGCCGCGCCACGTCCCTCACGTCCCGCAGCGCCGGCACGCCGAGCGCTCGCGCCGCCTCCTCACACTCGGCGCGCCTTCGCCGATATTCCCCCACGACGTGATCGTGCCCTACCCCCGACCACAAGACGAGGAGGTCGGCCGACGGCAGCGCCACCCGACGAACGTCGAGCGACCTCGTGTCGATGAAGAGGCACTCCCCTTCTCGCCCGAGGCTCGAGGCCATCGGGTCCATGACCCCGACCGGGACGCCCACGAAGCTCGTCTCTCCGCGATGCGCCAGCATGGCGATGGCGAAATCATCGAGCTCGAGCGATAGCCCGCTGCGAAGCGCCCGAAGGACCGCGACCTCCAGCGCCGCGCTCGACGAGAGGCCGCTCCCGAGCGGAACGTCGGACCGTATCTTCATGTCGAAGCCCGAGAGCCCGTAGCCGGCCTCCGCCAGCACCACCGTGCAAGCCTTGACGTAGTCGAGCCAATCCCCGTCCCTCGACTCGGTGGACAACCGGTACTCGCCGGTGCCGAGCTCGCGGCTGGAGACGTTGACCACGTCGTCCGACCGCAGCTTCATCTCCACGAAGGTCCGCTGCCGGATGGGCGTCGGCAAGACGAGCCCGGCGTTGTAGTCCGTGTGATCGCCGATCAGGTTCACGCGACCGGACGCCGAAGCGGCAATCACGATACCTCGACCTCCCGGAGCTCGCGCGCCTTCTCCTCCGGCAACGTGTCCGCCGTGAAGACGCCGGCCCCGATCTCGCTTCCGGCCAGGAACTTCAGCCTGCCCGGCATCCGAAGCCACGGATAGATCTCCCAATGCAGGTGGGCGTATTCGTGTTCTCCGCGAACAGGCGCCTGATGGACGACGAGCACGTACGGCATCGGCCGCTTCCAGAGCGCGTCGAGCTTGAGCAGACATTGCTTGAGGCAGCGGGCCAGATCCATCCGCTCCTCCGGCTCGAGTGCGTCGAGCGTGGGCACGCGCCGGAAGGGCGCGACCCACACCTCGTAGGCCCACCTCGCGCACACGGGCACCCAGGCTACTGCGCGCTCCTCGAGGCAGACGATCCGCTGCGCGGCCGCCACCTCGAGCTGCACCAACGTCTCCATCAGGCCGACGCCATAGCGCTCGAAATGGGCGCGCTGCAGCTCGATCTCGCGCTCGATGATCGGGGGCACAAACGGGTAGGCGTAGATCTGCCCATGTGGGTGCTGCAGGGTCACGCCCACCTCGACGCCGCGGTTCTCGAACGGGAGCACGTGCCTGACCTCGCCGTTCGCGCGGAGCGCCCGCGTCCGCTCGGCCCAGACCTCGATGACGAGCTCCAGGTGGCTCAGCGGGAGCCCGCCGAGCGACCCCGCCGCGTCCTGGGTGAACACGACGACCTCGGTGCGTCCGCCGCAGGGTGCGGTCGCTACCACCTCTCGAGGAGCGGCCGCCGAGGACCCGAGCGCCGAGAACAGGTTCTCGAAGACGGCCACGTCCCAGTTGCCTGCCGGGACCTCGGAGGGCCAAACACCACGCTCCGCAGGGGCAAGCGGATCGTGCTCCGCGGGCGGAAGGAACGTCCGGTCCTGCCGGTGTGCGGCGTAGACGACCCATTCGCCGCGCAGCGGGTGCCACCGCAGGTGCGCGCCGCGCGGCCCCGCGCCTGCCGCCTGGGTGGCGGCGGCCGCCACCAACGGATCGCGACCGTAGAGGATCATCTCGCGCCCATCGGGCTTCAGCAGATCGAGGCGGTGCATCTTCAGACCTCCGGGTCGACGTCCATACCGAACGCCTTTCGTTTCCCCCGGGTCGCTCGCGCGATGCGGCCCATGTCTGCCTTGGGCTCGCGGTTGGCCGTGAGCAGGCCGTTCTGCTCTTGGAACGTGTCGGTGAGCTGCGTGTAACAGAAGCCCGCCAGACCTCGGCACGCGTGGAGGACCCGGAGGAGGCCTTCGTAAGCAGACGCGAGCTCCTCCGCGTCGGACGCGCGGCTGTAGCCCCACCCGCGCGCGTCCGCCGCGACGAGCGCGACGCCGCCGAACTCCGAGAGGATGACCGGCTGTCGCTGGGGCGAGAAGCCCGCGATCGTCAGCGCCCGCCCGCCCGGCTCCTGGCGCTCCAGCACGATCTCGGTCGACTCCGGTGTTGCGTACCGCTCGCGGAGCACCGCCGGGTTCGACGCATAGTCATGGATCGTCACCATGTCTGTCGCGACGTGCTCCCATCCGTCGTTTCCGACGACCGGACGCGTCGGGTCGAGGGTCTTCGTGAGGTGATAGAGGGCGCGCACGTAGTCGCGATGAGCCGGGTTCGTGGGCAGGTCCGGGACTCCCCAGGACTCGTTGATCGGGACCCAGGCGCAGATGGATGGATGCGACACGTCGCGTGTGATGGCCGCGGACCATTCGGCGACGAGCCGCCGGACGGCGACCGGCGTGAACCGATAGGGGCTCGGCATCTCGGCCCACACCAGGAGGCCCAGCAAGTCGCAACAGAAGAGCCACCGCGGGTCCTCGAGCTTCTGGTGCTTGCGGACGCCGTTGAATCCGAGCTCGATCGCGAGCTCGACGTCGCGCCGCAGAGCGGCCGGGCTGGGCGCCGCGAGGTGCGTGTCGGGCCAGTAGCCCTGGTCGAGCACCATCTTCAGGAAGTAGGGCCGCCCATTGAGCATGAACCGATTGCCCTGAACGCCGACCGACCGAAGCGCGGTGTAGCTCCAGATCTGGTCGACCCGCTCCGCGCCATCCCAGAGCTCCACGTCCGCCTCGATGAGGGTCGGCCGGCCCGGCACCCAGAGCAGCCGGTTCCGAAAATCGTCGATGCCGGGATCGGCGAGCGCGATCCGGCGCGCCAGCTCTCGCCCCTCCACACCGTATTGGTCGTCGACGAGGACCTCCGCCCCGCGGCGCAGCCTGACCCGCAGGCGGTGGCTCGGGGCGAGCGGTCCCGCGAGCTCGACGGCCAGCCCGATCTCCCAGTTCTCGAGGTGCGGCGTCCATTGGACCCTGGCGATGTGTGTGGGACCGACCGGCTCGAGCCAGACCGGCTGCCAGATGCCGGTCGTCCGGGGGTACCAGATCTCGTGCGGCTCTTCGGACCAATCCTGTTTGCCCCGCGGCTGCGCGAGGTCCAGCGGGTCATCCAACACGCGGACGACGATCTCGATCGACCGACGCCCCCGCGCAGCCTCGGTGACGTCGGCGAAGAACGGCGTGTGTCCGCCTTCGTGCTCGGCGACGAGGCGGCCATTGACCCAGACGCAGGCGCGGTAGTCGACCGCCCCGAAGTGCAGGAGCAGCCGGTGCCGGAGCTCCTCCGAGGAGAGCTCCACCGTTCGCCGGTACCAGCAGCCGCGGTGAAGCCCGGGGGACGCGACGCCGCTCGCCTGGCTCTCCGGCGGGAACGGCACGACGATCGTCCTGTCGTACGAGACCTCCGCCGGCTCGAGCCAGCGAAGATCGTCATCGAACGTGAACTCCCACGTGCCCTCGAGCGAGCGCCAGCCGGGCCGCTGCATGAGCGGGCGCGGGTGCCGCCCCCGTGCGTTCCAAGCCGCCGTCTCGTCCTCGGTCATGACGGGTCGCTCCTCGTGGCCCAGAAGCGGCGCCCCGCGAGCACCGGGTGCGCCGGGCGATCGCCACGCGCCAGCGCCGAGACCGCGCGCGCCAGCGCGGTGGGACGAGGTCTCGGCCCGCGGATGTCGAAGAGCCCAGGCTCGTAGACGCCTTCGGCGCGCGTCACGAGGCAGTGCCAATCGAAGCTCCCGAACGCCGACCAGGCCGTGAACGCGCGGATGTCGGCGCCGCGAGCCTTCGCCCGGACCGTCGCGTCGTATCCGTCCACCAGCCAACGCAGCTGATCGTCACGGCTGCCCCCGATGTGGGCCTCGGTGACCGCGAGCGGCACTCCGAAGCGCTCCCACGCCTGGATCAGGAGCGCCTCGAGCCCCTGCATCCGCCCCGCCATGACGGCGTGGACGTCCGCGTACGGCATCCGGCCGTTGTCCCCGTGTGACCAGGCCGGCCATCGTCCGACCTCCTCGTCGAGCCACCGCTCGCTCGTGAGGTAGTAGTTGAAGCCGAGCATCGCGGGCTCGATCGCGTGGTCGGTGAACCAGTCGAGCTCGGCTTCGCCGATGCCGCAGCCGACCAACCAGGCGCGGAGCCGGTGCGCGCGAACGACCCGCCCCATGATGAGCTCCATGCTCAGCCAGCGCCGCTCGTTCTCGAACTCCGCCTGGTACGCGAGCGCCGGCGTGGATTGGACGAAGGCCAGGTCCTCGGTCGGCACGAGCTCCGCGTCCGGGCGGACCTCTCGAATCGCGTGCATGGCCAGGACCGTGGCGCGACATTGCGTGACGAGGGCCCGGCAGAAGGACGCGTCGTCTTTCCGATGCGGATACCAGTGCCCGTACAGCGCGGCGAAGCGCGCCGTGGTGAGCGGCTCGTTTACCGGTGTGTAACGCTTGATCCAAGGGTATCGAGCGGCGACCGACCGCGCGTATCCCCGCAGCCCGTCGGCGAAGGCCGGGTCGACGACGCTCGTGCCACGGGGGCCCGAGCCATGGTGGACGAGCCCCACGATGGTGCCCAGGCCACGGGCGGCGAGCGCCTCGAGGCGGCGGTCCGCCCAAGCCCACTCCGCCGAGGAGAGGCCACGCGGCGCCGTCCGCTCCCAGAGCACCGGGTAGCGGACGTGGGTCACGCCCAGGTCGGCGATCCGCCTGATGTCGTCCTCTCGCTCATGGTGACCGGACCTGACGATCTGATCGAAATACAGGTCACCCACCCGGTTGACCGTGCACTCGATCCCCGCCCAGATCTCGATCGAGGGATCGTGCATTCGAGTCCTCCTCGCTGGACCGCGTGAGATCCGCGTAGAGCTTGAGCGCCTGCGCGACCACCTGGTCCATGTTGTAGTACCGGTACGTCGCCAGCCTGCCCACGAAGCTCACGTTGGGCGTGGCCTTCGCGAGCGCCCGATAACGCTCGTAGAGCGAGGCGTTGTCTGGCCGCGGAATCGGGTAATACGGGTCGCCCTCCGCCTGGGGCAGCTCGTAGACGATGCTCGTCTTCGTGTGCTCCTGCCCCGTCAGGTGCTTGAACTCGGTGATCCGCGTGTACGCGTGCTCGTTCGGAAAGTTGACCGTCCCGACCGGCTGGAAGACAGGCGCGCCGACGGTCTCGTGGCGGAAGACGAGGGACCGATACGGGAGCGCGCCGTAGCGAAAGTCGAAGAACGCATCGATGGGCCCGGTGTAGATCATGGCCCGCCACGGCAACGCCCGCTCGATCTCCCGGTGGTCGGTGTTGAGCATCACCTTGATGTTCGGGTGGTCGAGCATCCGCTCGAAGAGCCGGGTGTACCCGTGGGCGGGCATGGCCTGGTACGTATCCGTGAAATACCGGTCGTCCCGGTTCGTCCGCGTGGGGACGCGCGCCGTGACGGAGGCGTCGAGCTCGCTCGGATCGAGACCCCATTGCTTGCGGGTGTAGCCGCGAAAGAACTTCTCGTAGAGCTCCCGCCCGACCCTGGAGACGACGACGTCCTCGGACGTCTTCACCCGCTCCACCTTCTCCGCCATCTTTGCGAAGAACTGCTCGACCTCGAACGACGTGAGCGACAGCCCGTAGAGTCGGTTCACGGTGTCCAGGTTGATCGGTATCGGCACCAGCTGACCATCGACCGAAGCGAGGACCCGGTGCTCGTACCGCCGCCACGCCGTGAACCGGGAGAGGTAGTCGAACACGTCTCGGCTGTTGGTATGGAAGATGTGCGGCCCGTACTTGTGCACGAGGATGCCGTGCTCGTCGTAATGGTCGTAGGCATTCCCGCCGACGTGAGATCGCTTCTCGCAGACGAGGACACGTTTGTTCGACCCGACGGCCAAGCGCTCCGCGAGCACGCTGCCGGCAAAGCCGGCACCGACGATGAGGTAGTCGAACACCGTCACTCCTCCTGGGCCAGGGCTCTCGGCGACGCCGGGACTGCCCACGGCGGGAGGAGATCGTCCGAGGACCGCCGATCTCTCGCGCGCGTCGCCTTCTCGACGTGTGCCCACATCTCTTCCCAGGTCGTGTCCCACGAGAGGTCTGCCAAAAACGCGTCCGCTTGGGCGACCCGCGCCTCCCGGTCGGACTCCAGCGCCTCGCGTATCGCGGCGGCGAAGTCGCTCGGGTCATCGGCGATCCAGACCAGACCTTGCTCGCCGTAGGGGCGAACGACGTCGCGGATCGACGTCGACACGACCGCCTTCCCGGCGGCAAGGTACTCGGGGGTCTTCGTCGGCGAGATGAACCGCGTCGAATCGTTGCGCGCAAAGGGCAACATGGCGACCTGCCACCCCGCCAGGTATGCGGGGAGCTCCTTGTAGGACTTGGGCCCCAGCCAGTGGATGTTGTCGCGCCGTGGCAGGGTCGCCGGATCGATCTTCGCGGTCGGTCCGATCATCACCAAGCTCCAGGCCGGCTCCGACTCCGCCACGCTCGCCACGAGCTCGAGGTCCATCCGCTCGTCGATCACGCCGAAGAACCCGATCCGCGGCTGCCCGATACCTGCCTGGTCTGGCGGGTCGGCGAAGAGCGAACGTGCCTCGTGGAAGTGGTGGACGTCCACGCTCGACGGAAACGGGTGGATGTTTCGATGGAGCGCGCGTTTGTGCTCGTAGAGGCTGTGCCCTCCGGTGAAGACCACGTCCGCCCGCTCGAGGAGCTTGCGCTCGCGCTCGACGAGCTCCCGCGGCGCTCCGAGGAACGCCGACAGCTCGTCCATGCAGTCGTACACGATGGCCCGCGCCTCGATATGGCTGGCCACGGCGAGCGCCATCGGCGTGTAGAACCAGACGACAGGCCGCCTCACGCGCGCCCGGGTCAACAGGTCGTCGATCAGCTCCGATTGGGCGCGCTCGGCGGCGGCGCCGCTCAGGGACCTCGGCAGGTGGGGCACCACGACGTCCACCCCCTCCTCGACAGTCTCGACCTCGAGCTCCGGAGCCGCTGCGTCGTAATACGGCTCTTCGATGTAAAAGACGCGGTTGGCGCGCGCGCACCTCGACAACAGGTGGTGCGGCCGCTGGTGGACGAATCGCCACCTGAGGTGCGAGAAACAGAGCACCGTCTCCGAAAGGTCGCTCATTGGCGCTGCCAGCTGCACGAGTCGTGCCCCTGACACGCCGGCGCGTCGGGCCGGCGCGCGCGTTGTAGCGCTCCTGCGGGACGCGGGCGTGGGGGTGGTGCGCCCCCGGGAGGTGAGGCGTCGTCCGTGCGCTTGGTTCGGCGACTGCACGGATCCATGACATGCAGTCGCTCACCAAAGAGAGGCAGGAGGGCCGACCGTTGCTCCACCAGGCGCGAGCTCGGGAGCCCGAGGTGACCGGGCGCGCCCGCGCCCTGGGCTGGCTCAGCGTGGGGCTCGGTGTCACGCAGCTCTTCGCCCCGCGCTCGCTCGCACGCGCGTGTGGATTCGACCAGAGCGCGGGGACGCGGACGCTGATGCGGCTCCTCGGCCTCCGCGAGCTGGCCGCCGGCGCCGGCCTGCTGAGCGGCGGGAGGCCCTCGACGTGGCTCTGGGGCAGGTTCGCGGGGGACATGATGGACCTCGCGATCCTCGGCGGCGCTCTCGCCTCCGCGCGAGGCTCCGCGAGCCCCGCGCGCCTGGGCGCCGCGACCCTGGTCGTGGCCGCGTGTGCGGCCGTCGATGGCGTCTCGGCAGCACAGGCGGGCGGTCCCGCCCGGACCGAGGGCCGCCGGATCCCCCGGCGCCAGGTCCGCTTCAGCTCCGGCCGCCAGCCTCAGACCGTGATCCGGACGGTCACGGTGGGGCGCAGCCCCGACGAGGTGTACGCGTTCTGGCACGGCTACGAGAACCTGCCCAAGTTCATGGCCCACCTCGAGTCGGTCATCACCCACAATGGCCGGAGCCGCTGGCGCGCGAAGGCGCCGCTCGGCAGCAGCGTGGAGTGGGAAGCCGAGACGGTGATCGACAGGCCCGGCGAGAAGATCGCCTGGCGAACCGTCGGAAGGTCGGACATCGCTCACGAAGGCAGCGTCGAGTTCCGACCGGCCCCGAGCGGCAGGGGGACCGAGGTGCGAGTCGAGCTGCGTTATCACGCTCCGGGCGGCCGAGCGGGCAAGCTGCTCGCGAAGCTCTTCGGGGAGGAGCCCGGGCAACAGATCGCGGGGGACCTCCGGCGATTGAAGCAGGTGCTCGAGACGGGCGAGGTCGTCCACTCCGACGCGAGCATCCACCGGGCCAAACACGCCGCCTGGCCCGCGCGAGACGTTCCACCCGAGGTGAAGACCTCGCCCGAGGTGAGCTCGTTCGCGGAAGGGAGGGTCCCGTGAAGGCCAACTGCTGGATGGGGAAGCGGGACGTGCGCGTGGTCGACGTCCCCGAGCCCAAGATCCTGAATGCACGCGACGCCATCATCCGCGTCACTTCGACCGCGATCTGCGGCTCGGACCTGCACCTCTATGGTGGGTTCGTCCCCACGATGGAGAAGGGCGATATCCTGGGCCACGAGTTCATGGGAGAGGTCGTCGAGGCCGGCCCCGGCGTGACGAACCTGAAGCCCGGCGATCGGGTGGTGGTCCCCTTCCCGATTGCCTGCGGAGCCTGCGAGCACTGCGAGGAGGGCCTCTTCTCGTGTTGTGAGAACTCGAACCCAAACGCGTGGATCGCCGAAAAGCTATGGGGGCACTCCCCGGCCGGCATCTTCGGCTATTCCCACATGCTCGGCGGGTTTGCGGGCGGGCAGGCGGAGTACGTCCGCGTCCCGTTTGCCGACGTCGGCCCATTGAAGGTGCCCGAAGGCCTGACCGACGAGCAGGTGCTCTTCCTCTCCGACATCTTCCCGACCGGCTACATGGGGGCGGAGATGTGTGAGATCGAGCGGGGGGATGTCGTCGCCGTCTGGGGGTGCGGTCCGGTCGGGCAGCTCGCCATCGCGAGCGCGAAGCTCCTCGGCGCCGAACGGATCATCGCGATCGATCGGCTGCCCTATCGGCTCCGAATGGCCGTCCAGAAGGCCGGCGCGACCGAGGCGATCAACTACGCCGAAGACGACGTCTATGATGCGCTCCTGGAGCTCACCGGCGGCCGCGGACCAGACGCCTGCATCGACGCGGTCGGCCTCGAGGCCCACGCGCACGGCCCGCTCTACGCGTACGACCGGGTGAAGCAGGCGCTCATGCTGGAGTCCGACAGGCCGCCCGCGCTGCGTGAGGCGATCCGGGCCTGCCGGACCGGCGGCACCGTGTCGGTCATCGGCGTCTATGGCGGCTTCGTCGACAAGTTCCCGATGGGTGCGGTGGTGAACAAGAGCCTCACCATCCGGTCGGGGCAGTGCCACGTCCAGCGCTACATGCGCCCGCTCCTCGAGCGGATCGAGCGCGGCGAGATCGACCCGAGCTTCATCATCACGCATGTCCTTCCGCTGCGCGACGCGGCGCGCGGCTTCCAGATGTTCGTGGACAAAGAGGACGATTGCGAGAAGGTGGTGCTGAAGGCCGCCTGACGGTCAGGGCGCGAGCACGAGCGCGGACTGCGGCTCGAGTGGGTCGAGCACGACCGAGCCGTCACCGCCGACGGTCACGCTCACGCCCGAGCCGAGCTTGTCGGTCAGCGTGGTCCCGGGAGGCGCGCCCACGACCATGGGCGAGCCCATGAAGCCGGGCGCGCTCGCCTTCTCGAGGTGGGCATTGAAGACGACGAGAGCGTAGTCGTCGCCCGCGTCCCCGCCGGAGCGCTCGTACGCGAAGATGCCTGCGTCCTCCTCGTCGGCGGCTCGCTCGCTCGCCCACGTGACCGTCACGGCGCCCTTGCGGATCGCGGCGCTGTCGCGGCGGATCTTCGCGAGCTTCTTGATGAGCTGGAAGGTCGAGTTATCGGTGCTGAACTCGGTCGGCCAGAGGTCCTCGCGGTTCGACGGGTCGTTGCCGCCTTTGAACTCCTGCTCGGTCCCGTAATAGATGCAGGGGATCCCCTGGGCGGTGAAGATGAACGTGAGGGCGTTGTGCAGCCCCGGCTTCGTCCCCTGATAGAGGAACCGCGGGACGTCGTGGTTGTCGATGAAGTTGATCGGCACGTCCGAAGGGGGGATGCCGATCCCGAGCTCGGCGGGCACGGTGCCCCAGTTCGTCGTGCGCAGATCCCAGAGATCCTGGATGCGCTTGGTCGACTGACCTTGCTGGAAGACGTCGCGGATCGCCTGGAAATGCTGCGGGAAATAGAAGACGCTGTCGAGCTGGTCGCCGGTGATCTGCTTGCCGTCGGTCACGCAGGCGTTTTCGCTCGCGAGCTCCTCCTCGGTCGGCAGGTCGTTTTTCGTGAAGACGCCGTTCAGCTGATCGTTGCCGTCGAACACCTCGCCGAACATGAGGAAGCGCTTCTTGCCGCTGGCGGCGAGGCGCTGGCGGACCTTCTGCGTGAAGTAACGCCAGAACTCCCGCTCCACGTGCTTCACGGTGTCGATCCGGAAGCCGTCGATGTCGGTCAGCTCCACCCAGCGCGCGTAGGACTCGACCATCGCCTCTTTGACGGGGAGGCCGTCGCGCGGGCCGCAAAGCGTGGTGTTGATGTCCTTCAGACCGCCCGGAAAATCGCCGTGGAGGAGCTGGTCCTCGATATCGAAGTTCACCGTTCGACCCCGCCGGTTGTAAGCACGTGGGTCCTGGAAGACCTCGGGCAGAGGCGGCATGTGGTTCGTCGCCGGGTCGCGCACGAAGATGACGGGCGCCGGGCCCGCCTCCCCGAGGGACGTCCGCGCGATGACGGGGCCGAACGGGTTGAAGTCCGGATCGTATTCGTTGATGTGCACGACGTCCGACGTGATGCCGTCCCCCTGGACGCGGTCGTCCGGCTCCCCGTTCATGTTGATGTCGTAATAGAAGAGCTGGCCCATGTGGTTCGTCACGATGTCGACGATGACCTTCATCTTCTTCTCGTGGGCGGAGAAGACGAGGCTGCGCAGATCGGCCAGATCGCCGTAGTGGGGGTTCAGCGCGGTCAGGTCCTGCGCCCAATACCCGTGGTAGCCGTCGAACCCTGCGTCGGTGTCGACGTTTTTGATGATGGGTGAGATCCAGAGCGTGGTGACGCCGAGCTCCGACAAGTAGTCGAGGTTCTGCTCAAGCCCGCGCCAATCCCCGCCGTGGTACTTGCCCATGGCCGTGCGGTCGACGCCGTAGTTGTTCCCCTCGTCGCCGTCCGCGAAGCGGTCCACCAGCACCTGGTAGATGACCTCGTCTCGCCAATCCGAGACCTGGGTAGTGAGCTCGATCTCCCCTTCGAGCCCCTCTTCGTACGACATGCAGCCGGAGGCCTGGTAGCCACCGGCGACGGAGCAGACGAGGGCGAGGAGCGCGGTGCGAATGGAATTGAGGTGATGCATTTCAAAACCCGTAGCTGCTGGAGTTGAACCACCACTCGGCGCCGAGCCCGATGAAGTGCTCGACGTTCCGCTCGCGGAAGCCGTCATCCACCGGGTAGAGCAGGCGCGCACTGTCGTCGCGGAAGGCGACGTTGTAGATGACGCGAAGCTGCGGGCGGGTGAAGTTGCCGCGCCCGGCAGGCGTGATGAAGGGCATCACACCGAGACGCCACATGCTCGCGATGAACGGCCCCTCCGGCGCGGCGGCGGGGTCGCTCGCCGGCTCGGTGATGACGCCTCGCTGCACCATTTCGAAGGTCCCTTCGAGCGAGGCGCCGGCGATGTCCCCGAACCAGAACGTGGGCCGCAGGATGACGACGCCCTCGTCCACGTCCTCGAAGTTGAGCCCCTCGCTCGCGTCGCGGAAGGACCGGATGTAGGAGCCGAGCATGACGCCGAAGAAGTCGTATTCGGCGTTGCCAGCCGCCGCGAAGAGCAGCTGGTGAGCGCCGGTCGTCGTCTTGTCGAGCGAGAGCTGGCCGGGCGAATCGAACTGGCCGAACGCGCCGAGCCCGCCCGAATACCGCGCCCAGAGGTGGATGAAGGTGTTGCGCTCGCCGGTGTAGAGCGTGACCTGCCCGCCGACGGCGTAGCCGCCGTCGCTGGGCAGCTGCTCCTTCGTGCCTTCTTTGGGCTCGCGAATGCCTTCCGGCAAGCCGTGGCCCTCGCCGTACAGGACGAGCTTGATGCCGGGCCCCGGCTTGTCGCGCTCGCCGAACTTCTGGTCGTGCTGGATGCGGAGGGCACCGATGACCTTCTGGCGATCGAGCAGCTCCACCGGAACCGCGCCGAACTGGTCGAGCGGCGCGGGGCGAACGACGGACTGGCGGAAGAACACCGAATCGGGCTGGGTGGCACCGACCGCGAGCCTGGCGCTGGTGCCCACCTCGTGGCGGTAGCCGACACCTGCGCCGAGGAGGTTCAGGTTGTCGAGCGGCCAGAAGTCCAGCAGGTAGATGTCGTCGCCGCGGACCATTCGCGAGCCTGCCCAGGCCGACAGACCTTTGATGCCGATGTCGTTGCCCTCGAGAAAGAGGTTCCGGACGGCCATCGCGATGTCGAAGTCGCCGGTGTAGTGGAAGATGGGGCTCGCGACGGCGAGCGTGGCCACGATGTTCGTGTGGATGCCGGTGGCCGCCCAGTCGTCCTCGCGGCGGAGCTCGATCTCGGTGTAGACGCTCTCGTCCATCCGGGAGCCACGCGCGACGATGTCCGCGTCGCGACCGCGCCCGCCCTCGCCGTTCCACGCGGCGACCACGCGCCCGTACGAGCCGAACTCGAAGGAGCCCTTGTGTGGCTTGTCCTCCGGCGCCTCCGGCTTCTTCGCGTCCTTCGCGTCGGCCTCGGCGGTGGCGACCTTCTCGTCTTTCTTCTCGACGGCCGGCGCCTTCTGCTCCGGCGGAGGCTCGACAGGCTTCGGCTCCTCCGGCGGAGGCTCGGCCGGCTTCGGCTCCTCCGGCGGAGGCTCGGCCGGCTTCGGCTCGCTCGGCGGCGGGTCGACCGGCTGAGCGAGCGCGAGGCTCGGCCCGAACGAGATGGCAGCCGCGGCGAGCGCAGCGACGAGGGGGGAGAAGCGGTGTGCGTCGCTCACGGAGGGGCGCCGAACCTACCACGGGGCCGGGGCGAGGGGATCAGCGTCGCTCAGGGCAGAGTCACGATTTGTCGCGCCCGATCAGCGAATGCTGGGCGGCTTTCCAGTGAGGAGCGCCCGCCGGGCGTCGCGTGGCCTGGACGGCTCCTTCCAGCGGTCGGCCACCGCCTGGCACGTGCGCGTGTCGCCAGCAGCGAACGCGGCGTCGAAGAGGACGACGTCCGCCCAGGGCTCGCCTTCTTCCAGGGCGGCCCAGAGCGGCGGGAGCGGCGCGCCCTTGGGCACGACCGCGACGACTGGAGGAGGCCCATCGCCGAGCGTACCGCGCGCTTCATTGGCGAGGCGCCACGGCGAGACGCCCGCATCCATCGCGGCCTCGACGGCCTCGCGGATCTTCTCGGGAGCCTTTTGCTCGTACGCGTCGATCGCCACGACGATCGCGGTGGTCGCCGCATCCCCGCTCTCCTCGGCGATGGAGCGGGCGCGATCGAGATCGCCGCGCGCGAGCGCAAGCTGGACGCCGAACGCCGCGACGTCGGGCGACTCGGGCCGCATGCGCTGGGCCGCCCTGGCCGCGGCCTCGGCCGAGACGAGATCGCCGCCGATCATCGCGAGCTTTCCGCTGAGCACGGCCGCGAGCGGCGAGTCCACGTCGTCCATCGCGGCGTCGAGGGCGGCGTTGGGGTCGTCGGCCTGCACGAGGAGCGCGAGGCCGATCGGACGGAGCGCGCGCGGAGCCTCCGCGATCGCGGCGGATCCAAAGGGCGGCGCCGGAGCGACGCGCCTGCTCTCGAGGCGAGCGGCGGCGGCCTCGATGACGAGCCGACCGATCGCGTCGGGCGGCAGAGGGGCGACCGCGTCCTTGGCATCGGTCGTCTTGCCTCGGAGGAGGTGGGCGCGGGCGAGGCGCAGGCGCGGCAAGACCGCGTCCGCCCAGAGCGAGAGCGAGGACTCGTAGGCCTCGGCGGCTGCACCGTCACAGCAGAGGTCGAGGGCGGCGCCGCGAGCGAATGCATAGAAGGCATCCTCGACGATGCCCTGCCCCTCGTGCTGGGCGAGCGTCCGGCGGGCGAGCTTGTCGTTACGCACCGCGACCGCGCCGACGACCAGACAGAACGCGAGGTCGGTCCCGGCTGCGCCCAACCGCCGGGCCTCGTTCATGAAGCCCACCGCCTCCTTCGCGCCTCCGGCGTCCTCGAGCAGGGCGAGCCCCGTCGCGTGCATCCAAGCGTAGGCCGGGTCACGTCCGCCCGGGTCGAGCTTGCGCGCGTCGGTCGCGAGCTTCAGCGCTGAGCCGATGCGGCCCTCACGCAGCCGTTCGTACGCCTGACTGGCGAGGGCGCTCGCCTGGGCGCGGTGCGCAGCCGAACGGCTCCGGTGGGCGAGCGCCCCGCCGGAGACGAGCGCCAAGCCCACCGCGACGCCGCCGGCGACGAGGGCGCGGCGCGAGCGGCGGCGCGGACGGGGGGTGTCGTCACTGTCCTCGGCCGGCTCGCTCACGGGGCCACCATACTCGCTGTGCGGAGGCCATGCTCGCTCTCTGAGGCCATGCTCGCTCTCTGAGGCCATGCTCGCTCTCTGAGGCCATGCGCGCCCTGCTAAGGCCCTGCTCGCCCGGCGTTCCCCGGAGTCTTGTGTTCGGAGCCGGGCCTTGGCATGGTGAAAGGATGCTGTCTCTTCGCCGACTTCTTCCCCTGGCCTCCCTCCCGCTCTTCACCATTTTCTCCTTGGCCGCGTGCAGCGACGACGAAGCCGGGACCGGGGGCGGCGGCAACAGCGGAACCGGGGGCGACGACGGCAACAACAACGGCGTCTGCATCGCCAAGAACTGTCGCGAGGACTCGCACTGCGAGGGCTGCGCCGACAACAAGACGAACTGTCGCATCGAGCCCGGCGAGGAGTACGGCCGCTGCGTCGCCTGCGGCGACGGCGCGCAGTCCTGTCCCGAAGGCTATGTCTGCTCGTCGTGGGGCAACTGCGTTCCTGAAGGCCTCGACTGCCCGACGGACGGCAACGGCGTCCCGCAGATCACCTGCGCGAACAGCGGGGACTGCGCAGCTTGTGACCCAGCCCACCTCGTCTGCAACACGGCGACCGGCCAGTGTGTCGCTTGCACCGAAAACGACACCTCGGAGTGTCAGTCGACGGACATCTGCAAGAACAACGAGTGCGCGCCTGCTTGCGGCCACGACTGCACGACCGACAACGACTGCTCGATGTGCGGCGGCGCGAAGGCCTGCAACAACCACAAGTGCTCGGAGTGCAGCGAGACCTACTCCTGCAAGGCCGGGGAGTTCTGCGACCTGACGACGGGCACCTGCCAGAAGCAGTGTGGCCTCGACGAGGCCCCCGGCACCTGCGTGACCAGCGCGGACTGCGCCGGCTGCGGCGGCGAGCAGAACACCTGCCACATCCCGCTCGGCTCCTCGACCGGCACCTGCGGCCCGAACGCGACCGGCTGCTCGGACCTCGGGCAGGGCGCGCTCACGCTGCCGCCGCCCTACAACCAGATCACGAACACCTGCTCCAGCGACAACGACTGCGTCGCCTCGCAGGCGGGCATCCAATACAACGTCGGTGAGGCGCTCCGCGAGGCGCTCGGCACGGACGAGATCGTCGGCCAGCCGATCGGTGACGCGTTCGTCGGCTACCCGATGCCGGTCTGCGGCGCGATCACGTTGCAGGACATCTCGTGCGGCGTCTGCGTCCCCTGCCGCGAGGATAACGACTGCCAGGACATCGACATCGATCAGCTCACCGGGCAGCTGTTCCCCGGCGTCGGCGGCGCGCTCGTCGCGCTGGCGCTCGACGCCATCTTCGGCAACAACGAGCACAAGCTCTACATGTATTGCGAGTCGGTCGCCGCCGGTTACGGCGTCTGCCTCCCCTGCCCCGGCATCCTGAACGACTGCGCGCCGGGCGGCGGCGGTGGCGGCGGAAGCGGCAACTGCGACCACGGGACGGACACGGCGGGCGGCCCGCTCGACCCGTCGTGCGACGCCTGCACGGCGACGGTCTGCGGCGTCGATCCTTACTGCTGTGAGACCGCGTGGGACGACGTCTGCGTCGGCGAAGCGGCGGACAGCTGCGGCACCGAAGACTGCCACGACGTCTGCGACACCGGCGCGGCCATGGGCGCCGAGTGCGGCAGCTGCGAGGGCCAGGTCTGCGAGGCCGACTCGTACTGCTGCACGACCTCGTGGGACTCGGTCTGCGTCGACGAAGCCAACAGCATCTGCGGCTCCGGCTGCTAGTCGTTGAAGCGGTGGATCCGGTGAGGCCGTTCGCCCCGCTCGGGGCGAACGGCCTCGTCATTTGTCGAGCCGGTTGACAGTGCGCGCTCGGCGGTCGAGTGTCGGGGCCTTCAAGGAGGCTGGAAGATGAATGACAAGGCTCGTCTGATGTTGGCGCTCGCGACCGTGCTCTCGGTCGCTTGCAGCAGCGACCCCAAGCCCGAGCCGGAGACCGCGACCGCCGACCCGCCCGCCATGGATTCGGCTGCGCCGCCCGTGGCGAGCAGCGCCGCGGCGGACGTCACGCCCGCCCCTCCGCCGCTCCCCGAGGTCGAGCTCGTCGAGGGCGCGCCGGCTGCGCCGCCCGAGAAGGCGCCGACGCTCGCGATCAAGGCGCCCACGGCCAACCAGGTCATCCCGGCCGACAAGGCGGGAGAGTTCGAGGTGAAGCTGGATCTCAAGGGCTGGGACGTCCCCGCCGGCGGCAACCACGTGCACGTCATCGTCGACGGGCGTCCGTACAAGCGCATCGACGACGCGAAGGCGCCCATCAAGATGAAGGACCTGGATCCGAGCTACACGCTCGCGGAGGGCCAGCACGTGCTCGTCGCGTTCCCGAGCCGCCCGACGCACGAGTCGGTCAAGCCCATCGGCAAGGCGACGCCGGTCGCCGTGCAGACCTTCTGGGTCGGCAAGAAGGGCACGGCCGGCTGGAAGCCGACCGATCCGACGTTCGTCTACAGCCGCCCCAAGGGCGCCAACGACGGCGCGCCGCCGGCCGAAGGGCTGCTCGTCGACTTCTACCTGGTGAACGCCGAGCTCGGCGACGGCAAGTTCAGCGTGGAGGCGACGCTGACGGGCCCTGGCGTGGAGAACGGCAAGACGGTCAAGATCAAGGAGTGGAAGCCCTGGCGCATCAAGAACCCGCGCGACGGCAAATACAACCTGAAGATGAAGCTCCTCGACAAAGACGGCAAGACGGTGCCCGGCGCGTGGAACGACGTGTCGCACGACTTCACGGTGAACACGAAGGCGCAGGCGGGCGGTGGCCACGCCGGTCACTGACGACTTTGTCATGATCCCGGAAGACGAGGTGCGAGCCGGCGAGCACCGAGGCGAACGTAGGCGCCGACCGAGCGTCGGCGAGGGAGCGGAATGAAGAGGCGACTCCCCCTCGTGGGCCCGCTGGGCCCCGACGCCATCGCCGCCGCGTTCCACCACGGAGCGGCGGAGATGGCGCGCGAGGGGGAGAGGCCGGGGGCCATGGCAGCGCAGGCGCTGGCGTGGCTGGAAGGGGTGGTCGTCGAGGCCAAGCGGCAGTTCCCCCCCGCGGTGCCGATCGGGTGCGCCGAAGGCTGCGCGTACTGCTGCCACTTGAAGGTGATCGCCACGCCGGCCGAGATCATCGGCCTGCACGAGCACCTGACGGCGAGCCTCTCGGAGGCCGAGCTCGGCGCGCTTCGATCACGAGTCGAGCAGGCGGACGCGCGAACACGAGGCCTCACCGCCGACGCGCGCGCGATGCTCAAGCTCCCCTGCCCCCTGCTGGTGGAGTCGCGCTGCGTCGCGTACGAGCACAGGCCGCTGCACTGCGCCGGCGCGAACGCGGCCGATCCTGCGGCCTGCCGCGAGGCCTTCGAGCACCCCGAGCGCGACGTGCCCGTCTTGCACTACCCCGCTCAGCGCATCGGCGCGGACGCGGCGACGGCCGGGCTTTCGCGCGCGCTGTTCGAGTCGGGGAAAGACGGCCGGATGGTCGAGCTCATCGCGGCTCTGGCGCTCCTCTTCGCCGACCCGAGCGCGGCCGAGCGGTGGCGACGGGGTGAGCAGGCCTTCTCGACAGCCGTGGACCGCGAGCTGGAGCGGATGCTGGAGAGGGCGCGAGGGCGCGAGTAGGGGCCGGCCGCCCGGGCTCCAACCCAGCAAACGTCTCCAGGTAGCCGGCCCCGCCGGAGAAGTGCTAACTGACGCCCCTCATGTCCGCCATCCAGGTCCAAGGCGTCACCAAGGCCTACGGCAGCAAGCGCCTCTTCGAGGATGTCACCGTCAGCTTCACCGCGGGGCGCCGCTACGGCCTCACGGGACCGAACGGCGCCGGCAAGTCGACGTTCATGAAGATCCTCTCCGGGGACCTCGAGCCCGACACGGGCGTGTGCTCGCGACCGGAGAAGACGAGCGTGCTCCGGCAGGACCAGTACGCCTTCGAAGACGTGCGTGTCCTCGACGTGGTGGTGATGGGCAATCACAAGCTCTGGGCCGCCATGCAGGAGAAGGAGAAGCTGCTCGCCTCCGAGAACCTGACGGACGCGGAGGGGGAGCGCCTCGGCGAGCTGGAGGGTGTCATCGCCGAGGAGGACGGCTACTCGGCCGACAGCGAGGCGGCGACGCTGCTCGAGGGCCTCGGCATCCCGGTCGCCGAGCACGAGCGGCCGATGCGCGAGATCGCCGGCGGCCTCAAGCTGCGCGTCCTCCTGGCCCAGGCGCTCTTCGGCAAGCCCGAGGCTCTCCTCCTGGACGAGCCCACGAACAACCTCGACCTCGACACGATCCGCTGGCTCGAGCGGTTCCTCTGCGAATACCAGGGGGTGCTCGTCACCATTTCACACGATCGCCATTTCTTGAACGAGATCTGCTCGCACATCGCCGACATCGATTACGAGACGATCATCGTCTACCCCGGCGGGTACGACGACATGGTCATCGCCAAGAGCCAGGTACGCTCGCGCGTCGAGCAGGAGAATGCCGAACGCACGAAGAAGATCGAGCAGCTGAAGGACTTCGTGGCGCGCTTCGGCGCCGGCACCCGCGCCTCGCAGGTGCAGAGCCGCAAGCGCCAGATCGAGAAGCTCGCGCTGTCCGACCTGAAGAAGAGCAACATCGCCCGACCTTTCATCCAGCTGCTGGTGAAGAAGCCGTCGGGCAAGCAGACGCTCACGATCGAGGGCCTCTCCAAGGCCTGGCCCGACGTCCCGATCTGCAAGGACTTCCACGGCCTCGTGACCAAGGGCGAGAAGATCGCCATCATCGGGCGCAACGGCGTGGGCAAGACCACCCTCTGCCGCATGCTCGTGGGCGAGCTGCCGCCCGACGCCGGGACGATCACCTGGGGCCACCAGGCCACCGTGGGCTACCTCGCCCAGGATCACCGCGAAGGCATCCCGAACGACACCACGGTGAACGACTGGCTCCATTCGATCGACCCGAGCGCAGGCGTACAGGACATCCGCGGCCTGCTCGGCAAGATGCTCTTCAGCGGCGACGAAGGAAGGAAGCCCACGCGCGCCCTCTCCGGCGGCGAGGCCGTGCGCCTCATCTTCGCGAAGCTCATGCTGACGAAGGACAACGTGCTCGTGCTCGACGAGCCGACGAACCACCTGGATCTCGAGTCCATCGTCGCGCTCGGTGACGCCCTCTCGAAATACGAAGGCACGTGTTTCGTGGTCGCGCACGACCGCGATCTCATCTCGCAGTTCGCGACGCGCCTCTGGGCCTTCACGCCGAACGGCCTGGTGGACTTCCGCGGCGACTACGACGCGTTCCTCGCGCAGTACGAGGACGCCGGCGCGGCCGCGAAGGGCGGCGGCAAGAAAAAGAAGTAGCGAGTGTCCTCTTCGCGGTTCTCGCGCTACGTGCTGCGCACCGCGGACATCGAGGCGGTCGCCCGCTTTCATGACGGCGCCGGACCGAGCCGTCGGAGGATCGGCTCAACGTGGCGCAGACCACGCCGCGTCGGTCACGACGGCGCTCGTCGAGGGCATCCGATCGAGCGACGGATCACGACGACGAGTGATTGGCACTCCCGTTGCTCCAGTGGGCAAACATGAGCTTCCACCGCATCTTTGCCGCTCTTCTCGCCTGTTCCCACGTCCTCCTCCTCCCCGGCTGCGTGGAGGAGACCGAGACCGAAGAGGTCGACGAAGAAGGCGACGCGATCGGAGCCTCGGACGAGGATGAGGAGACGACGGAGGAGCCGGCGGAGTGCACGGGGGCTCGGCCCACCGGCTGCCTGTACGACGCCGTCATGTGTGAAGACGGGGCGTGGGTCTGCGCACCGACGCCGCTCGTGCTTTCGTTCACGGGAGAGGCCCCGGCGTTTGCTCCTGCAGGGTCGGCTTCGTTCGACCTCACCGGGGACGGGGTTTCGATGGTCTCCGACTGGCCGACCGCGGCGACGCCCTGGCTCACGCTGGACCGCGACGGCGACGGCCGCATCAGCGACGGCACCGAGCTCTTCGGCAGCGCCGTGAGCCTCGACGACGGCTCACGGGCCAGAAACGGCTTCGAGGCATTGGCCGAGCTCGACGCAAACGCGGACGGGCGCGTGGACGCCGCCGATCCGCGCTTCACCGAGCTCGGGATCTGGGCCGACTCCGATGCGGATCGCGTGACGGACGTGGGTGAGCTCCGCCTCGCGTCGACCGGCGCCGTGCGCGTCGTGTCGATCGAGCTCGACTACGCCTCGATCGCCGTGTGCGACGCGCGAGGCAACTGCGGCGTCGAGCGCGCCCGGTTCACGTGGGCCGACGCGACCGGCGCGCTCCGCACCGGAGAGGTCATCGACGTGCACCTGCCCGTGCGGTGAGATCTCATTGGGGGGCGCGCGCGGGCGGGCCGCTATCGCGCCGCCGCGTCCGCCTTCCGGTCCGCGCCGAGCAGCGCCTTCGCGAGCGCGCTCCCCAAGCTCGCGAGGAGGGGCCGCGTGACCTCGTCGTATCCGTAGTCGTCGTCGTTCATCACGCCGTCGGGGTTCGAATACACCGTGACCGTGACGAAGAACGCGCGGCCCGTGGACTTGTCCTCGACGTACGCGTTCTCGAGGTGAAACCCGTACGCCCGGCCAGATTTGCCGACATAACGGACGTCTTTGTCGCCGATCGCGTCGATGACACCCGGCGTGAGCGGCGAGTGCTCGGCCGCATGTTTTCGGTTCTTGAAGCTCGTCGTCATGCTCGAGACGAGGTGGGCTCGCTGGGCGTCGGTCAGCTCGAGACGGGCCGCCTCCGGGCGCTCGGGGAAGAGCAGCGAGACGTTCATCCTCTGCAGGTCGTGCAGCGAGACGTAGTTCTTGTTGGCGAAGCTGAGGGGTGCCTCGATCAGGCCCTTCCTGTCGCGGTAGGCGGTCCCGACCTCCAGCGCCTTCGCCGGCGTGGGCGGCGGCTCGAACGTGCTCGTGCGCTTGCCGATCTCGATTGGCGCCTTTCCCGGCGGCCGGACGACCACGCGCAGCGTCTCGCGAGACTCCTCGGCGGGCGCGCTCATTCGATGGTGGAATCGAACGGAGTCGAAGCCCATGTCGCGCATCTCCTCGTTCAGCTCGGCGTGCCCGACGATGTCGTAGAGCCGGTTGTAGGAGTCGTTGTCGGAGTAGGAGAGCATCTTTCGGATCTCGTCGCCGACGCGGATCTTCGGGTCGTGTTTCCGCTTCTCCTCCTCCGGTGGCTGATCCGGATCTTCGTCCTCCTTGGGCGGCTGACACCCGGGCTTGCGCTCGGCACAGCGGATGATCCGGGAGCCGAGCGGGATCTCTTCGCCGGCCTTTCGCGAGAGGGTCCGGAGCGCGGCCACCGCGAGGAAGGTCTTGATGGCGCTCGCGGGATAGAAGTACTCGGCGTCGGCGCGGAGCGCGTGTGTCCGCCAGGGGCCGTCTTTCGTCACCTCCGTCACGAGGATCTGGAGCCGCAGCACCTCGGCCTGGTCGAGCCAGGCGCTCCACCGCGGATCGGACTCGCGCAGCGTGCGCTCGAGCCAGGGCTCGGGCCGCGGCGCGGCCGAGGCGGCCGGAGCGGCCGAGGCGACCGCCGGGGCGGGCGCGCTCGTGCCTGGCTGCGCGCTCGCGCTCGCGGTCTCGCCGCGTGTATCCGCGCACGCGGCTGCCATCGCGATCACGCCGAGCGCGCCGAGCGCCAGCCGCGGGGTCAGCCGCCGCATCGCTTCGCTTCGGCGAACACGGTGCGCGCCTCGGAGCAAGCTGCGGAGCGCATCTCGCCGCGCTCGATCATCCCGGCGAGCGTGGAGAGCACCTGCGCCTTCTCGGCGAGGCAGGCCTGCTGCTCTCGCTTGCCGAGGGCCTTGGCCGTCTCGATACCCCCGACGACCCGGACGCGCGCGATCCCCACGCTGTCTTCGCAGCTCAAGCCTTCGCTCCACGCAGGGCCGGGCGCGAGCGCCGGGGCATCGAGCCACGCTGCCTCGGCCTCCTCTTCGTCCGGGACCTCGTCGTAGAACACGGCGGAGCCGCAGCCGACCGAGACGACGCCGGTGAGGACGACCGCCATCGCGGGACCAAATGTGCAGAACCGGCTGATGTTGGGGATAGACGCGAGGGCCATCGTCGTTCACCCTTGGGCGAACCGATGATCCAGGGAACCGAGCACCAGAGCAACGGGCAGTCGACATGGAGCGCAACCGGTGGCGGGTGGGGACCTCCGCCTGATGGCGGCGGCGGCGGTTACGGTCCTCCGCCCGGTGCGCCTCCGGGCGGCGGCGGCTATGGGCCGCCTCCGGGCGGCGGTGCGCCCCCTGGTGGTGGTGGCTGGGGCCCGCCTCCGGGAGCACCTCCGGGCGGCGGCTACGGCCCTCCGCCCGGCGCGCCTCCGGGCGGCGGCTACGGCGCGCCTCCTCCGGGCGGCTTCGGTGGTCCTCCTGGCTACGGACCGCCGGGCGGTTTCGGCCCCCCGCCGGGCATGGGCATGGTGCCGGGCGCGCCATACGGCGTGCACCCGGTCACTGGCGTTCCCTACTCGGAGAAGTCGAAGCTCGTCGCCGGGCTCCTCCAGATCTTCCTGCCCTTCGGCGCGGGTCGCTTCTACACGGGCCACACCACGATCGGCATCATCCAGCTCGTCGTCTCGATCGTCACCTGCGGCGCCGGCTCGCTCTGGTGCCTCATCGACGGCATCCTCATGCTGATGGGCAACGTCCCTGACTCCGAAGGTCGCCCGCTTCGCGAAGGCGGCTGACCTTCACTCGCTTTGCCAGCGCTTCGCCAGCTCGGGCAGGGCGATCTGCGACATCTGCATCAGATGACTGATGTGATGGGCCGGCTGATCGCCCTTGAAGCCTCGCACCACGAAGCTGCCGGAGCGGACCTCGCTGACGAGCTCGAGGGGGCGTAGCTCGTCCTTCGGCAAGACGCCCTTCGCGGCCTCGAGCGCCGGGATCTCCGTCTTCCATGACACTTCCGTTCGCTTCAAGTCGAGGCGACCGAGGAGGAAGTCCACCGTCTCCTGCACACCGAGGTACCCCATCGGCTGGATCCTGGAGTGCGTGATGACGAGGAGCTTTTCGCCGTTCATCGCGCGCCTGGCGAAGGCCTCGACGGACAGGAGCGAGGCCGGCTCGACGTCGTGTGTCCCCTCTCGGTAGCTCGAGTGGAGCCCGTCGAGCAGGATGACCGCGTCGGTACGCTCGGCGTGCGGCTGGTGCTCCAGCGAGCGGATGATGGCGCCGTAGCCCGCGCTCCAGCCGACAAGCGCAAGCCGGCGGATGCGCGCGTTCTTCAGCCCCCGCTTCTCCAGGATCGCGGGGACACGCTCGAGGATGGTCGTCAGCGCGGCCGGGTTCCCGAAGCGCTCCTCGTAAGCGCCGGAGCCGTTGCCGAGGTTGAGCACGAGCACGACCGAGTCGAGCAGCGCGACCTCGTAGCTCTGGACGGCGAGCTCGGTGTTGCCGTGGAAATGGATGACGAGATCGAACTGCCCGTCTTTCATCGCGGTGAACGTCCGCGGGATGGAGAGGACCCCGCGGCCCACGTTCGTCCGCCCGGGGGTCGCGCTGGGGCCCGTCAGCTCTTCCTCGTCGAGCTCGACCAGATCCTTGAGGGGCGGAGGCGCGAGCTCGGCGGTCTTCGGGGTGTCTGCCCGCGAGAAGCGCGCTGCGACGTCGGGCAACCGCCCGGTCAGCGCGAGCCAGACGACGACGGAGATCGCGAAGAGCCCCACGAGGGAGAACACGGCGATCGGCGCGCTCATCGCGGCGATCGACTTCGGCAGCGGCGGCAGCCGCGAGAGCACGGACTCGCGGAGCTGCGAGAGGCTGTTGCGGATCCGTTCCGCGCGCGACGGGCGGGAGCCGCCGAGCGAGGGGGACGTCGCTCGCTCCGCGCGCGCCCTCTTGGCGGCGGGCACCTCGTCCGCGTGCATCCGGACGGTGCCGCCGCGCTGCGGAACGGGCACCGACTTCGTCGGGCCCTCGGGTTCAGGCGGCACAAGCGGCGGACGCGAGTGCGGCTCGGAGTCGTCGGCCTCCGCCATGCGACGATTGTCGCGGGGATCGCGCGGAAAGCGCAAGGCGGGGGATGACGGCGGCGCTCAGCCGTCGCCGTTCGAGTTGCGCTCGGAGAGCGGCCCCTCGGGAGGCTCGACGTTCATGCCGACCTCCACCACGCGCCGGTAGAGCGTGGCACGACCGATGCCGAGCATCTTCGCCGCGCTGGCGATGTGTCCTTTGGTCTTCGCGAGCGCCTCCTGGAAGGCGAGGCGTTCGAGGTCGCGGAGCAGCAGCGTGGGAAGCCCCGTGGCGTGGGGCGCCGCGCTGGAGACCGGAGCTTCCGTCAGGCGCGGCTCGCGAGCCGGCGGCAACACCGGCTTGCGCAGTGGCGCCGGGAGGTCCTTCAGCTCGATGCGATCGCCGTCGCAGGTGAGCATCGCCCGATGGACGATGTTCTGCAGCTCGCGAACGTTGCCCGGCCAGCTGTGCGCCACGAGCGCCTCGAGCGCCTCGGAGGAGATGCGCGTGAGGTCGCGGCCAACGTCGTCGCGGAAGGTGCGGAGGAAATGCGCGGCGAGCAGCGGGATGTCGTCGGGTCGCTCGCGGAGCGGCGGCACCTCGATCGGGTAGACCATGAGGCGGAAGTAGAGGTCCTCCCGGAAGGCGTTTTTGCGGACCAGGTCTTCCAGATCGCGGTGGGTCGCCGCGACGATGCGGACGTTCGTCGGGATGTCCACGGTGCCGCCCACGCGACGGATGGTCTTCTCTTGCAGCGCGCGGAGCAGCTTCACCTGTGTGGCGGGGCTCATGTCGCCGAGCTCGTCCAAGAACAGCGTTCCACCCTCGGCTTGCTCGAAGCGGCCGCGGTAGGTGGCGGTGGCGCCAGTGAATGCGCCCTTCTCGTGGCCGAAGAGCTCCGACTCCTGCAGGTGCTCGGGGATGGCAGCGCAGTTGATGGGGACAAACGGGCCCTTTCGGCGCCGGCCGCCTTCATGGATGGCGCGCGCGACGAGCTCCTTTCCCGTGCCGCTCTCGCCGAGGATGCAGACGGCGACGTCGCTGTCGAACACGCGCCGGATCCCGTCGAAGAGGGATTTCATCGGGGCGCTCTGGCCCACGAGCTGCCGCGTGAGGCGCGCCTCGCCCAGCTCCCGCGTGAGATCGGCCACGCGCTTGGTGAGCGCCGTTCGCTCGATGGCTCGGCGCACTGCCAGCTTCAGCCGGTCCGAGTCGACAGGCTTTGTCACGAAGTCCCAGGCGCCTGCGCGCATGGCATCAATCACGCTCTCCAGATCGCTCTGACCGGTGACCACGATGATCGGCAGGTCGGGGGCGCTGGTGCGGAGGTGCGGAATGACCTCCATGCCGGAGAGGTCGTCCTCGGCGAGGCCCAGCTCCAAGCAGAGCGCGTCGAGGCCCGCACCGCCCTGGCGGACGATCGCCGCGCCGCTCTCGAACTCGGTGACGAGGTACCCTTCCTTCTCGAGCCGGGCGCGCAGGGCGCGACGCATGGCAGGCTCGTCGTCGACGACGCCTACACGAGCGATGGCCGCGTGTGATGCGCGGTCTTCGGAGGTCGATTCAGGTTCGGACATCGGAAAGCGAAAGCTAGCGAATCCACCGCCGTCGGGGGATGGATCCAAGAGCCGGTAGTCTCCGCATCAGGGCTGGAGGAGCGCCGCCTCACACGAAAGAGAGTCGACGGATCCCCGAAGCCAAGAGACTACACAGCTGTCGGCGGTCGAGCCAGCGGTGAGCACCTGACCACCCTTGTGCGCCTCGACCAGGCGAGGCTTCTTGAGGAGGAGGAGGTCGTCGGGCTCCGCCTGCCCGTTGACCACCGCGTCCATGATCTCGGGCTCGAGCCCGCATGCGCTGAAGCGGTTCTCGTCGATCTCCAGGGGTGTGGTGCCGATCTCCGTCCCGGAGGGGGGGCCGTTGCCGTCCGGCTGGCGCAGGCGCAGGCCGCTGCGACCGTAGACGCGGAAGGGCCGGCTCGGGTCCCCGTGGCAGTCGAGCGTGCCACACCGGCGCTCGAAAACCTGTGAAACGATCGGGAAATTCTCCCCGCTCGGGCAGGCGTAGCCGAGGGGCGCGGTGTCGCTCTCACCGAGGCAGCCGGCGCCCAGCAGACTGACGGACAGGACGAGCGTGGCGGTCAGGGGCCGCATCATTGGGGGTTCGGTCCTCCAGGGCAACCGCCGGGAACGGAGAACGGCGGGGTCGGCTGCGTCTCGAGACAATAGACCTGGCCGGGGCTGGTCGGCGACGCCGGGCCTTTGTCGTGGCAGCCGGCGCAAGCGCCCTCGCGGTTGATGCGTGTCCCCATCACGGCGCGTCTGACGGTACCGTCAGGAAGTGGGCACTCGATCTCGACGTGCATGGGGAAGGCCGGCGTGAGCTCCTCTTCCTCCACGTAGAAATTGCCAGCGCAGTTCGTCGTCTTTTCGAGGCGGTTGCCCGCGGCGTCGGTCAGGATGACCTTCGCCCCCGCGACGGGGATGTCGTCGTTTGGTGTGGCGAAGACGGTGCCGCCCACCGAGAAGTGAGGACCCGGCCCGTAGCCGCCGTGGCATGCCAGGCACGGCTGACCGTAGCGGTGGAACTCGCCCTCCTCGACGCCGTCCACCTCGGGGCCGAGCGAGTCGATGAGGTCGTCGTTCACGGGGCTGAAGCAGCCCGCGAGCGGCGTGAGGAGCAACGTGGCGAAGACGAGCGTTCGCATCAGTCCACCTTCGCGTCGAAGGTCACGCCGCCGAACCCGGCGATCCTGTCCTGGAGGAAGAGATGGTCGAGGAAGCGGGTGTAGATGGCGTCGGCGTTCACCGAGAAGCCGAACGCGTCCGACCCGACGCGGAAGCCGGCGCCGAGCGTGGCTGCGAGCATCGGACCGAGCTCGCGGTCGCCCACGCGGAGCTGCGGCCCGGTGAGCACGTTGCCAGTGGGATCGAGCGTGACGCGGTAGTCGGAGCGCCAGAAGCTCACGCCCTTCTGGACGTGGAAGCGAGCGTGGGGCCAGACGCGGAAGCTCGTGGTCGCGTCGATGGGGAGCAGGAAGTCGGTGGTCGAAGCCAGGAGCATCCAGTTGTCACCGTAGAAGCGCTGCTCGACGCGCACGGTCGCGTTGTCGAAGCGGTGCGCGACGAGCGCGGCGCCCGCGTAGCGGTGCCGAAGGTCGGGCGAGTTCTCGGCGAGACGCACGCTGGTGCGCGCGAGATCGACCTCGTCCCGCGAGGCCCCGGCCGGCACCTCCGCACCGCCCTCGAGGAACGTGGGCAGGTAGCGGTAGGGCTTCTCCTGGTCGCCGAGCTCGATCACGGCGCTCAGCGAGGGCACGAAGATCGTCGACTTGTTCACGACGAAGGACACCGCGGCCGTCATCGCGTGGCGCTGCACCTCGAGCTTGTAGACCGAGTAGGGGGTGCCGCGCCGGCCAGCGATGTCGTAGCCGAAGCCGTAGGAGAACGAGGGCGTGATGGTCTTGGCCGCGAGGTCGATGGCGAGCCCGAGCGAGCCGCTGCCTGCGATGTAGTCGCTCTCGATCGAGGCGCCGCCGCCGAGACTGACTGTCACGTCATCGATCTTGAAACGCCCGTCGAGCGACGGGACGTAGCGCACGTCCGTCCACTTGGGGGAGGCGGTGGCGACGACGTCGGCCGAAGCGGCCGTGACGACGTCCACCAGGAAGCCGGCACCGATGTTCCAGCCGTCGGTCACACCCTCGAGATCCGCGCGGATGCCGGGCGTGAGGACGCTGGTCGCGTCCGAGTCCTGGTAGCCGGTGACCTCGGTCTCCATCTTCAGCGCGAGGTCGGAGCCGCCTTCTGCGCGCGCGACCTTCGGCGTCGAGACGCCGAGCAGAGCCGACGTGAGAGCAAGCCAAGAGAGGAACCGCATCGGTCAGCCGCCGCCTCCACCGCCCATGCCGCCCGTGCCGCCCATACCCCCTGCCCCGCCGACGTCCCCGCCACCCGTGCCGCCGATGCAGCTCGCTGGGACGCCGCCGCCAGCCCCCGAGACGTCGGGACCGGGCGCGCCGCAGAGCAGCCAGCTCTTCACGATGTCCGCGTCGGAGAGGTTGGGAAGACCGCCCGGGATGGGCATCGGGAAGCCGCCCCCGTGCTCACCGCGGAGGTTGCAGAGGATGTAGCTCGTCTTGGCGTCGTTCTCGGGCGTCTTCGGATCGTCCGGTCGAACGTAGAGCTCGCCTCGCGGGCTGATGCTCGTGAGCTGCGTGTAGAACGCACAAGGGTCGTTCGTGGGCAGGTAGATCCCGATGGAGCCAGGCGCGACGCCGTGGCAACCGCCCGCCGAGCAGTTGCCTTTGGCGGGATCGATGAGCATCTCGAACACCTGCTGGAAGGTCGGACAGACGGCAGGCGCGTCCCCTTCCACGTCCGGGCACTGGGGCTCCACGATGACGGGGCCCTTCCCCTCGCCCGCGTAGATGCAGTCCGGGTCGGCGGCCGCGTTGGGCGCGTCCGGCGTGCAGTGTGAGTCCTTCGTGTCGTTCGGGCAGGCCGCGACCAAGCTTGCGAATGCGACCAGGAGGAGCACCGAGGCCAACGGGCCGCGAGCCGTGGGAAACACGGCGGGAGCCTAGCACCGAGGAAGGCGGACGAGGACAACTCCGACCGTTGCCGATAGGGAACCGGGGCGAACTTGGCCCGCAGCCGCCAGACGCGCCATACCCCCACGGCGAACATGTCGTCGCGTGAAGCCCTCGTTTGTTCGGCGCTGGCTCTCTCGTGTTTCGCCTCGTGCTCGGCGAGCGAGACAGGGAAGCTAGAAGGTTTTCACCTTCCCGCAGCCGTCGTCTCGGCCGCGACGGAGCCCGCGCCCGAGCTGAAGAAGGTGGTCGTCGCCGAGACGCCGAAGTTCACGCCGAAGGACCCCCAGCTCGCTTACGTGCTTGGACAGGATCTGGGCATTCGGAGCGACGAGGGTGGCAAGGGTTATTTCCTCGCCCCGCGCGCGCACGGCAAACACAACGGCATCGATTTCCTTGCACCGGTCGGGACGCCCGTCCTCGCAGCGTGCAATGGCAAGGCGCGGAGCGACGAGCGCGGCGGCTACGGCCGCGTCGTGCAGCTCGTCTGCCGCATGCCGAACAGCCTCGGCGGAGACGAGGGGCTGCACGCATCGTTTTTCTATGCGCACCTCGACAAGGCCGTGCCTCCCAAGGGTTGGGTCCACGTCGAAGCTGGACAGAAGCTGGGCACGGTGGGCAAGACCGGCAACGCGTCGGGCCCCAAGATCAAGCCCCACCTCCACCTCGAGCTCATCATCCGTGGCAGCCAGGAGGACGCGCTGGCCGAGACCCACTCCGGCGTGGTGAAAGACGCGGCCAACGACCGGTTCCTCGAGCTGCTCGCGGACGAGTGCCTCGAGCCCGCGAAGTTCGCCTCGGTGCACGGCGAGATCCGCCGGGATCGACGCGCCGACCCCTTCGTCGTCCTCATGTGCGCCGCCAAGCCGAAGCCTGATCTGACGGAGCCGTCGGATGACAAGCTCAAGGTCGCCCAGATCCGGTGGAGCGAGCACTACACGGCCGGCGGTTTCGAGGTCGACCGCGGCCCTCGGTGAGGCCCAGCTGCCCCACCGGCACGTAAGGTGGCGAAAAGCGCAGCGAATAGTTATTGAAAGCGACTTTCAGTTGCCGTAAGAGTGGCCACCATGCTCCCTCGCGAGCGCGCGGCGGTCACCCCCGCGCGGTTGAGCCTCCTCCTCGTCACGGCATGGATCGCGCCGCGCGTCGCGCTCGCCGACGAGCCGTCGTCTCCTGCGCCGGCGCCCACCACGAGCCCGCCGGCGCCCGCAGCAGCCGGGCAGCCAGCCGCCGAGCAGCGCACCGACGTCGAAGCGGGCTCCCCCTACGAGGAGGAGGAGGTCAGCATCATCGGCACCAAGGTCCAGGAGACGAGCGGCTCGGCGCACGTCATCCGGCCGAAGCAGCTCGAGCGCTTCGAATACAGCGATCCACACCAGGTGCTGATGGGCGTGCCCGGCGTCTACGTCCGCGGTGAGGACGGCTTCGGCCTGCGGCCGAACATCGGCATGCGCGGCGCGATCTCGGACCGGAGCAAGAAGATCACCTTGATGGAGGACGGGGTGCTCTTCGGGCCCGCGCCGTACAGCGCGCCCGCCGCCTATTACTTCCCGATGATCACGCGCATGTATTCGGTGCGCGTCGTGAAAGGCCCGAGCGCGATCGCGTACGGCCCTCACACCGTCGCGGGCGCGATCGATCTCGTGACCGCGCCCATCCCCGACGGCGAGCACGTCTACGCCGACGTCGCCTTCGGGATGTACCTCTCGCGCAAGGCGCACGTGCGCGTCTCGTCGAGCGGCGACACCTTCGGCGTCCTGCTCGAGGGTGTGCACGAGGCGAACGACGGCTTCAAGCACATCGACGGTCTCGACGCCGACACGGGGTTCTCGCGCAACGAGGTGATGGGAAAGGCGCGGTACAGCTTCGGCAGCGCCGAGGCCCTCCTGCACGAGCTCGAGCTGAAGCTCGGCTTCGCAAACGAGAACAGCAACGAGACCTACCTGGGCCTGACGGACGCCGACTTCGAGGTCGACCCGTATCGGCGCTACGCGGCCAGCCAGCTCGACAGGATGGAGTGGTGGCGCAGCCAGATCGCCCTGACGCACACGGCGACCCGCGGCGACGATCTCGAGCTCAAGTCCACGTTCTACCGCCACGATCTCACGCGCACCTGGCGAAAGGTGAACGCCTTCCGGGGCGCCGCGATCGCCGACGTGCTCGCCGATCCGGAGGCGCCGCGAAACGCGATCTTCTACGGCGTGCTCACGGGCGAGGTCGAGCCCTCCACCTCGGAGGAGACGCTGATGATCGGCCCCAACCAGCGCGTCTTCGTCTCGCAGGGGTTCCAGACGAAGCTCGACTGGCGTCCGAAGACGGGCCCTGTGTCGCATCGAATCGAGATCGGCGCGCGCATCCACAACGACTCGATCCGGCGCCTCCATACGCAGGACGGCTTCCTCGTCCGAGGCAGCGCGCTCGAGCCCACGGGGGAGCCGACCGAGACGACCGCCGACAACGAGGCGAGCACGCTGGCGCTCGCCGGTTGGGCGATCCACGCGGGAACGTGGGGCCCGGTCACCATCACCGCCGGCGCACGCGTCGAGTCGATCCAGGGCAAGCTGGAGGACAGGCTCGCTGGGACCGAGTCCCGCGTATCGCAGGGCGTGCTCTTGCCCGGCGCGGGCGCGTTCGTGGCGCTGCCGGCAGGGTTCGGTCTGCTCGGCGGTGTGTATCAGGGCTTCTCCCCCGTGCCGCCGACCGACGCCCCCAACCCGAGGCCGGAGAAGAGCCTCAACGTCGAGTGGGGTGCGCGCTGGTCGCCGGAGCGGCTCATCCGCATCGAGGCGATCGGCTTCTACAACGGCTACAGTAACCTCTCGAACATCTGCACGTTCTCGTCCGGTTGTGTGGCGGAGGGCGTGGACGAACAGAACAACGCGGGCGCGGCGACTGTGCTCGGGCTCGAGGGCTTCGCGGACGTGGAGATCGAGCTGATGAAGGACCTGACCTTGCCGGCCCGAGTCGCCTACACGTTCACGCACGCCACGTTCGACAACACGTTCACCTCCGCCGACCCCCTCTTCGGCGACGTGGCGGAGGGAGACGACGTGCCGTACATCCCCGCTCACCAGCTGTCGGCGACGGCCGGCCTCGAGCATCGATACGTCGGAGGCAACGTCTCCGGCACGTTCGTGAGCGAGATGCGCGAGGTCGCGGGAGCGGGAGAGCCCCCGCCCGGCGAGGCGACGGATGCGTCATTTCTGCTCGACGCATCCATCTACGCCCGCCCGCTCTCGTTCCTCACCTTCTACGCAGTGGGGCGCAACCTCCTCGACATGGCCTACGTCGCCAGCAGGCGCCCGTTCGGCGCCCGCCCCGGCGCGCCGATCCTCCTTCAGGTCGGCGCGAAGGTCACGTACTGACGAGCGCCGCGAGCTCGTCGTGCCGCTCGGCGGCGTCGCGTTTCCCGGTCGCGATGAGCGTCTCGGCGTAGTCGCCGTCGAACAGGAGGAAGCTCGCGGCGTCGCCCGTCGTGCCGGTGTCGTCGCGGAAGAGCGCGCGCAGGACCCGCGCGAAGCTGAAGGGGCGGATGGGCTTGTCCTCGGCGAGGTGCGCCGCGGCGAGCGCGCCGAGATCGGTCTTGGGCCTCACGTGTGCGATCGTCACGTGCCGGTAGCGCGGCCGACCGAGACCGGCGAGGGCGCCACAGACGTCGGAGACGAGCGCGTCCCCGCCGACCCGATCGATCGCGGCGAGCATGTCGTTGATGCGGTTGAGGCGATCGAGATCGAAGCTCACGCGATCGAGGAAGACCGAGTCGAGCACCTTGCCGACGATCTGACCGAAGCCGCTGAACTGCGCCGGCGGGGCCGCGAGCTGGGCGTCGAGCTCCGCTCGGACGCTCACGATGAAGAGCGCGTCCGCGCCGAGCGCGAGCGCAGGCCCGAGCGGCGTGTTGTACCGGACGCCGCCGTCCATGTACCAGCGGCCGTACACCTCGACCGGCGGGAACAAGATGGGGATCGCCGCGGAGGCCAACACGTGGCCGGGGCCGAGCTGGGTCTCGATGGGCACCGGAGCGTCGTCGCCGCGGGCCCACCTCGGCGCGGCCTTGGGGCCGTGATCGATGAAGAGGTGCGTGCGACCGGTCGCGATATCGGTGGCGGCGAAGCCGACCGCGTCGAAGCGGCCGGAGCGCACGACCTTGCGAAGGCCGCGCCAGTCGGCGTTCTCGGCGACCAGCTTGGCGATGCCGTCGACCCGGAGCATGCCGATGGGCGGGCTGGTGACCGGACGACCGATCAGGCGCTTGCCGCCAGCCGCGAGGAGCTCGCGGAGCCCCGAGCGATCGACGCCGACGAGATCGTCGATGACGAGCCCGCGCCAGACGGCGGCGAGATCGAAGACGCTCTGCGGCGTCAGCCCGTGCGAGGCGAGGTAGGCCGCGTTGACCGCTCCCACGCTCGTCCCGGTGATGACCCGAATGCGCTCGAGGAGCTTCGGGAGGTGCTCGGCGACGTACGAGAGGACACCGACCTCGTACGCGCCGCGCGCGCCGCCGCCGGAAAGGACGAGGCCGATGGATTGGGCCACGAGCAGAAGCTAACAGCGTGAAGGAAAGATGGCGCCCTTCTCTGCTGATGACGGTGTCGTCGTGGATTCCCCCCCTTGCCCCCTCACCTGCGGCGAGGGGGTACGGATCAGGGGCGATCGCGACCGAGGTGCGCCTTGGCCGTCGTCAGGAATCGCTCCCGCGCCTGTGCGTGATCCACGATGGGCCGCGGGTAGGTCTCGCCCAGGCGCACGCCGGCAGCGCGCAAAACGTCTGGCGGCGCCAGCCAGGGCGAGTGGATGAACTTGTTCGGCAGCTTCGCGAGCTCCGGCACCCAGCGGCGGACGTAGCCGCCTTCGGGGTCGTAACGCTCCCCTTGCGTCACCGGGTTGAAGACACGGAAGTACGGTTGCGCGTCGCAGCCGCAGCCAGCCGACCACTGCCAGCCCGAGTTGTTCTGCGCCCAGTCGCCGTCCGTCAGGTAGGCGAGGTAGTGCGCCTCGCCACGTTTGTACGAGATGCCGAGGTGCTTGGTGAGGAAGCTCGCCGAGATCATGCGCGCGCGGTTGTGGACGTAGCCCTCCCCGAGGAGCTGGCGCGCCGAGGCGTCCACCACGGGGTAGCCGGTATGCCCCGACTTCCAGGCTTCGAGCCAGGCGGCGTCGTCCTTCCAGGGGAAGCCCTGGAAGTCCGCGCGGAAGGGCTCCGACAGGAGGTTCGGTCGATCCCAGAGCGTGTGGTGGGTGAACTCGCGCCAGAGCAGCTCGTTCGTGAGCTTCTCGATGTCCTCCTTGGGCGCGTCCGCTGCGGCGACGCGCGACCACACGGTGCGGACCGACACGGTGCCGAACTTCAGATCGGCCGAGAGCCGGCTCGTACCCGCCTCGTCGAGGCGGTCACGCGCGGACGCATAACCCGCGAGGCGATCGCGGACGAAGGCGTCGAGGCGCGCGCGACCGGCGCGCTCGCCGCCTTCGAGGAGGCTCGGGTTGCGCTCGATCCCGAGCGACGCGAGGGTCGCAAGCGGCACACGCGGCGCTTCGATGTCGGGCAGCGCGGGCAAGCGCTTCGGAGCAGGCTCGGGCTCCGAGACGTGGAGCGAACGGCGAACGGCTCGCGCGAAGGGCGTGTAGACCGAAAACGGCTTGTCGTCCCCAGTCCGGACCGTGCCGGGCGGCAAGAGCGTCTCGCCTTCGTAGAGCGCGAACCGATCCCCGAGCGCGGCAGCGACGCGTTTGTCGCGCTCACGGGCAAACGGCTCCACCCAACGGTGGGCGACGACCCTGTCGGCCTTCCAGCGCGCCGCGAGGTCGGGCACCACCTCCGTGCTCTTGCCCTCGACCAGGACGAGGCGTGACCCGAGCCGCTCGATGTTCTTCTCGAGGGACGCGAGCGACTCGAGCAGAAACTGCATCCGATGGGGGAGGCGCTGCGCGCGCTCCGGCGCGAAGAAATACGGATCGAGCACGAAGAGCGGGATGACCTCGCCGGCCCGGATCGCGTCGCGCAGCGGCGCGTGATCCGAGATCCGCAGGTCCTTGCCTCGAAACCAGACGATGGTGCGCACGGGTGATCTCGATAGGGCAAAATGAACGAAGCGCCAGCCTTTGGGGCCGGCGCTTCGCCAGTATCCGGATCAGGAAGGGATCAGAACTTGAGGCCCTTCATGATCTCCTTCGGGTCCACCTTGCTGGCTTCCTTGAGGAAGTCCGCGATGGCGGCCTTGGGGAACTTCGTCGTGAAGGTCACGTTCTCGCCGGCGACCTCGATCTTGCCGTTCTTCGCGACGGGGAGGAGCGGCTTGACGAAGGGCATCTGCTCGGCGGCCTTGTCGACCTCGGGCAGCATCTTCTCGAACTGCTCCTTCATCTTGGGCGCGTCCTTGCCGCCGACGAACATGACCTTGAGGTCGTAGTCGCTGCCGGTCTCCTTCATGTTGATGTCGGCCTTGGACTTGTTCGGGTCGACCTTCGCCCAGACGATCGAGCTCTTCGCGTCGCCGAACTCCGAGGCGCCGTCGCCGCCCTTGATCGCGGCCGCGAGCACGTCCTTGTCCTCGCCGACGAGCATCACGTTCTTGCCGACGAACGCCATGACCGACTTGTCCGCAGCGGACTGGACCCAGGTCGCGCCGTCTTTGTCTTCCTTGGTGGGCGCCTTGCCCGTGGCGGCCTCGGCCGCCTTGGCGAAGACGTCGGCCGGCTTGTCGGCCTTGGGCTCCATCGAGACGACGACGACGGTCTTCTTGTCGTCCTTGTTCGCGCAGACCGCGACCTCGCGGATGTCCTTCAGCGGGTCGACGCCGCCTTCCTTCAGCGTCTTCATGACGGCTTCGGCCTTCTTGTCGTCGGCCTTGCCCTGCGCCATCGCCTTGCCGACGATGGTGTCGAGGCTGGTGCCGAGGTCGCCGCCGGCAAAGAGCTTGCCGACGTTGACGTAGATGCGACCCTCGTCGCACTCCTTCGGCATGTGCTTGAGCACGTCGACGCCGGCCGTGGCAGCCGGGGCGTCCTTCGGCTTGTCGCCGGTGGTGGCGGGCGCTCCGGTGCTCTTGGCAGCCGCGCTCGTCTTGGCGCCGGCGCTCGAAGCCGCCGCGCCGCTCTTCGCGGGCTCGGCGCTCGCGCCGGTCTTCGACCCGCCGTCACCACAGCCCAGACCACACGTCAGCGCGCCAGCAACGAGTACGGCCAGCGCAGCGTTCGACCTCTTCATTCGGTCCTCCCTAGGATGGCCCGTACCGACGGGCGGTGCTGCGTATCGACGAGGCCCCTGCCGAAGTCAATGGCCTTCAAGGGCGCGGCGCGCTGGCACGTGACTTTTGTTCTCGGCGTGTCGACATTTCGTCACGTGGGGGGAAACACGAGGACGAACGAGCGCGGGCCCACGGTGATGAGCACCACCCGACCGGCGGCGCGGCTGCGATCGTAGGCGGTGTACCAAGGCAAGGCGGTCCACGCCGGGGTGTCCTTGATGAACTCCGGCACGACGAGATCGAGCTCCACGAAGCGGCCGGGCGCGAGCTTGTCGAGATCCGAGGCGAAGCTCCACGCCTCGCGGTCCTTCCGGGGAGCGAGGTCGTTGTGTAGGGCGCCCCCATAAGTAAGGAGCATCTTGCCGGGTGCCTTCTTCTCGGTCTCGCGGAAGAGGGTGACGGCCTTCTCCTTCATGTTGCGGGTGACGACCTCCAGCATGGCGAGGACGGCGTCGTCGCCGGCCTTCTTCACCATGTCGTAGTCCTCGCAGCTTGGCTTGAGGAGGAACGGGACCACGCCGACCGACCGGCTCTTCTCGCCGAGCTTCACGAACTCGTTCTGGTTGTTGTCGGCTTGCTTCTCGGTCACCACCTTCTGCTTCTGCGCGACCTCGGCGACCTTCTCCTTGTTGCATTTGGGGTCGGGGGCCCAGAGCTCGAGGACGAGCGCGCTCGCTCGATCGCGGAACGCGGGCAAGAGCTCGTCGGTGAAACGCGCCGTCGTCGACTTCACGCCCTCCGTCCCTTTGAGGGCGTGGCTCTCGCCAAAGGCCAGGATGGCCGGCTTGGTCTCGTCGAGGACGATCGCGAGCGCCTTGTCGGCGGACTCGAAGTCACGGCAGACCAGCTCCGCACACGGGTAGGGTTTGCCCAGCTCGCGAGACGGGGGCGCCGCGACGACTGAGCTGCTGCTCGCCGGCGCGTGGGCCGCGGGTGTCTCCGAGGCGGCGGGGGGCGCGACGGACGCGCCCGAAGAGACCGAAGAGGGCGCCTCGGGGCTGGGACAACCGAGGAGCCCGAACAAACAGAAGGCGAAGAGGGGCCGCGCGCTCACAACCAGAAGCCTAGACGAACGCCGAGGACGCCGCCGTGCGCAGATGCACGCCCGGCGACGAGGCCTTCGTAGCCGAGCGTGCCGCCGATCGTGATCTCGCGCTGGATCCGGTAGTCGAGCCCGAAGCCGGCATCGACGGCGAAGCCGTGTGACACGTCCCCTCTGTGGAAGAGGAAGCCGTAGCCGACGTGGGTGTAGATCTGCGGCTCGACCACGGTGGTGATGCCGAGCCGGATGCCGGCCACGGCACGCCCGGGGAAAAACGGCTTGTCGTCGGGCCAGACCGCGCCGGTCGCCACGACCTCGGGCAACACCAGGACGGGGTAGGTGTCGAACGCGTAGCCGACGCTGGCCAAGACGCTGGGACCGCCGCGGACCGGCCCCGCGTCGGTCGCCTTGACCTCGCCACGCGCCTCGAGGCCGACCGCCACCTCGGCGCGCGCGCTGGTCGAGAACGCGAAGGCCGCGGCGAACGCGGCTGCGACGAGGCCCAAGACCGGAGTGCGCATCCGAGTGGGGTAGCATACCCCCGCTCCTCCGGACACCGCTCCCAAGCCCGGTCAGCCGGAAGCGGCGAGCCGCTGCTCGAGCGCTTCGAGCCGCGCCTGCTCGGGCACCGTGAGGCGATACGCCTCTCGCGCGGCGGGATCGGAGATCCGCATCGTGGTCTCTTCGAAGGAAGCCCGCGCGACGCGGGCCTGCTCCCTCGCCGCGTCCGTCTCGCCAGCGGCGAGCAACGCCTCGGCGTGTGCGAGGCGGACCGGGACCGGGCTGCCCTCGGACCGCCCCGCGCGATCGAGCACGGCTGCCGCGCGCTCGGCGGTGACGAGCGCGTCGGCCACCCGGCCGCGCGCGCGGAGGGCGCGGCTCTGCTCGGCGAGCGCGTGGGACAGGAGGATGGGGATGCGGTCGAGCAGCTCGACGGCACGTTTCGCCTCCGCCTCGGCTTCGGCTAGGCGACCGGCCGAGACGAGCACGTCCACCAGGTAGATCTGCGTCGCCCCTTCCAGGCGAGGGTCCTTCATGTCGGCGTAGCTTCGGACCGCGGCCTTCAGGAACGAAACAGCTTCGTCATGTTTTCCGAGGCGTCCGACGGCCATGCCCAGGTTGTTCTGGGCCAACGCGACCGTGGCTTGCGCGCCGAGACGCGTGGCTTCGAGCAAGGCCTCACGCGACAGACGCTCCGCCTCCGCCGCGAGGCCGAGCTCGAGCAGCGCGTGGCCGAGGTTCGCCAGCATCTGCACGGCGGCCTTCGCGTCGCCTGCGCGCCGGAAGGCGTCGAGCGCGTCGCCGAGCCGATCGCGGTAGCTCGACCAGTCTCCCTCGGCGTGCGCCTTCCACGCTCGGGCGAAGGCGACGCGCGCGGTGACGAGCGGCACGCGCGCGAAGCCCGGGGCGACCGACTCGAGCCACGCGTAGAGCGGCTCGGCGCGCACCGTAGCTCCGGCGTGCTCGAGGAACATCGCGACCCGCGCCGTCGCGACCACCTGGGCTGGGGCCGGATCGGGACAGAGCGCTCGCTCGAGCGAAGAGGCGACGTCCACGAGCACGTCCAGGTGGCGGAGGCGGCTCGCGGCCGTCGCCAGCTCGCCGGCGGCCTCGAACCAGTGCTGCGAGCCGTCGAGATCGGCGAGCGCGGCGCGCGCCTCGACCATCGCCTGCTCGCTGTCTCCCCGCCAGCGATGGATCTCCGCCGCGAGCGCGTGGAGCCGGCCGCGCACGGCGCCGCCGGAGACGAGCTCCAGGCCGCGCTTCACGAAGCCCTCCGCGGTGGGTACGTCGGCGGCGATGATCGCTCGCTCGGTCGCCTCCGCGAACAGCTCGCCCGCGCGCTGATCGAGCCCCGCCGCCGCCGCGTGGAAGGCGAGCACGCCCGCGTCGATCTCGCCGTGGATCTCGAGCCAGTGGAGGGCGGCCGCGTGCGCGGACGCGCGCTGGTCGGCAGGGAGGAGCCCGGCGGCTGCGGCCCTGTACGTCTCGCAGGAGAACGCGAGCTCGCGCTCGCCGACGAAACGCGAGCTGCTCGATGTGACGACCCAGCCTCGCGCCTCGAGCTCGAAGAGGGCGCTCGCGACCTCACCCTCGTGCTCGGGGCCCACGAGGGCGCCGACGGCGGAGCCCCAGAAGACCGAGCCGAAGACGGCGCCTGCGCGGAGCATGCGGCGATGGACCGGCTCCAGCTCGTCGAGCCGCGCCTCGACCAGGAGCGCGGCCGTCGTCTCGGCGGCCGAGCCCAGCTCGGTCTCGGGGTGACCACGCGCGGCGCGCGCGAGCTCCTCGAGCACGAGCGGGTTCCCCGGCGCCCGGGCGCAGAGCGTCGCGACGTCCACCGGAGTCGGGTCCACGAGGCACGCTCGCGCGAAGAGCTCCGCCTCGCGGGCGTCGAGCGGCGGGACCGCGATGCGCGTCGGCGCGAGCGACGCGAAGCGGTGCCCGTAGCGATGCTCGGCGTCGGGGCGCGCGATCGCCCAGACGACGACGGGGAGGCCCAACAGGGTCGACGCGGCGTCCGCGAGAAGCCAGAGGCTGGCGGCGTCGCCTTCGTGGAGATCCTCGAGGATGAAGAGGAGCGGGCCGGCCTCCGCCTCGTGCCGCAGGAGGCGCCGGAACGCGTCGCGGATCCGCGCGCCGAGCAGCGCGCGGTCGAGGCCGGCGCCTTCGTCGTCACCGACCTCGCCGGAGAGGCCGATCATCCGCGCGAGCGCGGCGGTCGTCTCGGCCTGCTCGGGCGGAGGGACGTGGCGAGCGACCCGCGCCGCGAGCCTGGCGAGATCATGGCCGTCGCCGGAGAGCGCCGCCGCCCTGGCCACCGATCGGGAGATCATCGAGAGGGGCGCCCCGCGGCGCCCGACGTCACCACGCGCCGAAAAGACGGTGATCTGATCGAGCCGGCCGCCGAGCGCGCGGAGCGCCTCGTAGCGCAGGCGCGACTTGCCGCTGCCCGCCTCCCCCACCACCAGGAACGCGGCCGGCCTCCGCGCCGCGAAGGCTTCGAGCGTCTCCTCGACGAGAAGGTCGCGCTCCCGATCGCGCGCCACGAACGGCGTGGGTCGCCCGAGCACCTCGCGCGGCAGATCGAGCGCGTCCACCTCGGCGATTAGACTGACGGTTCCGTCTCTTCTCTCGAGGACGAACCGGGACGGCAGGAGCGCCGCGACGACCGGGTCGACCACGACACCCACCGCGCCCGCCTCCACCGGGGGGGCCGTTCGTTCGATCGCCGACGCCGCGCTCTGCTCGTCGGGGTGGCGCATGCCGAGCGACACGGCGCGAAGTCCCGGGATCTGCCGCATCGCGAGGGCGGCTCGGGCGCCCAGCACCGCTTGCTCCTCGGGCGTGTCCGAGACCGGAAAGCGGAGCGCCGCGCCGGCGCCGATCAGGCCGGCGACCTCGGCTCCGAACTGCGCGGCGACCGCGCGCACGCTCGCCTCGGCCGCGCCCGAGGTGTCTCCCCACCGCGCGAGGAGGAGCACGCCGAGCGCGCGGTCCGCCTCCCGGAGCGGAGGGATGACGGAGGGTCGCGCGACGCCCGCCGTCGCCGCGCGGAGCGCCCTCGCGACCGCCGCGCCGTCGCGCGGACGCAGCGCGGGGTCCTTCGCGAGCATGCTCGCGACGAGCGCCTCGAGCAGCGGGGGAACGTCGGAGCGAGCCGAGGACAGCGGCCGGGGCTCCTCCACGAGGATGCGCGTGAGGACGGCGATGGAGGCGCCCGTCCCGTGTGGCGGGGCGCCGGTAAGCGCCTCGTAGATCACGCAGCCGAGCCCGAAGACGTCGATGGCGGGCTCCGGTGCGCCGCCTCGGAGCTGCTCGGGGGCCATGTAGGCCGGCGTTCCAATGACAGTTCCGTCAGCCGTCACGGCCTTGGAGCGCGGCCCGCGCGCCAGGCCGAAGTCGACGAGGGTGGCGCCGTCCACCACGCGACCCACCAGGAAGATGTTGCCCGGCTTCACGTCGCGGTGCACGAGGCCCGCCGCGTGCACCACGGCGAGCGCGTCGCTCACGCGCAGCCCGAGCACGAGCGCGTCGGCGATGCCGAGCGGTCCCTGCTCGAGCCGGGCCGCGAGGTCGTGCCCGTCGAGCCACTGCATCGCCAAGAACGCGATGGCGTCGCCCGGGGCACGCTCGGCCACGCCGTGGGCCACGTAGCGGACGATCGCCGGGTGCTCGAGCATGGCCAGGGCCTGGGCCTCGCGCTCGAAGCGCGCCGCGTCCTCCGTGCCCATGCGCACACCTTTGAGCGCGACGAGCCCACCGGTCTCCAGATCTCGCGCGCGGTAGATGACGCCCATGCCTCCGGCCGCGACGTTGCGCTCGACGAGGAACCTGCCGAGCGCGATCTCCCCGACGTCGAGCATGCTACGCATGGTGCCCTCTCATTCTATCGCGCGAGACGTCGCACCGATGATCCACGTCACCGGCCCCTACGAGATCGTCCCTGGTCACGGCCCCAAGCGCCACGTGCGAGTCTACGTGCCGACGCGCTCGAACGAGCGGGAGCGACCGCTCCTCCTTTTGTTCGACGGCCAGAACGTCTTCGACGACGCCCCGAGCTTCGCCGGGGGCTGGCACGCCCATGCGGAGGTCGAGCGGCTCGCCAAGTCGGTCTCTCCCCCGGTCGTGGTCGGCGTCGACCACGGGCACGAGCACCGGATCTCGGAGCTGTCGCCGTTCGACTTCGGACCTCACGCGGGGCGCTTCCCCGAGATGCTCGACTGGATCACGCGGTGGCTCGTCCCCAAGCTCCGCTTCGAGCACCGGCTGACCGCAGATCCGGGGCGCACGGTGGTCGGCGGCTCGTCGATGGGCGGGCTCGCCGCCCTCTTCGCCGCGCTCGCGCGCCCCGACGTGTTCGGCGGGGCCATCGCCATGTCGCCGTCCCTCTGGGTCGGTCGGGGCGCCATGTTTCGGTGGGTCGGCGAGCGCGAGGTCCCGCAGGGCCTCCGGCTCTACCTCGACGGCGGGGGCCGGGAGCAACGGATGCTCGAGGCCGCGACGAAGATGGCCGAGCTGCTCGCGAGTCGCGGCGCGCGAGACCTCCGCTTCCGCGCCGACCCGAGGGGCCGGCACGACGAGCGCAGCTGGCGCCGTCGGCTGCTCTCGGCGCTCCGCTACCATTACGGCGTCGCGCGATCGCAGCGCTGACGCGCTCCTGCCGCTCAGCGCCCCGCGAAGGTGTCGATCGGCTTCGGGCACTCGGCTCGAAGCCGGCAAGCACCGCACCGCGACCCCGACCAGATGGCGTCGAACTCCGCCTGCATCTCGTCGAGCATGAGGTCGTCCGTCGTGATGATGCCGGTCTCGAAGTTGCGCCGCCCCTCGGACTTGGCGCCGAGCCCCGCGCCGGTGAAGTTGGCCGAGCCCAGGTAGAGGAGGGCGCCGTCGATGGCGATGAGCTTCAGGTGCACGCGCACGCACCGCCTGAGCTCGAGGATCTCGTCGCTGCCCGCGTATCGCTTCTTGGGCGCCCGCATCCGGGCCGCCAGAACCCTGGACGGGGGCCCGGCGTGCAGGATGCGGACCTCGACGCCCGCACGGGCCGCCTCGCCGAGCTCCTCGAAGAGGCTCACGTATCGCCCGCGCGCCCGGGCTCTTGTCCCGACCGGCGCCTCGACGTGGACGTCCTTCAGGTTCGCGGTGGCGATCCAGACGCTCACCTTCGCCTGACGAATGCCCCGCTCGATGACCTCGCTGTAATGATCGGCGTTCCGCACGAGGCGGAGCGCGACCTGGCGAGCCGGCGGGCGCTCGGCGCTCACGTCGGCCGGAGCCGGGTCACGAGCTTGGAGACGCAGGGGACCAGGTAGAGCGCGAAGATCGCGCTGGCCGATTCGTAGAGGGCGGAGGCGGAAACCGGCATGACGCGGCGGATCGTGTCCTCCGGCGCGGCAGGGGGCCAAGTATCGGCGCGCGGCTCAGGGGCTCGACGCCACGGAGGCGAGGAGCTCGATCTCCTGCTCGAAGGCTCGGACCAGCGCGGACGGCGCGACGGGGACGCTCTCGTCCGTCGCCACGCCGAGGCGCACGGTCCCCGCGTAGCTGAGGAGGCTGAAGCCGAGCCCCAGCGAACCGGAGACCGGCGCCCAGACGACGGGCGCGACGAGCTCGTGACCGCCGAGGTGCACGGCCATGGGCGGGCCCGGCACGTTCGTGATCAGCATCGAGGCCTTGCTGGTGAAGATATCGATCCCGAGCCGCTCGAGCGGCTGGCTCGCCCCGAGGGCCCCGAGCACGCCGACGGCCACGTGCGCGTCGGGCGACTCCTTCGCGCTCTGCATGGCGACGCGCGCTTGGTGGAGGCGCTCGAGCGGATCCGCGGCGGCGACGGGCAGATCGGCGTAGACGAGGCCGAAGTGATTGCCCAGCCCCTCTTTCCCTCGCACGTACACGGGGACGAGCGCGCGGACCGGCCCCTCGAGCCAGTGGGAGGCGAAGCCCATCGCCGAACGGAGCGCGCCCGCGATCGCGGCGGTCAACACGTCGTTCACCTTCGACTTCGTGCGCCGGGCGATGGCCTTCACCCCGTCGAGGCTCACGGCGCTCGAGAACGCGGCGCGCTTCCGGCCCGTGAGCGGCGTCTTCAACATCGTGCGCTCGTCCGGCAAGAGGACGAGCATGCGGAGGAGCGCGCGCGCGTCGAGCGACACGCGGCTCCACAGCTCGTGGGCGCTGGTCGGTCGCCCGCGCTCCACCCCGATCTCCGGCAGCTCCACGTCCGCGCCCTCGTCGGTCAGCCGCATGAGGACGTGGACCAGCGCGACGCCGTCCGCGACCGCGTGGTGGATGCGCGCCACGAGAGCGGTCAGGGGGCGACCGTCTTGTAGGATCACCCCGGGCACCAGCGACAGCTTCCAGAGCGGACGCGAGCGATCGAGCGGGCTGCTCATGATCCCGCTCACGACATCGGCGAGCGCGGAGGCACCGAGGGGGTGCGACCGACCATCGACCGTCTCGACGTGGTGTGCGACGTCGAAGGTCGGGTCCTCCGCCCACTCCGGCCGGACCAGCGGGCTCGACGGATCGATCGCTCGCTGACGGAAGCGCTCGAACCCCAGCAGCCGTCGCTCGACGATGTCCCGCAGCACGGACGGCTCGACGTGCCCGTCGAGCAACATGAGCGCGGTGATGATCATCGGGTTCTCCGCGCTATCCATGCGGAGCCAGGCGGCATCGACGGCGCTCACCGCCTCGTGGGGTCCAGGGGCCATACGACACGGCGTGCAAGGGGGATACCCGAGCAGCACCACGCCCGCCGGACGGAGGACCTCGCCTCGCGCACCTCTCCATCTGCAGCTCGTGCGCAGCCGCGCCAAGGCTGCACCGCCGTCCCCGGCCCCGTGTTACGAGCGGCGGATGTCGGATCGACTCACCGACCTCGAGATCCGCTACACCCACCTCGAGCTGCTCGTGACCGAGCTCTCGAACGTTCTCTACGAAGAGCGGCTCGCCCGCGACAAGCTCGAAGCGCGCCTGAAAGATCTCGAGCAGCGCTTGCGGTCGGCCGAGGAGCCGTCCCCCGACGAGCCCCCGCCGCACTACTGAAGCTCACGCAGGGCTCAGCCCGCCGGCTTCTTGGGCTTCGGCTTTGGCGGCGCAGGTTTCTCGGGCGGCGGGAGGTCGGCCTTCTTGCAGCACCGGAAGCCGGTCGAATAGTCGTGGTAGGTCGGCTCGTGCGCGACGGTGGTGAAGAGGCACCCCGGGCCGTGTTCGGTCGTCGTCGAGTAGAAGCCGCCCATGAAGATGCCGTTGCCCTCGCGCCAGGGCTGATCCTGGCGCGAGACGTCGTCCTTCTCCATGTCGTCGATGAGCTGCTGGTCGACCGTGTCGCTCACCCACTCGTGCAGGTTGCCGACCATGTCCGCCACGCCCAGCTCCGAGATGCAGCTCTCGTATTCGCCCGTCCGCGCGAGGTAACCGGGCTCGCGGTTGAGGTCGGGGCTGTTGAAGTGCTCGTCGTATTTCCAGCCGCCCCTGGGGTTGTCACCGAACTTCTCGCGCAAGAGGTGGAGCTTGCCGCTCGAGCATTTCCCCCGGACGCCCCTGTCTCCGTACGGATAGCGGAGGTAGCCCTTCCCTTTGCACGCGCGCTGCCACTCCCGGCGGGAGCAGAGCCGCTTGCCCGAGGCTTCACACGCGGCCTTCGCCTCCACTCGGCTGATGTAGCCCTGCGGGAAGATGCCCGGCTTGCTGACCGCGTAATACGTGGTGCCCTTCTCCAGCCGCGCGTAGTGCGGATGGGCGACGCGCGCGCCGTCCGTCCCCTCGACCTCGAGCGCGCCCTCGAATTTGTCGACGCAGACCTTGGAGACCAGGGCCATGCCCTCGGGGCACGGCGGCGGCGGCTCCGGGGGCGACGACGCAGCCGAGCTCGCGGCCGACGCGGACGGCGACGCGACGATCGTCTGCGCGGACGAAGCGACGGGCAGCGGCGGCGCGACGTTCGCGACCTCGGGAGGCGGCGCGGGCTCGCTCGTCTTCTCGGGGGCGGGGGGATCGCCCGAGACGTTGCAGCCGACGAGCAAGAACAACGACACGAGCTCACGCCTCATCGGTCCTCCCCCCATACGCTCGAGGCGAACGGAATGCTTCCGAAGACCCCGTTTTCCAGGAACAGGCTCCGGTCTTCGATCATCGACGCCAGCTGGCGGTCGACCTCCACCAGCGGGACGGCGCTCACCGGAGCGTCGACCGGCAGGACGACGGTCATCCCCAGCGGCGTGATGGCGAGGGCGCGGGCCACGTGCTCGTAGAGAGCATGACCGAAGGCGATCGCACGCGCCTCCCCTGCGCGCGTGATCGCGGCGACGCCTTCGGCGTCTCGACCGCTGCAGCTCGCCTCGACCTCGTGCGCTCGAGCGCGCGACGCGAGGACCAGGAGGCCACCTTCGTCCAGCATGGCGAGCGCGTCGCCCTCTCGGGTGCGGCTCTGCGACTCGCCGTGGCGAGGTCGCCCGGCGCGCGTGACCAGCTCGTGCTGCCGGGCGTGCAGCGCCCGCTTGGCTCGGGGGAACACGGCCCACACGAGCGCGTTCATCAGGTCATGCACGTTCCTCTCGCGCGTGGGGACGGTGCCGCCGAGCGTGATCGACTCGTCGTAAGGACAGGGCGGCGCGCTCCGCCGTCCGCGCCGTCCCCGAGGCGGCGCCGGCGTGAAACGAACGTGCGCGAGCGGCGCGAGCGCGCCGTCGATGTGGGAGACAGCGGGGAGGTCCGCGTGCTCACCGAGCGCGGTCATCGGGCCTTCGAGCGGCCACGAGAGCGGGCTTCGGCGAAGCAACGCGAGGGCCGTCACCCGACGACGATCTCCGTCCCGACACCCTTGTCGGTGAAGATCTCGACGAGGATGGCGTGCTCCATCCGGCCGTCGACGATGTGGACCTTCTTCGTGCCGCCGTCCAGGGCCTCGAACGCGCAGCGAACCTTCGGGATCATGCCGCCCGCGATGGTCCCCTCCTCCACGAGCCGGGTCACCTCCCGTTGATCGAGGTGCGGCAGGAGCGAGCCGTCGCGACCGCGCACGCCCTCGATATCCGTGAGGAGCACGAGCTTCTCGGCGCCCAGCGCCGCCGCCACGCGGCTCGCGACGAAGTCCGCGTTCACGTTCAGCGAAGCGCCGTTTTCGTCGACCGCGATGGGGGCGATGACCGGGATGAAGCCGGCCTCGACGAGCCGCTTCACGATGTCCGGCTTGACCCGGTGAATCTCCCCTACGCGACCGGGGTCGACCACCGTCCCGCTTTTCGTCTTCATGGTCGCGACCTTCTTCGCCTGCAGGAAGAGGTCGTCTTTGCCCGAGAGCCCCACCGCCCGGCCCCCGTGCCCACAGATGAGCGAGACGATGTCCTGGTTGACGGTGCCGGCGAGGACCATCTCCACGACCTCCATCGTCTTGTCGTCGGTCACACGAAGGCCGTCGATCCGCTCCGAGACGACCCCCATGGTCGCGAGCATCTGGTCGATCTGCGGCCCGCCGCCGTGCACGACGACGGGGTGGATGCCCACGTATTTCAGCAGCGCGACGTCCCGGGCGAAGCTCGACTTGAGCCGCTCGTCCACCATGGCGTGGCCGCCGTATTTCACGACGAATGTGGCGCCGTGGAAGCGCTGGATGTATGGCAGCGCCTCGTGCAGGACGTGCGCCTTGTCGATCAGCTCGCGCATGGCCGGGCTTTCTACCATCGCGGAGCCCGGCCGGCACCGTGATCGCCGCGCTCCTCATCGGCTTCGCGTTCGGCTTCTTCGGGTCCGTCCCGATCGCGGGCCCCATCGCCGCGCTCGTTCTCCAGCGCGGCCTCACGGGTCGCTACAAAGACGGCGCAGCGATCGGAGTCGGATGTGCCGTCGCGGAAGCGGGCTATGCCTTCCTCGCCTGGTGGGGCTTCTCGACCTTCCTCACCAAGTACCCGCTCGTTGAGCCTGCGTCGCGGTTGCTCGCGGCGCTCATCCTCCTCGGGCTGGGGATCTCGTTCGCGCGCTACCGCTCGCCCGAGATGAAAGACCAGGCACAGCCGGCGCAGACGGCCCACCGCTCGCTGCTCCTCGGCTTCACGATCACGGCCCTGAACCCCACGCTCATCGCGACCTGGACCGCCGCGACGACGACGCTTTACTCCACCGGGCTCATCTCGGCGGACCCGCTGAACGGGCTCCCGTTCGCGGCCGGCACGTTCACCGGCATCGCAGGCTGGTTCGGCCTGCTCACGTTCCTCCTCAAGCGCTACGGCAAGCGCTTCAAGCGCGAGACGATGGACAAGGTCGTCCGCACGGTCGGCGTCCTCATCATCGGGCTCGGCCTCGTCTTCGCCTACCGCTTCGTCGACTTCGTCCAGGCCAGCCGCGCTCCCTGAGCCAGCCCCGAAGGGGGAAATCAGGTGGTGCAAGCGGCGAAACACACGCCCGTCGGGTACGAGGGGCACACACATTGCAGCCTACCCCCTGCATGGCCGAACTCACACGCCCGGCGGGGCGACAGCGGTTGCCGACCGAGCGGCCCGCCGCCCACCCCATCTCGCGGCTCCTCGCGATGGCATTCGGGGGTGCGCTGTCGCTCATCGCGACCCTCTTCCGTGGCGCGATCGGATGGACCGCGGCCATCACCGGCAGCGCGCTGGTCAAACGAGGTGTGACAGGAGAGAAGCGACCGAAGAGCGGAGGGCAGGAGACCGGGAGAGAGCCGACCGTGGCGAGGCCGAGGAGCTCCGACCCGGGAGCGCTGGCGCCGACCGACCGCCCGCTCGAGTCGAGGTGAGCGCCTCCGGTCCTTGACGTGTGCCGCGCCGAGGGGGATGCTGCCCCCCCTCCCCCCCGGGGGGGGGGACCCCCGATCGTGAGCCCGAAGAAGAAGCAGCCCGGAGCGCCGCCCGCCGCCCCCCACGACGCGAAGGGGACCCAGAAGATCCTCGCGCGTCTCCGCAGCGTGGAGGGGCACATGCGCGCGGTCGCCAAGATGGTGGAAGAGGACGCGTATTGCATCGACGTCCTCCGCCAGACGAAGGCCATCCAGGCCGCCTTAGCCAGGGTCGACTCGCTCCTCCTCGAGCGGCACCTCGGGCACTGCGTGAGCAAGGCCATCCGAGCCGGCGACGCGACCGAACGCGAGCGCGTCATCGCCGAGATCCTCGACGTCTTCGAGGCATCGAAACGATCATGACAGAACCGTCTAGCTTACCCCAGGCCGACCTCGAACAAGAGGCTCGCGTGCGTGATCCCGTCTGCGGGATGATGGTCCGCCCCCACGTGGCGAAGGGGGGGTCGTTCGATCACGAAGGGACCACGTATTGGTTCTGCAACCCGCGTTGCCGCGAGCGCTTCTCGGGAGACCCGGCGAAATACCTCGCGCCGCCGCAGTCCGCGGACGCGCCACAGCCCGCGGCCGCGCCGGCCGCGCCGGCCGCGCCGCGCGGGGAGCCGCCGCCCCCGGGCAGCTACACCTGCCCGATGCACCCCGAGATCGTCGAGCCCGGCCCGGCGGATTGCCCGCTCTGCGGGATGGCCCTCGAGCCGGTCGCCCCTTCGCTCGACGAGGGCCCGGACCCCGAGCTCGTCTCGATGCGCCGGCGCCTCGTCGCCGCGGCCCCTGCCACGGCGACCGTGCTCGCCATCGCCATGGGACCGATGATCGGCGCGGACGTCCGCGCCGCGCTCGGCAAGGCCGCGGCGCCCGTCGAGGCCGTCCTCGCGGGGCTCGTCGTGTTCGGCGCGGGCGCCCCGCTCCTCTCCAAGGCTCGCGCCTCGCTCGTCGCGCGCAGCCCGAACATGTTCACGCTCATCGGGCTCGGGGTGGTCGTCTCCTACGGCTTCAGCCTGCTGGTCACGGTCGCGCCGAACGTGCTGCCAGCCGCGCTCTCCCATCACGGCGGGCCGGCGGTCTACTTCGAGGCGGCCGCGGTGATCGTGACGTTGACGCTGCTCGGCCAGGTCCTCGAGCTCGCGGCGCGGGCCCGAACGCGGGGCGCGCTCATCGGCTTGATGAAGCTCCTGCCGCGGGAAGCGGTGCGGGTCCGCCCATGTGGTCACGAGGACGTTGTGCCCATCGAGGAGATCGCGCCGGGCAACAAGCTTCGCGTGAAGCCCGGCGCGGCGATACCGGTCGACGGCGTCGTCCTCGAAGGTTCGAGCTCGGTGGACCAGGCGATGGTCACGGGCGAGCCCATCCCCGTCGAGGTGCAACCAGGGAGCCGGGTGACCGGCGGCACCGTAAACGGCTCCGGCTCGTTCCTCATGAAGGCGGAGCGCGTCGGAGCCGAGACGATGGTCGCGCGCATCGTGGCGCTCGTCGCGGAGGCGCAGCGCACCCGCGCCCCGGCCCAGCGCCTCGCGGACGCGGTGGCGGCGCGCTTCGTTCCGGCGGTGGTGGCCGTCGCGCTGGGTGCGTTTGCTGTGTGGATGGCGGTGGGGCCCGAGCCGCGGCTCGCTTACGCCGTCGTCGCCGCGGTGAGCGTCCTCATCGTCGCGTGCCCGTGCGCGCTCGGCCTCGCGACGCCCATGTCGATGGTCGTCGGGATGGGGCGCGGCGCGGGGGAGGGCGTGCTCGTCCGCAGCGCGGAAGCCCTGGAGAAGCTGGCGAGCATCCGCACGCTCGTCGTGGACAAGACCGGCACCCTCACGGAGGGCAAGCCCAGCGTGGCGCGCGTCGACGTGCTCGCCGGCGAGGAGGCGGCGCTCGTCGCGGCGGCAGCGAGCTTGGAGGTCTCCAGCGAGCATCCGCTCGCCGGCGCCGTCGTGGCCGAGGCGAAGAGGCGCGGCCTCGCGCTCCTCCCTGCGTCGGGGTTCCGCGCCGTCGCGGGCGGCGGGGCGGAGGCCGTCGTCGCCGGACGCCGCGTGCTCGTCGGCAGCCCGCGGTTCATCGCCGAACGGAGCGAGGCCGCTCGCGCCCACGGCCTCGCGGATCTCGAGGTCGACCGGACGGCGGTCGCCGTCGCCGATGGCGATGACATCGCCGTCATCTACTTCGAGGACCGCATCAAGCCCGCCGCCAAGGCCGCGCTCGCCGAGCTCGCGGCCGGCGGGGTGCGGGTCGTCATGGCGACCGGCGACGCGAGAGGACCGGCCGAGCGAGTCGCGCGAGAGCTCGGGGTCGAAGAGGTTCACGCAGGGGTATCACCCGCCGAAAAGGGCGAGATCGTGGAGTCGCTGAAGAAGGGCGGGGCCGTGGCGATGGCCGGCGATGGCATCAACGACGCGGTGGCGCTCGCCAAAGCGGACGTGGGCATCGCCATGGGCGGCGGAGCCGACGTGGCGGCGAGCGCGGCCGGGCTCACCCTCCTAGCCGGCGACATCCGCGCGCTCGCGCGTGCGCACGTGCTGAGCCGCGACGTCGTGAAGAACGTGAAGCAGAACCTCGCCTTCGCGTTCGGCTACAACGCCCTGGCCATCCCGATCGCAGCCGGCGTCCTCTACCCCTGGCTCGGCCTCTTGCTGAGCCCGATGCTCGCGAGCTTGCTCATGAGCCTGAGCTCGGTGAGCGTCATCGGGAACGCCCTGCGCTTGCGCCGCGCGCGAGGCTGACGCCGGCAGCGGCCGAGATCGTCGCGGCGACCAGATCGAGGCAGAATCCGCGCTACGCTTGGCGTCGTGACGGACCCGAAGGACGATCCCGCGCTCGCGTCGGCGCGCACGATCAAGACCGATCCGGGTCCCCTCGACAAGACGGTCCCGGCGTCGTCGGCGAGCGGCCCGGGCGGGCTGCTCGGGCGTCGCTACCAAGTCCTCGCGGAGCTCGGCCGCGGCGGGGAAGGCGCTGTCTTCAAGGTCCGCGATCGGCACGCCGACGAGATCGTCGCGCTCAAGGTGCTCGACAACGTGCGCGAGGACAGCGAGGAGCTCTCGCGCCTGCGGCGCGAGCTCGCGAACGCGCGCCGCATCACGCACCCAGGGATCGTGCGCTTGCACGACCTGGTCGAGATCGACGAGCGCTGGGCGCTCTCGATGCAGCTCATCCAGGGAGCCAGCCTCGAGGCGCGGATCACGAAGGGTCCGCTTTACGGAGCCGGAGAGCTCGTGGAGCTGACGCGCCGCCTCGCCGAGGCCCTCGCGGCCGCGCACGCGGCGGGGGTGACACACCGCGATCTCAAGCCCGCGAACGTGCTGCTCCATCCGGACGGTCGCCCCGTCATCTCGGACTTCGGGATCTCGCGGGCGCACAAGGCGCGTGAGCGGCGGACGAGCGTGAGCGGCGAACGCGGCCCCTTGATGCAGACCCAGGCCGGGACAATCGTCGGAACCCCGCTCTACATGGCGCCGGAGCAGCTCCTCGGAGAGCCCGCGACACCGGCCGTCGACGTCTACGCGCTCGGGCTCATCGTCCACGAGGCAGCGACGGGCACGGTGCCGCTCGTCGCCGACACGGTACCGGAGCTGCTCCAGGTGCGCACACGGGGTGAAGCGCCGTCGCTCGGCCCCCTGCGCCCCGACCTGCCCACACGCTTCGTGGCGACCATCGATCGTTGCCTCGCGAGGGACCCGGCTTCGCGCTTCCGCGACGGCGCCGAGCTCCTCGAGGCTCTGCTCGCGGCGGCGTCGACGCGGGAGCCGCCGCCCGCGAGCGCCGCCCCGGCGCCGCCGAAGCGCCGTCTGCTCGCCGCGTGGATCATCGGCGCGATCACCGTCACGGTTCCGCTGTCCGTCATCGTGACGCGGGCGCTCTCGGCGCGGTCGGCGGTCGGCCCCGCGTCGGCGTCCGCTTCGGTCGGGCCAAGCCTGCCGTCGGTCGTCGCTCCGAGCGCTCCGAGCCTGCAGCTCTCGCCGCGAGGCCACCGTCGCATCACGTTCTCGCCGGGCTGCGAGGAGTTCCCGACGTTCCTCCCGGATGGCAAACGTGTCGTGTTCGACGGATCGGTGGGCGAGAAGTCGCACCTCTACGTGCTCGACGTCGAGACCGGAGCGCAGGAGCAGCTCACGACCTCCCCTGGCTGGGACTTCGCGGCGGCAGCCTCGCCGGTCGCGGACGAGGTGGCGTTTCTGCGCTACGACCTCGAGCGACGCGCCTCGTACCGGCTCGACCTCGCGACGAAGGAGGTCACGCTCGTCGCGGAGGGACAAGCGCGGCCCGTCTACACCCCCGACGGCAGCCAGATCTGGGCGGGTGATCGCATCAAGCCGAGCCGGATAAATCGCGCGACGGGGACCGTGGTCGAGACGCTCTCGATCCCCGACGGCCAGCGCTCGTGGGTCCTCCTGCCGCTCCGCGACGGCGGGCTCGTGGTCTCGTTTCCGTCAAACGTGGAGGGCGGCCAGGGCGGGATCTCGGCCGCGCGCGGAGACGGCACCGATCGGACCTGGCGCGAGCTGACTCGCGAGAACGTCGAGGAGGTCTTGGTGCTGGCGCCCGGCGGCGAGCACCTCGTCACCGGTCGGGTCTTGCCGACGACGACCGAGCTCGTCGCGATCCCGCTCCAGGGAGGTCCGATGCAGACGCTCGCGACCGCTTCGATCTCGCCGGGCAAGGGGCTCGCGTTCAGCCCGGACGGCCGCCGCGTCGTGTGGTCGTCGTGCCGGGACCAGAACACGTTCGAGCTCGCCGACACCGAAGGCAGCCCGACGCCTTCGGGCTCACAAGGGGATTTCGACGGCGCCGCGCTTCCGAACGGCAAGCTCGTCGTGCTCTCCATTCGGGACGGCACACCAAGGCCTTGGGTCATCGACCCAGCCGGACACGCGCCGCCGCGGCAGGTGCCGTTCGCCGCCAAGCCCGTGCAGGTCGAGGCCGCGCCAGACGGTCGGACACTCGTGATCGCGACTTCGACAGGCCTGGTGCTCACGAGCGTCGACGGCGCCGAGACCCGAGCCTTGACGTCGAGGCCCGGCGATCGCGAGCCCGTGTTTCGCGGCGAGGGGGAGGTCGTCTTCTCGCGGGATGGCGAGAACGGCACCGAGCTCATGGTCATCGCGGTCGGCGGAGGCGAGCCTGTTCCACTCGGCGTCCAGGGAGCGCATCCAGCGCCGGTTCCAGGCTCCTCGGACGTCGTCTACGTCGTGACCTCGGGCGGCAGCTCCGAGCTCATGCGCTGGTCCGGCACGACACGCGCCGCACATCCGCTCTCGACGTCGCTGCCGCCCGGCCGCTATCACCGCCCTTCGGTCTCGCGCGACGGGCGGCTCCTCGCCGTCCCACGAAACGGGGTCGAGGTCATCATCGTGGACCTCGCGACCGGGCGCGTGGTGCGTGTCCTCAAGAAGGGCGGAGACCAGCTCGAGCGCCCGTTCTTCGATGCGTCCGGCCGGCTCTATGTCGGGCGCGCGCGCTGGGACGGAGACCTGTGGATGGCCGATCTCGAGGGCTGAAGCGGTGACGCCGGCGCGGGGAGCGCCGGCGCGAGCAGGTTGCTTTCGCGCCAGGGTCCGATGAAGCTCCGCCCGTGCGTCTGCTGCCCGCCGCCGAGGACGTCCTCAGGATGGGTGACTGGGAGCTCGTGCTCGAGCTGAGCGGCGGGATCTACCTGGCGCGGCGCACCGGTCCGCGTCGCTTCGCGCGCCTGGGCACGCTCCGCCTGCTCGGCGTGGCCGAGGGCGACGGGGATCCATTCGAGCGGGAGATCGCGCGCGCGAGCGCGGCCGCGCACCCGTTGCTCTGCTCGATCCAGGACGCGGGCGACGTCGCCGGCCAGCGCTTCGTGGTGACCGACTACGTGGAGGGCGGGTCGTTGCGCGAGATCGTCTCGAACGAGGCAGCGCTCCCGCCCGACGTCGCGGTGGCCATCCTCATAGACGCGCTCACGGCGCTCGACGCTTTGCACAGGTCACACGACAAACGCGACAGACAGCTCACACACGGCGCGATCACGAAGACCTCGATCGTCGTCGGTGTCGACGGCCGGACCAGGCTCTCCGACGTCGGGCTCGCGTGGCTCGCGCGGTCGGGTGGGGACCCGCTCGCCGCGGGCCGTTACGCGAGCCCGGCCGTGCAGCGGGGGAGCGAGCCCGCCGTCGTCGACGACGTCTACGCGATGGGCCGCATCCTCCACGAGATCCTCGGCGGCCCCCCGCCCGAGGTCCCGTCCGCCGTGTTGCCCCTGCTCTCCTCCCTCGACGGGCGCGTCTCTCCCGCCCTCGCGGGCGCGATCGCGCGAGCCACCGCCCCCGACCCGGAGCAGCGGTTCCAGAGCGCCGACGCCTTCGCCGCCGCGCTCGAGGCGTCCGGACCACGCGCCACCGCGCGCGAGGTGGGGAGCTTCCTCGAGTCGAGACACGAGCGCGCCCTCGCGGAGCGGCGCGCCGCGCTGGCCGAGTGGTCGAAGAGCCGCTCTGCGGCGCTGGGCATCCAACCTCCGCCTCGATCGCGCGTGCTCTTCGTCAGGGCTCGCCGTCGCATCCGCAAACACCAGAAGCTCGCGCGCGCGGTCGCGGTGCTCGGCCTCGCCCTGCTCGGCGCGGCGCTCGGGCTCACCGTGTGGAGGCTCGGCCACGCGCCCGCGTCGCCGGCGCTGGACGCCGCCGCGGCCGACTCCCCCGACACGCCGGCCGACGACGCCCCGGCACCGCCGGCAGCCACGCCGAGCGCGACGGCGCCCGGGATCGACATCGAGGCGCTGCCCACGGTGGAAGACGGCGAGCGCCCCAAGCCCGTCCCCCGACCGAAGCGCCCGACGGAAGAGCTCAGCAATCCGTATCGATGACGGCACTGTCAGGCTCGGCCGACGGGCCTCACCTCTTTCGGAGTCGCTCCCCGTAGTAGTAACCGAGACAGACCGCGCACACCCCGTGTGTGGTGTTGGAGGGCTGGTTGTCGACCCAGCTCGCCACCCAGTGCCAGGAGCGCGCGGCGGGGTCCTGCGTGCGCCGGCAGTTGCCACACTGCAGGACCAACCCTCGCGAGTCGGTGAACCGCCGCTCGTCGAGCGGCTCGGGGGTGCGATCGTGCGGGCGCTCCTCCACGATCGTGTGCTCGAGCAAGAGGCCCCGGCCGGGGAAGGGCAGCGCGCGGAGCTTCAGCAGCCGGAAGGTCTCGGGCGTCGAGCATTCGTAGAAGGACTCGTGTGGCTCGTCGTCCGCCAGAGCGCCCCGCAAGACCGCCTCGTAGTGCTCGCGTTGCGCTCCGCTGATGCCGTCGAGGTACGACGTGCCCTTGCCGAACCGCTCCAGCACGTCGCCGCCGCGGTTCGCGGCGGCGAACCGCTCCCAGCCCGCGTTCACCCACAGGATACCGAGATCGACGCCGAGCGCGACGAGAGAGGCCGACTCGGCGTCGAGCTCCAGCCCGGCGTAGACGGAGAGAAACTCGGGCGCCTTGGATGACGAGGATGACACTTTCATCATTCTCGGCTCCCGACGACCTCCGGCGCGCCGAGCACGGTGGGCAGGAGCCGCTCGAGCTCCTCCGTCGGCCCGCGCAGGGTCTCGATCGCGTCCGCCCAGAACTCCGGCGACTCGAGGTCCCTCCCGATGCTCGCGCGAGCGACCTCGTGCGCCATGGCGCTGCCGGTCATCTTCAGGAAGGCCTCGTAGCGGGGCAAAAACGCCGGCCCCTCCTGCTTGAAGAGCGAATACATGCCGCGCGAAAGGAGGAACCCGAAGGTGTAGGGGAAGTTGTAGAAGGTCACGTCCGGGATGAAGAAGTGGAGCTTGGACGCCCAGAACAGCGGGTCCTCATCGCCCTCCTGGAGGGCGCTGCCGAAGACCTCCCGCTGCGTCTCGGCCATCAGCTCCGACAAGCGCGTCGCCGTGAGCTCACCCGATCTCCGCTCTTCGTAGAACTTCTTCTCGAAAGCGAAGCGCGTCGGCACGTCCAGCAGGAAGGCCGCGCCGTCGCCCACGGCCTCGCCGAGCAAGAGCGCGCGTTGCACGGGCGAGAGGCTCGGGTCGGCGAGCAGCCCGTCCGACAGGACGCTCTCGGCGAACGTGGACGCCGTCTCCGCGAGCGTCATGGGGTACTGCCGGGCGAACACACGCGTCTCGCGCATCACCTCGGCGTGGAACGCGTGGCCGACCTCGTGGGCGAGCGTCGAAACGTCACCGAGAGAGCCCTGGTACGTCATGAACACACGAACGTCCTCGGTGAGGTCGGAGCCGATGCAATACGCGCCAGGCCGCTTGCCACCTCGGGCCTCGGACTCGATCCACCTGCGCTCGAACAGCGAGTCGAAGTAGGTGGTGAGGCGTGGGTACGCTCGACCAAACGCCTCCCGGATGAGCTTCGCCCCGCGCTCGAAGGGGACACGCTCGGCGGACGGGAGCGGGAGCGGAGCCTCGAGGTCGTACCAGGCGATCGCGCTCACGTTCATGGCCTTCGCCTTGACGGCGAGGCCTCGCCTCGGGAGCTCCGCCCTGGCAAAGACGGCCTCGAACATCGCGTCGAGCGTCTTCTTCGAGATGGCTGACTGATGGAGCGCGACGTCCAGGAAATGCGCGACGCCGCGCCGCTCGTTGAGCAGGTGGCGCGTGCCGGCGATGTGGTTGAGCGCCTGCGCGAGGACGTCCGAAGCTTCCGCCCAGACGACGTTGCCGGCGTCGAACGCGGCCTTGCGGACGGCGCGGTCGGGGTCCGCCATGAGCGACCTGCGCTGCGCCATCGGCACGCGCTCGCGCCGGCCGTTCGGCCAGACCATGTCGAGCTTCATCTTGGAAGAGATGCCGTCGTACAGCCGGCCCCACCCCATGATCCCATGTGAGCCGAGGTCCGCCGCCAGGCCCTCGAGCGCGGGCGCCATCGACGTCTTCGACTCCTCTCGCAGGCGCCACAGGAAGAACCGAGCCCCCTCGAGCGCGGGACGCGCGGCGAACGCCTCGAACGGCGCGTCGGGGAGCGGCGCGAGCGCCCGACGCAGCTCCACCGACAGCTTGTCGAACGCGGCGCGCAACACCGAGAGCCGCCCCTCCGCGAGCACGAAGCGCTCGTCCTCGGCGTCGGCCGAGGCGAGGCACGTTACGTAGGTGGAGAGGTGGCTCAGCCGCGCGAGGAGCTTCTCGTACTCGAGGAGCGCGGCTTCCCACGCGTCCGCCGTCGCCTGGTCCGCCCCGAGGGGCGAGAGCTTCTGCGCCCGCTCGAGCAGCGCGGCGGCCTCATCGGCGAGCGCCTTCTCGAAGCGCTGCCGTTCGGGGGAGTCGAAGTCTGGGAAAAAGCCGGACAGGTCCCACCGAACGGGCAGCGAGGGCGACATGGGGCCAGGATGGAGGAGGGCGGGTTCTCCGGCAAGGTCTGACGAACGACCGAACGACCGTCTGTCTCACCCCTTCATGGCGGCGAGCGGCGACGTCCCGGCGGCGCGGATGGCGGGGAGGAAGCCGCCGAGGATGCCCATGACCACCGCGAAGCCGAGCGCGCTCCCGATGATGGGCACGGTTGGCTCGAAGGTGAAGACCATCTCCGACCAGCTCGCGAAGTTGATCATCGTGACCTTCACCGCGCCCATCCCGAGCGAAACGACGGCGCCCACGATGCCGCCACCGAGGGCGAGGGCCGTCGACTCGATCAAGAACGACACGAGGATGCCGAAGCGCGAGAAGCCGAGCGCGCGGAGCGTCCCGATCTCGCGACGGCGGTTGGCGATGGAGGCGTACATCGTGATGGCCGCCCCGATGATCGCGCCGAACGCGACGAACACCGCGATGAGCCCGCCGAGCACCTGGATGAAGATGCTCGTCCCTTGTGACTGCTTCTCGTAATAGACGGTCTCGCGGAGGGCCATCAGGCCCACGCGTTTGTCTTGCTCGACCGCCGCCTGGAAGGCGTCGAACGCGGCCGGAGACTCGAGCACGACGCGGACGCTGGAGACCGAGCCCTCGCGCCCGAAGCTGGTCTTGAGCACGTCGCGATCGAGCCAGACCTCCGACTCGTGTGACGAGCCGTTGTCCTCGAAGACGCCGACCACCGTGACAGGTCTGTTCTTCTTGATCTCGAACGACTGCCCCATGGCGACGCCCTTGAAGCGGCCTTCGATGGCCTTGCCGACCATGACCTCGTCGGCGCCGGGCGTGGGCTTCCGGCCGCGCACGACCTTCACGTTCGGGCGCAGCTTCTCGACCTTCTCGTCGACGCCGCGGAGCTGCACGTTGGAGACGCCGTCGGTGCCCAGCTTCTCCATCGCGGCGACGACGACGATCTCGCCCTGGCCGATGGGCTCGTTGCCGTCGCGCTTCACGCCGGGCATGGACTTGATGACGCCCACCTGCGGGTCGTCGACGCCGCTGCCGAGCTCCGCGTCGCTGCCCTTGCGCATGACGATGGCGACGTCCGCGCGGCCCGCGTTGGCCATCGTTCGCTTCACGCTCTCCGAGAGCATGAACGCAGAGGCGAGGACCCAGACGACGAGCGCGATGCCGAACGCCGTGGCTGCCGTGGTGGTCTTGCGGACCAGCAGGCTGCGCAGGTTGTATTTCAAGGGGACCATGCTCATCAGGCGATCCTCCGGAGGGCTTCGGTCACCTTGATACGGGAGGCGCCCCGCGCCGGGATGAGCGCCGCGAGGACGCCCAGCGCGAGCGCGAAGACGAAGGCGAGGACGGCGATGAGGATGGGGATGCGGAAGAAGGGGAAAAACGCCCCCATGTTCTCCTCCAGCCAACGTCCGAGCCCGCCCTGCACGAACGGGAACGCGATGACCAGGCCCAGCGCGCCGCCGATGGCGCCCAGGAACGCCGCCTCCCCGAGGATGAAGAACGTGACGTGTTTCGGCAAGAAGCCGATGGCGCGCATGGTCGCGAACTCGCTCGTGCGCTCGCGCACGCCCATGGCGATGGTGTTGCCGAGCACGAGCGTCATGATGATGAGGATGACGAGCGAGACGATGTCGAGGGCGTCGAGGATGGCGGAGAACCCCGCCAGGAACGACTGCTGGAACGTGGCCTCGTCCTGGCTGATGGTCTGGATGTCCTGCTCGGCGAAGACCTTGTCGATGGCCACGCCGACGTCGGCCGTGCGCGTGGGGTCGTTCACGCGGCTCATGATCCAGCCGACCTCGTCCTTGCGGGTCTCGGGCATCTCGTCGTTCAGGTAGTCCCACTGGAAGATGAAGCTCGACCGATCGACGTTGCGCGCCGTCGCCGTGTAGATGGCGCGGACGGTGAACGTCCACGGCTTGTCGGGCGGGTTCGGATAGATGCCGCTCTCGAGCGTGACCTTGTCGCCGATCTTCCAGCCGAGCTTCTGGGCGATGACGTCCCCCACCACGGCGCCCGTCTTGTCTTCCTGGAAGGCGGTGAGCTGATCGCTCGGCACGATGAGCTCCGGCACCACCTGGAAGTAGGTCTTCGCGTCGACGGCAAACGCCGCGAAGAACTCGTTCTCGTGGTTCGGGTCCTTGCCGCCGAACCAGTTCGCCCAGGAGGCGTCCTTGATGCCCGGCGTCTGCCTGACGATGTCGACGTATTTGCGCGGCAGCGGCTGGATGAACGTCACCTTGTGGCGGATGACCACGCGGTCCTTGGCGGCGAAGTCCGCCGCTTGCGTCCACGCGGCGACGACGGTGCGGATGAGGATGAACGTGACGACCGCGATCGCCACGCCAAGCACCGTGAGGCCGGTGCGCACCTTGTTCCGCAGGAGGTTCCTCGCGGCGAGCCCGACGAGCGTCACAGCCGCAGCCTCCCCTTGTCGAGGTGGTGGGTGATGGCGGCGCGCTCCGCTGCGGCCGGATCGTGGGTGACCATCATGATGGTCTTGCCCATCTCCCGGTTCAGCGTCTCGAGCAGCGTGAGGATGTCGTCCGCGCTCTGCCGGTCGAGATCGCCCGTGGGCTCGTCCGCCACGATGAGGATGGGGTCGTTGACGATGGCCCGCGCGATGGCCACGCGCTGCTCCTGGCCGCCCGAGAGCTGGCGCGGGTAGTGGGTCATGCGGTCCTCCAGGCCGACCACACGCAGGGCCGTCTGCGCGCGCTTGCGACGCTCGCTCGAGGGGACCGGCGTGAGCAAGAGCGGCAGCTCCACGTTCTCGACCGCTGTGAGCACGGGCAAGAGGTTGTAGCTCTGGAAGATGAAGCCCACACAGTTGGACCTCCAACTGGCAAGCTGCCCCTCGCTCATGCCGTCGATGCGTTTGCCGTCGATGTCGATGGAGCCGCCCGTGGGTCGGTCGAGCCCCGCGATGAGGTTCAGGAGGGTCGTCTTGCCGCTGCCGCTCGGCCCCATCAGCGCCTCGAACGATCCACGCGCGACGTCCAGGTCGAGCGCCTGCAAGACGCGGATGCGCTCGCCGCCGCGCTCGTACTCCTTCACCAGGCTCCGGAGCTTGATGAGCACGTCTTTCCTCTCGTCCTTGCGCTCGCGGTAGGGTGCGGCGTCGGACTTCGACTGCAGGTCTTCGGTCGCTTCGCTCATGACGGGGTCTTCTCCTTCACGGCCTGGCCTTCCGCGAGGCCCTTCCCAGGGTCTTTCACGACACGTGTTCCGGGCGGCGGCCCGCTCTCGACCACGAAGCCGCTGCCGAATGCGGCGCCCACCTGGATCGGGACGAGGCGCAGCTTGCCCTCGTCCACCACCCAGACCGCCTTGCCTCCGGCGTGATCGACGAGCGCGGCGCCCGGAACGATGGTCTTGGGCGCCTCCTTCAGCTGCGCTTCGTCGAGGGCCTTGGCCAGGAAGCTGACCCGCGCGCTCATCTCGGGGCGCAGGGTCTCGGGCGCCTTCGTCAGCTTCACCTTGACCGTGCCGGTCGCCTTGGATCGGTTGAGGCGCGGGGCGATGGTCACGACCTCGCCAGGGAAGCGCTCCGAGCCGAACGAGTCGAGCACGACCTCACACGGACCGCCCTGCTTCACCATTCCGAGGCGCGCCTCCGGCACGTCCACCTCGACGAGGAGCGTGGAGAAATCCGCGAGCTCGACCAATGGCTCGTCCGGGCTGGCGATGTCGCCCAGATTGGCGGGCCGCGTCACCGCCGTGCCGTCGATCGCGGCGATGATCTTCAGGTTCTTCAGGCCTGTGCTGAGGCTCTGCACCTCCGCGTGGGCGGCGTAGACCTCCGCCTCGGCGGCCTTGATGCCGGCCTCGAGCGATTTGCGGCGCGACTCGAGGTCGTCGAGCGTGGCGCGGCCGACGGCGCCGGCCTCCACCAGCTTGAGCTGGCGTTTGTGCTCGAGCTCCGTCTCGGCGTACTGGGCCTTGGCGGTCGCGACCTTCGCCGAAGCGGCGGCCACACGCGCCTGCGCGCTCTGCACCGCGGCCTTCTGATCGTCCGGATCGAGCTCGAAGAGCACGTCCCCCGCCTTGACCAGCTGCCCCTCTTTGACGTTTGCCTTCACGATGCGACCGACGATCTTCGCGCCGACCTTGGCCGTCGATTGGGGGACGACATAGCCGGTGGCGGTGAGATCGACCGAGGCCTGCGCGGGCGAGACCGACGCGATCTCGGTGACCGCGACCTCCGCCTTGAAGACCTGCGACTCCACGTAAGGCTTGCCGTAGACGAAGCCGGCCCACCCGAGCGCCCCGACGAGCGCCAGCGCGATCACGCCACGTAAGACGCGGTTCGGGCCCTTCGGCGCCGAACGGTCGATTCGCAACGAGGCGAGGTCGGAGCTGAGCTTGTCTGACATGACCCTCGGAGCGGGGTTACCTCGGACGAACGAGAGCAGGAAGGCCTGACCGCCGGCGAGCGGACACGAAACGTCCCACCCAGCCCCGCGGAACCAGCTTGTTTCTTTCGCCCGGGAACGCTGGCGCCACGACGGGGGAGCGGCCCCGATTGTAAAGCTGCGCTGGGTCACGGCAAGGCCGACCAGCTTGTGGCCGAGCGTAGGCGCCTGTACACAGCGGCGCGTGCAGAGTCGGCTTTCGACGGCGATGATCTTCCTCGCGGCGAGCGGCCTCGCCTGCGACGCGCTCAAAGACAAGCCCGCGACGAAGGCCAAAGCGGAGGAGTGTGACCCCTGCCCCAAGTGCCCCGAAGGCGCGGGCAGCGCAAAGACGGCGCCTGCCAAGACGCCCGGGCTCTGTGACGCGCTCGGCTCGTTCGTCGACGCGACGGAGGGGACGCGGAGCTTGTTCGGAGACGTCGAGCTCAGCCGGCCCGGCGTGGCGCTGGCCGACGCGGATCGGATCGTCGACGCCGTGCAGAAGGTGGGCGGCGCGGAGTCGGCGGAGGGCGCGGTCGTGCTCTCGGCCATCCTCGTGCGTGGCCGGCAGGAGCTCTACACCACGAGCGTCAGCAGCACCCCGAAGGCGCCGAGCCGCCGGAAGGACCTCGAACGTTACCTCACGGCGGGTCGCCTGCCGGAGGCCTCGACCAAGCCGGAGATCGCCCTCGGCAAGAAGCTCGCGGAGTATCTCCACGCAGAGAAGGGGGACGAGATCACGGTCGCGGCCATGCCGAACGCGGCGACGGTCGGGCTCGCTCCCTCCGTCCGCCAGGCCAAGGTGGTCGGCCTGCTGGATTTCCCGGGCGAGCCGGTGATCGACAACGAGGCTGGGCTCGCCCTGATGGACGCCGACGACATCCGCACGATCGGCCTCGCCCAGCCCGGCTTCTGGTCGAGCGTCCGCATCTGGTACAAGCCGGGCGAGCGCGCAGCTGGCGTGCTCAAGCTCCAGGAAGCGCTCGCCGGCATCCCGATGGTCAATTACCTCACCCTCGACCAGAGCCTCGCCGGCCTCAACTCGCTCCGCCCCACGCTCGAAGCCATCTGCGCCTCGAAGTAGGAACCCATGCGAACCGCCTCGTTCTTCTCGCTCACCCTCCCTGCCCTCGGCCTCCTCGTCGCCTGCGGCCCCAAGGCCGACCCGGCCGCCGACGCCGCCGCCAAGAAGAAGCAGATCGACGACGCCATCGCGGTCCTCGGTCCGTCGATCGGGAAGATCTCGGCCTTCCAGCCCCACATCGTCCTTCCCGACACGAAGGACCCTTACGCCCCGGCGAACCGCCAGAGCGACGTGCGCGCGGCGACCGCCGCCGCCAACGAGGTGCGCCACGAGGCCACCGCGGCTCGCCAGGCGCTCAAGAAGGCCGGCTCCTCCGTCACCGCCGGGATCGAGACCGCGCTCGACGCGGTCTCGGCCGCGTGCGCCGACGCCAAGGAGGATCCGCAGATCCAGGGTTGCCTCAAGTCGATCACCGCGCTCGACGAGGCGCTGGGCAAGGCCCAGGCCGACGCGACGGCGGCCGGCGCGGGCAGCAAGCTTCCGAGGGTCGGCAAGGAGGCCATCACGAAGGAGGCCGAGGCGACGACCAAACACCTCGTGAACGCGCGCGGCCCCGGCCCGGACGAGACCGCGTACCGCGCCAAGCGCTCCGATCCGAAGGCCACGTTCGACGACCTCGACAAGGCGTGTGGCAAGGCCGAGGCCGAGGCCGACGCCGCCGCGCAACAATACGAAAACGCGGACGAGCCGATCCGCCTCGTGGCGGTGACGCGCAAGATGGGCATGGCGTCCCACTGCAAGCGCCTGCGCACGGCCGAGACCGCCCGGTCGGAGCTGGGCGAGGTTTGCAAGAAGAAGCCCAACAGCTCGGAGTGTGCGATCGCCTGCGGCAAGGCCAAGGCCGTCATCGACGAGGGCCTGCCGGCGGCCTACTTCGAGGTGCTCAAGAAAGACTCGGAAGACGCCTGCAAGAGCGTCAAGTAGTCGCGAGTCTTCGATCGAGCGCGTCGCGCTCATCGAAGACCGTCGGTTGTCAGCCGAGGCTCCACCCTTCACACTGATCGGGTGCGGCGGCTTTCGGGCGCGATTGCTTCTCTGGCGTTGGGCCTCGGCGTGGGCTGCTCGTCGGATCCCGGCGCGAAGGCGGGCGCGCCGACCGCCGCAGCTCCGCAGCCGCATCCTGACTATCTCGTCATCGCACCGCGGAGCGCGGCGGACGAGCTCGCGCCGCTGGTCGAGCTCCGCCGACGCCAGGGACACGACGTGCTCGTCTCGGCGATCGAGGACATCGCGCCGGCGGGCCCCTCGAGCGACGCGATCCGCGCCGCCATCGCGGCCGTCGCGGACGCGCCCGGGTCCAAGCTCCGCTTCGTGCTCCTCGCCGGGCACCCGCTGGGCTCGCCGGGCTTGCCCACGTTCACCCATCGCCAGGGTGACTGGGCCATGGGCTGGGGAGACGTCACCTTCTCGTCCGATCACGACTACGCGCTCTTCGAGCGACACCACCTCGCGGTCGGGAGGCTTCCGGCCCGCACCGACGGAGAGCTCGCGGCGATGGTCGACAAGCTCGTGCGATACGAGCTCGGACCGCCGGGTGCCTGGCAGAAGCGGGTGATGGTGGTCGGTGGCCCCGCTGACTTCGGCCCCGTCGCCGACGCGCTCATCGAGTGGCAGGCGACGACGCTCCTCGATCAGGTGCTCCCCTACGACTACGACGTGAACGTCCTCTTCGCGAAGCCGGACTCCCCCTACGCGTACCGCTTCGACAAGCTCGGCCAGAAGATCGTGGACGATATCAACCAGGGGGCTCTGCTCGCCGTCTACGCCGGCCACGGGAACCCGGAGAGCTTCGACAACGTGTACTTCCGCGGCTACAGCTTCCCCATCGGGACGATGTACGACCTCGAAGGCGTAGACGTCCGCGCCGGCGCCCCGTTTTTCATCTCGCTCACGTGTCACACCGGCGCGTTCGGCCGGGCACGCCGCTCACTCGGCGAGACGCTGGCGACGAACCCAAACGGCCCCGTGGCCGTGTTCGGGTCGTCGGAGGTGAGCCACCCGTACCCGAACTTCCTCTACGCCGAGACCTTGCTCGAGAACCTCCTCGAGAAACGCGCCTCGACGCTCGGCGAGGCCATCGTGATGGCAAAGCGCGCCATGCCCGAGAAGCGGATCCTCGCGGCCGAGCTCCTCGACTTCGCGGACCACGACGCCATCAAGGAGGAGCACCTCGCGCTCTACAACCTCCTCGGAGATCCCGCGACGCGGCTGCGTTACCCGGCGCACGCGACGACCACCCTGGAGTCGGCGCGTGTGTCGCCGAACGCCCGGGTGGCGGGCAACGCCCGCGCGGCGGAGCTCGGAGACGGAGAGGCGACAATCACGATCGAGACCGAGCGCAGCGCGCTCCGGGGCGAGCTCGAGACGATCTCGCGCGACTCCGGGCCCATCTTCCAGGCGTTCGAGGCCATGGTGAAGAACCATGCGATCGCGACGGACAAGGTCGTCTCCAGACGGATCGTCCCGATGAAGGCCGGGCTCGCGCCGATAGAGCTCGAAGCGCCGTCGACGCCCGGTCGTTACGTCGTGAAGGTGCTGCTCTCGAGCGAGGGCGCCGTGGCGTCCACCCATGCGCGCTTCGAGGTCGCACCGCGGGCGGACTGACGCCTTGCCGCATCCGCCGCGCCTCGGTACGAGGCGACATGCGACGCACCCTCGTCATCGGCGCCACGTCGGCCATCGCCGCCCAGGTCGCGCAGCAGTGTGCGGCCCGTGGCGAGGCCCTCTACCTCCTGGGGCGCGACGAGGCGAAGCTCGCCGCGCTGACGGCCTCGCTCGGGGCGGCCGTCCGCGGGAGCGCGGCCGCCGACTTCACGGATACGTCGGGGAACGCGGCGCGGGTCGAAGAGGCCGCCCGGGTGCTGGGCGGGATCGACTCGGCCTTCATCGCCCACGGCGATCTGGGCGATCAGCTCGAGAGCGAGCGGAGCTACGAGCACGCCGAGCACGTGATCTCGGTGAACCTCCTGAGCGTGATCTCGTTCCTCGTCCCGCTCGCCAACCGGATGGAGGCCGCGCGCGGGGCGGGCCGGGCCATCGTCGTCCTCTCGTCGGTCGCCGGCGATCGCGGGCGCCCCCGGAACTACACCTACGGGTCGGCGAAGGCCGCGCTCAACGTGTACCTGATGGGCCTGCGCTCGCGCCTCTACGGCAAAGGCGTGCGGATCGTCGGCGTGCGGCTCGGCCCGGTCGATACGCCGATGACCATTCATCATGACAAAAACGTCTTGTTCGCCCGACCCGAGGCGGTCGCGACGACCATCGTCGCGGCTCGAGACCGAGGCCCCGAGGACGTCTACGTGCCGTGGTACTGGCGGCCGATCATGGCGACCGTCCGGGCGTTGCCGGAGCGTATCTTCCAGCGCTTCGGGTTCCTCGCGGGCCGCTGACGGCAGAGCGGGCTACTTGACGGCGCGGATGTGGAGGTAGGCCCAGAGGCTGTCCGGCAGGAGCTTCGCGGCGAAGCCCTCCATCGCGTCCACCCCGCGCCGCGCGACGGCGCTGTCCGCCAGCTGCGGTCGCCCGACGCGGCGGTGATAGACGAGGCGGTGGATGGGGAGCGGCTGCAGCGGCTCGGACGAGAGCATGGTCAGGCGCGCCTTCACGAGGCCCTCGAGGAACTCACGCGTCGACCGCAGCTCCCCTCGCTCCGAGGGGGTGACCATCGCGTGGAGCAGGACCAGGGGGTTGCGACCGATGGGCTCGAGCACGTCGACCCGGCCCCCCGGCGCGAGCACACGCGCCACCTCGTCCATGGCGCGGGCCGGCTCGTCGAGGTGGTGGATGAGGTCGCGGACGATGACCTGATCGAAGCTCCCGGACTCGAAGGGCAGCTCGTAGACCGAGGCGCGCGAGAACCGACAGGCGGGGAGCTGGGCGCGCGCAAACGCGACCTTGGCCTCGAACAGATCGATGCCCACGGCGCCGGCCGGCGCGCCGAGGTGATGGAGGGTCGCACCCTCGCCGCAGCCGACGTCGAGGATCTTCTTCCCGAGCGGGAGGAAAGCTCGCTCCACGAGCGCGCGCTCGCGGTGAGAGACGACCGGATGCCGGGTCTGCCAGAAGTACTGCTCCGGCGACGCGGTGCCGAACGCCTCGGCCAGGTGTTGTTCGACGTGCATGGGGCCGGCGCAGCCTACTCGGGCGGTCCGCCGACTCAAGCTTTCTCAAAGGCCGGGGGGCCCGGAGCCAGCGCCCCAGCGGTCCCTCGCGTTCCGGCAGATCGGCAAGAAGCTCGGCCACGCCCGCTCGGCGGCGAGTGAGCCGAGGAGAGTCCCCCCTCGGCGATCGGTCGAGGGGAAACGCGCTCGCGATCGTTTGGCGTACTATCCGACCGTGGTCTACTTCAACGAGAGCGAGTTCGACGTGAAGTTCGAGGATCTGCTCCAGCAGGTCGAGCGGCTCTGCGACGAAAACACCCGCGACGTCGCCCTGGGGAACGCCCGGCGGGCCCTCAAGCTCCTGCTCGATCGCTTCCGGCGCCACGAGAAGATCACGCTGCTCGACAGGCAGAGCATGGCAAACGCGCTCGAGCAGGTTCGCCGGGTGATGGGCCGCGACACCCGCTACCACGATCAGATCGCGGACATCGAGGACTACGTCGACGACAACTACGTCGAGGCGAAGAAGTAACGCCTCACTCCCAGCTGCAGCTCGAGACGCCCTGCTGCGAGGGCAAGAGCCAATGCCACTGGGCCGCCGTGATGCGGGGGTAATACGAGACGAAGTTGAAACACATCTCGTCTTGTGTTCCTTCGCCGAAGCCGACGGGCGCGCCGGTCGTGTTTTGCCAGGTGCATTTCGTCGTGAGCGTGTCGCCGACGTCGAGCGCGACGTTGTCTACGGGGTACGTGACCTGGTACTCGAAGTCGTAGTTCGGGACCTGCGCGAGGGGGATGACCTCGCCGCCGGCCTTCGTGATGTAGCTGTCCATCGCGCGACCGATCTCGTGCATGTGTGGCCAAGCCTGGAAGATCGTCACCGGGAAGTAGGGGTTCACGAGCGAGGGGATGAGCGCGTCACACCCCAGGGTCGAGGTCTGGTTGGGCTGGATGTCGTTGAACGACGTGCTGCCGAACGCCATCACGTCCGCGTCGTTCGGGCGGAGCTGGTCCGTCGTGCAGAGGCCCATCGCCGTCTGGTCCTTCTCCCCCGAGACGCCCATGACGTTGTTGTAATGCATCTGCAAGACGAAATGGCCGGGCTCGTCCGGGCCAATGGGGAAGCCGGCCTCCTCCGGCAAGACGAGCGCCGGCGTGCCCGGCCCCCACGCGTAGATGAGCTTCCAGTTGATGTTGACGAAGTCGCAGGGCTCTCCCTGCGCGCTCACGGGGGTCGGAGACTGCAAGAGGAGGATGTGATGCAGGATCTTCTCGTTGTCGATCACAGGCCCGATCGCCGTGATGTGGCGCGCGAGGTCGCTCGGCGCTTCGACGCCGAAACACACGTATTCGTCGAGGCTCGTCGCCGGCATCTCGTAAGGCGCGGCCGGCTTGAGCACGACGTCCGGCGTGCAGGGCAGGTCGTAGCCACCACCTTGGCCTCCGCCTCCGTCGCCGCCGCACGTCTCGGTGCTCTCCGGGAGGCCCGCCTGGACGTAGGCGTTCAGAACGGATTTGTCAGCGTCGGACAAGGGGAGGCTGGGCGGCGGCGGCATGGGTGAGTCCGCGCTCGAGATTCGCTGGAGGATGGCTTCGCCGACGGTGGCGACCGTCCCCTTCGCGGTGCCCGCAGGCGCCGCGAGCAGGTCGCCGCGATCCACGAGAGGCATGGGCGCGCCGAACTTCGGCGGGTCGGAGTGACAGGAGGCGCAGCTCGACTGCAGGATGCTCGCGACCTCACAAGGCAGCCCGGCGCTCGGTTCCCCTCCCCCCTGGCTCGTGGTGCCCGCGCCGGCTCCGCCACCTCCGGTGCCGCCGTCGTCGCTGCACGCGACGAGGAAAACGGAGAGAGCGAGCGGGGACCAAACAAGCGACCGGCGAAACATCCCCGACAGGATAGAGGATCCGCTTGCCGCCTCGCCGCGGCTTCGCGCTTCGCCGCCGGGTGATGGACAGACGATCCACCCACATCGACGCCATGTGCTCACCTCCCCCCCCTAGGGATGGCCAAATTTCCCGTGAATCTCGCGGTCCGACATCTGGCCCGATGTGTGCTTGGGGCGAGCACCATGCGATTGCTCACCTGGACTCGCTCGCTTCTCGCCGCCTCCTTCCTCTCCCTCGCCGCGTTCGGCTGCGAGGAGCCCACGTCCGACGAGAGCAACATCACCGACGTTCCGCAGACGGACGTCGAGCGTCAGTCGATCGGCAACTGCTGGCTCTACGCGACCGCCTCCTGGGCGGAGTCGCTCCACCTCTCGGCGACCGGTGAGAAGTTCGACATCTCGCAGTCGTATTGGACGTACTGGCACTGGTACGACGAAATCACGAAGTACCGCGGCAGCGAGATCGAGACCGGCGGCAGCGAGTCGGTCAGCTTCGACATCATCCGCCGCCGCGGCATCATGGCCGAAGCGGACTTCATCCCGGAGGACTCGATCAGCGAGATGTCGTCGCGGCAGTCCTCGGCCCTCGCGAAGATGAACGAGGAGCTGAAGAGCGGTCGCCTGAAGACCTCGAAGGCGCGCGGCAACCACAAGCTCGTTCGCCAGGTCCTCAACGATGCGTGGGGGCTGTCGTCGGACGTGAAGGCCCAGCTCGACAAGGCGTTCGGCACCACCGGCAAGAAGACCTTCGTCAGCACCGCCAGCGCATCCGGCACCAAGATCATCGAGGCGAGCGACTTCGCCGTTCGTTACACCGAGCGCGTCACCGATCCGAGCGTCGGCACCCTGAAGGACACCTCGCTCGCGAACGCGGTCGACGAGTGGAGCACGGACTATTACCCCTGGGACAAGGGCTCGCGCCGCAACTACCAGATCCGGCTGCAGAAGGCGCTCCACGATCGCCAGCCCGTCATCATCACCTGGTCGGTCGACTTCAACGCGATGGAGGGCGGCACCGGCCCGCTCCAGGGCAGCTTCAACCTCGACACGCTGACGAAGGCCGGCGCCCCTGGCCGTCAGGGCGGTCACATGACGGTCCTCGAAGACTACGAGGTCACCACCAAGAAGTTCGGCGTCCTCAAGGCCGGCGTGACGCTCGACCCGACCAAGGCGGCGGACAAGGCGAAGCTCGACGCGGCGTTGCTCCCCGACAGCACGATCAAGTTCTGGCGCATCAAGAACTCCTGGGGCGCCTTCCGTGACGACCGCGCCAGCGCGCCCGGCTTCCCCGGCTACCACGACCTCTACCAGACCTACCTCGACGGCCCGATCACCTGGTGCCCGGAGGTCGAGGGCGCCAAGGACGCGGAGAACTGCACCGGCTCGACCGAGCCGTTCGAGAACGTCGTCCTCCCGCCTGGCTACGACTCCCTGTGATGCCGAACGTGCTTCCTTGCGCTTGCCGCTTGGCTTGAAATCGTCGAGTCCATAGTGCTCGAGGGGCGAGTGGTCTAAAACTGCTCGCCCCTCTCCCTTTTTTGTCCGCCCATGCCCGACACAGAGCCCCTCGACCCCGAGATCTTCGGCCCCGAGTCTCCGTGCTTCGGGTGCAGCCCATCCCATCCGATCGGGTTTCACCTGAAGTTCTCTCGTGAAGGGGAGCTCGTGACGACACGTTTCCTCCCGGACGAGCGGCTCCAGGGGCCCCCCGGGGTGATGCACGGTGGCCTCGTGACGACCCTGGCCGACGAGATCGCGGCCTGGACCGTCATCGGGCAGAAGTCCCGATTCGGCTTCACCGCGGCCATCAACGCGAAGCTGCACCGGCCGATCCGCATCGGCACCGAGGTCGCCGGGCGCGGGAGAGTCGCCAAGGAGACACCTCGTGTCCTGACGATCGAGGTGACGCTGGCCCAGCTCGACGAGCGGGCGTTCACCGGGGAGTTCACGTTCGTCTTGCTCGATCAGGCCGGCGCCGAGCGTCTGCTCGGCGGTCCGTTGCCGGAGGCTTGGGCCCGATTCGCGAGAGGAGCTGGCTGAGTGGCGGGAACCGGAAAAAAAAGCACGAGTCGAACGGCGCCCAGAAGCGAGCCCACGAAGGCGACGCCCGCCGCCGATCTGACCCCCGTCGTGGGCAGGAACCTGAAGCGATTCCGGTCCGAGCGGGGCCTGTCCCTCGAGGCGCTCGCGCGGGCGTCGGGCGTGAGCCGGGCGATGCTCGGGCAGATCGAGCTCGGTCAAAGCACGCCGACGATCAACGTCGTCTGGAAGATCGCGCGGGCGCTCGACGTGCCCTTCTCGGCGCTGATCTCGAGCGACGCCGCGCCGGCCGCGTGGTTCCTGCCGCGGTCCAAGGCGCGGGTGCTCTCGTCCCAGAACGGGGCGTTCGTCTCCCGTGCCCTCTTCCCGATGGATCGGCCCCGCAACGTGGAGTTCTACGAGCTCGCGCTGTCGCCGGGCGGACGTGAGGACGCCGATCCACACCCGCCCGGCACGACCGAGAACCTCGTCGTCTCCGAAGGCCGCCTCGCCCTCGAGATCGACGGCGATCGTCGCTTGCTGGAGCCAGGGGACGCGGTGTTCTTCGAGGCCGACGTCCCCCACGCGTACGTGAACGTGGATCAGGAGAAGCGGACGGTGATGTTCCTGGTCATGACCTACCCCCAGAAGGTCTGAGCCGGTCGCTCGCATCGGCTCCGCGCCGCGGTGCGGTTCAGGCTTGCGCAGTGGGCGCGCGTCTGTGAGCCTCGAGGCTCTGAGCGGCGCAAGCGGCCGCAAGCGGGGTGGCGTGAGCTTCGATTGGTACGCATTTGCCGCCGAGTGTTCGGTGCCCATCCTGGCCGTACGCGACGATGGCTCGCTCCCGTTCGTGAACCGCGCCGCGGCGAAGGCCGTCGGCAAGGGCCTCGCGGCCATCGAGGACGGCGGCATCCAGGCCCTCTTGCCCCGTCACCTCTGGCCCGAGAGCGGCGCGTGGCTCGCGCACCTCGACGAGCTGTCGCGTGGCGAGAGCCGAACGGTCGTCGTTCGGAGCGGAGGGGAGGAGCTCGAGGTCGATTGGGTCGTCTTCCCGGGCCACGACTCCACGGGGCGCGACCTCTACGTGATCGCCTTCGATCCGCGCCCCCGTCCGACGGTCGACCCGACGACGCCGCGCCCCGCGGAGCTCGCGGCCGTCTTCGAGCACGCCCCCCTCGCGGTCTTCCGGACCGACAAGAGCGGTGTCATCACCGCATGCAATGACAGATTCGTCACCTTATTGGGGTCGACGCGAGCGCAGCTCATCGGGCTGAACACGACGACGCTGCCGAACCGATCGATGGTGGAGACCATCACGGAAGCGCTCGCAGGCCGGCGCGCGACGTTCTCGGGTGAATACGTCTCGGTCACCGGAAACCGCAGGGTCTTCGTCCGCGTCGTCTGCGAGCCCATCCGCGGGGGCGACGCCGACGGATGTATGGGGTTGGTCGAAGACATGACGGAGCAGAGGCGCGCGGAGGAGAACGCGAGGCGCGCGGAGCGGCTCGCTTCGCTGGGGAGGCTCGCCGCTGGCGTCGTCCACGAGGTGCAGAACCCGCTGTCGTTCGTGAGCGCGAGCCTGGATCTCGCGCTGAGGCAGCTCGACTCCGTGAGCGATCCCGCGCGGAGCGAGCTCCGCTCGGCGCTGAAAAACGCCCAGGAGGGGACCGCGCGCGTCGCGGCCATCGTGCGCGAGCTCAAGATGTTCTCTCGCGGCGACGAGGCTCGGCGAGGCCCGGCAGACGTGCTCGCGGCGATCGACGCCGCGCTCCTGCTCGTCCGCGATCAGCTCGACGAACGGGCGCGCCTCGAGCTCGATCTCTGCTCGACGCCGCCCGTCTCGGCCTCGGAGCCCCGGCTCATCCAGCTCTTCGCCAACCTCCTCTTGAACGCCGCACAAGCGATCGGCCCGGGCGCGAAGGCCGACAACGCCGTGCGGGTCACGACCCGCCTGGAGGCCGATCGCGTCCGCATCGAGATCGAGGACAGCGGTCCGGGCATACCGCAGGCGGACGTGGAGCGCGTGTTCGAGCCCTTCTGGACGAGCGACAGGACACGTATGGGCCTCGGCCTCTCGACCTGTCACGGCATCGTGACCGCGGCGGGCGGAGAGATCTTCGTGGATCAGACGCGGCCGGCGGGCAGCCGCGGAGCGCGACTCGTGGTGCTGCTACCCACCGAGCAAGCGCGCCCCGACGCGAGGATCACGCCGCGTCCCGCCGCGGTCGTGTCGAGCGCGAGCGGTGCTCGAGGTCGCGTCCTGATCGTGGACGACGAAGAGCGGCTGGCGACGACGCTCAAGCTGGCGCTCTCGGTCAACCACGACGTCGACGTCGCGATCCGCGGACAGACGGCGGTCGACCGCCTCCTGAGCGACGAGGTGGACTACGACGTCATCCTCTGCGACCTGATGCTCCCGGACATCTCGGGGGTCGACGTCTACCTCGAGGCGACGCGCAAGAAGCCCGCGCTGGCGCCGCGCTTCGTGTTCCTCACGGGCGGCGCCTTCCAGGACCGCGCCCGCGACTTCCTCCAGTCGATCCCCAACGCGCGCCTCGACAAACCGTTCGAGCTGCGCGCGCTCGAGGAGCTCATTGCGGAGCGGGTGGCTCGAGCCCGAGCCGCGAGCTGATGCGTCCAGCGACGGCCTCCGCCGACACGACCGCGGCGTCGATCCCGGCGCCGTGGAAATGGGACCCGGCGAGGAAGATGCCGTGTGGCTCGAGCGCCGTCTCCGCGCGGGCCACCGCCTCGCGGTACCCCTCGTCGTAGACGGGCAGCGCGTTCGGCCACATGGACGCCCACGCGCGGCGCGGCGGGCCGGAGAGGTGGAGCGGCCCGGAGACCGAGGCGACGGCGAGGTCGATCCAGCCCGGGATGTCGCGCCCCGCCAGATCTTCTTCCGTCGGCCGGAAGAAGGCTCTGAGCAGGACAGTACCGTCAGGAACAGGGCGATTGAACTTGAGTGTGACGAAGCTGCAGGCGCGGAACCCGCTCGTCTGCGCGCGGGCGGGCACGATGAAGCCGCTGCCGTTCAACGGACGACCGAGCTGGCTCGCGTCGTAGAGGAGCGTCGCCGACGCGTTGGAGAGGAGCGCGCCCTGCCCGAGCCCGGCCGCGGCCCCGCCAGCGGCGTCCGCGACGAGCTCAGTCGCGCGCGACGCGGGGGTCGCCACCACCACCGCGGCGGCGGTGAGCTGAGCGCCCGAGCCGAGCTCGACCACCACGCCTTCCGAGGAGGGCGAGAGCCTCCGCACCTCGTCATGACGTCGCGACACGCGGCCGTCGATCGCGGCGCTGAGCGTCTCGATCAGCTGGCCCATGCCGAGCCGCATCGAACGAATCCCTCGACCGAGCTCCTCCCGCGGCACCTGGAAGCCGAGGATCTTGGCGGCCTCGCCGGGCGCGAGCTCGACCAGCTCCGAGCCTTCGAGCGCGTAGGTGAGCGTCGTGGCCTGATCGATCAGCTCCGACTCGATCCCGAGATCGCGGCAGAGGCGCGGCACGCTCTCGCTGCGGGCGACGAACCCCTCGGCCCCCAGCTCGACGACGACCCCGGCCTCGCGGACGGTGTGGATCTGACCGCCGGTGCGCGCGTCGCGCTCGACGAGCACCACGGCCACCCCGCGCGCGGCGAGGCGGTAGGCGACGACCAGCCCGGTGAGCCCCGCGCCGACGACGACGACGCGAGGAGCCTCGGACGAGGACGGGGCGGTCAAGCGGTCAACCGAGCCTTTCGAGCCAACCCTTGAACTCGCGGTCGACGTGGATCAGCCCGCGAGCCTTCTGGATGACGCCGCTCGCGCCCCACTCGATCGCCTTGCCGTCGAGCGCCGCCGCCGAGAGGGCGGAGACGAGCACGACCGGAGCGCCGCCGAACGCGGGCAGCGACCGGAGCGCGTGCACGAAGCGAGGGCCATCCATTCCGGGGATGAGGACGTCCAGGAAGGCGACGATCGGCTGCGGGCTCGGGTCGAGCATCGAGACGAGGCCGAGCGCCTGGCTCGGCGTCTGAGCGGCGAGGATCTCCACGCCTGGGACCTTGGCGAGGAGTCGCTCGAACGTGCGCAGCGAGGCGTCGTCGTCGTCGACGACGAGGGCGAAGCGGCGCAGCGAGCTCTCGGTGCCGGAGCGTGACGACGCGGGGCCAGCCGCCGGCATGACCCCCGAGCGGCCCGCGCCACCCGACGAGAAGGGCTGGCTCGGCGGCCCGAAGCGATGAGACAGCGGGTTACCCATGGCGCGTTTGGTTTACGACGAGCGCTCGGCCCCGACAAGAGCCCAAGCTCTTGGAATCATTCAGCGACACTGAATCTCGTCGCGGAAGACGGCGCACTGCTGCTTGCAGTCCTGCTTCTTCGCGTACTTCCCGTCCTTGCACTCGAGGAAGGCTTTTTTGTCCATCGAGCAGGCGATAGACCCGTTCATGCAGACGTCACCGACGTCCGAGAGGGTGTTGTCGCAATCGACCTTCTTCCCCTGCAGGCGACAGCCGTGTTGGCCTTTGCAGAGGCTCGCCACGACCATCTTCTTGTCCTTGCAGACGAGCATCTTCGTCTTGTCCGGCGTGCAGGAGTAGGTGTCCGCCTCCTCGCAATCGGCGCCTTCTTTGTCGATGCCACCCGTGCACGTGACGCCCTTGGCGTTGTTCACGCAGCCGTGCACGCCCGAGCACTCCATCTGCACCGACCACTTGTGGTCCTTGCAGACGAGCATCTGCTTCTTGTCCGTCGAGCACGTCGGCTCGTCCTCCTTCTCACAGGCCTCGCCCGCCTCGGCCTTGTCGTGTGCACACGTCACGTCCCCCGTCCCGATCGGCAGCCCCGGCTTCATGCAGCCGGTGGTGCCGCGGCACTCGACCTCCTTGATCTCGCCGTCGACGCAGAGCAGCGCGGTGTCGCCGTCCAGGCAGGCGCCTTGGGTGCCGGTGCATTTGCTGCCTGCCTTCGGCTTGCAGGCCGAGACGCTGACGGCGGACAGGACGGTGAAGACGGAGAGGGCGGCGGCGGCTCGGAGGGCTCGCATGGTGGCCGGAGGATACGGAGCGCGCGCGCGACGAAAAGGGCCAAACACGCCCGCCCGGGCGGGGCGCGGTAGGATTGCCGCCCAGCATGACGAAGACGACCCTGACGGACGAGCTCGTCTCCCCCATCGTCGCGAAGCTCCGGGCAGAGAACGAAGCGTTCTCCCGCGCCTTCCCCGGCGAGCCGGTGGACCGGCAGCCCGTGCACACGGTCTACGGCGGCGCCCACCTGTTCCGCCACGATCTCCCGGCCAAGCTCGGCGCCCTCGCCCGCCGGTCGCTCGACGAATACGCCCCCGACGCTGCGACGTTCGCCGAGGCGCTCCGGCTGCCCGGCGACGCGGCCTTCGCGCGAACGGTCTGGGAGCGTGTGCTCGCCAAGCTCGACCGCGAGCCCGTCGAGGACCTCCGGGCCGACTTCGAGGACGGCTTCGGTGATCGCCCGGACGCCGAAGAAGACGAGGCGGCGGTGCGCGCCGCGACCGAGATCGCGCTCGGGGTCCGGAAGGGCACGCTCAGCCCCTTCTTCGGGGTTCGCATCAAGTCGCTGTCCGAAGAGACGCGCGCGCGCGCCGTGCGCACCCTCGATCTGGTCGTGACCACGCTGGCGGCGGAGCTCGGCGCGATCCCGGAGGGCTTTCGCGTCACCCTGCCGAAGGTGGCCATCGCCGAGCACGTGCGCGCGCTCGTGAGCCTGCTCGAGCTGCTCGAGCGTGGGCTCGGCCTGGCGCCGGGCTCGCTGCGCGTCGAGCTGATGATGGAGACGCCGCAGTCGCTCGTCGACGAGTCGGGCACCCTCGCGCTCCGGGGCCTCGTGACCGCGGCGCAGGGCCGCTGCGTGGGGGTGCACTTCGGGAGCTACGACTACACCGCCGCCTGCAACGTCACCGCCGCACATCAGAGCATGACACATCCGTCGTGCTCCTTCGCTCGGCACCTGATGCAGGTCTCGCTCTCGCGAACCGGCGTCGTCCTCTCCGACGGCGCGACGAACGTGATGCCGGTCCCTCTCCACCGCGCGAAGGCGGGCGACTCCCTCACGGACCGCGAGCGACGCGAGAACCGAGACAGCGTGCACACGGCCTGGCGCCTCCATTACGACAACGTCCAGGACTCGCTGCGGCGCGGCTTCTACCAGGGCTGGGATCTCCACCCTGCGCAGCTGCCGGCGCGTTACGCGGCCGTCCACGCCTTCTTCCTCTCGGGTGTCGACGCGGCCGCGGCCCGGCTGAAGAACTTCGTCGAGAGGGCCGCGCAAGCCACGCTCGTCGGCCACGTGTTCGACGACGCGGCGACCGGGCAGGGGCTCCTGAACTTCTTCTCTCGCGCCGCCTCCTGCGGAGCGCTGACCGAAGACCAGGTACGCGAGCGGACGGGCCTCACCCAGGAGGAGGTGAGGCTGCGGAGCTTCGCGAGGATCCTCGAGCAGCGGGCGCGATATACATGACAGATCCGTCAGGACGGACCCGTCAGGAATGCCGCGCCGGGGTGCCGCGCGTCGTCAGGGGAACTCGAGGAACACCGTCGCCACGCCCATCGAGGCGCCGGCGGGCGCGAGCCCCGCCTGCGACTGCTGGGGCGGTTCGTAGGTGAGGCCCGTGACGCTCGGGTCGGCGCCCGAATACGCGATGATCAGGGCGTGCCCCCCGGCGCCGTTGCCGCCGGAGCCCCCGGCTCCGCCGACGCCGCCGTCCCCGCCCTTGCAGCCCTTGGCGCTCGGGAAGGCGCACTGAAGGCCGTTGCAGCCGCCCACAGCGCCGAGCCCCGGGAGACCACCCGCGCCGCCCAGACCACCGAGCGCGCCGTCGCCGCCTTTGCCGACCGTGGCGGTGACGCCGACGAACTCGAGATCGACGTCGAGCGCGACGATCGCGATCGACGATCCGCCGCCGCTGCCAGCCGTTCCCTTCGTTCCGGCGCACCCGCCGCTCCCGCCGCCGCCGCCGCCAGCCGAGGGGTTGGTCTTGGCGCCGCCGCCGCCGCCACCCTTGCCGTGAGCTCCGTCCGCGCCGTCCGTCCCGTTCTGCGCCGTGAAGCCGTTCTCGTCGATGGTTCCGATTCCCACACCGTGCAATCCGGCCGCGCCATCCGCACCGATCACCCCGTTCGCACCTCCGGTGCAGTCGGTCGCGCCGTTTGTCCCCGCGACGCCGCCACCCATGGCGGCGCCGGGCTCTCCGTCTTGTGCGAGCTCCGCCGTGCAGTCCCCGTTGCAGACGATCTTCGCGCCGTCCCCTCCGCTGAAGCCGGCGGCGCAGACCGTGACGCCGCCGTCACCCCCGGGCACCTCGGCGGCGCTGTTGCCGGTCGACCCCGGCGTCCCGTCGGCGCCGGCGACGCCAGCGACGCCGGCATCGCCGGGCGCGCCGTCACCCACGACGATCGAGCCCCGCTCCACGCGGAGCGCGCCGCCGTCGGCGAGGATCGCCACCGACGAGCCGCCCGGGATCGTCGCGGACTGCGCCTCGATGTCGAAGCCGCTGACCACGATGGGGAACGCCGCGCCCTGCGTCCTCAGTGGGATCTCGTCGGGGCCCGCGGTCCAGGGCGTGCGCCCGTCGAGCGACCACGACCAGCCGGCCTCGCAGTCGAAGCCGCCGTAGAGCTCCACCCCCGCGGGGATGGTGGCCGACTCGACGAGCTCCTCGCTGCAGACGTAGACCCGGAACGAGTCGATCGTCACGCGCGCCACGGCCTCGGAGAGCGTTCGGCACGGCGAGGACTGCGAGCAGTCGCCGCCGGCAGGCGCGCTCGGCTGGACGAAGAGCCCACACGTCGCGTCCACCGGGAGGCCCTCGTCCGGCGTGCAGCTCGACGTGGGGCCTGTCGAGGTGGTCGCGGCCGTCGTCGACGAGGTCGTGCTCGCCGTCGTGGTCGCGCCGCTGGTCGTCGTCGTGGGCCCGGTGCCCGATTCACCCCCGGTCCCCTCGTCGTTTCCTTCGGCGCAGCCCGAAGCAGAAAGAGCGATGACGGGAGACGCCGCGAGCCACACCCCGAGAAGGAAAGAAGATCGAGCCATCGTCCGACAGTCTAGCAGGACGGACGGGCCGCGAGAGCAGGCGCAGAAATCCGGCGCTGGCGGGCCGTTTCGGCCGGGTTCCGTCGTATGCTCCCCGCCCGATGTTCGACCATGCGAACGAGCTCCTCCACCTGCTCGCCCGATGGGTCCACCTCATCGCCGGCATCATGTGGATCGGGAACTCGATGCTCTTCAACTGGCTCGACCGCAACCTGGAGAAGCCTCCGGGCTCGAAGCCGGGCCTCGTCGGCGAGATCTGGATGGTGCACTCCGGCGGCTTCTACCAGGTCGAGAAGAAGTTCCTCGCGCCAGCGCAGCTCCCGAAGACCCTCCACTGGTTCAAGTGGCAAAACGGGATCACCTGGCTGAGCGGCATCTCGCTCCTGGTGCTCATCTATTACATGGGCGCGGCCGCCATGATGGTCGACCCGGACGTCTCGGCGATCACGCCGCAGACGGCCGTCCTCATCGGCGCCGCGTCGCTCCCCCTCGCCTTCCTCGCCTACGATCTCGTCTGGCGCACCGCGATAGGCAAGAGCCCGGGACTCGCGACGGTGCTGACCTTCGCCATCCTCCTCGGCGCGTCGGCGGTCTACTTCCGGTTCTTCAGCGGCCGGGCGGCCTACATGCACGTGGGCGTCCTGATCGGCACGCTGATGACAGGCAACGTCTGGTTCGTCATCCTGCCCTCCCAGCGCGAGCTCATCGCCGCCACCAAAGAGGGACGCGAGCAAGACCCGGCGATCGGCTATCAGGCGAAACAACGCTCCGTCCACAACAACTACTTCACGTTCCCGCTCCTCTTCATCATGCTGAGCGGGCATTTCCCTTCGACCTACGGCCACCCGCAGAGCTGGATCATCCTGCTCGTCCTCGCGGCGGGCAGCGCGTTCGTGAGGCTGGGGATGAACATGCGCTTCACGCAGCCGATGTGGCTGTGGCCGACCGGCTTCGCCGCGCTCGGCACGCTGGCTTTGGTGCTCGTGCTCGTCGGCGACAAGGCGCTGCTCTCGAAGGAGGCGGGGCGCGCGACGCCGGTCGCCTTCACCGAGGTCGCCGAGGTCATGCACACGCGCTGCACGCCCTGCCATTCCAGCACGCCGACGGACGCGACCTACAAGGCCGCGCCCAACGGCGTGATGTTCGACACCCCCGAGCAGATCATCACGATGGCCCAGAAGATCGAGGAGCGCGCGGTGAAGACCAAGAGCATGCCGCTCGCGAACGTGACGAAGATGACGGACGCCGAACGAGAGACGCTCCGCGCGTGGATCGCGCAGGGCGCGAAGGGGCCCTGATGGAACGCGTCTTTCGCTCGACCCGCGTGGTCCTCCCGGATGGCACGCGCGCCGCGACGATTCACACGAGGGCGGGCACGATCACGAAGGTCTCCGCCCACGACGACGTGCCCGAGGGGTGCCCGGTCGTGGACGCGGGGTCCGCCGCGATCTTGCCGGGCCTCGTCGACACCCACGTACACGTCAACGAGCCGGGCAGGACCGAGTGGGAAGGCTTCGAGACCGCCACGCTCGCGGCGGCGGCCGGCGGCATCACGACGATCGTGGACATGCCGCTCAACAGCATTCCTCCTGCCACCTCGCCGCGCGGCGTCGCGGAGAAGGCCGCGCTGACCGAGGGCCGCGTGCGGATCGACGTCGGCCTCTGGGGCGGCGCCATTCCGGAGAACACGAGCGGCCGCTCGACCGGCCTCCGGGAGCTCGTCGCCGAGGGCGTCCGCGGCTTCAAGTGTTTCCTCGTTCCGTCGGGCGTGGACGAGTTCCCGTTCGTCTCCACGCCGGACGTCGAGGCGGCGCTCGAGCAGCTCCGCGGGACCGGCATCCCGCTCATGGTGCACGCGGAGATCGCCGAGCCCATCGACGAGGCGACGGCGGCGCTCGCCGCCGCGTCCGCCGATCCGCGCCGGTACGAGACCTACCTGCGATCGCGCCCACCCTCGGCGGAGGATCGCGCGGTGGCGCTCCTCTATGGCCTCGCGAAGAAGACGGGCGTCGCCATCCACGTGGTCCACCTCTCGTCCGCCGGCGCGCTCGAGACGATCGCCCGCGCGAAAGACGAAGGCGTGCCGCTCACCGCCGAGACCGCACCTCACTACTTGCACTTCGTCGCCGAGTCGGTCCCCGACGGCGCGACCTGGTTCAAATGCGCGCCGCCCATCCGCGAGCGCGCGAACCGCGAGCGGCTCTGGGAGGCGGTGAGGAGCGGGCTCATCGAGATGATCGTGTCCGACCACTCGCCGTGTATCCCCTCCCTGAAGCGGACGGAGGAAGGAGACTTCCTCGCGGCGTGGGGAGGGATCGCCGGGCTGCAGCTGAGCCTCGGCGCGGTCTGGACCGAGGCGAAGGCGCGTGGCTTCTCCCTCGACGACGTCGCCCGATGGATGAGCGCAGCGCCCGCGAGGCACGCCGGGCTCGCCGGCAAGAAGGGCGCGATCCGCGCGGGCGCGGACGCCGACCTCGTCTTCTTCGATCCGGAGGGACAGACCGTCGTCGACGCGGCCCACGTCTTCCACAGGAACAAGCTCACCCCTTACGACGGCGAGACGCTCGCCGGCTCGGTCCTCGCCACGTGGGTGCGAGGCGAGCGCGTGCACGGTTTGGGAGAGCCACCCCCGCCGCCGAGCGGGCGCTGGCTCCGAGGAGGCATGGCGTGACGTTCACCGATCGATTCGATCTCGCTTCGCTCCGGCTCGGCGCGAGCGTCCTCTGGGCGACCGACGACTTCTTCGCCGAGAAAGAGAACCTGCTCTCGCGACACGACGCGGAGTGGCGCGAGCACGCCTACACCGATCGCGGCAAATGGATGGACGGCTGGGAGAGCCGCCGCAAGCGCCACCCCGACGGCACGGCGGACACGTCGCTCCACCCCGACTTCTCGGACGCCTGCATCGTGCGCCTCGGCCTGCCCGGGATCATCCGCGGGGTCTGCGTGGACACGAGCTGGTTTCGCGGCAACTTCCCCGAGGCGTGTGAGATCCTCGGGTGCGCCGCCCCCATCGACGCGCCGCTCGAGGTCTTGCTCGATCCGGCGACGGTGTGGACGCCGGTGCTCGATCGCGCGGCGCTGCAAGGCAACTCGAAGAACCTGTTCGCCGTCGACTGCCCCTTCGCCTTCACCCACGTGAAGCTCGTCATCTACCCCGACGGCGGTGTGGCGCGGCTCCGCGTCTATGGGGACGTCGTGCCGGATTGGCGTCGCATGGGTCACGCGCGCGGCGAGATCGATCTGGCCGCCGCCGAGAGCGGCGGCGACGTGATCGCTTGCAGCGACATGTTCTTCGGCGAGCGGCGCAACCTCATCATGCCCGGGCGGGCCGTGAACATGAGCGACGGCTGGGAGACGCGGCGGCGCCGTGGGCCCGGCCACGACTGGGCGATCCTCCGGCTGGCTGCGCCCGGCGAGATCAGCCGGCTCGAGATCGACACGAACCATTTCAAGGGGAACTTCCCGGACACCTGCTCCGTCGAGGCGTGCTCCGCGCCGGGCGCCGTGGTGGCCGATCTGAAGGACACCACCTGGCGCGAGCTCTTGCCTCGCACGCGGCTGCAGGCCCACACTCGCCATTATTTCGAGCCCGAGCTCGCCCGCCTCGGCTCGGTGACCCACGTGCGGCTCAACGTCTACCCTGACGGAGGTGTCAGCAGGCTCCGCGTCTGGGGCACGCTGGACGACGCCGCGCGGACGGCGCTCGGGGTCACGCGCCTCGACACGTTGCCGGTCGATCGAGCCGAGGCCGAGCTCAAGGCCTGCTGCGCCTCCAAGCGCTGGCTCGCGGCCATGCTCGAGGCGAGGCCCTTCGGCACGGTGGAGCGGGTCTACGCCGCCTCGGATCGCGCGTGGGCGTCCACCGGCCCGGAGGACTGGCACGAGGCGTTCCGCGCGCACCCGCGGATCGGCGACCGAAAGGGCGCCACACACGGTTGGTCGGCCCAGGAACAGGCCGGGATGGGCGCCGCGTCGGAGGAGCTCCAACACGCGATGGCGGCCGCGAACCGTGCCTACGAGGAGCGCTTCGGCTTCCTCTACATCGTCTGCGCCACGGGGAAGTCGGCGGACGAGCTCCTCACCATCATCCGGGAGCGCCTCGACAACCCGCCGGAGCGCGAGCTCGAGGTCGCCGCCTCCGAGCTCCACCGGATCACGACGATTCGACTGGCCAAGCTGCTCACGCCCTGAGCGCGAAGCGAAAGCGGGAATCTTTGTAACGGGAGCTGTCGGTCCGGCGTCCGTCCGTTCGACGCAGCATCGACCCCCGTTCGAGGAGACCTCATGAACGCGCTCGCCTCCCTCCCGGCCATCCAGCCCTACGTCGTCTCGGTCCTCGTCCTCGGCCTCAACCTGGTCGGCCTCGCCAACGCGACCGCGGTGACCCGCGGGCAGGCGGCGGAGGTCATCAACCCCGAGGACATGGCTCTGAACAAAAAGGCCTCGGTGGTCTACGACGCCGGCAACGACAAGACCGCGCGCTACCGCCGCGCGCATCGGAACGCCCTGGAGAACACGCCCGTCTTCATGACCACGGCGCTCGTGCTCACCCTGATGGGCGTGTCGGCCACACTCGGGGCCGCGCTGTTCTACCCGTACGCGGCGCTCCGCATCGTGCACAGCGTCTGTTACATCCGGGGCATCCAGCCACTGCGGACGCTCTCCTTCGTCGTCGCGCTCCTCATCCAGGTGGGCGTGCTCGGGCTCATCGGGTACATGACCTTCGCAAGCTGACGAAGGGGAAGCCGCGCGCGATCGAGCCGCGCGCACCTTGCGGTCGGCGGGCAACGCTCCGACAATTCCGAGTGGTCACGCCATGAGCCCCATCACGACGCACGTCCTCGATACATCGGTCGGCCGCCCGGCGGGCGGGGTCCACATCATCCTCGAGCACCGGAACGCGGAGGGCTCCTTCGCCGAGATCGGGCGCGGGGTGACCGACACCGACGGGCGCTTGAAGACGCTCCTGCCCGACGCCGCCTCACTCGAGCCCGGCCTGTACCGGCTCACCTTCGAGACGGGCGGGTACTACGCCGAGCGGGGGGTGGAGGGCTTCTATCCCGAGGTCGTGATCGTGTTCGAGGTGCGCGACGGGCGCGAGCACTACCACGTGCCGCTGCTTCTCACCCCGTGGGGCTACTCGACCTACCGCGGGAGCTGAGGCCCGCCCGCGGCTGCCGGCTCCGCGAAGGACGGCCGCCGGACCGGCATGCTCGGCGTGGTAGGCTTGGCGGTTGCCATGGCCGTGGACCAAACGACCCCCGACCCGTATCCGCTCATCGGGCACATCGTCGAGGGCAAGTACGAGATCCAGCAGATCCTGGGCTCCGGGGCCATGGGCCGCGTCGTCCGCGCGCACCACGTGCTCCGGAAGATCCCCGTGGCGTTGAAGTTCGTGAGCCCGGCGCTCCTCGGACACCGCGACGTGGTCGAGCGGTTCTTGAACGAGGGCGTCGCCTCCTCGAAGATCGACAGCGAGCACGTCGTGAAGGTCTACGACGTCAGCACGCTCCCCAACGGCCTTCCGTACATGGTCATGGAGCTGCTCGAGGGCCAGGACCTGAGCCGGCTGCTCCGCCGAGAGGGGCGGCCGTTTCTCGACGATCCGGCCCGGGCCGTCCACTTCATCCTCCAGATCCTGCGCGGCCTGCAGGCGGCCCACCGCGTGGGCATCGTCCATCGCGACATGAAGCCGGCCAACTGCTTCGTCATCCAGAAGGACGGCGAGCCCGACTTCATCAAGATCGTCGACTTCGGGATCAGCAAGGTCCGCGCGGACGGCGGGCTCGAGCTCACGCAGGCGACGTCCGCGCTCGGCACGCCCCTCTACATGTCCCTGGAGCAGGCGAAGAGCGCGAGGGACGTGGACGCCCGCACCGACCTCTACTCCACGGCCGTCATCCTCTACGAGCTCCTCGCGGGCTCTCCGCCGTTTGTCCCCGACTCGGACTCGCTCATGGAGCTCTTCAGCATGCTCATGAACGAGGATCCCAAGCCGCTCGATCAGATCCGGAACGATCTTCCGCACGGGCTCTACGACGTCATCCTCAAGGGGCTCGCGAAGGATCGCGAGAAGCGCTTCCAGACGGCAGAGGACATGGCCGAGGCGCTGGCGCCCTTCGCCGATCACCGGAGCGATCACGTCGTCTCGCGCCTGCTCCGGACGGCGCCGCTCGCGCCGCTGCGCTCTCGCCCGCCTCCGTCGATCAGCGAGGCGCCGAGCGTGCGGATCCACACCGACACGGTGCTGATGACCGGCGCGCCGTCGGGCGCCATCACGCGAGGCGCGCTCCCGGTCACGGCGAGGCAGGAGTCGTCCCACGAGGTGAGCACGGGTCAGGCCGTGGCCCAATCGCAGCGGACCATCCTCGAGGAGCGGCGCGGGACGCCTCTCGTCTTCGCGATCGCGGTGGTGGCCGTCGCGGCGGTCGCGGCAGCGGCCTGGGCGCTCGGCAGCATGTCGTCGAAGCAGGCGCAGGAGCCGGTCGTGACGACCGGGCCCGCCGCGTCACCGAGCAGCACCCCTGTCGCCCCCGCCCCCTCCCCGTCGCCTCCTCCCTCCGCCGCGCCCAGCGCCACCGCGCCGCCCCCCACCTCTGCTAGCGTCAGCGCCAGCGTCCTGCCCAAGGCGCCGCAGCCCGCGGGGAGCGCCACCGGCAAACAGAAGCTGAACGACCTCAAGCCCGACAAGTGACCCGATGAACTTCTTCGTGCGTCTCTCCCTCGTGCTCTCGCTCATTCTGAGCCTCTTCGAGGCCACCGCTTGGGCCCAGCAGACCCCCAAGATCCGCGAGGAGCTGCCGGAGTCGCTCCGCTCGAGCTGGGACTCCGCGGGGGAGCTCTTCGACGACGCGAACTTCGAGGCGGCGCTGGTCGAGTACCAGCGCATCTACGAGGAGACGAAGAACCCGCGTGTCCTCTACAACATCGGGATTTGTTACAAGGAGCGCAAATACTACGCGCGCGCCGTGGCCGCGTGGGAGCGCCAGCTCGCCGCGAAAGACAAGCTGCCGAAGGCCGAGGCGGAGCGCGCCGAGTCGGCGCTCGAGACGGTGCGGCCGTTCGTCAGCACGCTCGAGCTCACCTCGAACCAGCCTGACGCGACCGTCTTCATCAAGGAGGTCGAGGTCGGCAAGACGCCCTTCGACGCGCCCATCGCCATCGACGCGGGCCCCAACAAGATCGTGCTCGAGAAGCCGGGGTTCGCCCGGGTGGAGCGCACCGTCGAGGTGACGAAGGGTAAGCCGATCAAGCTGACCCTCAACATGGTCCCGGCGGAGAAGACCGCCCCCGCCAAGATCGTGGTCCAGGGCGCGCCCGACGCGGTCGTCTTCATCGACGGCGTGGAGATGGGGCCGGCTCCATTCTCGGGCGAGGTGCCCACCGGCCGGCACACGTTCGAGGCCCGGAAGAAGGGCTGGGTGACCGCGCGCCAGACGAGCCAGGTCGCCTTCGCGCAGCCGCTCAAGCTGACGCTCACCCTCACGCGCGACCTGCAAGAAGGGAAGGTCCGCGTCCGCACGGGCCACCCCGACGCGACGATCAAGATCGACGGCGAGGTGAAGGGCTCCGGGACGTGGGAGGGCCTCCTCCCCGCCGGAGGCCACAAGCTCGAGGTGACGAAAGACGGCTACAAGACGCTGACCCAGGAGGTGGCGCTCGTCGCCGACCAGGAGCGCGACCTGGATCTTTCCCTCGAAGAGGACAGCTCCAACGCCTGGATCTACTGGACGGTGACCGGCGTGCTCGTGACGGCGGGCGTCGCGACGACCGCGTATTTCGTGTTCCGACCGGCCGAAGAAGCCCAGGTGACGGGCACCTTCGACCCGGGCGTGGTACCGACTCTCTTCCGCTTCTGAGGCTTACCCCATGACGACCCTGCGCTTCCTCGCCTCGACGTCGGTGCTCCTCTCGGGCGGAGCCCTCATCTCCGGTGCATGCACGACCCCCGCGACCGAGATCGTCGCCGGGATGACGACCCAGATCCAGGTCGACAAGGACCTCGCCGCAGTCGGCGTCGTCGTCCGGTACGGCGGGCAGCTCGTCTCGTGCCGGAGCTACCTGCTCGATGACGGCACTGTCACGCTCCCCAGCACGCTCGGCGTGGTCCCCCAGGACGGCCGAGAGGACGAGGTCCTCCAGCCGGTGACGGTGACCGTGGTCGGGTTCCGCACGGTCGAGCAAGGTCAGGCCTTCGACGAGACCTGCGTCGCCGAGATCCCGAAGGCAGACGCACCCGAGGTCGTCGTGATCCGCAGCCGCCGGATGCCCTACACGAAGGAGAGCATCCTCTACATGCCGATGCCCCTGCGCGAGAGCTGCACCGGCGTGGTGTGCGGCGACGAGGAGACGTGTATCGGCGGCAAATGCGAGAGCATCGACGTCGATCCGGGCTCCGTCGTCGACTACAAAGATTCGTTCGTGTTCGGGAACACGAACACCTGCTTCAGCGTCTCGCGTTGCCTGCCGGGCGGGGTCACGCAACCGGCGGTGCTCGTCGATCCGGCCACGTGCACCTTCAAGTACCCCGTCCCGCCCGGTGCGGAGCCGCCAGCGGTCGCCCCCGGGCAGCTCAACGTCGAGGTCGTCTACCACACCATGGGCACCGAGGTGCTCGACCTCGACGACAAGGAGGGCTTCGTCTTCCCGGACGAAAACGATCCGCTGACGTTCCGGCTCGCGCAGAATCTCTGCGAGTCGAACTACCAGACCGGAAAGATCGTCGGGGTCGTCGCGTCGCCGGTGTGCACGGCGAAACGTGCCCTCCAGCCCATCTGCGAAGGCGACCTGGCCGACATCCAGAGCGGCTCGCGCAGCCCCCGGGCCTCCGGCGGCGGCGCCGAGGTGGAGCTCTGCACGCTGGGCACGCCGCTGGTGCCGACCGAGAGCGCGCTCTACGTGCTCCTCGATCGGTCGAACGCGATGCGCGAGCTCTACGGCCCCGAGGGGCTCGAGTTCGCCATCAACGTGCCGCTCGAGAACCCGGTGGCGGCGCGCACCCAGATCGGCCTCTCGTTCCTGCCGGCCGGCATGTCCGCCTGCGCCTCGACGTCCATCCCTCCCGAGGTCGGGTTCGAGGACCCGCTCGTCGTGCGCAACGAAATCGCGGACCGCCTCGCGGACCCCGCGACGCTGCTGTCCGACGATCCGCAGCTCTTCTTGGACGCCGCGATGAACGGCGCTTACGGCGCGCTCGCCGCGCTCATGCCGACCGAGTCGCAGACCTTCAACCGGCGCGCCGTCGCGATCGTGGGGAACCGAGATCTGCAGCAGCACTGCGGCGCATCGCCCGGCGATCCCATCACCCTGGCGACCGACGCGCTGGCGAACGAGGGCATCTACACGTACGTCGCGGTGCTCGATGCTCCCGCCGGCGCGCCGCAGTTCGGAGACGATCCGCAGGCGAGCGCCGCGGCGATCGCGACCGCCGGCGGCACGCAGGTGTTCGACGCGATCGTGGACGAGACCGAGGGCGCGCTCGCGGTCCAGAAGGTGTTGAACGATCTCGGCAGCTGCGTCTACGACCCGCCCTCCGGGAACGCCGCGACGGTGGCGAGCCACCTCATCTTCGTCGACCCGGTCACGCTGCAGCGGTCCGACGTGGCCCGCAACGACGCATGCAACAGCGAGGCTGCCGCGGTCGACGGCTGGGGGGTGGAGCCGAACGGGCGCATTCGGATCTGCGGCGCGCCTTGCGCGTCCCTCCGCACCACGTTGACCAATACCGCCGCCTACTTCGCCGCCCTCGGCGAGCCTGCGCCGCGTGTCCCCATCATCGCGGCCGTCGCGTGTGCGGCCCCCGGCCGCTTCACGGAGTGACGGCCTCGGGCGGAACGAAAATGACGAGCCCGGCGCTCAGGGCCCGAAGAACATGCCCACGTAGGGCCCGATGAAGACCTGGGTCCCGCTGGCCATCACGTACGCCGGCGTGGCCTGGGGCGCAGGCACCACGCCGTCTTTCGTGAGGTAGACGTCCCCACGGGCTGGAGTGGTCACGCCGTCGCCGGCGTGCTCGAGCCACAACGAGGCGCCGAGCGCGAGCGAGGTGGTCCCGACCAGCAGCACCTGGGCGCCGAGATCGACGGAGAGCACGCCGGTCACATAGCCGTCCCCGTCTTTGTTTCCGACCGAGCTCGTCGCACCGGAGTCCGCCACGGTATCCCGGCCCAGGAGCAGGTGGCGGTAGGCCACGCCGGCCCCGATGGCGCCCGTGAAGCGGACGATGTCCACGGGGAACAGCAGGCGGATTCGACCCGCGCCGCCGCCGCCGAAGCGGCCGATGACGAACTCCTCCTCGCGCGCGGGCGACGCCACGAGGGGGTTCACCTCGCTGCCGCTCTTGCCGTCGAAGCTCGCGGTCGGCTGCACGACGTCGCCGGCGCCGAGCAGAAACAGCTCGAGACCGAGCGGAGCGAAGGCGTAGCCGATGAAGCCGCCGAGGCCGCCGCCCAGAGGGATCCCCGCGTCGCAGGACGTCGCGCCGGTGACCGCACACGAGCCCTCGAGCGTGTTGCCCGAGCCGGCTGGCTCGAACATCCCCATCAGCTGGAAGCCCCCGTAGAGGCCGTTGAAGCTCCACGGTTGTTCGATCTTCTCCACGATGGCCCCGGCGGCCTTCTTGCGCAGCGAGATGGTCTCGACGAGCACCTCGCCGGGCTCGATGGTCAGCTTCTTCGTGACCGGCTGGTAGCCGTCGCGCGACACCGTCATCGTGTGCTCACCCGCGGTGAGCTCGCGCACGACCGGCGCAGGGCCCGCGTCTTTGCCGTCGATCTCGATCTTCGACTTCTCGGGATCGGTCCGGATCTCGAGGGTGCCCACGGGTGGACCGGGCACCAGCTCCACCTGCGCTTCGTCGCCCTCCTTGACCTCGAGCACCGTGGGGCCCGCCACGAGGGAGGGCCCACGAGCCGTGATGGTGTGGGAGCCGACCGGCAACACGACCTTGATGGGTGCGGGCCCGAAGCTCTTGTCGTCGACGAAGACGGTGAGCGGCTCGCCGCCACCCTTCACGGTGATCATCACGGAGCCGCCCTTCGGCTTGGCCTTCAGATCGACGTCGACCGAGACGGCGGCCTTGGCGGCGACCTCCACCGTGGACTCGAAGGGCGAGAAACCTTCTTTCGTGACGAGGACCTTCCTCGCGCCGAAGAGCACGCGGATCGGCTTGGCCAAGGGAGACGTCCCGACGGGCTTGCCGTCGACCGAGATGGTCGCGCCCGACTCGCTCACGCGCACCGCGACGGTCCCCGTCTTTCCGGAGAGCTCCTCGAGCCGCTCCTTGACGAGCTTCTTGTCGCCCCCGAGGAGCGAGGAGCCACGCGTCGCGACGAGGGCCTCGTAGGCATCCGCCGCCTCCACCGTGCGACCGAGCTTGTAGAGGGCGTTGGCGATGCGCAGCTCCGTCGCCGCCGAAGGGCTCGCCTCGTGCGCCTTCTTGTACGCGGCGAGGGCGTCTTCCCATTTGTTCTCACGAGCCGCGCGATCACCATCCCCGAGCGCCTTCTGCGCGACGGCCGGTTGGGCCCACGCTGGCGGAGCAAAGGCGAGCGAGCCCGCCGCTACGAAGACGAACAGCGCGAACGAGGCGACCGCGAGCCGGACCCACTTCGGCATACAGCCCGGAGTTTTACCGGGTTCGGGGCCGCGAGTCACCTCGCCTCACTCGGCGGGCGGTGGAGCTCGGAGCCTCGAGGTCAGGGACAGGCGTCGTTTGCGGCGCCCGGCGTGCCGCGGTCGCCCGCGCCGCCGCTGATGAACGACGTAGCCTCGCAGAAGTTCGTGTCGTCGTCGTTCAGCGTCGCGTCGATGGTCGTCGGGTCGAGCGTCCGGCTCGCGCCGCTCGGGTCGAGGCCCGACGCCTCGTCCCACTCGACCTCGTCGATGATGTAACCGTTGCCGGGGCTCTCGAGCCGGAGGAGGTCGGCGGCGTCGCCGAGCACGACGTCGCTCGCGACGTAGTCGACGCTGACGCCGCCGTTCGTCGCGGTGTCGGCGTTGTTGCCGATGACGGCGTAGCCGCCCGACGGGACGATGACCGACCCCGAGACCACGTGGATCGACCCCAGATCGTGGTGGATGAGGTAGCCCGCGAGATCGATGTCGAACATCGTCGTGTTGTAGACCTCGAACCACTCGCCGAGGGTGTCCGCCACCTCCTCGGGGTTGTTCATGATCTCCGTGACGACGAGCGCCCCCGGAAGCACGACGCTCTCGCAGGCGATACCGCAGAGCATCACGGCTTCTTCCACGCAGATCTGATCCCAGCCCCCTTCCGCTGCGTCACAGCAGACGTCGTCCGCGGCGCAGACCTGCGAGACGCAGGGCAGACACCCGTCCACGAGGGCCTCGCCCACCTCACACAGGTCATGGGAGCACGTGCCGCCTCCCGTGCCCGTGGAGGTCCCCGTGCCCGTGGAGGTCGAGGAGCCGGCGCCGCCCACGCCCGTGGTCGCGGACGTCGTCGTCGAAGCCGAGGTGGATGACGCGCTGGTCGTGCTCGACGTCGTCGACGCACCACCCGAGCCGCCGTCTCCGCCGTCGTCCGAGCAGGCCAGGAGGAGCAGGGCGAGGCTGACGAAGCTGGTTCGGCTCATGAGACACTCCCCCCCGGGCGCGTCCCGCGCCCGACCACGGTGTTGTTTCCCAAAAAAAGAAGGACGGTCCGAGTGGACCGTCCTGGCAGTGCGAAGGGCGGGACTTGAACCCGCACGGTGTTACCCGCTAGCACCTCAAGCTAGTGCGTCTGCCAATTCCGCCACCTTCGCTCGGGAGGCGCGGACCTTACCAAGACGAACGGTCCTGTCAAGAGCTCCGTTCATCGAGAGCGATTCGGACGGCCCGGAGCAGCTGTTCGACCTCGTAGGGCTTGGGGACGAAGTAGGTTGCTTGCTGTTCCGTCAGGTCGTCGAGCGTCCCGGGGCTGTAGCCGCTCGAGACGATGACCGGAACACGAGGCTGTGTGCGGCGAACGTGCTCGATCACGGCGTTGCCGGACTCGTTCGGCATCACGGCGTCCACGACCAGGAGGGCGATGTCCGCGCCGTGCTGATCGAAGATGCGCTTGGCCTCGGAGCCGTCCTTCGCCGACAGGACGCGATAACCCGCGCGCTCGAGCAGCTTCGTCACGAGAGCGCGAACGAGGGCGTTGTCCTCCGCGAGGAGGATCGTCTCGGTGCCGCCCGACACCGCGCCGCGTGACGGCGGAGGTCGCGACGCGCGCGTGCTGCTCCGCTTGCCGAGCGGCAGGTAGACCGAAAACGTCGTGCCCTTGCCGACCGTGCTCCGGACGCGGACCTGGCCGCCGTGTTGCTGCGCGATCCCGTAGACCACCGAGAGCCCGAGCCCCGTTCCTTTGGCGGCGCCTTTGGTCGTGAAAAACGGCTCGAAGATCCGCTCACACACCTCGGGCGGCATGCCGCGGCCATCGTCGGTCACCTCCAGGAGCGCGAACCTGCCCTCCGCTTCGAGGCCGCGCGGCGCGTCGCTCCGAGGCTCGAGCGTCACCTCCGAGGTCTCGAGGAGGATGCGACCCTTGTCGTCGATGGAGTCGACCGCGTTCACGACCAGGTTGACGATGATCTGATCGATCTGGCTCGGGTCGGCGGAGACGAGCCCCACCCCGCCCGCGCGCAGCTCGAGCGCGACGCTCGCGGGGACGATCCGCGCCAGGAGGCCGAGCGTGCTGCGGACGCGCTCCTCGATGTCCACCGGCTTCTTGTCGATGGGTTGCTGCCTGCTGAAGGCGAGGAGCTGCTGGGTGAGCTCCGCGCCTCGCCCGGACGCCTCCTCGATCCGCGCGAGCGCCTCCATGAGCTCGGCCGCTCGGCCCTCGAGGTGCGCCGACCGCGCGAGCGCCGCGTAGCTGGAGGTCACGAGGAGGAGGTTGTTGAAGTCGTGCGCGATGCCGCCGGCCAAGAGGCCGATGCTCTCGAGCTTCTGGATCTGGCGGAGCTGAGCCTCGAGGCTCCGCTGCCGCTCCTCCGCTTCGCGCTGCACGGTGACGTCGCGCATGAGGGTCCAGATGCGCCGGAGCTCTCCGTTTTCGACGACGCCGCGGACGTTGGCCACCACGTGGCGCTTCGTACCTTCGGGGGTCGTCTGCGTGAGCTCGAGCCCCTCGGAGACGTAGCCGCTCTCCGCGAAGGTCCGGTAGAGGCGCCGGAGCACCTCGAGCGATTCGAGCGACAGGTCCCGCAGCGGGCGACCGAGGAGCGCCGAGCGGTCGGTCTTGCGCATCGACGAGTAGACCGCGTTGCACTCGACGAGGACCGAGTCGAGCACGCGCTCGAACTGCTCGTCGACGGGCCTGGCCACGTCGATCGGCGCCGTCGCTTCGTAACAGCTGATGGCCTCGGCGGTGGTCGCGATGAACGAGCGGATGCGGTGCTCGATGTTCGAGAGCTCCGCCTGGGCGCGCGTCCGCGCCAGCGCGCCGGCGACGAGCTGACCGACGGTGCGCACGACGGAGAGCAGGGCCGGCGCGGTGCGAGCGCCTTCCTTCACCCAGCTGAGACCGAGCCCCCCGATGATCGTGCCGGCGTCCACCAGAGGCACGACGAGGAGCCCGCGGACGCGGAACGCCGACATCGCGGACGCCACCTCCGCGAGGTGCGCGGGCGCGGCGTCGACGTCGGACAGGTCGATCACCTGACCGTCGAGCACGAGGCGAAAGGCCTCCGGATAGGCCTCGTACGGCAGGTCACGGACCGGCTCGAACCAGTCTGCCAGGCCCGGCTGGCTGTGCTGGTGGGTGACGCTCAAAGACGCCCGATCGGGGCTGAAGACGTAGAGGAACGCGCTGTCCGAGCGGAGCACCGAGGTGATGCGCTCGAGGGCGTGCCGGATCGCGTCGTCCACCGACGGCGGCCCCGCGCTGCCGAGCGCGACCGAGAGCTCCGAGAGGAGCGCGAGCACCGCCGGCTCGGACGGCTCCCGTGCATGGGGCCCCACACCCCACGAAGGTTGGCCTACGGACATGACGGTTCCCCGCTGCCGAGGATAGGGAAGGAGGCTCGGAATAGAAAGCCCCGCCGGTCACCCGCGGCGCGCCCCGTGAATCAGCTCGTGAGCGGAGCGAGGAGCTCTTCCACGTCGAGCTCCGTGAGGCCCGCGGTCGCCCCGGCAGGATCGGCTCCGAAGAGGCCGGCCGCGAGCGAGGACTTCTTTCGCTGGAGCATCATGACACGCTCCTCGACGCTGCCCGCGACGTACAGGTTGTGGACGAAGACGGGCTTTGTCTGGCCGATGCGGTAGGCCCGATCCGTCGCCTGAGCCTGGGCGGCGGGGTTCCACCAGGGGTCGTAGTGGACCACCGTGTCCGCGGAGACGAGGTTGAGCCCCGTCCCGCCGGCCTTGAGGCTGATGAGGAAGACCGGCGCCTCGCCGCGCTCGAAGGCGTCCACCACGCTGCGCCGGTCGCGCGTGCCGCCGGTGAGCACGAGGTGGCCGATGCCGCGCTCCTTGAGGCCGTGGGCGAGCAGCGCGAGCATGCTGGTGAACTGGGAGAACACGAGCACGCGCCTGCCTTGCGGCAGCTCGGTCTCGCAGAGGTCGAAAAACGCCGACGCCTTGGCGCTCTCGCGGACGCCGCGCGCCGCGTCGAGCGCGACGAGCCGCGGATCGCAACAGACCTGCCGCAGCTTCATCAGCGCGTCGAGGATGGGGAGCGCGGAGGCAGCGAGGCCCTTCTTGCGGATCGCGCCGCGGACGCTCGCGTGCGCCGCAACTCGGATCTGCTCGTAGAGCTCGCGCTGTTTGCCCGAGAGCTCGACCGGGCGGTAGAGCTCGGTCTTCGGCGGGAGCTCCGGCGCGACCTCGCTCTTCACGCGGCGCAGCACGAACGGGGCCACGAGCGCGCGGAGCGTGGCCATGCGCTCCTCGTCGCCGGTGGTCTCGATGGGGACGCGGAAGCTGCGACGGAACGCGAGCTCGTCCCCCAAGAGGCCAGGCTGCAAGAAGTCGAAGATGGCCCAGAGCTCCCCGAGGTCGTTCTCGACGGGCGTGCCGGAGAGGCAGATGCGGTGCTCGGCGCGCACGCCTCGGATGGCGAGGTGCGTCTGGCTACGCGCGTTCTTGATGGCCTGCGCTTCGTCGAGCACGAGCGACGAGAACGAGAGCTTGCCCAGCCGCTCGGCGTCGCGCACCAGCACGGCGTAGCTCGTGATGACGATATCGTTCTGGCTGACCTGCGGGTAGGCGTCGTGGCGCCTCGGGCCCGTCAGGTTCAGCACCTTCAGGTGCGGCGCGAACTTGCCGATCTCCCGCGCCCAGTTGAACGTCAGGCTGGTCGGCGCGACGACGAGGGCGGGGCGCGCGAGGCGTCCGGAGGCGTGTTCGATCGAGAGGTGGGCGATCGTCTGCAGGGTCTTGCCGAGCCCCATGTCGTCCGCCAGGACGCCGCCGAGCTCCTGGGCCCGGAGGTGCTGCATGAACGCCACGCCCACCTCCTGGTAGGGTCGCAGCTTGGCCTGCAGCTTCGCCGGGACGACACACGCCTCCGGCGCGCGGGCGATCCGCCGCGCGCGGTCCCGGACGCCCGACGGATCTTTCCAGCGGGCGCCGAGGGGGGCGAGCGCGTCGTCCATGTTCGCGAGGGAGGCCGCGCGCGCGGAGGGGAAGCGGAGCCGCTCGGTCGAGCGGCGGACGCCCTGGTAGAGCTCGCTCACCACGCGGACGAGCGATCGGAAGCGCTCGACCGGGACCTCCACGTGGTGCGTCTCGGAGACACGCAGGGCCACCGGGCCCGAGAACCGCCGCGCGAGCGAGCGCAGGTCGTCTTCTTCGCCGGCGCTGTCGAGCATGTCGAGCACGAGCGGCAGGAGATCCACGCGGCGGCCGCCGACCTCCACCCCCAGCTCGAGGCTGAACCAATCCGGCAGGTCCTGGTCGGGCGAGACCTCGACGAGCCACTTCACCTCGTCGGGCCGGGCCACCTGGAACGGGTAGTCCGGGTCGATCTCGATGAGCCAGCCGAGCGGGGGCAAGCGCTGTTGCACGAGCGTCGTGAACGCGCAGACGGAGCTGGAGCCGGACCCGGGCCTGACGACGTAGTCAGCATCCGTGTCCGCCGTGATCTCCTCCAGGCACGTGAGGTCGACCGCGCCGAGGCTGTCGAGCACGGCGACGGTCTGCGCCTCGGCGGCGAGGTCCCGCGGCGTCTCCTCGAGGCCGCGCGGGCCGTGGCGCAGGAGCCGCGTCGTCTCGTCGTTCGGGCGGACGCGCGTCCCGTCGTAGTCGAACCAGATCTGGGCGAGCGGCGCGGTGCGCGGCTCGACGTTACGGCAGCCCCAATCGGTCACCTTGCCGGCGAACAGCCGGATGATCGGCCGGAACGGGCGGGCGCTGTGCCCTACGCGGAGAGTGGCTTCCGATGACAAGCCCGTTGCTCATAACCTAGGGGATCGACGCTTGTCGATCCTTTGGCGACAGAACCGTACGCACATCACCTACATGGAACCTGGCCGAGGGCCTACGTCGTGTACTCGGCGTTGACCTCGACGTAGCGGTAGCCGAGGTCGCTCGTCATCACCTCGGCCTCGCCGGTGCCGGAGCCCAGATCGATCGACACGACCACGTCCTCCCGGCCCATCGCCGCGCGCAGGGCGGCGTGATCGAAGCCCGTCGGCTCGCCCCTCTGGAACACGGTCGTGCCCTGGACCGAACACGTGAGGAGGCCGGGCGCGTCGACCCGGGGGTGGTTGCCGGCGGCGCTCACGAAGCGACCCCAGTTGGGATCGCAACCAAAGAGCGCGGTGCGCACGAGCGCGCTCGACGCCACCCTGCGCGCGACCTCGCGGGCGAGCGTGTCGTCCGCCGCGCCGGAGACGCGGATCGTGGTGACCTTCGTGGCGCCTTCGCCGTCTCGGGCGATGAGCCAGGCCAGGCGCCGGGCGACGTCGGTGATGGCCGTCGCGACCGCCTCCGAGCCCACGCTGGCGGGGTTCGTCGAGCTCGCGAGGACGAGGAACGTGTCGTTTGTGCTCGCGTGGGTGTCGACGTGGACGGCGTTGAAGCTCCTCGCCGCCGCGCGGGCGACGATCTCGCGCAGCGCGCCGGGCGCGATGGCCAGGTCGGTCGCGATGAACGCGAGCATCGTCGCCATGTTCGGCTCGATCATCCCGGCGCCCTTGCACACGCCGGCGATGCGCGCGCCCTCGCCTCCGGCGATCTCGCGCGCGGCCGCCTTGGGGAACGCGTCCGTCGTGCGGATCGCGTCGCCGAAGGCGCTCGACGCAGCGGGCCCCTGCGCGAGCGCGCCGTGCGCGCGCTCGATCCCGGCGAGGACCTTCTCGAGGGGCAGCGGGACGCCGATGACGCCCGTCGAGCAGACGAGCACCTCCTCCGGCAGGCAGCCGACGAGGCGAGCCGTCTTCTCGGCCATCGTGCGCGCGTCTTTCTTGCCACGGTCCCCCGTGCAGGCGTTTGCGTTCCCGCTGTTCACGACGATCGCCGCGGCGTGCCCGCCCGTCCGGTCGAGGTGCTCACGTGAGAGATCGACCGGCGCCGCGGCGAAGGCGTTCGTCGTGAACACGCCGGCCACCGGCACCGGCGCCGCGGCGACGAGGAGCGCGACGTCGGGCGCCCCGCTCTTCTTGATCCCGGCTGCCACGCCGGCTGCACGGAGCCCTCCGATCTCGGCCAGGCCGAAGGGAGCGGGCTCGGGGACGTAGGGGGGGCTCGATTGTCGCGTCACGTTGCTGCCGACCCTATCCGCAAGGCTGCCCCGAGTCGACGGGGCCGCCGGCGCCTCCGCGCTGGAACCGATAGCCCCCGCCGCGGACGGTGACGAACAGCCGCGGGCTCTTGGGGTCCGGCTCGAGCTTCTGACGCAGCCGGTTGACGAAGTTGTCGACGGTCCGATCGGTGCCGAAGTAGTCGGCCCCCCAGACGCCGTCGAGGAGCTGCTGGCGGGTGAGGAGCTGATCCTCGCGGTCGAGGAAGAACCGGAGGAGCTTCAGCTCGAGCGCGGTGAACTCGACGGGCTCTCCGTTCTTCGTGACCCGGTACGATCGGAAGTCGACCATCGCGAGGCCGACCTGGACGTGTGTGGTGCTCACCTCACGCTTGCGGCGCCGCCGGAGCGCCGCGTCGACCCGCGCGAGGAGCTCGCTCACGCCGAAGGGCTTCGTCACGTAGTCGTCCGCGCCGAGGCGCAGCCCACGGACCTTGTCCTCCTCCTCGCCCTTGGCCGTGATGAAGATGACCGGTATGTCATCGTCTTCCGCGCGGATCTCCTGGCAGACCTCGTACCCGTTTTTTCCGGGGAGCATCAGGTCGAGCAGCACCAGGTCGGGGCGGTCGGCGAGGAAGCTCTCCAGGCCCTCCGGGCCCGTCTTCGCGACGTCGACCTGGAAGCCAGCCGAGCGCAGCGTCTTGACGAGGCCGAGGCGGAGGGTCGGATCGTCCTCGACGACGAGGACTCGCTCTTGTCGGGTCGGGCGGACGTGGGTCACGTGGTCTCCTGTTCGGCAGGCGCCTCACGAGGGAAGCGGACGACGAAGGACGCGCCTCCGGTGCTCGAGTCTTCGACGTCGGCGGAGCCGCCGTGGGCGCGGGCGGCCGCGCGCACGAGCGCGAGGCCGAGGCCGGTCCCCTCGGTGGCACGCGAGAGCCTATCGTCGCCGCGCTCGAAGGGCCTGAAGATCCGCCGCCGGAGCGAGGGCGGGACACCGGGCCCCCGATCCGAGACACGGAGCTCGACGTGTGTGCCCTCGCTGCGCAGGCCGACGACGTACGGCGCGCCCAGAGGAGCGTATTTGGCCGCGTTCTCGAGGAGGTTGTCGAGCACGAGCTCGATCTGCGCGCGGTCGACGTCGGCCTCGAGCGACGCCGGCCCCTCGACGTGACACGGCAGGTCCGGGTGGCGCGCACAGAAGGCGCGGAGACGATCGTCGACGAGCGCACGGAGATCATGCCGCGCGCGGCGAGCGACGAGCTTGCCCCGCTCCATCCGCGCGTAGGCCAGGAACCGCTCGACCGTGTCGCCCATCCGTCGGGCCTCGCGGACCAGCGCCTCGGCGACCTCGGCGCGCTCGCTCTCGTCGACTCGCCCCTCTGCGAAGAGCTCGGAGAGCATCTGCATCGAGGCGATCGGCGTCTTGAGCTCGTGCGAGACGGCGGCGACGAAGCTCGTGCGGAGCTCGCTCGTCCGCCGGGCCGCGCGCACGCGCAGAAAGAGGAGCGTCGCCAGCCCGACCGCGAGCGCCGCGCTCGCGGCGATGAGCCCGCCGAGGACTCGTGCGCTCTTCGACGTCCGCTCGGCGAGCACCGCGGGGCGCGCGAGCCGGGCGTGGAAGCCGAGCCCCTCGGTGACGAAGGACACCGCCTCGACCGCGTCCGGCCGAGCTCGAGCGTCGTCCGCCGCGACCTCGACCACGACCCCGTCGGGGACCAGAAAGGGGGACGGCTCGATCGCGAGCGCTCGCCCGAGCGTCTCGGGCGTGACCACCAGACCCACGTAGAGCCCCTCCCCGATCCGGCGCACGACGCCGGCAGCCCTCGTGCCCTCGAAGCGGCGCGCCCCTTCACCGGAGCCGAGGGCTCGCAGGGCGGGCTCCGAGCGCCAGATGCGCGCCAGCGAAGGGCCCAGCGTCGCGTTCGCCACCGCGCCGCGCTCCAGGGCGGCGACCACGCGCGCGCGCGTGGCCTCGGGCAGGCCCCGCAGGAGGGCCACCTCGTCGCGGGCGATCGCGCGCTCCTCCGGGCGCATCAGGGCCGCGTGCCCCTCGAAAAACGACGCGAGCTCCGTCGACAGCGCCGCGTCGGGCGCGCGGCCGAGCTCGTCGATCGCGATGACGGGGAAGATCCAACGACCGGTCGAGTCGCGGGCCTCCGGACAGTCGAGCACCGCGCGCCTCTCGGCCTGGGTGCGCAGCTCGTCGAACGCGGCCGCGACGTGGCGGCACGCGGCGTCCTCGCCGCCGTCGCCCGTCGAGCCGCGCTGCGCCCGTGGGAGGAGGACCTTGCCGTCCGCGGTGAGGACCGCGGCTTCGGCGAAGACAGGCGCCGCGTCCGCCACCCGGGACAGCGCGGTCGCGAGCGCGGCAGAGTCCTCAGCGCGAGCCGGGGTCGGCGGGAGCTCAGCGAGGTCGCGCGCCGCGCGCTCGAGCCCGTCTTCGACCGCCCGCGAGGCCAGGTCGGCCGCGCGGGCGACCTCGAGCGTCGCCTCGCGTCGCAGCGCCGCCTCCTCGTTCTTCGACGCGCGCAGGCCCAGCCACCCGACCGCGGCGGCGGGGACCAGCGCGGCAGCGAGGAACGACGCGACGTCGCGCGCGAGCGACATGGGTCAGGGGCTTTCCTCCTCGAGGCCACAGAGGAGCCCGAGATCGAGCATCGCTGCCTGCAAGCTCTCGCCGACCTTCTTGATGTTCTCGGTCTCGCGGTACGCGGCCTGGATGTCGCTGCGGTCCGCAGCCTTCTGGCCGCGCTCCATCGCGCCCGCGAGATCGGAGAACCCGGTGGCGAGGCGCGCGGCGATCGCCCTTCCCTCCTGGGTCGTCAGCTCCGCTGCCTTCACGTCGGCGGCGAGATCGGCGAGCTGCTCGTCGACCGGAGGGTCTGGGTCCGTCGCGCCCGAGATCGTCTCGAACCTCGTCATGAAGGCCTTGAGCTTCTCGCAGTCCGCCGGCTTGTCGGGCGCCGGTTGACTCTTCTTCTTGCGCGGCCGGTCCTCGTCCTCGTCCTCGTCGTCGTCGCTGCTCGACCTTCGTTTCTTCGTCTTCGATCCGTCGCCGAGGAGCACGTACGCGCCCAGCCCGCCGCCGACCAGGACCACACCGCCGATCGCGAGCACGAGGCCGAGGGAGCTGCGACGGCTCGTTGCGGGCGTCGGCGCCGGCGGCGTCACGACGAGCGGACCTTGGGCGGGCGGATGGGGTGCGGGCGGATGGGGTGCGGGCGGATGGGGTACGGGCGGATACGGCGTGGGCGGATACGGCTGCGGCGCCGTCATGACGGGCGGCCCCGAGGGCGCGGTGGCGGGCGCCTGGGGATGGGCGCTCGGGAAGCTGCCGGCCTGCGCGCTGTGGCCGAACGGCAGCGGCGCGTCGATCTGCGTCGCGCTCGGCGGCTTCGGTGCGGTGGCCGTCGCGCCGGAGAGCACCGGGAGGAGGCCGGCGAGCGCGCGCTCGATGCTCGCCTCGCGTCGCTGCGGATCGCGCTCGACACACCGGAGGAACCACGCGTCGAAGCCGTCCGGGACCAGCTGGCCGCAGCCGAGCTCGGCGGCCCTGCGCGACGGCGGCACGATGGGCTCGAACAGGATCTCGCGGAGCAGCGTCTGGATGCCGGTGTTTGCGTGCGACGCGGCCATCCAGAATGACTTTCCTGTCAGGATGTAGAAGACGATGAGGCCGAAGGCCCAGACGTCCGTCCCGGGACCGACGTAGCTCTTCGCTTCGGTCTGCTCCGGGGCCATCCACAGCGGGGTGCCGAGCCCCACCGTGCCGGTGGTCTGGGCGTCGGCGACGATCTTGGCGATCCCGAAATCGAGGACCTTCAGCGAGAACGGCGCGCCCGCGGTGCGCGAGGTCGCCAGGAAGAGGTTGTTGGGCTTGAGGTCCCGGTGAACCACACCGACCGCGTGCGCGGCGGCCAGGGCGTGTACGAGCTGCTTGGCGACCTCCGCCGTCTCCGCGCGCGAGAGGGGGCCGGCGCGGCGGACGCGATCGGCGAGCTCCTCCCCCTGGAGCAGCTCCATCACGAGCCAAGGTGTGTTGTGCGCGGGCTCCACCCCCGCGGCGATGACCTGCACCACGTGGTCGCTGGCGATGCGGGATCCGACGCGCGCCTCCTGGAGGAAGCGGTCCCGCAGCGCGGCGTCGGCCACGAGCTCGCGGCGCATGAGCTTGAGGGCGCGCTGCGCTCCCGTCGACATCTGCTCGACCACGTAGACCGCCCCCATGCCCCCTTCGGACAGCGGACGGACGACGCGAAAGTCCCCGGCGAAGATGGCGCCGGGCCGGAGGTCGACGGACATGCGCCGCCAACGTTACAGCGAACTCGGTCAGGCGCGCATCACGTCACGAACGGCCCGGCGCAAGTGGTCGGCGTCGAACGGCTTGTCGACGGTCGGGCACGGCGTGGACTCGAGGAACGCCCGCGCGGTCTGGGCGACCGCGCCGCCGGTGACGAAGACGAAGCGCGCGGCCTGATCGGGCGCGATCTCGGAGACCTTGGACCAGCATTGGTCTCCGCTCACACGCGGCATCATCAGGTCGCAGAGCACGACGTCGAAGCGCTCTCCATCCGCGACGAGATCGATCGCCTCGCCGCCGGACCCGACGCTGATGACCTCGTGCTCCGGCGCGAGGATACGCGTGAGCGTTCGACGGATGGCGGCGTCGTCGTCGACGACGAGCACGCGGCCGCGCTTGGGGGGCGGCATGCTGCGGGGCCGGAGCGGAGTCTGGATGGGGATGCGCCTCGACGGCGGCAGGACGACACGGAACACGCTGCCCCGCCCGATATCGCTCTCGACCTCGATGCGACCGCCGAGCGAGCTGATGATCCGCTGGCAGACCGCGAGGCCGAGGCCCGTCCCTTCGCCGACGGGCTTGGTCGAGAAGAAGGGCTCGAAGATGCGAGGCAGATCCTCCTTGGGGATCCCCCGCCCGGTGTCGCGCACCTCGACGACCGCGTTGCCGTGGGCGTCGGTCCGCGACGCGAGCGTGATCTCGTGTTTGTCGGCCTCGCCGTCCGGGATGGCCTGAGCGGCGTTGACGACCAGGTTCAGGAAGACCTGCCCGAGGCGCGCGACGTTGCCGTCGACGAGCGGGGTCACGCGGTAGTCCTTCACAAGCTTGGCCTTGTGGCGCACCTCGCCTCGCGCGAGCCGCACCGTGGACTCGAGCGCGACGCTCACGTCGATGGACCCGCTCCGCTCCTCGTCGGGGCGGGAGAAGACCTTGAGATCGCGCACGATGTCGCGCACGCGCCGCGTCGCCTCCTGCGACGTGAGCAAGAGGTCGCCGATGTCCTCGTTCTCCTTCAGCTCGGGGTGGGTCTCGATGACCTCGTTCAGGAAGTCCAGGCTGGAGACCAGCGCGGTGAGGGGGTTGTTGATCTCGTGGGCGACGCCGGCGGCCAACATGCCCATCGACGCCAGGCGATCGGTCGCGGCGAGCTGGCCTTGCAGGAGCTTGCGCTCGGTCACGTCGCGCGCCACGCAGAGGAGGGAGGGCGCGCCCTCGAAGACGACCTGGACGCAGGAGATCTCGAGAATGACGATACTGCCATCCACGCGACGCGCGACCGTCTCGAAGGGTGAGACCAGCTCGCCGGAGAGCACGGCCTCGGTGCGCATGCGCACCGTGTCGTGGTCGGCGGGGTTGAAGAGGTCGAGGAGCGAGAGGCCGACGAGATCGGCGGTCCCCGCGAAGCCGAACGTCGTGGCGGCGAGCGCGTTGCCGTAGACCAGGCGCCCCGAGTGGCTGACGACCGCGACGTCGGGCAAGGCGTCGAGCAGCGTCCGAAAGCCTCGCTCCGCCTTGCGTCGGAGCTCCTCGGCCACACGCTGAGGCGTCCTGTCGTGTACGACCGCGACGACGCTGACCGGGGTCGAAGCCTCGTCGGTGATGGGGCTCGCCACGACGTGCAGGAAAAGCGGTCGACCGGTCGCGGGGTCATCGACGCGGATCTCCCCGCCATCCGCGGTCTCGCCCGAGAGCGCGCGGACGGCCACGTTCTCCAGGCCGAGTCGCGCGAGCCTCGGATGGTCTTGCAGGCGGCGGCCCAGGATCTCGGTCGCCGAGACGCCCGTGCGGAGCTCCATGAACCGGTTCCACACCACACACCGGAGCTGGGCGTCGAGCTGCAAGACACCCATCCGTGCCTTCGAGAACGCGGCGTTGGCCAGGGCGAAGCCGGGTGAGCTGTGTTTCGTCTGCGGCGCCGCCGGACGCTTCTGCGCGTGTGCCAGCTGGCTCTCCGCCGTACGCCGGGCGCGGCGCTCACCCGAGAGCTGCAGGGCGAGCGGCAGGGTGGACAGAAGAGCGCGCTCGGACGCCGGGACGCCGATGTCGGCGAAGGCAGAGGCGCCGGGGGTCAGATCGCCCGTCTCGGTGATGGCCACGACGACCGCCTCGGAGCCGAAGCCCGTGCGGGCCTCCTCGCAGCGGGCGGCCTCGTCTTCCCCTCGGGTGTCGAGCAGGAGGACGAGTGGGTCGCCGCGGCTGGTGATCCCGCGAGGATCGAAGGGATCGACGACCGTCCCGATCCGGTCCGCGATCCGCTCGAGCCACCCAGGCGTCTCGCGATGCAGGAAGAGGATTCCCACACGGCGAGAAGCGGCCCGCGGGGGATGTTTCTTAAGCCTGCGAGCGCCCCGACTTTGACCGAACCGTGACATGGCCGTGAGAAGGCCGGGATAATCGGTGCGTAGGGTGCTCTCACGGCTCGGGCACGACGACCGGAGCCGAACGGAGGGTATGGTCATGCGAATCGGTAGGTGGATGTCGGTCTTGTTCATCACGCTGGGTGTGGTCGGCTGCCAGACGGACGCAGACGAGCCGGAGACCGAGGCGCCCGGCTCCCAGCCCGAACGTGCCGCGGACTCGCTGGCCGACGCCTCGGTTCCTGCGAGACTCGAGCGCGCGCTGCGGAGCATCGATCGGAGCGAAGACCTGGAGGACGCGAAGGCCGCGCTGGAGTCCGTGGTGGCCGATCCGGCGGCGACGGTCGAGCAACGGGACGAGGCGCGGCTCGGGCTCTCCCGCGCGCTCGCGTCGCTGGGCGACGAGGAGGGAGCCATCTCCGCGGTGGAGGCGATCCTCGCGGCGCACACGGACGACGGCCCCTTCCCCGCCCGCGACGCCGCCGAGAAGCGGCTGCGCCTGCTGCTCACGGGGAGCCCCGAGGGTGACTCCTTCCGGCTCCCTCGCGACAAGCCCCTCCCCCCCGCGGCGGCCGCGCTCGCCAAGCTCTTCGAGCCCGACGCGGACGGTCGAGTCCTGATCGACATCTACCTCTTCGGCTCGCCAGGGCGCACCCGCTCCGAGGCCTTCGACGTCGCCGAGGCCAAGCGAGAGGAGACCGCGTTCAGCCTCTCGAAGAACCGCTGGGTCGGTCAGTCGGTCTCGCAGAGCACGAGCTGGACGTCGCTCCCCCAGGCGATCGCCGAGAAGCGGCCGGACATGGCACGAGCGGACCGGTCGTTGCTCGTCTTCTATTTCGACCTCGGAGACAACCGCGTTCCCTCGCGCTACGACGCCTACCTCCCGCTCCCGAGCGCGGAGATCGCCGCGGCGCTCGAGAGCGGCCAGGGGCTCATCGCGATGCGCAAACGTGAGGGCGCAAGGCCGACGATCGTCATCGCCGCTCCGCGAGCCGGGCAGCTCGCGATGGTGGAGGAGGCGTTTGCGAAGATGGACGAGCTCCCCGCCGCTCCGGTGAAGGTTCCCCTCGGCGAGGGGCTCCTGCCCGGCGAGATCCAGAGCCGGGTACGCTCGAGGTTCGGGTCGTACCGCGCTTGTTACGAGGAGCTCCTGTCACGCGACAAGGCCGCGGAGGGCAAGCTCGAGATCGAGTTCGTGATCGACGGCTCGGGGAAGGTCGAGCGCGCCTCCATCGGGTCGGAGGCGACGCTGACCGATCGAAAGCTCCAGGCGTGTGTCCTCGAGGACGTTCGGAAGCTCGAGTTCCCCGCGGTCGGCAAGCCGACCACGGTTCATTACCCCATCGTCATGACGCCCTGAGCTCAGCGCTTCACGAGGCGCAGCACCTCGACGACCTCCGAGACCTCGAACGGCTTGCGGATCCAGGTCACGCTGAGCCGTTCGGCGGAGGCGCCCGGATCGGGGCTGCCGGAGATGAGCACGAGATCGGTTTGGGGGAAGTCGCGCTTCAGATCGTCGAGCGTGGCCTCGAGCGAGGCGCCGAGCGGTGACGCGTCGACCAGGGCGACGTCGACCCGGCTCGCGCCGAGCGCCGAGCGCAGCGCGGCCAGGCTCGGGACGGCGACGACCTCGGCGCCGCGTGCGACGAGCACGGTCTCGAGGAGCTCGACGATGGCCGCGTCGTCCTCCAGGACCGCGACGCGCATACCGTCGAGCTGGGCGGGGCGGAGCGTGCGCGGCGCGGTGACCGGCGCGCCCTCGTGCAGGGGCCACGCGAGCTCGAACCGGGCGCCGCTGCCAGCTTCGAACGGGGCGAGGGAGAGCAAGCCGCCCTCTTCGAGCGCGATCGCCTGGGCGTGGGCGAGACCGATGCCGGCGCCGCCCACGCGGCCCGACGCGCCCCGCTGGAACAGACGGGCCCGCTCGCCGCTCGGGATGCCGGGGCCGCCGTCGACCACCGCGACGACGGCGGACGGAGCGCCGGCGCCGTCGGCGGCAGACGCCTCGATGCGCACCTCGCGGCCGCTCGGGGTGACGGCGATGGCGTTCAAGACGAGGTTCGTCACGATCTGAAGCAGGCGGTCGCCGGAGCCGACGACGACCCCGGCCGCGTCCTCCGGCACGCATTGGGTCAGGACGACCCCCGCCCGCTTCGCCTCGTGCAAGAGACCTCGCCGAGCCTCGTCGATGAGCGTCCCCAGGCGCTCGCCGGTGGTCGCCGACGCGTCCGCGCCGTCGGTCGGTCCGGGCAGCTCGATCGCTCGCCGGGCGATCCGGTGCGCGCGGCGAGCGCGCGACAGGGCGACGCCGATGGCTTCGGCTGCGTCGCGCAACGACTCGGCCCGCGCGCTCTCGTCGGCGGCCTCGAGCCAGCCGAGCATGACCGTGAGGGCGTTTCCGACCTCGTGCAGGGCTGCGGCCAGGTCGGGGTCGGAACCGACGAGATGCTCCTCGATGTAGGCGTCCACGTCCGCCCAGCCTTCCCTGGCGGCGGTT